>Ga0070715_10000258_pt1 | contig 12821 bp, 8 predicted proteins | sample LARL111metaG_FD_71394 | JGI IMG/M metagenome (GOLD analysis project Ga0070715, IMG submission 71394) | Corn, switchgrass and miscanthus rhizosphere microbial communities from Kellogg Biological Station, Michigan, USA - LAR L11-1 metaG | ecosystem: Host-associated > Plants > Roots > Rhizosphere ... | reverse complement strand
TTATGGAAAAACATGAAAAGATGGATGGATGTTACGTGCTCACTTGGACATGGTATAATATAATACATGCATATTATTAAAAATAACTTCAGATCTTTTATTATTTGAGGTTATAATTCGAGTCGTTCATATTAAAGTGTCTGCGAGCATATATTGCATAATATACTTGATATCATAGATTCTTCCATAAGAAACACAGTTGCATTATTCGATTAGAACTACATGCAATTAAAATTGCTATAAAATTAGTGACGGTATATTTTTCTCATCATTTATTGGACTAGTGCATCAAATGAGGTAAAGTATTAGAAATCACTGCTGATATTTGTTGTGATCTTCTAACTCCTTGCGAATTGTACGATGTACCACCTTCATCACACTCGAAGGCCTCTGCTATTGACATCAACTGGCTAAATCACGTCATTATATTTATGAATTCTATACACTTATAGAATAAAAACCTCAATATTGTACTGAATGAACATTTTTTACAAACTATGTCAATTTGTTGATGAAATGCATAGTTAGTTATGCATGTTGAACTATCGGAATAATAATAATTTGGGCTTGTAACGAAGTAGTCTTGTATAGCGATGTCATTTAGCTGCGCTCGCCAATCATAATTCGGAGCTGAAACATTTCTTGCACCTCATGATAACCCTTAACTGATTGCTGCATGTCAGTCTTCTCTTTTGCGTTTGATTTCCTTTTCATCTGCTATATGCTCCACTTCAGCATTCTCATGGGTTTCGGCTTCTGCTTCTTCAGTCTGAATTGGTATATTATCCTTCTCATTATACTTGGCAACACGTTCGGCTTTTTTCATCCTGTCGTCTGATTGTGATTTGTCCTCAATATTTGTCAATTTACTTGTTGGTATATGGTCATTATCATAGAAAACAATTTCACAATCGTCGATATCGAGGACATATTTGGAATTAGAGATTCTTTTACGGCTTATATGACTTAACCAAGAACATAATTATTTACTATATATTTCGGTCTGCTACTCAATCCCAACTAATTACCATTAATTAGATTCAAACTTCAAATGGTCGATCTACCGGCAAGAAAATGTTGATGAGATGCTTTAGCGTTCAAGGAGGGCTTAGGGAATGAATTACATATTCGCAGTCTACGCGCATTAATTTCTTACAAACTAGGCATCATTGCACCTCATTGGAACTGTTACAGCGCCATATTTTATTTATTATTGTGAATTATGAATTATTTGCCAAAAACTAGGGATATCAACCGTCTGCTTGATGAGATTGAAAGTTTTCGTGCTGGCCATTTGACACGAAGGCGATATACAGGTTATGTTGCTTAATATCTAAGGCATTCAATAGTTTTAAATCTAGGTTAATTAGAATTCGTCATATTTATAAAACTTCGTTATTATTAGTATATTAATCTAAATATGGTATATGCAGCATGACATATAACTTCAAGATCGATGTCGCAAGGGAGATTGTGTGATAATCAAATCTTATTAAATAAGAGTGAAAAGTTATTCTTTGAAAAATAAATACTTGAGATATGTTCTAAAGCGAAGGCCAGTTCAAATTATCGCCTAATTCTCAATTCTTAACTCATACCGTATGAGAGCAAACTTCTCCATGATCATCTGAGAGGTGGACGTCTACCGAATATAATTGTCATACCTGGCCTGCCAACTCGATAGTCAATTTGAGAGACCTCTTCTATAGTCATTGGTACTTCGGATAGCTGATGGCCACAAAGAGGACAATTTTCGATTTTGCCTTTTACATTAAAACAGGAGCACGACCATCTACAATGATCGCATAATTCCAATAAGCAATGTGGAAAGCTTTCTCCACTAATTCTTCTTTGCTTCTGATGAATATCTTCATACGGGATAATCAAGCTCTCTGGAGACTCCTCTCCTTCCGTTACATCATACCATGCATCCTTAGCATTTGCCTTTCTCATTCCACTCATTATATATAATCGCAACCCAGCATATAATTATTACAATATTCCCACTTCGCTCAAGCTATATAATTATAGATGATTACTTATTTTTTATGAGAAAATTAGATATAATTGAACAGAACCGGTAATAACGATGGTTATTTACTATAATTACGCTATTGCGTGTACACTTTAAACTCCCAGATGATATTAAGGGCAAAATCCAGATGAATTGACCCAAAAATGGGATTTCACGACAGGAGTAGATAGATCTAAATTTATCTTAGAAGATGGGAATACGAACATGTCTTACTATAACTACGCTATGAGTTGTTATTTATTTGCTCTTAAGTTATGTCTAGATAAATCCATATTTAATAAAATAATAAGTATTAGATTTCCTTGTTCTCTGAAGTTTAATTCACTTGGAATGATTAATATTGCATAACCGTAACGAGTACGAACCTAGGCGAGAGAATGAATACTAGTAATAATGAGTCAAATAATGGGTCCATAATTTCTAATGCAGCCAAAGCTCATTCAAAACAAATTGAAGTAAACCAAAAAGCAAATTTGAAGAAAAAAGAAACCATATTCATTTTGTGTGACTCGTGTATTTGGTGTGCCACTTTTTTTGGAAAACATATGCTGCCTGCGGAGAATAGATGCCCGTGTTGTTTGCAGACTGAACTTTCAAGTTTTCCAATTTTACCTAACGAATCCTTTACCTTTACGTACAATGAAAAACGAGGCATAGAATTAAAATTCCATCCTAGGAAGAAAGCCCCGGTATAATTCGTTATAATTTATCTCACTCACATATACTTAGGATTGGAAAGTATTCTGCTAGGAGAGACTACTTTCTGTGATTTACTTATTTAAGATAAAAGATTCAGTAGTTACCAAAATTGATATGTCACAATTATTATATCTACGTTTTTTACTAGAGGTACATTACAACTAAAAAATTTGTAAAACAATTTTGGAATTTATAACTAAACTAGAAGAATATATTATTGAACTAACGGGTCACAATTAGGAATTTCAAAATTTGAAATAAAAATACCTGAACCAAGATACAAATAAGCGATACTGCATCAAGAGTGATTAGATGTAATGTTTTAATTCAATACTAGAAGTTATATTATAAAAGGGCTAATATATAGGAAGAAAGACGAGATGGCCAACCAACTTATCAATCTCAATAAATATGATAATATTATTCATTATACAACGAGCTCGCCTTATGGTTCTCATTATAACATAGTGTATCGTGATCTAAAAACACTAAGAAATGTGTATCCATAACTCATAAGATAGTATCTTGAATTAAATAACGATACAGTTTTTTCTGCCATTTATGATTCGATAGTAGAAGCCAGAAAACTACTGTCAAAAATAAAATTGACGTTAAAAAGTACCAAAATAGAGGAATCGCTAATAATATTCAATGCGGGTAGAGCGTACTTCGGGTCGTCCATGGATATCATTTCATTTATCGATTCATTGAGCAAACTTGTGGCAGAAACTGGTAAAAATGGTCTTTCAATATTTACAGATATCGGCCATCCTTTTACTACCCCAAACTAGATCACCTAAAAACGTACGAATCTTCATTATTTCCATTCTTCAAAACTAGAACTAACGCTAGGCATTTTGTGTTTGTAATGGATTGGATTTGGCATACTTCTAAAAAATTGAAAAAGTCACTGAAAGATCATGCTAATGAGCTAATTGTGAATATTGAATAATAACTTGATTGGGGTCAACACAAACACAATTAATAACGAAGATAGTATAGAGAATTCCAATTATTCTTAGTCATATGAATGCTGCATATCTTATAAACAAGCTTTTCGAGATTTTTAAGAACAGTTTGCATGGTCTATTCTACGATTCAAATTTGTTACATTGCTATGCTAGAGAATATTTAATTGGTTTATTCAAAATATAGCTTTTCTTTGAATTCAATATCCTTTTCAAGAGATACGGTTTGTTCTTCCTTTTCTGTTTTAAGTACAGTCATTAATTCCGACTCGAGAATATGTGGGATTTTGCAAATCTTATTTTCTACTATCTCTCTCATCTGAATTAGATTTTTAGCGCGAATCTTTAATAATAAATCAAATTTACCATGCATTTCATGCATTTCCAAGACCTCCTCGATTTTTAATAGGTCTGATATAATTTGGTCGGCAGAACCAGGAGAAATATTTATTCCCATAAACGCCATATGATCATATCCTAGAAGGTTATTATCTACAGAGATAGTAAATTTGTTGATAATGCCCGCTTCAATCATTCTTCTAACCCTCTGATGCACGGTTGCATCTGAAACACCAATTCGTTTTGCTACATCAACAAACGGTGTTGAGGAATCCTTTTTTAAAATATTGATAATTTTAAGATTGATCTCATTGATCTGAGAAGTATCATCATCTATCTTGGTATGGTTTAGCATGGTCTTGCTTCAATAGCAACTTGGATCACACTAGCCATAAAAGCATTTTGTAACTATAGCAAAAAAATAAAATGTCTGCCTTTTAGAAGGAAACAAATTATTGCTTTGATGACTATCTTCATTGTAAGGAAAGAAAATGATTGTAAGATAAGCATGTAATGAATTGGTTGAGTCTATTTGTAGATATGCACAATAGAGAGATTATGGAAAAGATTGTTAAGTGAAGAGTCCTCCTCATAACGTAAAGTATAAACTAAAGTAGGGTACCATATTTTCGCAGACTCATAATAATCCTAAATTGCATAACCCATCTATTATACATGAATAGTAATCGTTAAATGCTTCAGTTACATCTTTGAAATATTCGAACATTCTTCCAAACTATGTTCTTTTCATGTGGTGAATACAACTAGTCCTAACAATATGTGTGCCTCAGGATGCCAAGTGCCCGCATCTGAATATACAATCTGTTTACCATAAATCTTGACCAATGACCTCAATTATTTATCAACTATCAATATCCTTAGTTTTAAGATATACATACACTCTAAGAATTTTGTTATGTATTGGTTCTATGACAACCCATAACAATTCTTGGTCAGAGCCAATCTGCAACATGGTTTTATCAATCATAAAGTAGATACTACACAATATGGGCGTCTAGGATTGAATTTCTGAATCATTCATGTAACGTACCAAAATTCTATTCATCGATTCTTAAACATGATGTTGCAACCTATTATCTTTCGATATGGCATGCACTGTTCAATAAAATGTGTTATGGTATATATGCTATCAAATGATTCGGCTCTAGTTTTTGTTTAGAGGATAAATATCTATTCATAAAGCTATGCAAATAAACGGAATTATTTTCAACTATTTAGTCCATCCTTGAAAGTATGGCACTATTTTTTTTCCAAATTCTCGAATAAATTTCATTTCATCTGGGCTGGTACTATGTACATTATCGCTGGATGATATCTGTATATTGGAGCCGTAACTCCAGTTATGAATTGCATGTTTTTGGTCCTTTCTGCAGCAGCAATCCATACCCAAACAAAATTACCCATATACATCATCGTGCCACCAAGGATGAAAATGATCACTTGTCATAGTTGTTTTGAAGCCATATTTCTCAGCCTCAACTATGTATCTAAGCAAATCACCCATAGAATATTGCTCATGCGCGGCCCAGTAGCCTAACGACTTACCATCAGAATTTTGAATCCGTCCCCTCGACTTGTTAGCCATCAAGTTATTTGACATTAATAATGTTAGAGTTGAAAAACGTTTGTTGTGGTATCATATTAATACATAATAGTATGGCCATGAGGAAGGAAAGATATAATACCCACTGCTCCGTTAATATCAATTAAAGAAGTTCATTTTAAGATTGTATTCTTTTGTTTCTATCACTTAAGTGTTATTAATGTTATGTTGTATTCAATACAATATTTCTATTTAGAAGACTTTTTAGTTTGATTATATTTACCTAGGTTATCTTTAAAGATTGTATGAATACTAACAATACTTGTCTTAGAGTTGGATGACTCAAACATCAAAACTTTGAGATAAAGTGGACATGGCTATATTCCTTGATTTAGATTCCTTATTCTATACGTTAACTACACATTTAGTAATAGATTCAATAAACAGAAAAATCATAAATTTGCCGGCATTGAACCCTGCATAATACTTAATAATTATCATAGTAATTTTGTGCTATCCCGTAACGCAGCCAATTTATTAGTTTAATTTACGACTAGGCGAATTTAATGCGTCTACTGTTTAAATTATTGTTACTTCCCCAAAAGGATTGTTATATATATGTAATAACTTCATAGAAGAAGAGTGACGTATCAAGTTAATAATCCATCAGGTGATATAAATTACTACCACGCAACCACAAAAACTAAGAATCATCATTACTGAAGAGAATGCCGACATCCAAACTCTACTGGCGGCTACGTTTGCGCTAAATGGTCATCAAGTATTCAAAGCATTCAATGCAGATCAATGTCTAGAAATAATTACGGAATTGAATAATCAAGTAGATGTCATAGTCATGGACGGAAAGACAGCAGCAGATAGGGGTGCGATGTTAATCATCAAAATCAAGCGTCTGAATTCAGATATCAAAATATTCGCGATAGCCGATGATGAAAGTGAAAAAACCAGAGTTCTGGAATACGGGGCAGAGGAATTCGCTATTAAACCAATCAGTGCTGAAACTATAGTGGACAAACTAGCTAATATTTTTCTAAAAGAACGACAAATGACAAAGTAAAGATTCATTTTCAAAATATGCTCTTTAATTTCATTAAATCCAAATCCTTTCTACGTTGTCACTTTAACTAGAAAGTTTTGCCGTATACCAATTAACGACTGGACAAAATAATGAAAATGTCAACTCCATTAAAATAATCATGGTAGCTGATTCAACAATTGACATAGATCGCATTAGTTATAGTAGGTGAATATATGTGTTATACTATATTTGAATGTAAAAAAATGGAAAACCCACAACACCATTTTCGTTACGGGCCTGTTAATAGAAGCGTAACTGGTAGACTGTCAGGCTTAGTGAAAAGTCTGCTTTAGACTCATGGACTTCAAAACCTTTTACGACTGATGTGCAAATTAGACGAGCTGAACTAGACAAGAATAACGAGAATTCAGATTCTAATTTATACAAGTATGAAATTAACCTCTAAAATGAATGATTCAGAACACGAGTATAGTATGTAATTAGTGACGTCGGACTTTAGGATCATGTTTTTTCTAAATCATTTCCCAAGTATTTGATATATATCCGGCATTTAACGCTGAAAAGGGATGATAATTTAAAGACGATACAGACATTATGTTAGCAAGTAATGTTTATCAATTGTAAAAGATTTGGAATGACTGCCTACCGGATCCAACACCTAATATTGTACTTGTTATGGAACTTAAGAATTGCTTTGTTTAATTTTATATATCTTTCTTCTTTTACTTGAGTCAAGGATCATGTATTGGATTTATTTGGTTCCTATTTCTAATATCATTAATTTCTTTCCTATCCCTACAGTCCTTCTCATTTAAAATAAGTTGCAATATTGTCAGTAGAGCGATATGTAATGTAAGTATCCTCAATGAATAATGGTATCGACATATGCTACATTCGTACTCTATTTAATACTAAAATTCAAGGTATTAGCAAGTAAGCAAATTTTAGCAGTGTAAAAATTGAATTTAATGAGAACCTAGTAGTGATAATCCAAAAAATTATGGTACCCTACTTAAACTTGTTATAAAAAATATCTTGACTGATAGATTAATACCACCAACTTTTTGTCTCAACAGGCCGTTGTTGAAAATATTTCTCCAACTCACCTAATCTTTCTAAAGAACCATTATTATCTCGAAGACTAGAAAAGGAAGAATCATTCCGGATTCTTTGTAAAAGCAAGAGAACTTGATCATAAGTAGCACCTTGTTTTATGTCATAGTTTATTTGTCTACAAACATTATTTATTCTACCATAACGTTTGTTATTTCTTTTTTCCCAAGAGGTTGCATTTTCTGCTAGTCCCGTTACAAATTTCAAAACTACTTTCTCCAAATGTTTAACATGCCATTCTATCATTGGATAACTGTTCTGTATCAAAAATTGTTACCACACACATTTCTATAGTACATTTATAGGCATATAAACTATCATGGAGATCATATTTTTGAGAATTGGTATCTTTAATATCTCATATAGTACCATATATAAAGACCGAAAGGATGGCACAAATTTGATAGAACAAAGCCTATCACTCACTTGTCGATCGACAATTTATCACATAATCATAGACATATTCGTACTATGTTTATTTTGTTGCTCCATGGACTGGGATGTGGTTGGCGTGAGTCTTTTTCATCTTCTTCAATCCAATACAGTTTATTAGTATCCCAAATATGAGTACTCGCAAAATGATTCTCGTTTTAACTGTGTCTATTATATGACCAAGTATATGCTGCTTTCCCATCAAATGTACCGTGATAGCGACTTGGACTTTAAAGTGCCTTAGGATAAATATTTCCGATTCCTGTAATTAATATATCGCCGCCACCGACTATTATCTCGTTCGATACGAAAATCAAGTTTTGCCATAGTAAAGTTAGCAGAAAAAGCGCCTTTTAGAGATGAAGTAATAGGAGTTGTATTATTAGAGATCTGGTTAATCACATTAGTATTATTACGTACTAGATTTCTTAAACCGCCTTGTATCCATGTTACTGGCCATTTGTATTTGATTATTCACAAGGTGACCTGACGCTTTTATTTCATTATCTTGTTATCTAGACTTAACATTTTTACAACTATCTCAATTTGCTTTTGAATTCAGAGCGTAAACAGACAATGAATTAGTATTTTCAAGAGAGTCAGCACAGATATTAACGAAATAGATAGGAAGGTTGCTCCTAAAGTCTATAAAAGTTGTTTTTGTTTTCATCTACTGGTTAGCTTGGTGATGATTTTTGTTTTCCCAATAGTTGATATTTTATTAGCCTCTTTGCATCTCATTGCCAGTGTTGTGATTTGTATTCTAAGAATTGATCGTAGTCGAAGTACAAGGTGTTGTTGCGGATGATCTTTGGGGGTACTAAGACTAATGTCAATGCGAAGGTTATTCTCGGGCTTTTTATCGAAGGCAAAGCTTAAGTCTCTCGGCATAATCATCTTCGGCTAGACCTTTACCTAAACCCGATAATATTTCAGAAGGCATAGGTTGTGATTTGCTGAAAAGACTTCTTAAACCTAACAAAGCTCCTTCACCGTATGGACCCTGGTTAAAAGTGTAGATTTTCCTGAGAATTCCAAGAAGATGTTATCAACTTAGCAATTGAAGAGCCCAGTTTAAAAGCTTCTTTGTTCTTATCTATTATAATATCCTCATAATTATTTAAGATTAGATAATAAATATTCTATCAATTAATATCACATATAGCAAAACAAACGATCGCAAGCCGAATTCACTATCCTAAAGGATTAACAGCCAATCTATGGCATACAACTGAATCCGAAGCGACCTCATCAGATCTCTAACAGCATTTGTCTATATGCGTTATACCTAATTAAGGCTTCAACTGCATGTTTCTAAATAATATATCGAATAATAGTACACAGACTGCTAGGCAGGCAATATCTATCACCATTTGCGATCTGAATTATTCCTGCTCGCAAGAAAGCCTAGCAACCGACATAGATCAGTTCAGTGAATAGTCTGTAACTACCAATTTTATCATAAATGATATTATGTAACCGATATACTCATAACGATCTCGGCCATTCCCATAATTCTGGCTGACGGACAATGCACGATATCAGAATTGAACAATTACCTAAATGAACATCTCCAGCAGCAGATGGGCCTATAGAATCAGAGCAAGAAATTAGAGTTCCATTAAAGCAAGAACAAGTACAGGTAACAAAGTAGCCATATGTAAAGGAGGGGCACTGTCAAGAAAAAACCAATGACATAGACTAAGACAGTAAGTGATCAGGTAACAAGGAAGAGGTTAGAGTAAAAGGTACTGATAGAGAAGACGAAGAACGATAAAAATAGAAGCAACTTTTAAATTTTATCTTGTTTATTGATTGCAGCCATTCAGGATAGTGATGTATACTGCAGTTTGATCATAACTTTTCATAATCGTAGCACTATGACATACTACATGGCAAAAGTAGTTATATTTACCAGCGATTGTACGATCTCATAACAGGCAGACCTACTAATTTTAATTGGATTATTAAATGGAAATTAGCTAGAAGTGGAGTACCCATGTCCAGGAAAGAAGCAAAACGGTTAATTCATACCCAAGGTATCAGAATCATTGTTACCAAGAAAAAGCCCTTGTCGCAAGAATGGCTGATGCACGAAAATTGATTATTTACGTATTAGTATACATACTATGGTGCTCCATTCGGAATTAGACTATATGGTTAATTATATTAGTCAGCAAATTGACATAACAAAACCAGCCACGGTGCATTGTTCTGGAGGAAAAGGAAGCTCAGGAACCAGCTTGGATGTAATTTATCAAGAAAGAGAATAGTATAACTGTAGATAACGTTATCAGTGGATTAAGTAGGGTTAGAGGCGAGTCAATTTAGTCAAAGATCAAGAAAAGATCTTGTCTAACTATGAAAAATACAAGGAATCAACAATATGACCAGAAAAATACAGAGCCTTGATAATAACAATGGGTTCTGATTATTGGAACAAATGCTAACTATCAAACCATGTTATATTATTAAATAAAATGCCTCATCTTATAAATGACTTAATGATTCTAGATACTTTCACTTGAATGTTTTCACAACTGACCAGAGTGCAGCAATCTGTGTCTGGCTCTATAATAAATGCAATTCTTGGGTATCTTATGCAAAATATGATGCAAAAAGGCTTGAGCTCACTTTTGGACAGTAGTGATAGTAATACTAGTAATAATGGTGCCTTAAAGTCAGCTTCTCGAGTCTCAACACGCTGAATCGTGATCATCCGCTAGTGTGACAATACAACAAAATGCAGGTATGCAAGACCCCGGATCAAGCTATACAATACACTCAACATGGAGTAAATTTATTAAATGAATAAGCTGATAAAGACCTAGGAATAGGATCACTGCTGGGCAGTCTCACTGGAGGAGGCAATGCAGGTAATAATAGTAGTCAACAGAGTACCGGGATTGGAGATATTCTTGGAATATAAATAAAGAATGATATATTGGAGATGTCATACACCCTATTCTTGCTACGAACATTTCTTATCAGTATATAGTAAATAATTCACTAAATTAACTAGATATTAACTAGTTAGTGAGAGAATTTTATAAAACCTAGAAAAGGATATAGACAAGCTTAATGTTCACTGCTTATAATGAATACTCAATTAGAATACGAAATTTTTCCGGTTGTTATCATTTGATGTGTACTAAATTACTAAGTATTAACTCCACTATATAATAGTCAATTATCCAATCAAGTATAGTATATAGTTATACCAGAAAGTACTCTCATATTGATAACAAATGCTAAATAATAAACAAATATCATAATGTTCGTCTAGATATTGACTTATCATTCTAAGAAGATAGGGATAATTACTATCCATGATGTTAGCGCATTTCAAGACCACTTATCTAATACTATTGAAACTATGAAGCGAATAGAAGAAGCTAGCGTGAAATATAATATAGCTATTATTCCCAACTACCTCAAGAAATATCCGGTTACCAAAGATACCTTTTCAATTTTTATCGATAAGTATATCATGAAAGATAAACCGAATATAGCACTCCATGGTTTATATCATGAATATAGACACTCTGTGGAGGACTATTATACACTGACGACTAAAGAAACTAAAGAAGAAATTGCTAAAGGTCTTGCAATATTAAAGGAAGCAGATATCCAGCAACCCAAAGTGTTTATTCCTCCTGCATGGCACATCAGTCCATCTACGGCTGAAGCATTACATGATATGGGTTTTGACGTATCAGAATCTTTGGATAAAATTGATCTTATCCAAAGAGACATTGCGATAGTAACGCAACAGGTAATGAACTGGGATATATCTGGTGACTCAGAACAAAATAAACCTGCAATTAAACAGAATCAAGAGATTTATGATAAAATAATACAAGGGTTCAAGCCAACAATATTACGTATTGCTTTACATCCGCCTCATGATCCTCCGGAGGCTTTAGATCAACAACTTGAGATAATACAAGGTCTAGAAAGTGAGGCTGGATATATATTCAAAACATATGATGACTTCGTTAAAGAGGATATATATGGTTACTAGTTGACCAGTTGGCTAAATGTGTATGTCGATAACAATCTAAACTATTACCACTTCCTAGTGAGTAGGAGTAGAGCAGCAGCGCTAGTATGCACCTCAAGTAAACGTAAGTATAGTAGCGCTGTGATTATCAAGCTAGCTAGAGTATTAATTTAATAAATCTGATTAGTTAATAATTTATCTATGGCTGTTATGATAGATGACACTTTCAGTCACCTGTATAATAATAAATAAATAAAAAGTATACATTGCCTGTCTAGCCAATCTGGCACATAATTGAAGATGTCTTTTTTCTTTAAGAACTGAATTGACTATTTTGAAAATTGTTTGTTCTTGATCTTTTTTTGTTGTGAATGCATTTGAAACCTCGTAGTGGACATGATGTATTATATATAATATTATCAGCCAAGTGATATCAAGATAATTAGGAGCTTAGATATGTTTCCTAAAAGCGTCCTTATTCTAGTCCTCGGTCCATTTCTTCTATTGCTGTATATTCTCTAGTATAAGAAGTCGAAGTATTATTCTGTCTTACATTCCTAGCAGCATCTCTTGATGTTTGTTCTAACGATCTTGCAGCATTCACGTTT
>Ga0070715_10000257_pt1 | contig 12836 bp, 10 predicted proteins | sample LARL111metaG_FD_71394 | JGI IMG/M metagenome (GOLD analysis project Ga0070715, IMG submission 71394) | Corn, switchgrass and miscanthus rhizosphere microbial communities from Kellogg Biological Station, Michigan, USA - LAR L11-1 metaG | ecosystem: Host-associated > Plants > Roots > Rhizosphere ... | reverse complement strand
TCAATGCCGTTGTTACGCTCCACCATACCGTTTTTACGCTCCACCATACCACTATTAGCTGCCTTATTTACTGAATTTTCGACAATCTTTTTATGCTCTTTTATGCCATTATTAACGCTGGTTACAGAAGAAGGCTCTGGATTAACATTTTTCGACTTTTTTATTTCGGCAAAATTGACACCTGTTGACGGCATAATCGGTTTATACGAATTTGAGACGCCTGTGAAATTTACGCTATAATACTTTATGGATTGTGTAGCAGGAGTGTTGATATCTTTTGTATTGACACAGGAAATTTTTGATGTCACTCTGTTATTTCCCTCTTTGATCACAGAGGTATTAGACGGGGTGAAGGTATATTTCCAAGATGAGAAGTCTGCTGCACTTTTTCCTGTCCCACTTGGTATAACGTTCTTGTACGGTTTAAAGTCATTTATCAGAACGCCGACGGTACATTTGGTATCAGGTCTGTCTGAGGATGTTCCTGTAATCGTTAGAGTCTTGATTCCGTCCGATAACTTCTCCCCTTTGGTGGGGGAAGTAATCTTTACGCTAGGTGTTGCTACTTGAGCACTGGCAGCTGATATTGATACAAAAGAGAAAATTATTAACCCAAAGCTTAACATTAACATGAATTTCTCAAGCTTCAATTAATTGACCTTGGGTAGGATGTAAAAATGACTATAAAAATATCGGTTGTTAACGGAATTTGGCTAAGTATAAAAAATACTTTACATCAGTACCTTCAAATTCCCACGAAAAGTCAGGAATACTGCGCGAGACTTGTGCATATCATTATCGTGATACATACAATCTTATGATGGTTTTTTAATCTGATTAAAATTCGACCACCTGAATTAAGGTTATGCTTTGTAAACTGATGTAGAGAACTTCGATATTTTCTTATTTGTCATTCTTGGCCTCTCCGATTATCTGTCACCTTTTCCACACTTATCGCCGGTATGTATCCAAACACGCCACATTTGCCATCGGTTATGGTAAAGAGTTTATAGTTAGTTCAACAAACCTGCACCCTTATGAATGAATATACTGATTCAACTAGAGTAGCTCTTTATCCATCTGTCAGTATATCTTAATTTATTTTGTAATACTACAATTCTGGAAATCTCGCTTTCATCCATTATAGAATATCCTTGTAATTTCGAACAGAGTAGGCGAGCAAAGTTTTGGATTTCGCTCATCTCCATCATATTATTACGTCCAAGCCGTGTGGTTGACATTCCTATATTCATGTAGGATTTTAGCTCAATAAAATGCGGATTACCTTCCTCCATCATTTTCGAAAATTCTTCTACAAAGTCTAAACGATCGTTGTAACCCCTGATTAATGTCATACGTAGTACTGTTCTTGTTTGGACTGATGCAAGAAAGCGCAAACTCTTCCACCATCTATCCCAGGCATCTGTGTGTCGCGGTCGATTAACTGTATAGAACATTTTTTTGTTGGATGCATTGGTCGAAAGATAGATCTGGGTTGGTAACGCATCCTCATCTTGTAATCTAGCAAGCATTTCAGGTTCCTGGCCATTAGTGACAAGAAAAATCGATTTGGTTGCTTTCAACGTTTTTAAATACTTGATTAATTGCGGCAACTTTGGGTACATTGTAGGCTCGCCAGAAAGGGATATTGCATAATGTGCTGGAAATAAAGACTCATTCAGTTTTTTCTTACTATTTTTAGAATGTCCGTAAAACCCGCTGATTAATTTTCTCCTTGCCTCCATCAGATTATCTACTATGACATCCGGTTCGTCAACTAATTCCGGTGGCATTTCTAATGTATCATAAAATTCTGTTGGGCGCCAGCAGTAAACGCAACGATTTTCGCAATTCATCGCGGCTGGTGTCATTTCCATACACCGGTGGGTAGATATTCCATAGAATTTGTGCTTGTAGCAATTACCCTCATCTGCAAAGGACTTCTTGGTCCAGTGACATAATTCTACCGCCGAATGGTTGTAAACTCCGTATTTTGCTTTTTGTAGTTTTGACCTGATCTGAGGTGTAATCTGGATAAGGTTATCCTCGGTACTGTGGGAGACATATTCGTCGGAGCAACTCATTTAGATCCTGGTACAATCATTTAAATTTAAAAGCTTGCAATCGCTAGATGAACTAACATCATCTATTATTGGTATATGATTAATTGAATAATTGGTGGCTCGAACAGCCTCCTCTATTCAGACAGACAGCATTTATTAGGACTATCATAAAATTATGCCTAACAATTGGGTATTGACACTGAAGATATAGTTAAAACCAGCCTGAACCTGGTGAACTGGGGAAGTCTACCCGCAGACAGCAACGTACACGTTAGAGGTGACAATATTCGCAAGGCCCTGATAGCCATTGATGTTAGCATTGCAGAATTAATGCTGGCAAAGAATCTTGGTTGTGACGCTGTGATAGCCCATCATCCAATAGGAATCTCGGCTCTCAATTTCCATAAGGTGATTGATCGACACACGGAATATATGGTTGAAAATGGTATTCCAGAAGGGCTTGCTGCAGAAGCTACTCGCAAGCTGAAGGAAAGAGTCAGAATAAGATCTCATGCAAGCATTTACGATCAGGTTGTTCATGCCGCAAAAGTACTGGGTTTGCCACTTGTCAATATTCATCAACCGTGCGACGAATTTATGCGAAGAACAATATTGGAAAGGATAATCGCAGGGAGCACAGAGTACGTTTCAGACATTATCAAGTCAGTTGAATCTATTGCAGAATTCAAAAACGTTGAGACCAAAGTGGAGACTGTTTTTGGAAGCTCGAATAATAGAACCGGTCGATGGGCTTTAGTAGTGGCTGCGGGAACAAATGGTGGGTATCCAATAGCAAAGATATATTTTCAGTATGGAATTGACACTGTAATATACCTTCATATTGATTATAACGAGGTAATAAAAATGCAAAACGAGCAGGTGCATGGAAATCTAATTATCCTAGGTCACCTAGCTGGCGACTCTATAGGGCTTAATGCACTAGCTGATAAACTAGAAGAGACAGGCATTGAAACTGTCAGAGTAGGCATTATATCCTCAAAATGAAATAAAATAGCAAATCGCCTTACAGTTAGTTGCTATATTTGCAGCAGGATACAAATATTGTCCACAATCTGCCATGTTCATTTAAGAGAAGTTTGTGATCTCTTCTAACAATTATATTTGTCGTAGTTTTAGAGTTGTTGGTTGGCCTTCGTAGTATAGCCTGGTGAGTATAGGCGGCTGTGGTCAAGACGAGATAAGCGATCATCATAATCTTGGAAGAAACCGCTCGAGGAGGGTTCGAATCCCTCCGAAGGCCCTTTATAATTTTACTAAATGTTAAAAAAGGTTTCGATATAGGGCCATAGGATTGATGCTATTGGCTGACTGGTAAATTAGCATGAATAAATTCTAAAATATCAAACTGAATTAAATTAAAGCCAGATCCAAATTCATTTCGAACTTTCAAACTCTTCGTGTACTAAAGGATTGGCTAATACCCAGCCATAATGATATTCGTCATGGACGTATCTTACCTCTTTTATATTTGGCTTTCGCTTATTTTTTCTTAGTCCCAGAAGTAGTCCAGTTTGGATTGCAATGCCAATTTTCTTGCTAAGTTGAGTAGTCTTGATGTCCCCCCTAGGAAGCAAAAGTCTACAGCTAAACCTGCCTTGATCGTTAGCGTCTCCATATAACTTGACTAATCTGTCAACCACATCATGTACATCACCAGTTCCCTTAATTTCAATAGTAACCTTCACAGGAAAATTTGAATAGGATCTCGACTGAGACATACCTGATTATATAGCGAACATGGCAAGGAAAAAAACATTCAGTTGACAGTTAGAAGGAAAAATATCCGTTTCAGAAGATTCTGGCTTTTCAAAGTTCCACTGGCCCGAACATCAATCTCCCGACCCTTTACACAGTGGATCCAAAATTAAGTATGCCTATTTTTGTTAAAATATCCACTGTGGCATTTTATTGAATTCAAACAAGAGAATGCATTGGAATTATATGAAGGGTAGTTGAGGCATAGAGTTTGATGTTACAACATCCCTGATTCTATGATAACGAAACTCCTCATTACAACGTCAGGACGGATAGGACCGCTCGTATAGCAAGTACTAGTAATAGAGAATACGTATGGCCGGTTGCTACTCTTACGATATGAATATAGACTTCTCGTCTTAAAATTTAACCGCCAGTTTAACAAGTTCGTGAGTTTTAACTCTATTGATATCATTTGGGGACAGGTAGCTGATCTCCTTCTTGATTTATGCTGCATTTACCTATGGTCATTTAGTAGTTCAAGAAACCAGTGCCGGGGGCGGGACTTGAGCCCGCGACCTTTCGATTATGAGTCGAACGCTCTGGCCATGCTGAGCTACCCCGGCAAAGCTCAGAGGCCATTTGCTAACAAAATTCCTTTCTAGCATATATAATCTATTCAAACTAGTGATGTTTCATTGATTAATCTCAATGGATTTTATATAGCAGATCAGAGAAATTTTTCGAGTTATTCTGGATATCAAAGCGTATGCTCCAATATCCTGTTAATTGCATTAGCTAATATTTGTCCGTAAGTTCAGTTTACCTAACGCTATAACACTATAAATAAGGTTGAGCTTCACAACATAAACAAAAATCTTCAATTTCGTTGCCCTCCGGGTCTGCAAACATGTTATTTGGTAGTCTAATATTGACGTCTATTGGGTTTAGTACTTTTTTCTTGGTTTTCTATCTAAGTTGGCAAAACTCGTCACATATTTTTTCGTCATGAATATGTTTTGATTCCCTATCAACTTTCTTCTTGAACGACTTGGATCCCCTTTTTCCCATAATCTTTGCCCGGGTAAAACCGTCTTAATTCACTTTTGGCGTAAGTATCCACCCACATGAACTTTCGTTGTAGAGTGGCTGTATAAATTTTCTTCCAATCGAGCTGAACGTATTCAAGCCACGCTCGCATGACGCGGGGATCGATATAGTTTCTCAGAGAAGTACCAAGGTTATAATCACGAGTCTCTTTCTGAAGCTTTAGTTGAACTTGTACTTTTTCTAACCTAGCTTCTAATCTATTTTTCTGAAGATCAGTCTTCCATTTCTTGGTCGCAATATCATCCTTTAGTTTCCTGATTGTATCTTCCTTTGATTTTATAGAAATTTCAAATCTTTCTAATGCTTTTTTGCTGGCAGGATTATTCGGATCTATTCCCTTTTTATGATTGCAGGTAATTGCCGCCTTTAGATTTGCCATCTTAGCAATGTATATCTTTTGTGGCTCTGAAGACTGTTTGTTGACCTTGGCCGAAGAATTAGCCAGAGCCTCTCTCACTGTAGTAGTAGTGATATACGTTCTGAACACTTTTGCTGTAAGGCCAGGCACACTCTTGCTATCTAGCGTACGCAGAAAAGAGTTTACTTTATTGGAAGTTATTCCATCAAAAATCTGATCCCCCTTTTGCTTGCCGTTCATAAATAGTTTCAGATTATCATATAGTCCCTGCATATCGCGTGACTTTACCTCAAGAGTTTTCTGCCATGGGACACTATCCTTACCCAAAAAATTGAACTCTACAAATTGTTGTCCATCAGATTCTGGAAACCTAATGTGTTCAACTCGCAGGGTGGACGCACCTACAGTGTCTGCCTCCTCTGGATCCTTTTCATCACCTACCCTCATTGCAAGCTTTGAGATTAGATAGCAGACTGTTGCAAGTTTTCTATGACTTAAATCGCGCGAAGATATCATCCTCTTTATAATCTCATCTTGAATCTTATTGATGTGATTACCTAACCTATCCGCCTTGTCATACTTTTCTCTATCATTATTTTGTCTTAGTGTAGAAGAATCATGAAGCCAGACATACTTTCTTTTATCTGTCAAGACCTCAGTCCACGTAGCTAACCACGTGGAAGCATGATCGTGGACTACCTTTTTCCAGGATCCTTCAGGTACTGGTGCGTCTTCACCCAGGTTAAGAATCACATCCTCCGGCCTAATTCGTGGTTTCCACCTACCACGTAATGGGTGCTGCCCTCTTCCCATAAATATACCCGGAGGTTCGACCAGCCAATTAGCAATGTCTACTTCAGCCCCATCTACAATTGCCTTGCCAAAAATGGATTTCAATCTTTCGCGTTCGGCTTTTTTTTCAAGAGATATCCTCTTTCTATCGTCTCGGCTTAAGTTCCTGACTCTTTCAATTTCTTGTTCTTTGAATCTCTTTTCTTTGTCTACTAACGTGAAAGCTTCCTCAAAATTAATCTCCTCTATGCTACCAATTTGTTGATATTTTTCTGGCAGCAATTTCTTGAAATCTGACAAAAAATTCACCTGAAATACCTGGTCCCTTACATAGTGTGTATCCTTCTTTTTTGCCCATGCGTAAACCAGTTCTTCTTGATCAGGACTCAGTATCACCTTCTCGTCTTTTATATAGATACTCAATCCCTTTGGTATATAAAAAGGGGGAAAAGCAACGCCGTTATGTTGTAGTGTACGCCATTTATGGGACATAAGTGCAACTGAAGACTCCATCTACTTTGTGTGAACTCCTAGCTCATCACTCTTAAAGGTTGTCAGCAGACTTTCTATCGTTATCATTGGACATTCGTATCAGTTAATTCATCCAGGAAATAGTAATGGATTAGGAAGTCCAATTTGATCAAACACAAACAAGTAATTGTTTTACTTCCTAATAGAATGGTATCTGAATTTATCCAGGTTGATCAACTCGTGATAAGAGCCGAAGTTAGTGGGATCGACGTTATCAAGGGCATACCTGCTTGGATCGTTTACTTGTGTCTGTGGATTAATTAAACCGTACAACGTGGATCTTTGAGCAGGAACCCTTCCGGCGGAACGAATTATTGTTTGTATTTGTTTAGGCTTCATTAATTGTCCATGTTGAGCACCTGCAGCTGTAGAAATGCTTTCATTCATTAGGGTTCCCCCAAAATCATTAACCCCACAGTCTAGGAGTAACTGGGACATCCGTGGTCCTTCCTTTACCCATGATACCTGAATATTATCTATAAATCCATCAAGCATTATTCTCGAGATGGCATGCATCTTGACTATTTCGTTACCATCAGGTCCTGGCCTCATGTTCTGAACCAGGCCAAAGTTGAACATAGGTGCCTCGTGGTGTACAAAACTTAGCGGGACGAATTCTGTAAATCCCCTTCGTTCTTTTTGTAATTCTCTAATGGTTTCTAGGTGCCGAGCTTTATGTAGCGAGGTTTCTACATGCCCAAACATAATAGTACAAGTAGTAGGTATGTTCATAGAATGTGCTGCTCTAACAACTTTTATCCAATCCTTAACTGATATTCTGCCAGGTGAAATAATCTGTCGCAAATCTTGGTCCAAGATTTCAGCAGCAGTCCCCGGCAGGCTACCTACTCCAGCATCTTTTAGCATTTTTAGATATTCCTCAACACTTACCTCAGACCTAAGTGCACCGTAAAGTACCTCTTCTGGGGAAAAAGCGTGGATGTGGATATCAGGTAGTTCCTTTTTAATGGCTCTGCAGATGTTTATGTATAAATTCCCATCCATCTTCGGGGGCAATCCTGCCTGGATACACACTTCAGTTGCACCTAACGACCAAGCCTCCTTTGCTCTCCTTACAACTTCTTCTAGAGGTAGAAAATATCCCTCTTCCTCTCTAAAGTCTCTACTAAAAGCACAAAAGCCGCATTTTTTTATACAGACATTACTAAAATTAATATTTCTGTTAACAACGTAAGTAACACAGTCTCCTACCTTTTGCCGCCTAAGCTCGTCTGCGACAAGGGAGACGATGGTCATCTCTGTCGAATTTGTATCGAATAGCGCTACAGCTTCCTGGACTGAGATTTCCTTGTGACTCAGCGCTTTATTCAATGTGCTAGAAATTATGGGATCTATATTTTTGAAAATCGTATCAAGATTCAATTCTGATCGTGCTCCTTTACCAGCCCCGCATCATCTATCAGCGGATCAACAAAAGATCTCAAGCCATCAGAAATAAAGCCCAATGATTTGTCCAAGAATTCTGGATAAATCGGCAGCCGGGCTCTCAATCCGTGAGCCTTTTGCAGAGTAATGCTCCTGACTACCTCTACGTCTGGCCAAGAGTGTTCGGGATTGACGTAATCGATCGTGACCGGTGAAATCCCTCCCCAGTCATTAATACCTGCATCTATAAAATCACCAAGTCGGCCTCGATTAAGGTTTGGTGGAACCTGGATATTCATCTTGTTCATGATTAATCGCGCAACAGCCACACATTTTAGGAAGTAAGAATGAGAGGGCCTATTAATCTTGACCATTGCGGTATTTGCCTTTGGGGAAAAATTCTGCATGATTACCTCTTGGAGATGGCCAAACTTGCTTTGAATTTCCTTAATTACAAACAATGAATCAATCATCTCTTCAGGGGTCTCGCCTATGCCAACAAGCAATCCAGTTGTCATTGGAATTTTGAGTTCTCCGGCACTTTGAATTGTCTTTATCCTCAGTTTTGGATTCTTACTCGGAGCCTTTTCATGAGGCATTCCCTTCCCCAGGAGTCTTTCGCTTGAGGACTCCAACATGAGACCTAGACTCACATTCGTATCCCTTAATGAAGACATTTCTTTTTTTGTGAGACAACCTGCATTAGTGTGTGGTAGCAATCCAGTCTTGTAAAGAACCATTTCACTAACTTCACTAATATATTCAACGATTGAGGAGTGACCTAGCGACTTTAACCATTCTTTGGCTTTTGAATATCTTGCCTCAGGTCTTTCGCCAGAAACAATCAGGGCCTCAGTACACCTTGTCATTTTTCCACTCTGAGCAATCGAGAGCACTTGATCTCGGCTCATCATCGACAGGGACTCATCGGTAGGCTCTTTTTTGTAGGTACAATATGAGCACGTATCACGACACAAATTGATCAAATTTATGAAAACTTTAGGTGAATAGGTAATCGGATCAGGCTTGAACCTATCTCTGATTGACTTTGCAGTCTGTAAAATCGAGTGAGTGTTCTCAGATTTGAGAAGTAGAACAGCTTCTGTCCTCGAGATCGATTTGCCTTCCAAACTTTTATTCAGTACCTCGTTTATTTCGTTTTCAACCGTACACGAAAACATCCTTAAATCTTATACCTAACTCATTATTAACAATTAGCTAAGAACAGTATTAATACTGATTATTGCAGTTTCATCTAATTTTGGTGTTTGAGTGATCAAATCGATCTACGATTCTATGAATTAAGCAGCTTAATGGTCAGCCAATTGGGTGTTGATCTCTGTTTACTGTATATTCTCTGCCATGCCAATCAACTGCATTTTGTTTGTTCGCATCTAAATTTGATGATATAAAGGATGCAGAAATGACAGCACCGCCTACTGGCGAAGCAAAAGCATAAATTAATTTCTCACGAATACCAAATTTCAGCTGAACCGCATCAGTTATGATTATTAACACTATAGTTCCTAAATCCGATGAAATTAAAATAAAAAATAACAATCCTTCTAAATTATATGCATTAAGGATCAGGAATATAGAGTAGGGGAGAATGATGAACGGTCCAATTAGTAAAAAAAGGAGCGCGACGGTCAACAAGATAGTCCGGTTCTTGTGTTGAGAATACATAGGAATAACCAATCTTCGCAGTCCGTTCCATAATGTCTCTAGGTCTCTGGCCCATACAGCTTGAATATCACCCTCGCCACGAAACATTTTCATTTCATATTTCCCCCGTTTGACCTTACCCCCCAAAGCCCCATCCTCTATAAGTTCCTGCTTTACACTTTCATGAGTACCTATTTTTTCGTATGTTTGCCTAGTTATTAAAAAAAAACTTCCAAAAAAGTAGCCTATAGTTGTATTAGGATTATTGACTCGCAAGGCAGAAAAACGAGTATGTAAAAAAATCGAAAGCATTGGTACAGTGATTCTTGTCCAAATTTCATTGCACATTAATCTTGGAACAACGGTTAGAGCCTTTAATTTCTGCGCCATCATTACTGTAATGGCTCTAGTCATTAGTTGAGAGCTATGAACGGTGTCTGCATCAGTAAATAACAAAATATCACCACTAGACCTTAGATATCCTTGGTAGCAGGCCCAGTTTTTTCCAACCCAGCCTTTAGGTGCTGGGTCGGCATCTATTACCACAAGTCTACGATCATTTTTAGAGTATTGATCCATGATTTCACCAGTCCGGTCAGTGGAAGAATCATTAATAGCGATGATTTCAAAATTGGGATAGTCCTGTTCTACTAAACTATCAAGACATTTTGCAATATACTGCTCTTCATTAAGGGCTGGTACTATAACACTCACCTTTGGAAAACTCTCCAGCCGCAATTGGACAGCCTCAGTCAGCACAGGAGATCTTCTATAAGACTTTATAGAATAAAGTAGGAGATATATCCAAGTACCCAGGATTGCAGTCATAATCACTCCCAGAAGAATATTGATCAGTAGAGAGAAGTTTAAACTCGAATCCAATTCTTTGGTATACGATACTGAATTAATTGACAGATATAGATTACGATCCTGACTTTATGAGGAGAGCATAGCGCTTACGCCATCGCCTCTAGGAAACAGAATGTTTAGAAATTAGGAGCAAGCCAAAAGAATCTTCGAACTAAACATTATTCCGCATTGATTTTGATGAAAATGCCCTTTTTCGACGACGTAATCACTCATAATACCACAGTCTTGACATATTTTTGGTAGGATTTCAATGGTCTGTACAAATTTGGAATTGTTATTATTATTAATACCAATTATGTGTCTATAAAGGTTAAGTTAGGTTGGGTTGGGTTGGGCATGGTTCTCCTAGTAATTCATGCCAGTTCTGCCGGGTATCTTTCTAATGGATTGGTCAACGGATATGAGCTAGCGAGCATATTCCAGATCCTCAGTGTAAGCCGTCGTGCATAGATCCTAGCCACATCGTTATCTAGGGAGTATCTATTTGGCTTGCCTATATATTGACCATCACAGAAAAAAGTCTATTAATGTAGAGCCAGTGCATTGGAATTGGGATTAATCTATTCTCCGGCAATATTTGAGGCTTTGGTTGTTACGAATGCTTCGCTAATTTGATGATATATTCTCAAAAAATGCAAACCTTTTTCAGTTGTACTATACGTCCTTTCACCTTCCTGATATGTAATTAGGCCATTACCTAGTAATTGAGACAAATATTCTTTAAGCTGCACGTACGAAAGGTAGGCTTTGTACATTATTCTAATTTGCGTAGCCTTTCTTCCCCTTGCGATCTCCAAGATCAGCGCAATTATTTCTAGATTATTTCTATTCTTCACTCTAATATCGTAAATTTATACGAACATTAAATAAAAACCTCGTCAAACACTATTATAGAAGCGATTACTATATTGAGGTAACAATAAAGTTCTAGTCTTATTAAATCTTAGGAGTGTACTATATGTTTCTTTTTATTCATACAATTTTCCGAGGGTCTGAGTCACAGAGATGTTAAAGTTATTGAGCGAAGGCATTAATTTAATTCATAATCGGAAATCATGATGCAATTTTCATATTATCTGGCTAGTTCATTCATAAAAAACAATTTGCTAGAACAAACCGCGAGGAAACTGAAGTGTTGAATTCTAGACAAGATTTAATTTAATAAATTGGGAAACCTAGACAAACGAGTAGTCATCACCCTCGAACACTAGAGAGGATCTACTTTATACTATCGAAAAATCTATGTTACTTGGCCTTTAGCATCTATGCACTGATTAGCACTATAGAGATACAGCAAATCATACTAACCAATACCAGGACTAGAATTTTGTGAACTCTTTTGGTTTTGAATGCCATGTAGTATTGCTTCGTATTGTTTGTCCAGAGGCCTAGTGTTGAGTGGTATTCCTTCAATTCTGGCGAAGGCATTCACGATACTTTTTGCAGCCAAGGGTTGGGGGAAGGTTGTTTCAGAAATCTCTCCGAAAAGACCCAGGGCATCTACTTTTCTTTCCCTAGCGAGTCCAAGTATCAAACCATTGAACCATGTTATACTATCAATTTCATTACCAATCAGTTCTATTTTGAATTTTGTCAATATACTTTTGAGATCCGGATTGTTTACTACGCCGCAAACTCTCGGAGCACCTGTTACTTGTTCCCTAAAATATCCTCCTGCAGCATATAGGAGCCTAACTCTTCCTACTTCTAGTGTGTAGTCTAGAAGAAGATTACATAGTTTGTGAAGCTCCCTAGTCTCTTGCGGTTGGGTGTTGCCTGTAAAAATTAGTAGATTAGCATCCTCGCTAAAATAGATTTGGTACGAATCAACCGTGCACCTCGCTACACCATTTTTGTACGAAACCCAAGGCTTTTCATCGGAGATTATTTCTGCTACAAATTCTGTCTTGAGGTTTTCTGCCAGGTAGGAAGAGGCAATTCCCCCTACCTTACCAATATCAGGTAATGATGCGAAAAGAATAAAATTATCTGATTTGATATCTTTTATTTTATTGAATTTCAATTTTTCATTTTTCTTGGCTTATAGATGTTTCATTTGGGAGGAAATAGCGCAAATTTTATTAGAGAATAATTCGATCCCTTTAAAGAGCTTTGCATAAGCAGTTTGAGTTACCATAAGTATAGTTTTTTGTCGGTTCATGAATATCGCAGATCCATAGGGCATGAGAATATCTGGTATATTAGTCACATCGATTGTATAAAGTAAAGCATGAATAAAAATCATACCATGCTTACAATAAAAGATGATCTGTGTTTGGAGTTACTTTAATTGAGGATTATCGAATATCGGAAATAGACTAGGAGATGCTTGAGAAGCCATAAAT
>Ga0070715_10000251_pt1 | contig 12927 bp, 9 predicted proteins | sample LARL111metaG_FD_71394 | JGI IMG/M metagenome (GOLD analysis project Ga0070715, IMG submission 71394) | Corn, switchgrass and miscanthus rhizosphere microbial communities from Kellogg Biological Station, Michigan, USA - LAR L11-1 metaG | ecosystem: Host-associated > Plants > Roots > Rhizosphere ... | reverse complement strand
GAAATGATTCAAGCAAGGATATGCCACCTAAAATCAATCCGATTCTCATTACAATAGCACTAATGATACCTGCCATCAACACTTTGTGTTGGTAAATATATGGTATTGCTAATGATGAGAAGATAATTAAAAAAACAAAAAGGTTATCCATGCTTAGAGATTTTTCTATCGCATATCCTGTTAGAAATAATAGAGCATTATCATGACCATATACAATGTATATTATTCCAGCAAACACACATGCAAGAGAAATCCATATCACTGTCCAGATTAAGGCATGTCTAAACACAGATGCTTTCTGCTCTTTAATTGCAAAAGAGGTAGAATCAGAGTCTTCTGCAGTAGAAATGGATTTAGGATTCGATGTATGGTTTGATAGGCTGCCAAAATCACTGTCAAATTCGATATTTTTATATCTGTCTACGTCCTTATTCGAGGGTCTTCCATTCTTATACTTGTTCTTAAATATGTAAACTACTTGGTTCAAAAGGCCCAGATCTAAGGCTAATGCTACTATTACAAAAAGACTAAAAATAACCCATATGAAGTAGTCAAGAAAGTTATTTTCTGATGTTACAGCAGCAGTGATAAGAGCAGTTATCATTATGTATTATATGCTCGGCTAATAAAACTATAAAATCTATCTTAACTAAAATTAAGCTATCTACAGTATTTGGTAAGCTATTAATTTTGATAGTAATTTATGGCAGTATAAATAAGAATGGAACTTGATCTTCTCACTCACAGTCTACTACAATCTTTATCTACTCTTAACATGGTACTCGAAGACTACTAAGCAAGAATGAGAACGCGTGATCATGACAATGACTTATTTCATCTTTGACCAGTCAGATGTCTTTAAAGTTATTCACTTCATGGCTATCAACTCTTAGTCTTTTCTAACTAGGTTATTTTAATAGCATTATCTTTCGTCGCTAAGGTTATTTGAACCGCTGCTGCCACCACTGGTATGAGTATGAATATTTATGAAAATATTTTTTATACATTTCCCATGTATGAACTGGAACCTCTGGAAGTCACATGGATGGAATGGTGGTCCTAGATAATGACATCTGTTATCATGACCACCAGAACCAAGTATCCCATGTCGATAACATGGTATTGGTTTACCGTCATCGTTCTTGCATCCCTTTGCATCGGGATGTTCTTTGCATATCCCATCCTTCTGTCCACACTCTGGAAATGATGGATTTATGATATACCTAGGTTCACATGGTGTTTTATCTGGAATACATCTACTTGTTTCATCGTTTTCATGACTATGATAACCCTTAGAGCATTTGTCATGTTGAGGAAAGCAGTTACAGTCCTCATTCTGGAAAAATCCATCTGGATACTTGCCATTATCTGACTTACACTTTGGATAAAAATAGTGTCCATTGAAATACTGCTTAACCGAAAGGTTGGTTGCATGCATGCATACTGCCGTCACCTGGGTAGTGTTCGTTTCAGTTATAGCCAATCATAAGAAATACATTATCCCAGACTGGAGTTAGTTAGTAGTTTATATCTTTATTTTTGATACCGTCCATGTAATATTGACTGCCTCTTATCAACACTGCTGTGCATGTCCGGAACTCTCAGATGTGACTCATGCATTTGAGCACGAAAATATTAAAGATACTATAGAGATGGATTAATATGTTATAACATTCTTTTAATATTTATTAATGGTATTATATGGACTTTTATGCACTTTGGGTATTAGAGGCGGATTGACTCTGGGCTATGTGGGAGCCGAGCTTCTAACGTCCTATTGGAATCGCAGATATTTAAGAGATAACGCCTCTCAACCTAGCAAGGTTCATGTTCTAAATCGGAGAGTGCATCACGGTGAAATTGGTACAGTGTTAGCATTATCTTCGTTGCTCTTGAGAGTAACACCTGTTCCAACTGCAGCTGCTGCAATCGTGGCAGGAATAGGGATGGGTCTTATTAAGGATGATCATGCCGACATTGGAGAGTGGTTCAGATTTAAGAAAAAAAACTTTCATAAACAGAAATATACCAAGATAAAGGTAACATCTCTCAAACAACAAAAAGATATCACAGTAACTAAAGGTAAACAACATGAGTATAGTTCTAAATCAGAAAGAAGATCGGACATTTTCAATACCTTATTGTATCCTGACCAAGGGGATAAAAAAATAGTAGGAAAGCTTATCTTCGAACCTCTGCAGAAACAGATACGAAATCTAATAGATACTCAATCGCAAACGATGAAACAAATTGAATCACAGATAAAAAAATCCCGAAGCCAGTTGCAGTTGAAAAAAGAGTAGGAAACAACTACGCAATACAAAATGAAAAGACCATGTTGCATTCTATGCATATGGAATTCAATGTAACCGAGGTCAGGCATACGGCAAGCGCCCATATCTATACCTATTTTTCATTTCCTTGTTAAGTAGTATATTTTTTTATTTTCTGATTCCCGATAATTTTTGGAATGACAAGCAATGCCATATTTTCATTCATTCTGCAATAGAAGATGCTTCTTTGAGGACTTGGATCTCGTCCTTAATCTCAATATACAGAAGAGATTGCCACCTGGATCTTCCTATACGAAAGTAACCATATCGATTATATCTCTATGGGTAACGGTTAGCCACAATTTTAGTAGCTCTGTCTGTGCCTCTAAGTTGTTAGTGCAGAGATCAAGGTGTAATCTGATCTAAATATAGATTGTATCATTATATACATAGAGATATACATTCAAGCCAAAATATATGTGGCATGTTGGATGTATATCATTAAAGACATCTACTATCTGATTTACGTAAACGGCTTCCGAACTTCTTCCACTCCTTGTATCTGTCTACAAATGCCAGACTTTAGGACAGTATCGTACTGCCAGAAATATATTAGCGGTGGCAACCAATTATATGGGAGAACACAGTTTAAAGGTGCATTCTAACAGAGAAAAACTGATTATCTATAAGAAGTGTACAGTCGCTAGGCTATCTATATGAGCTATCTAGTCAGATATAGTAAGAGCCTAGCAATTACGGTAGAATTCTGAATCAGCATGTTGCTTTATGTGATATTCCATATCTGTATGTATTGCCTGTTCTTTCGATTAATTATGCCATCGATGGACCAATAGAAGTACAACAGTCGGAACAACTTCCATTGATGCCACGAGTTCCAACGACAGCCAAATTAATTATTTTATTGGGCAGCATGTTATTAATTATATCTCGATCGTTGCTGTAAGACAAGAGTATTATTTAAAAATGAAATGTCCCGAGTACGGTCGAATACAGAATAAAAACGTATGCAAATTGGCAGGATTAAGTTGGTGGTTAAAGAATGATTATAGGATTGATAGTAGACTGTGATCCACAAAGACGTAGATCTACATCCTTCTACTAGTTATTGCATCAAAACATATAACAAAAATTCATTAATAATTTATAACTTAAACCTTTGCGACAAGACATAATGTTATAAATGTGGCATTAAATATATCAAACAGTATCAGGAAAAAATGAAATGTCCTAACTGTGGTCAAGATTGCAAAACGTACTTTGCGGTAGAAGGAGGTCCGATGGTTATGTTTGAAGAAGAATATTTAAACTTTTATTGTTGTAATTGTAAACATCCAATCGCAAAGTTTCTGATAGGCGAGTAGAAACTTAATTATATACAAACGGTGTACGCATAACTCCTATGGAGAAGCTTCTTTTTTCACAATTGATAAGATCTTATTGAAAACTATAGATTCTTGATCGGTTGCTTCTCTATTTAGAGATATCATAAGAATAGGGTAATTTTGATCATCTAGCAAGAATGTTACTCGTTTTATTTTCTCATATAATGTAAAGGAATAGATCGGTTTACCAAGCTTTAATTCTACATCCTTTTCTCCTATCCTAGTATTCATCCTTATTACTGATTCAATGGTGGATAATGTCGACTCATTTTCTGTTAACAATGGCACTAAACCTTTTTTATATTTAGACACGGTTTTACCACCAAATTTGTTTGCAATCCCTGCGAATCTGATAGAATTATCTGCTTCTAGTATATGTTTGCAAAGAGATGAAAGGCTTACTTTGGACATCATTCTAATTTATTTAAGATTATAGAATGGAAATTATATACATTGGTAATACCTGTTCATAACTAATTCAGATTGCCGCTGATAAATAAACCGAGATTGAAGAATTAGGGCAATTGAATCAAATTAATGAGATATAATAAGATTATAGGTGATGATACGCTTGCACGTCTGTCTGACCAACTTTGACCATATGGTTATCGTACAAGAATTCGGGATAAGACAAACAACGGTTTGATGTATTGTCAACCTATTACTGAAAAGCTATGATAATGGTAAGGATTAAGAGAGCCGAAACCATTGCCATTCTTTTTGAATTTAGAATAATGTAAGATGTATTAATATCATTCATAAATGCAAAGACTGCAAATACAGGCTAAAAAGTGCTGTACGAAATTACCGTCCTTGAGACAGTAGGATTGAACAAATAATCATTTTGGCGTATAAATCAAATGTATTATCTGCTTGTTTGAACTAGTTGATTGTAGAACAGATCATGCAAAGAAAAAATATTTCTTCAGGTACATGTTGGGAATCCATAGTTAGATATTCGCGAGCTGTAAGAGTTGGAGATTTTGTATTCATATCATGAACAACTGCTACTAACAAAGAGGGAGACATTATATGATTAGATAATCCGTATTTACAAACCATTCAGATTATAAAAAATATTCAAAGTGCATTACAAATGATAGGCGCTTGTCTTAAAGATGTTATTCGAACTCGAATTTATATAACCGATATTAATAATTGGGAAAAAGTATGACATGCTCATTCAGAATACTTTGAACAAATTAGACCAGCCGCTACACTGATAGAGGTAAGCAGCTTGATCAATCCAAAACTCTTAGTCGAGATAGAAGCAGATGCAGTATTGAGCGATGCAAGGTAATGAGATTTAAGCCATCCATTTATTTGGAATATCGGATATAAATCAAGAAATCTTAGGCACTACTATGGTCTCTTCTTATTAATTGCGATTCACTCGAGGAATCCCTATTGTTACTGAATTCATTTAAATCAGTTTTGAATAGTTACATATAGTCTATTAGTGTAAGTTGATCCTCTTTATTGGATCTGTTTTCTGTTCCTGTGTTATTGGCACCGATTAGTCTAGGAAACTCAAAATTCATATCACTTTTTAATACTGCTTTCCTTATCTTTCCAAGTATCAAATTAGCATATGAATAGCTTGCGGTGATATTTCGGCCTGAATTGATTGGATCTGTAAACTGAAAGATCCTATTGTATTCTTTTATTCCATTTTTTATGTCGAGTAATTTTAGAATAGTTTTCATTCTTTCCCATATGTCTCTTCTAAGTCTCAATATTGCAGCAGAAATGTACTTAACATTGGCTTTTCGACTACTGTCTATTATAGATTCAATATTATCTGAAGAATCAGTAATAAGAGGTAAAATAGGATCAATGTTTATGCAACAACATATGCCAAAATCAGTAAACTTACTTATTACTTCAAACATTGCAGATGCAGGGGGAGTGCCTGGTTCAATACATCTTCTTATATTTTCATTAGATGTAGTTATAGACCACACTATTACACAATTATCTTTATATCGTTTATGTAATTCGAGATCTCTTTTTATGATAGTCGACTTTGTAAATACATAGTAAGGAAAATTATAATTCTGTAAAACCTCGATGCATTTTCTTGTGAGCTCGAACTTAAGTTCTGCTGCTTGATATGCATCTGTTGCAGAAGATATCATCACAGGATCTATTTGTTTTTTGAATTTCCATAATCTTAGCTGCTTCTCTAATATTTGTGGAGAATTACTCTTTGCATATACTCTATCATAAAATTCAGGAGACCATTCATAGGTAGCATAACAATAACCACATCTGTGCTGGCAGCCTTGATATGGATTTATGGTTAGGCCTTCATAATCTCTTACAGCAAATGGATGAAGAATCATCTTACTTTCTTTTAATTCAAATTCAGGTGTTTTATTCAGATTATACCATAAATTCATTTGAATTGAAGTGAATGCTATTACTAGTTAAAGCTGGACTCCTGCGGGGGAGAGGGGGAAGACGATAAATGGCGGAATTGTCGTTGTCGATATCAATAGCACAATAATAATAGTGGACTTATAAACAGACGTATTGTATTTACTTTCAAAACTCTTAAGGGAACAAAACATCAAATATATATCACACATATCTGAGGAATTTAAACAAGAAAAAGTAGCCTGAAAGGGTTCTGTCATTTTTCGTTTTACAGAGACCTCTTAACTATAGTATATCTATCTTCACACCAGAATCAACAATTTGATCATTAGATTGTCTGTCAATACCGTTTAGAAATGTATCACTAGTGACATGGGTATTATTTTCTTCTAACACCTTCTAACCATATCTTGACTACCTTATTATGATGTGAACTTGATATTTCAACTGTTATTCATGTAAGATCATTAGAATTCTCTCTAAGCTTTGACTCCTCTATTATCTTCCACATTTAGCTCATCTTAAATTCGACTGATAGTCTCAACAAGAAAGCTATGATTACAATCGTTATAAACTGATAGATAATAGATAATGGTATTGTCTATTGATGGAATAAATACACAACATGAATCCTTTAAGAAAAGTAACAGTAGCAATAATAATAGTAATATTTTACAGTTTATGAAAAAATATCAAATTGCTACTTACCAGCAACTTTTAAAGAGATCTGTCGATAACATAGAATGGTATTGGAATGCAGTAAACGAAGACCTCAGGTTAGAATGGTTTCATAAGTATAATCAAGTTTTTGATTCATCAGAAGGATTCCCAAGAACAAAATGGTTCCTAGATGGCAAATGCAATATAGTTTACAATGCAGTTGATAGACACGCAAAGAGGCATCCTAGCAAGATTGCGTATATTTTCGAAAATGAAAGGGGGATTAGTAAAAGAATCTCATATCAGCAGCTTGCTAATGAAGTAAATTCTCTGGCTATTGCTTTGAAACATGCAGGCGTAAAAAAGGGTGATGCCATTGGGATATATATGCCAATGATCCCAGAAGCTTTTTTTTCAATGTTTGCCTGTTCTAAAATAGGAGCAGTACATACGACTGTATTTTCTGGCTTTGGTAGTCAAGCATTATGCTCAAGACTTCAAGATTGTAACGCACAAATATTAATTACTGCTGATGCAATGCAACGAAAGTCAGTACATATAGATCTTAAAAAGAGATGGATTAAAGCATTAGAAGAAACAAATATCTCGAAGATAATCTCTGTTGGGAAAACAGATAATTATAATAATATGGAAATTGTCGGCTATAATGAATTTACCAAAAAATACTATGGAATGCCTTGCGAGACCGAAGTCATGAACTCGGAAGATCCACTTTTCATACTCTATACTTCAGGCACAACAGGTAAACCAAAAGGAACTGTGCAAGTACATGGAGGATATATGGTTGTGTCTGCACAACAAACATCTTATCTTATCGATATGAAACCGCAGGATGTGTTATTTTGGTATGCAGATATCGGATGGATAACTGGCCAAACGTGGGTTGTTTATGGCAGTTCTCTGATTGGAGGAACAGCGTTAGTATATGATGGTCATTTAGATTATCCTGAGATTGACACATGGTGTAAATTAATTGAAAAATATAAAGTGACAATTTTTGGAATGGCTCCTACAGCAATAAGGAACTTTATGAGAGAAAATATGCCTTTGGATAATTACGATTTTTCTTCATTAAGAATTCTAGCTACTACCGGTGAACCGATAAATAAAGATGCATGGTTATGGTATTTTGAAAATGTAGGAAGAAAACAATGTCCAATAATTAATCTATCTGGAGGTACAGAGATCGGAGGAGCTATACTTAGTGTCTCACCAATTATTTCGCTCAAGCCTTGCACAGTGGGATTTCCAGTGCCTGGATTTGATGCAGATGTTTTCGACGATAAAGGTAAGCATACTGCCCACGGTTTTCTTATCATTAGAAAGCCTTGGCCCTCAATGAGCAGAGGAATACTAGAAGACTGGAATAGATTTATTGAAACATATTGGTCAAAATATGACAATGATATATGGTATCATGGGGACATCGTATTTGTTGATCCTGCTGATGGTTTATGGTATATTTTGGGTAGAGCAGATGATATAATTAAGGCTTCAGGACACAGAATAGAATCTGCTGAAATAGAAGGTGCTATTTCGTCTCATTATGCAGTTGCAGAAGCTGCAGTGATTGGATTGCCAGACAAGATAATAGGAGAATCAGTAACTGCATACGTAGTCTTAAAGAAAGTATCTCCATCTTCTGAATATATGGAAAAAATTTTAAAAGACGAAATTATAAAAATCGTTGAAAGTTTAGTCGGAAGATTTGCTTGTCCCAAACATATGATATTTGTAAAAGATTTGCCTAGGACAAGAACTGGAAAGCTCGTTAGACGAGTAATTAAGGCTAAAGCGCTGGGAGAAAATATTGGTAATCAAGATCTATCAACTATTGAGAATCCAGAATCACTAAAGTATATTACCAGCTCATAAAGAATAACTAAATTTCTGAACCGGAGCCACATAATTCTGATTGGAGAGTATTATTCACCAATAATGACACTGAGAATATGTTATTATATTAATCCTGAAAGTCCAGTAGCAACTCCGCCGGAGTTTAAATCCACATTCAATCAGGCTTTAATAGATAGGCATGACATGGTTTCGCAAAATTCGCTTGGCGCTATATACAGCTAAGATATGCCTATAGCATATAGTAAATTGTCTGTTATTGACTTCTGGGAACGAACGATGTGCTGTCTTTATTGTAATGCTACGGCGACGCTCAAACCAACCAAGACTGGCCGCATAATGCTACGCTGCAATACATATGTCGCTATAGACAACTAGAGTAGATTTTAATATCAACAAGATCCTTTATCTATGCGAACCATGTCAGTCAAGTGTGCAGAGTGTCAATGTACTCCACGAGAATGCCTCAATTTCAACGCTAATCAACTTTGCCAAAACTGTTCAAAAGAAATTTGCTGTTGTATTAGTATCCACCATACAAGCTTGAATCTTAACCCAATGGATTATAGCAGCTGCTGCTCTAATGATGAATCTTGCAACAACAAGAGGAATAATAGTGGAATCGCAATTTCACCAAGAACAACAACAAATGGAAATTCAATATCTAGATTCCTCAGACATGTAAAACGTTTGTATGCTGCTGCTCTTGGCATTGAGATTCTCTGTATTGCTGCAGCAGAAATTGGGGAAAATACCAGCTTATACATCCTTGGATTCAATCACATTGGTCTTCCAATTGCCTACGTAATTGGTTATAGCCTTGCCACTTTTACTACGTTTGCAACAATTCTTGGCCGATATAAATACGGTTCAAGTAATAGTAATATTGATAGCTGCTGTTCCGTATTAGAACAAGATCATAATAATGGATTTATTTCAAATGTAGTAATAACATTCAAAAACTTTGGCTTGGGCTTGAGGAAAATGAAAGAATTGCCAAAGCAGTCAAACCTAGGGCAAATATTAAAGACAAGTATCGTTATACTAATTACAGCTGAAACCGCATGCATAATTACAGCTGAAACAGTTGATTTAATATTTTATAAACACGCAATCTATCTGTCAATTCCCTTGGCTTTAGTTGCTGGAGCATTTACAGTCGCAGCATCTGAAGCCTATCGAAAGATGAAACCAAGAGTGAATTGAGTGTAAGAAACCTACAGGTATGGATCCTTTCTAGTAAAATCTGAACCAAACTACGTTTTATTATATTCCTGTGTGTGGTCTATCCCATATATGTCATAGACCTTGGTAGGAACCTTAGCATAGAGGTTAGTATTAGTTGTAGGCTCATCAGCGAATAACATAAACGTATAGTTAAAGAAACTTACGATTTGTTGTAGCACGGGCATGATATTGTTATATGATTTGTGAATTTTCGTGATGCCTCTCCTCTTAGGGCCCTAGAACTTACCTCCGGTACGTCCGTTCCTCCGGAAGCTACTTCACATGTGAATTTGTTGGGAATTTATTAATATTATTATAGCCTTCCTTTGATTGCTTGTATAAACCAGCTTGGAAGCATACTCTTATTCTTCTTTACAAAATATCCAAATGCTGAATCCAATATGTATGTCTTTGCCCAATCTTCTTTTGATCTTACAGATCTACCATAAGCTTGTATTAACTTTAATGCTGTTTGCCAGTAATACCATTCTGCATCTAGTTCTCTTTTTGCATCAGTCCATCTATCACTTTTGTTAGGATAAGGCACCTTGGTTATTATTTGAAACCTAGATAGTTCATCTTTTAAATCAAGACCGGTGTGCAATGATGGTGAGATAAGAACAGTTGGTTTTGTAGTGCTCTTTGTATGCTCAAATATGACATCATCTCTTTGTATTTCTGGATCAGTTACTAACAATCTTCTTGCATTAATTTGTGATATATTTTCCTTTATGAAATTTAGCTGCTCATAAGACGTAGTATGGATTATTCCCTTATGATTTTTATGCAATGACATTATAGTGTCAACAGTCTTTGCAATAACTAATTTTAACTCGTTAGATTGTAAGTTATTGTAGTTAAGATATGCAACATTTAGAGGGATGATGGGTCTTTGTTCTAAGGTGAAATCTGATGGGACCTGTATAAATTTGACTTCATCGGAATCTAGACCAACGTTTCTGCAAAACGCCTTATAGTTTAATATAGTTGCGCTCATAATCAATGTTTTTGGGCATTTGTCAAATAGAGATTTAGAGTATGTCGATATATCTAACGGTTTTAGTTCAACTTTAATTACTTCATAATTTTCTTTCTTAATCTCAGATACTATCCAGTTTTTTGGATTTGCAAGAATGCTGTTTATTGTTCTTGTGAGTCGCTCTGTATCTCTGATTGAATCAATTGCAAGCTCATCTCCTAGACTTGCTGCTAATTTTTTTGATATCCTTTCATCATCTGCATATTTTTGTGCAATTTCTTCATCACTATCAAATAAATCTGATGCACATACTACTTTCTTTCTGTTGTTGTTGTTGTAGTCATTCTTGTTCTTCTTATCTTCTTCTTTTGATAAAACTTTACTTACCTTACCATAATAATTGTATTTAACTTTTCGTTCCATAGCTAACGATTCTGCCAAATAACTATATCCAGTCAAGTCAAGCATCTCTGTTTCAACTTCTATAAGAAAATCAATCCAATTTTCTATGTCATCATAACCATAGTCAATAATCTTTAAATCATGAATATATCTTTTCCATCTCCTTTTGGATATAGTTAGTCCTCTGAATTTTACAATCTCTGTCTCTAAGAGGTGACCCTCATCTAATACCAATAATTCTCTTTCAGGTAGACTTTTCTTGTTTGGCAATAGTCCCAGGAAAATTGAATAATTGAATATAGAATAACTTGAGGTTAAGGCTGTATTCAATTGGTCAAAATATTCACATGGTTTCCAGGGACTTCTTTTTTCTTTCATATTCCTTAGGTGTAACCATTGTGAACACTCCTTTTGATAATAATTTCTGCTATCTTCATCAATGAATACCTGTTCATTCTTTGTTCCCTTATTGCTTATTTTGTAATCCTTTAGAAAGGACCTATATTTGCATCCACTATCTTTGAAGGATTCGTTAGTCATACAAGGACCATATTCTACTGTGGTGTGATAGCATTCATTTGCATTATCTGAAATACAAATCCCGCATTGATATGTACCATTTTTAATAAAGTCTTCTTTTACTAAACATGGAAAATTGTTTTTTCCCTTAGCTACTTTAAGATATGGAAAATCTCTTGAGTATTGAGTCTGCAAATCCTTGGTGGAAGTACATATGTAACTTGAGCCCAAAGTCATTGCAATTGCTACGGCTACAGGGCTTTTACCAAATCCAGTAGGAGCTTCTAATATAATGTATTTGTAGCCTGAATTGAAAGAGGCGCATATCTGATTAAGAACTGTCGTCTGATTATATCGCTGAGATGTAAAAGGAAAGTTATTGATAAGATTAGATATAGTTAGTGGCGATGGACTATGGCTGCTGCTCCTATTATTATCATCCACTTGTGATCATCTTTCTATAATTATCCTCCCTCTTTCCTAAGGCCTTCAGCTTGTCATTCCTTTCTGGTCGTGGTTGTGATTGATACACTTCTTTTGCATCGCTAAACAACCATAAAAACTATCTTACTTCTTTCTGACTATGATATTAGAATCTTTATCTAGCAACATATTATCACCAATCTTGTCTTAAATCCCTTATAACTTGAGAAGACAGATTTTAATATTCCAGAAGATCTAGATATTGTTGTTATCATAGGTTTCGGATATCCGTCAAGAAAATTGACTGGGATGCCTGAGAAGAACAATAAGATAGACTAAACTTAGTAATTGTAGCAGCAAATAATCATTATGCTGGGTTTGGTCCTTGAATTGCTAATAAATTCAGAAAAGTATCAGAGAGACGATGGTATACTCGCCTTCTTATATCCAATCCTGTATTGACTCAATTATTATTTTGTCATGTTACAAATTAGATTCCGTAGATTTAATGAATATGATTAACAAGCTCTCCTCGATTACAAAATGACTTGCCACATTCTTCACATCTGTAAGAGAATTCTATTACATGTTGTTTGTGCATTATTCCTTAAATCATTTTGGATAGAAATCAAGTGATTTATCTACTCTTCCAACAAATTCAAAAGTTAACAATCCGAATCCTACTACTGCAATAACAACAAATACTATTTCAAGGTCCATAGGTGATAGATTTTTCATTTGGGATGGAGTAGTATAGGGTAACCTTGCGCCTCCATTTACTTCCTCT
>Ga0070715_10000250_pt1 | contig 12934 bp, 9 predicted proteins | sample LARL111metaG_FD_71394 | JGI IMG/M metagenome (GOLD analysis project Ga0070715, IMG submission 71394) | Corn, switchgrass and miscanthus rhizosphere microbial communities from Kellogg Biological Station, Michigan, USA - LAR L11-1 metaG | ecosystem: Host-associated > Plants > Roots > Rhizosphere ... | reverse complement strand
CAGTGGTCAAGGCGTTCAACACCATCCGCCCGGCGAGCCTGGCCAACCTCGGCAAGCCCGCCGGAGCCCCCGGCCGTGCCGTCATCCCGGTCGCGGGCGACGACCCGGCCGCCAAGTCCGTCGTGCTGGAACTCGCGGACCAGCTGGGCTTCGACGGACTCGACGCCGGCCCGCTCGCCGAGTCCTGGCGCCAGCAGCCCGGCACCCCCATCTACACCACCGACCTGCCCCTCGACGCCGCCCGGCAGGCCCTAGCGGACGCGAACCCGGCGCAGACCGCCAGCTGGCGCAGCCGGCACCCCCAGCTGAATCCAGCCATGCCCCCAACCAGGCGCACCGGCGTGCGCTTCGTCCTCGCCAACCCGTCCGACCCCAGCCGCCTGAACGAGCTCAGTGACTGGTACGGCACCTACTCCGCGGCGATAACCGTCCCCGGCTACCTCGCCAGCGACGTCCACTTCGAGAACCCCGACGCCAGCGGCGAGCGCAACAGCGCGCGCTACGCGACGATCTACGACATCGTCTCCCCCGACCCCGCGACCGCCTGGCCAGACACCGAGCACTCACCCGCCTACCCCACGAACCTGTTCAGCGACCCGCGCGCCAAGCTGGTCTCCCCGGCCCTGCGCGCCTCCTACGCCCTCGTCGGCTCCCAGCTCCAGCCGGGCCCGCACGGCCCGCTCACCGGCATCCACGTCATCCTCTCCAACGGCGGCAGCGATACCGAGCGCCAGCACCGGGAAGCCCAGATCCTGCAGACAGGCTCGTTCTACTCCGCGTCGCGGTTCCGGATCATCGAAGGATTCCCCGAGCCCGCCGAATGGCTCGAGATTTTCGAGACCGACGACCCCGACCCCCTGCACGCCTACCCCCGGGTGACCAGCCACACGCTGCCCGCATCGCAGATCCAGCCCCAGCTGACCGAGTCGTTCCGCCTGGCCGCCGCCCGCACCACCAGTGGCGCGTGAGCTGAGGTCACGCTGGCCCGGGGCGGATTCTTCCGATTCCTGCTAGCGCCAATGCGCAGCACCGTCCACGCTGGAACTCTGTTCGCATGGCTTTCGGTGTCCTCATCGTGGACGACAACCCGTTGTTTCTCGAGGCCGCTCGCGGTCTCCTGGAACGGGACGGCCTGCTCGTGGTCGGCGTTGCCGCTACCTCGGACGAGGCGCTGCGGCAGGTGGACGAGCTCCGGCCGGAGGCTGTCCTGGTGGACATCATGCTCGGCGGGGAGAGCGGGTTTGAGCTGGCCCGGCGCCTGGCTGGGCGGCACGGTGACGGCGGGCCGGCCGTGATCTTGATCTCGACCCTTTCGGAGGCCGATTTCGCAGGCCCAATCGCCGAGAGCCCGGCGGCGGGGTTCCTGCCGAAGGCGGAACTGTCGGCGGATGCGATTCACCGGATCGTCGATGGCCGCGGGGGAGATCCACCCCGCGCTAGCCGTTAAGCACCTTCATCCAGCAGCGCAACCCCCTGGCACGGCTATGCGGGACCGCGCGGCTGCGTGGGTACGGCCTTCGGATCGGCCGGGACCTGGACGTGCAGGGTTGTTCCCTGACCGGGCGGGCTCATGACCAGCATGGTGCCGCCGAGGGCCTCGACCCGGTCTCTGAGACCGATGATGCCCGAGCCGCGGCTGGGATCGGCCCCGCCTACACCATCGTCGATGATCGACAGGGTGAGGGCGCCGTCACAGCCGTCCACGACCACGTCGATGACCGACGCCTGCGCGTGCTTGGCGGCATTGGTGATCGCCTCCGACGCGATGTAATAACCGGCCGCCTCGACGTGCTGATCGAGCCGCGGGCCGAGATTCAGGTCGAGTTCGACCGGGACCGCGGAGCGCCGGGCGAGCGCCTCGAGAGCCGGGCCGAGCCCGGCCTCGGACAAGATGGCCGGATGAATGCCGTGCGAGACCTCCCGCAGTTCGTCCAGGGCGGTGCCGAGACCATCAGCCAGCCGCGCCAGCTCGCCTCGCACCTCCTCCCCGGGCTGGCGTGTCATCATCTCGATCGTCCGGGCTTTCAGCGCGAGCGAGACGAGGCGCTGCTGAATACCGTCGTGCAGGTCACGCTCGAGGCGCCGCCGCGTCTCGTCCGCGGCGGCGACGATCCGGGCGCGCGAAGCGGACAGCTCGGCCCGGCTCTGAGTGTTCGCGATGGCGGTGCCGACGAGCTCGGTGAACTCGGCGAGACGATCCTCGGCGTGCCCGGGGATCGGCCCATCCGTGGACGCGATCGTCACCAGTCCCCAGACGGCCCCATCCACGATGATCGGCGCGGCCGCCACGCTGTAGAGCCCGAGTTCGCGTGCCTTAGCGGCGAAGAGGCCCCGCCGGTGTGAATAGTCCTCCACCCTTCCCGCGCGACCGGTCTGCCGCACCCGTGCGGCCAGCCCTGAGCCGTGGACCGGCCAGCGGCTACCCGGCTGGAACGGATGCGGCCGGTCGCTCCACGCGGCGATTATCGTTATCGTCCCGCCGTCGTCGTCATAACGCAGCACAGCGGCAACCGGCAGGTGCATCACCTGAGAGACCTCGCGAGCCACGGCGGCGAAAACCTCTCCCGTCTCCGCGCTCTGCGCGACGAGCGTGGCGACCCGCCGGAGCGCGGCCTGTTCCTGCGCCAGCCGCTCGATCTCGGTCCGTGCGTCAGCGTTGGCGATCGCGGTGGCCAGGAGTTCGGTGAAGGCGGCCAGGCGGTCGAGAGTATCCGCGGGCAGGGGTGGACGGTCGTTACCAGCGGCTACGACGATCGCGCCCCAGACACGGCCCCCCACGAGGACGGGGACACCGGCCGCCATGTCGATGCCGAGCTCCCGGGCCGGGCCGGCACCGAAGATCTGCGCGTGCGCATCGACCCTGAGCGGCTGGTCCGTCCGCTGCACCGCTGCGACCACACTCGCGTCGTCGGCCGGGAAGGTCCAGCTCCCACCCAGGTAGGGGGATATCTGGCCAACCCCGGCGACCGCCGTCGCCACCCCCTCCCGGTCATAGCGGAAGAGCCCGACAATCGGGACCCCGAAAATGCCAGCCACCTCGGCACTGACCGACGTGAACACGTCGCCCGGCGGAACGGCCTCGGCCACGAGCGTCGCGACGCGGCCGAGCGCCGATTGCTCGGCAGCCACTCGTCCCAGCTCCTGGCGCGCCTCGGCGTTTGCGATCGCCATGGCGACAAGCTCGGTGAACGCGGCCATGCGCATCTCGGTTTCGGCGGGCAGCGGTTCCGGTCGCGAGGAGCCGACGGCCATGACTCCCCAGAGCCGTCCCCCGGCCAGGACCGGAACCCCAACCGCCGCGCGGACCCCGATGGCGCGGACGTTCTCAGCCACCAGGCCCGTGGCGTTGGCGTAGTCGTCGATACGGGCTGACTGCTGCGTGCGGAACACGCGGCCGATGATGTTGACCCCTTCCAGTTCCAGCGGCAACCGCGTGCCGATCGGCATCAGTGGCCCCCGCACATTCCAGGACGCGACCACCGTCACCGTCTGATCCGGCTCATAGACGATCAGGTGGGCACTGTCGAGGTGCAGGAGCTTCCCGGTCTCTTCGGTTACCGCCGCGAAGACCGCGCCCGGCGAGGGCTGGCTGGCGACCAGCGTCGCCACCCGGCGCAGCGCCGCCTGCTCGCCGGCCAGCGTGCCCCGGGCCTGTTCCGACCGGGCCGCGCGGCGGCCGGCCTGGGTCGCGACCGAGCCGACAATGACCGCCATCCCCAGGAACAGGCCGAGCACCAGCACGGTCGCCGCGTTGAGGTTGCGCAGGGGCGGCAGAAAATACCAGTCGAACGCCTCGATGGTCACGACCCCGACCGGCAGCGCGTACAGCACCCCGGCGAAGCGGGCGACGGCCAGCACGGCCAGGAGAAAGAACAGGCCCAGGAGAACAGCAGGCACGTGAGATCTCGCGGCTGTGCTCACCAGAGCCGCGAGAACGAACGCGGCGACGCCCACGACAACGGCCAGGACAATCTCGGCCCAGAACCGTCCGCGCCGCCATTGCGACCACCAGGTCACCCTGAACTACCTGCTTAATCGGCTTGGTGCGGTCTACCCGGGACGACCCAGGGGCCGCCATGAGTCGAGACTGTCACTGCACGCCCCCGCAGGCAATGGCGAGGGCTGGGCCCCTCAGCGGCCGGATAGCGGCTGGCGTGGCCCGGTCGCACCTGGAGGGTGGCCCGGGCCAGCCGTCCGGCGTCCCACCGTGCTCCCCGGCCGGACTGGTCGATAATGCAACACATGACCAGCAGCACCGGGCCAGACCAGCCCGGACCCGATGGAACCGTGACGGCCTCGCCATGACCGGGCTGCGGGTGGTACTGGCCGAGGACGATGTCCTGCTCCGCGAGGGCCTGGCCAGCCTGCTCGAGCGCTCTGGCTACGCGGTGGTGGGGCAGACGGGTGACGGCCCGCGGCTGCCCGCACTGGCCCGCGAGGCCCGGCCCGACCTGGTAGTGGCCGACATCCGGATGCCGCCCACCCATACCACCGAGGGGCTGGAGGCGGCCCGGGTCATCCGTCAGGAACTGCCTGATACCGCCATCCTGGTGCTGTCCGCCTACGCCGAGGTCGAGCACGCGATGGAACTGCTGGCCAGTGGGCGCGGGATCGGCTACCTGCTCAAGAGCCGCATCACCAACGTGGACGAGTTCCTGGACGCACTCGCGCGCGTCGCCAGGGGCGGCTCGGTGGTAGACCCGGCACTGGTCCGGGAACTGGTGGCCGCCCGCCGCCGCGACGATCCACTGGATGCCCTCAGCGCCCGGGAACGCGAGGTGCTCGCCCTGATGGCAGAAGGCCGCTCCAATGCGGGCATCGCCCGGCGGCTCTGGGTCACCGGAGGCACCGTGGAGAAGCACGTCAGCAGCATCCTCACCAAGCTGAACCTGCAGGAGGGCGACGATGATCATCGTCGCGTCCTCGCCGTGATCACATTCCTGAAGGCCCGCTGAGCACAAGTCCCAGTCACCGACCAGCCCTTCTGAACGCTCCGTTCCCGCTGCATGCCGCCCAGACCGCGCCAGGCCTGCGCTGGCCATGACGGCGGGCGGCCCGGCCCGTTCGCGGTTCCGGTAAACCCGGTGAGTTCGGCGCCAGGGCCGCCGGCTGCTCCGCTGGGGGGTGGCTGGCAGCCACGGTTGGGGCTAGCTGGGGTATGGCCTGGGGGCTCGCGCTGATGCGCCGGGGCCGCTGGCGCAGCATCGTCGGTTTATAGCGGACTTGCCGGCGTCACCCGGCGCCCGGGACGCGGCCGGCACCCAGGCAGCAAAGGAGTGCGTAATGATCAGATCACTCGCCCGGCGCGAGGCACGAAAACGTCCCCGGATGCTGCTGGCGCTGCTGGCCGCCGCCGCAGCCGCGGCGGTGCTGGCCGCGTGCAGCTCGGGTACGTCTTCCAGCGGCAGCGGCGGCAGCAATGGCAGCAGTCCCGCCGCCGCATCGGGCACCCTGAAGACCGCCAAAATCGGCAGCGCGACCGTGCTGACCAACGCCAAGGGCTTCACGCTCTACTCGTTCGCCCCTGACACGCCCACCAAATCGAACTGCAACGGATCGTGCGTGACGTACTGGCCGCCGGTGAAGGGGGCCGTCAGTGCATCCGGAGTCAAGGGCACGTTCGGCACGATCAAGCGGTCTGATGGTTCGATACAGGCCACCTTCGACGGGCACCCGCTGTACACCTACGTCGGCGACACCGCTCCCGGGCAGGCCAAGGGCAACGGCCTGAACCTCTCCGGCGGGGTGTGGCACGAAATCACCACCTCCGGCAGCGCAGCAACCACCAGCTCCTCCGGGAGCTCCGGCGGCGGCTACTGAGAAACGGACTGACACGATGACCTGGCGGGAAACGATGATCAGGCGGGGAACCGACACGCGAGCTGCGCAAGCCGCCAGGGAACCGGGCCAGCCCCCGGCGCCCGGCTGGCCCCGAGTCATCCTGCGGGTGGTGGGCTCGGGTCTGCTCATCGCCACCGCAGCGATCCATCTCGACCTGTACCTGACCGGCTACCGGTCAATCCCGACGATCGGCTGGCTGTTCCTGCTGCAGGTGATTGCCGCCTTCGGCCTCGGGCTGGCGGTACTGGCCATCCCCGGGCGGTTCGTCGTCCTGGGGCGGCTGGCGGCCGGGGCCGGAGCCGGCTTCGCCCTCGCTACCCTCGGCGGCTACCTCCTGTCCGTCTGGATCGGGCTGTTCGGGTTCAAGGAGGTCCGGACGACCGCAGGGATCGCCGCCGGCCTGGTGGAAGTGGCCGCTTTTGTGGTCCTGGCCGCGCTGGCGCTGGCTCCTGCCCCCGCACAGGCCCTAGCGGGCGGAGCGGCCGCAGGCCCCGCCAGATACCTCACCCAGATCCCCCCGGCGATCGCCCGGGTGGCCGCGATGGCCGCTGCGGGCCTGGCGGTGGCGGCGCTGGTGCTGTTCGGCCTCGTGCTGGCCGGGGCCAGCTCCCCGGTGCCCGCGGCCGCTGGCACCAGCCTGAAGACCGCCACGATTGACGGCGGGACGGTACTCACCAACGCCAAGGGCTTCACGCTCTACTCGTTCGCCCCCGACACCCCGGGCACGTCGAAATGCTACGGGAGCTGTGCCGCGTACTGGCCACCAGTGACCGGCGCGGCAGCGGCCAGCCCCGGGGTGCCGGGCCGGGTGGGCACGATCCAGCGAACCGACGGTTCCCGCCAGCTCACCTACAACGGGCATCCGCTGTACACCTACGTCGGCGACTCAGCTCCCGGCCAGGCCCGGGGCAACAACCTCAACCTCAACGGCGGAGTGTGGCATGAGATCCATGTCTCCCGGTGAGCGCCGCCCGGGCCACCCTGAGGCGATTGCCGAGCAACCCACGGCCGCACTCCAGACGATCCAGCCCGCCGCCCGGGCCAGCTGGGCACCGATGACCGCGGTGCACGACGCGCTGCGCCGCGACCTGGACCAGCTCACTCACAGCACAGCCAGCCGCGCGGTGACCCGGGCCCGCTGGATCGTGTTCCGCGACCAGCTGGCGTTCCACTTCGCGGCCGAGCACGCGGCCATGTGGCCGGCGGTCCGGGCCAGGCTCACCGGCGACCCGCACGGCCAGGCCCTGCTCGAAGCGATGGAAGACGAGCGCCGCCTGATCGGCCCGCTGCAGGCTGTGACCGACGACGCGTTCATCATGGACGCCGACCCCGGGCGGCTCCGCCAGCTGCTGACCAGGCTGCGGACCAGGCTGGCCAGTCACCTCGCCCACGAGGAAGCGGAGGCGCTGCCCCTCATTACCCAGACCCTGTCGCACGGCCAGCTCAGCGCGATCACCCGGGCCATCCGTGGCGGCCACAGCCTGCGGCGCGCCGCGGCCACGGTCCCGTGGGCCCTGGCCAGCGCCAGCCCCGGCGTCAGCACGCAGGTACTGGGCGAACTGCCAGCCCCCGCCCGCCTCCTCTACCACAGAATCTGGCTGCCCCGGTACCGCCGCAACACGCCACCGCTGTGAAGCACCACAGTCCGGCCGCCGCCTGCGCCCGGCAGCACTGTGGTCACGTCATGGCGCCCAGCCACCAACTCCCAAGTGCGGGCCAAAGCTGAAGGAATAGTGATGTCGTCTCCCACACCCGCCGAGCCGGTGACGTCGAATGGCATCGCCAGCCGCCTGCTGACAGCGGCGATCCCGCGGGACGCCGTGGCGCCACCAGTGCCCGGCCTGTTCACCGATCAGGCCTTGTGGGCCCTGGTGGAGCGGGATGCCCGTTGCGCTGACGGGGGTCTTGATCCGGACCAATGGTTCCCGGTCAGCGCCGAGGCGGGCAGGGCCCGCCAGGAGGCGGCCGCGGCGATCGCTGTCTGTACTGACTGCCGGGTGCGCGGCCAGTGCCTTGAGCTCTCGCTGCGGCACTGGGATATCGGCCAGCACGGTGTCTGGGGCGGCCTGGTCGCCGCCGACCGCGCACGACTGCGCCGCCGGCTGTCCGCCAGGCGCCTGGATGACCGGGCTGGCTGTGCTGCCGCATCAGGCCGGGCCAGCAGATCAGCTACGTGGTCGGGCCGGAGCGGATGACCACGCGATTCCATTGCCGACGGGGAGGCCGTTAGAGCCGAATCGCCGGGGAGAGTTACTGCTACCGTTACGGCCTGGCTGGCTCATGCACCAGCCGGATCAAGCACGGAAGCTGGCTCGCAGGGAAGCTGAAACGCGCATGGCTAGCTCGGGAGCGGCCGCTTCGACCTGGGCACCGTTGCGTATCGGGCTGTTCCGGTCACTGTGGATCGCGGCGCTGATCAGCAACGTGGGCACCTGGATGCAGACCGTGGGTGCCCAGTGGCTGCTGGTCCATAGTCCTCACGCGGCCGTCCTCGTCCCCCTGGTGCAGACCGCTGACACTCTGCCCGCCGTCCTGTTCGCGCTGGCCGGCGGGGTGCTGGCGGACATTTTCGACCGGGCCAGGCTGCTCGTCGCGGTCCTCGCAGGCATGACCGCCGCAGGCGGGGCCCTCACCGTGCTGACCGCGGCGCACCGGATGCCGCCGGCGCTGCTGCTCATGTTCACCTTCATACTCGGCACCGGAGCCATCCTGGTCACGCCCGCCTACCAGTCGCTGGTGCCCGACATGGTCCCCCGCCCGCTGGTGCCCAGTGCCTCAGCTCTTAGCTCGATCAACATCAACCTGGCCCGCGCCATCGGCCCAGCCATCGCCGGGCTGCTGGTCGCGCGGATCGGGGTGGCCGCCGTGTTCGGCCTGAACGCGGCGACGTTCCTGGTCTACGCGATCGTGGTGGCGCTTCATCCCCAGCTGGGCGGGACTCCGCAGTCTCCCGAGCGGTTCATCCCCGGGCTGCGGGCGGGCGGCAGGTACGTGCGCCACGCACCCGTCGTGCAGCGCATCCTGCTGCGCGCGGCCCTGTTCCTCCTGCCGGGCAGCGCACTGTGGGCGCTGCTGCCCCTGATCGCCACCCGCCGGCTCGGCCTGGGTTCAGACGGGTACGGCCTGCTGCTGGGTGCCCTGGGAGTGGGTGCTATCGGCGGCGCGTTCATCCTTCCGCAGGTCCGGGCCAGGCTCTCCGCCAATGCCCTGGTGGCCGTCGCGAGCCTGACCTACGCGGCGGCCCTGGCCGGGGTGGCGCTGTCGCGCAGCCTCGCGCTGACCATCCTGGTGCTGCTGCCGGCCGGTGTGGCCTGGATAGCTTTCCTGTCCAACGTCAACGCCGCCCTGCAGCTGTTCCTGCCCAGGTGGGTCCGCGCCCGCGGCCTGTCGGCCTACCAGATGGTCCTGTTCGGCGCGCAGGCCGGCGGGGCTGCCATCTGGGGAGTCGCCGCCGGGACCGCGGGGCTGGTGCCCGCCTTCCTGATCTCCGCCGCCGTCATGGCCGCCGGTGCGGCAACCCTCTGGTTCTGGCCGTTCTACCAGATCGCAGACATGGACCGCAGCCTGGTGCGCTGGCCCGAACCGCAACTGCTCATCAGCGCTGATCGCGGCAGTGGACTGGTGCTGGTCCGGACCACCTACACCATCGCCGCCGATAAGGAACAGCAGTTCCTGCAGGCCATGGGCCCCCTGCGCCAGTCACGGCTGCGGACCGGGGCCATCGACTGGGCCCTGTACCAGGACAGCCAGAACCCGCGCCTGTTCATCGAGCTGTTCAGCGTGGCCAGCTGGGAAGAGCACCTCAGGCAGCACCGCGAGCGGCAAACCGCCACCGACCTGCAGTACCACGACGAGGCTGCGGCACTGTCCGACCCGCCGCCCCAAACCGGCCACTACCTGGCCGCGGACGTCCATGAGTAGCGAAAGCCCAGCTCATTCGGCACAGTCCAGCGACGGCTCCGCCTCGCGGGTCACTGCCACGGATGTGGTCAGCTTCTGCCCCGCCAAGCCGCTCCTTCGTGCAGCGGTGCGGGCGGAGCGGGCTGGGTACACCCTCCAGGGGGGTGCCGTGGACGGTTTCCTGCTCGCGTACGAGGGCTTTGATCCCGAGGCTGAAGGCCTTCGCGAAACGCTGACCTCGACGGGCAACGGGTACCTGTGCGCACGCGGCGCCGCGGAGTGGGAGGACGCCGACGGCGTGCACTATCCCGGGACCTACGTGCACGGCGGTTACAACCGCGAGACGACGATCCTGGGCGGCCTGCCCGTGCTCAACGAGGACCTCGTCAACCTGCCGAACTGGCTTGTCCTCCAGTTGCGTATCGAGGGCGGGGACGTGATCCGGCTCGCCGACGTGGAACTGCTCGGCTACCGCCACGAGCTCGACATCCGGTTCGCGACTGTCAGCCGCCACCTCCTGTTCCGTGATCATGAGGGCCGGGAGACGACGCTGCACAGCCGCCGCTTCGTCAGCATGGCCGACGCCCATCACGGAGGGATCGAGTGGACGCTCGTCCCGGGGAACTGGTCGGGGCGCGTCGAGGTGGTCACGGCGATCGATGGCCGGGTAAGCAACGCCGGGGTTGCCCGCTACCAGCAGCTGGAAGGCCGCCACCTGAACCCGGTGGGCCCGCGGACGCTCGGATCGGAGGTCATCGCACTGAAGGCCGAGACCCGGCAGTCGAACCTGTACGTCAGCCAGGCGGCCCGCACCCGCGTGGTCCGCGCAGACGAGGCAGTCCAGGTCGAACGGCGGCTCTACCAGATGGAGGACTACATCCAGCAGGTCCTGGCCTTCGGCGTGCGCCACGGCGAAGCAACGCGGGTCGAGAAGCTGGTGACGTTCTTCACGTCGCGGGACCAGGCGGTCAGCGACACACTGGTCAAGGCGGCCACGTCGGTGGCCCGGCACACCGATTTCGGCGCCTCATTCGAGCGGCACGCCACGGCCTGGGAGGAGCTGTGGCGGGTGTGTGACGTGCGGGTGTCCGGAGATGAGAGCGTGCAGTTGCTGCTGCGGCTGCACATCGGGCACGTCCTGCAGGTCTGCTCACGGCACACCGCCGACCTCGACGCGGGACTGCCCGCCCGCGGCCTGAACGGCGAGGCCTATCGCGGGCACGTGTTCTGGGATGAGCTCTACGCGTTCCCGTTCTTCAACGTCCGCCTGCCGGAGGTCACCCGGGGGCTGCTGATGTACCGCTTCCGCCGGATAGGCGAGGCCCGGGCGGCGGCGCGGGAGGAAGGATTCCGGGGCGCGATGTTCCCGTGGCAGAGCGGCAGCGAGGGGACCGAGGAGACGCAGCGCGTCCACCTCAACCCCATTTCGGGCCGCTGGGAGCCTGACCTCAGCCGTAACCAGCGGCACATCAACGCGGCGATCTTCTGGAACATCTGGCAGTACTTCCAGACCACCCATGACCAGGCGTTCCTCCGTGACTATGGCGCGGAAATGATGCTCAGCATCACTCGCTTCTGGGCATCGATCGCGCACTTCAACCCGGAGCGCGAGCGTTACGAGATCCATGGCGTGATGGGCCCCGACGAGTTCCACGACAAGTACCCGGACGCGCCGCATGGTGGCCTGCGCAACAACGCGTACACCAACGTCATGGTGGCGTGGCTGTGCGACGTCGCCGGCCAGCTGCTGGGGTTGCTCCCCTCGAGCCGGGCGGAGGAGCTGCGCGAGCAGCTGGGCATCGGCGACGACGAGCTGGCCGTGTGGCGTGACATGAGCCGCCGGATGTTCGTCCCGTTCCACGACGACGGGATCATCAGCCAGTTCGAGGGCTATGCGGACCTCGAGGAGCTGGACTGGGACGCATACCGCGCGAAGTACGGCAACATCCAGCGGCTGGACCGGATCCTGCGCGCGGAGGGCAAGGATCCCAACCGTTACAAGGTCACCAAACAGGCCGACACAGTGATGCTGTTCTTCCTGTTCAGGGACGAGGAGCTGCGCGAGATTTTCGGGCGGCTGGGGTATGGCTACGGGCTCGACACGGTGCGGCGGAACGTCGCGTACTACGACCGGCGCACGTCGCACGGCTCGACGCTGAGCTTCGTCACCCACGCCGGGGTTCTCGCCGCCATCGACCCGGAGAGCTCGTGGGAGCGGTTCCTGGTCGCGCTGCGCAGCGATGCCGAGGACATTCAGGGCGGCACGACCAAGGAAGGCATCCACATGGGTGTCATGGCGGGGACGCTCGACCTCGTGCAGCGCAGTTACGCGGGCACGTATGTCAGCGACGGCGTCCTGTGCTTCGATCCCCGGCTGCCGAGCCGGCTCGACGGCCTGTCGTTCCCGATACAGTTCCGGCAGACCCGGATCCAGGTGACGCTGACCCACGACCAGCTGACGCTGGCCCTGCATGCCGAGGGCGGCGGGGGCCGTTCGGTGCGGGCGGCGCTGCGCGACGACATTCGCACGCTGAGCGTGGGCGACAGGACCGTGTTCGAGCTCAGCCGGAACCACGCAACAACGGCGCCTTCCAGGCCCGTCCGACCCTCTGCCCCGGATTGAAAGGAGGCCGCATGCCGAAGTTCCAGGGAGCCATTTTCGACGTCGACGGAGTGCTGGTCGACTCGCCGCACGAAAAGGCGTGGCGCGAGTCACTGCGTGAGCTGATGGAGTCCGGCTGGCGCGACATCCGCGACCAGACGACGTGGTCGCCGGACGCGTTCACGCCCCACGTCTACCAGCAGTACGTCTCGGGCAAGCCGCGGATGGCCGGCGCCCGCGCCGCCCTCGACTACTTCCACGTGCCCGATGCCGAGCAGCGCGTCGCCGAGTACGCGCAGCGCAAGCAGGAGCTAGTCGTGCGACTCATCGAGGCTGGCGACTTCACCGCTTATCCAGACGCACTGCGTTTCGTGATCGCGACCAAGGATGCCGGGCTGCGCATCGCGGACGCGTCATCGTCGAAGAACGCGGGGCTGTTCCTGCGCAAGATCCGGCTCGACACGTTCGCGGCCCAGCATGGGATCTCCTCGCCGACGGTGCGGCCGGGCCAGACGCTGCTGGAGTACTTCGACGTGGACGTCTCGGGACGCGATTTCGCCCACGGCAAGCCCGACCCCGAGATTTTCCTGA
>Ga0070715_10000247_pt1 | contig 12961 bp, 10 predicted proteins | sample LARL111metaG_FD_71394 | JGI IMG/M metagenome (GOLD analysis project Ga0070715, IMG submission 71394) | Corn, switchgrass and miscanthus rhizosphere microbial communities from Kellogg Biological Station, Michigan, USA - LAR L11-1 metaG | ecosystem: Host-associated > Plants > Roots > Rhizosphere ... | reverse complement strand
CGCTCGGCGTCCGACGTGGAGCGCGCCCGCGACGCCGGGCGGATCGCGTCGATGGTGGGCGTCGAGGGCGGCCAGTCGATCGGCAACTCTCTCGGGGCGCTGCGGATGCTCGCACGGCTCGGCGCCTCCTATATGACGCTCACCCATAACGACGACCTGCCGTGGGCGGACTCGGCGACCGGCGACCATCCCCACGGTGGTCTCACCCGCTTCGGGGAAGAGGTGGTCCGCGAGCTGAACCGTCTGGGCGTGCTGGTCGACTGCAGCCACGTGTCCGACGACGTGATGCGGCAGGCCATCGAGGTGAGTGAGGCGCCGGTCGTGTTCTCGCACTCCGGGGCGCGGGCGCTCGCCGATGTCCCTCGCAACGTTCCCGACGATGTGCTCGAACAGGTCGGTCGGACCGGGGGCGTCGTGATGGCGACCTTCGTACCCTGGTTCGTGACGAACGCGGGCGCCGAGCAGAACCGCGCGTGGTGGGCGGAGTCCGATCGGCTCCGCGAGACGTATCCCGACGACCGGGACACGGTGACCCGCGAGCTCGATGCGTGGGAGCGCGCGCACGTGCCACCGACGGTCACCGCTGCGACCGTGGCCGACCACGTCGATCACATCCGGGAGGTCGCGGGGATCGAGGCGATCGGGGTCGGCGGCGACTACGACGGGGTCTCCACGATGGGAGACGAGCTGGTCGACGTCTCGACGTATCCGCTCATCTTCGAGGAGCTCCGCGCTCGCGGATACACCGACGACGACCTGCGGGCGATCGCGGGCGGCAACGTGTTGCGCCTGCTGCGGGCCTCAGAATCGGTCGTTGATCGACTGCGATCGCGACCGCCGCCGATGGCCACCATCGATGCGTTGGACGGCACGCCATCCGACGCGTCGGCGTAACAAGAGACCTGCAGCCGAACGGTTCTTACTGAATGCCGTTCAAGCTGAAGTCACCGACTTTTCGGTCGGATGCCGGTTCACGGGACTAGCTGGGGAGGGCGACCACGTGCACAGCGACCACGCGTATCGGGTCGTCCGCAACTGCGAGAACATCGTCTAGCCGGTCTCGGTCTGCAGCGCTGCGACCATCGCCTCCAGATTCGCGTGCCAGGCGTCGTCCGGCGTCACCGGCAAGATGTCATCCCAGATCGCGGCGAAGCTGCCGATCAACTGCGGGATCCGGGCCGGCCGGGCCATGAACCACCAGTGCAGGTGTTCGGAGCCGTCGCCCCAGCGGCAGACGTGAACGCGCCCGATGTCGCCGATGCCTCGGATAGCTCGCTCGATCCGGGACAACAACACGCCGCACTCTGCCGCGAGGTCATCGGGCAGATCGCCCGGCTCTGCGTAGTGCGCACGCGGGTGCAGGAGGACGACGAGGGGCAGGCCGTTCGGCCTCGCAGGCAGCAGCCGCCAGTGATCGTCGGTCCAGATGAAGTCGTCGTCCGGTTTCGCACAGGTCCAGCACTCGACCCCGCCCTCGCCGTCTCGCGGCGCTTCGCGCTCGACAGGAGGCAGGAGCGGGCGTGGTCGCATCTCGCCGTCGAAAGGGAACTCCGCCCACTCGTCGACAGCTGGCATCCGGAGCGAGTCTGCGGCTCGCGCATAGAGCGCTTCTGGAGTCTCGAACATGCGCGCATGGTACGGCGATAGGCTCGGCGGATGGAGTGGCCAGCGTCGTTCTACGATGTCCGTGCCGGCCTCGACTGTCCGATCTGTATACAAGGCCGCCAACAGGAGACATCGCGCGGCGCCCGATTCTTCGCGGGTGAGGCGGTCGACGGGCATCTACGCAGGGCTGATATCCAACGCGGGCTTTCGATCGTGCTGTGGCACGGGCGCCATGTGGCCGAACCCACCGAGCTCCGCGAAGACGAGGCCGCGGCGTTCTGGCGCGAGCTGCTAACGATCGGGCGCGCGATCGAGACGGCCTTCGAGCCGGTCAAGCTGAACTACAACCTGCTCGGTAACGAGGTGCCGCACCTTCATGCGCACGTCGTGCCCCGCTACGCCGACGATCCCCGGCCGGGATGGCCGTTCCCATTCCCGGAGGAGGATCCGCCGGACATCCCGGAGGAGCGCTTCCAAGACGATCTCCAGGCGCTTCGACGAGCGACGGGATACGCGTCTCCATGAGCGACAAGCCCGAAGGGATCGTGCGGGTCGCGAGGCCGAGGGCGGATCTCCGCGCGGATTGGGAACGGAACGCTGCGGGTCGTTCAGTGAGGACACCGTGGTGCGAGATGGGCTGGAGGTCGTCTTCTCGAGCGCAGACCGCCCGTTGCAGTTCTACGCCGACGCCATCACGAGCTGCGGTCTTCTGATCGACCGGATCGTCGAAACCGCCGTCCCCGAAGACGCGATCGAGCACGATCGGAGTCGGCGTTGGCGGCGCCTCCCGCTGTTCCTGCACATCCGCGCCGTGAAGCTCGCCTGACTCGTTGCCGTTCCGCAGTGCGCCGTCGAACCGCGCGCCGAACCGGCTGCGGAGAAGCGTTCCTCGGCGCGATACGGTTCTCGTTGTGGATGGACGCGTGACACCGAGGACAACAGGGGAGCTTCTCGCGGGGCTGGACGAGATCCGTCACGCGCCGCATGAGCTCGGCGGCGTCCTGGCGATCGTTCTGCGGCCGGGCGTCGATCAACGGGAGCTCGTTCCCGAGGCCGAGCTTGACGTCGACCAGGGTGTTGTTGGCGACACATGGCGCGCACGCGGCAACCGCCACATGCCGGATGGTGCCGCCGATCCGCTCGCCCAGGTCACGGTCATGAATGCGAGGTTCGCGCGGTTGATCGCGGGGGAAGAGCCGGAGCTGTGGGCACGGGCCGGCGACCAGCTCTACGTCGACTTCGACCTGTCGGTCGAGAACCTGCCTCCGGGCACGCGCATCCAGATCGGAGAGGCGCAGCTCGAAGTGAGCGACAAGCCGCACACCGGATGCGAGAAGTTCTCCGCGCGGTTCGGCGCCGACGCTCTGCGGTTCGTGGGGTCGTCCGACGGCCGGGCGCTTCGTCTGCGGGGCGTGAACACGCGCATCGTCGTTGCGGGAACGGTCCGCGTCGGGGACTCCATCACCATCGCCGCGATGGAACCGGACGCAACGGTGGCGAGCTAGGCGAGCCCGACCCCGGCGGCTCGACCTTGCTGGGTATGTCGGCCGAGGTCTAGCCTTCGCTCGATGCCGAGGCCGTTCGACAACGAAGGTCGGATCGGCTTCCGAGGTTTCGAGACGTGGTACGGCATCTCGGGATCGAAGGAAGAACCGGGACGACTGCCGCTCCTGACGTTGCACGGCGGGCCGGGCGCATGCCACGACTACCTCGAGCCGTTCGAGAACCTGGCCGACACGGGTCGCCGCGTCATCTTCTATGACCAGCTCGGGTGCGGGAGCTCCGGCATCGCCGACCGACCCCACGATCCCTCGATGTGGACCGTCGACCTGTTCGTGGAGGAGGTTGGCGCGGTACGCGACGCACTCGGCCTCGATCGGGTTCACATCCTCGGGCAGTCGTGGGGCGGCATGTTGGCGATGGAATACGCGCTGACGAAACCCGATGGACTCGCTTCGTTGATCATCGAGAGCTCGCCGGCGAGCATCCCGCAGTGGGTTTCGGAGGCGAACCGGTTGCGCGAGGAGCTGCCACCCGATGTGCAGCGGACGTTGCTGCGCCACGAGGAGGCGGGGACGACCGACAGCCCCGAGTACGAAGAAGCCGTGGCGGTCTTCTACGAGCGGCATGTGTGCCGCGTGAAACCGATGCCGGCGTGCGTGACCAGGACGTTCGAGCGGCTCGCCGCGAACCCGGAGGTCTATCACACGATGAACGGGCCGAGCGAGTTCCATGTGATCGGCACGATCCGGGATTGGACGGTCGTCGACCGGCTCGGTGAGATCGACGTACCGACCCTCGTCCTGTCGGGACGCTACGACGAAGCCACGCCGGCGATCATGGACGTCGTGCACGCCGGGATCGCGGGTTCTGAGCGCGTCACGTTCGACGAGAGCTCGCACATGTGTCACGTCGAAGAGACGGAGCGGTGCCTCGGTGTGGTCTCGGACTTCCTCGAACGAACAGAAGCGACCGCTTCGGTTCCCTGACCCACCGCTCGATAGAATCTGTGCGGCTGGGGGACGTAGCTCAGTTGGTAGAGCACCTGCTTTGCAAGCAGGGGGTCGTCGGTTCGAGTCCGATCGTCTCCACCCTCGCTCAGATGAAGAAGTAGTCGTCCTTCTGGTACCGCCGAGCGGATCCGCAGTGGGAACAGCGCTCGAGGTTGTTCTCGACCTTGATCTTCGTGAAGGTCTCCGGGTCCATCTGCAGGGCCGACGTGAAGTCCTTGCCGCATTCACGGCACGTCAACGACAGGGTCCTCTCCATCGTTCGGGTTGTCGGCAGAACGGCCGACGCGCTCGATACGCCATTCGGCCCACAAGGCCTCAGCATCAGTAGGTGTGATACGCGAGCGACGCGCCGTCGGGCGTACGCGCGTAGTGCGTCTCGGGCACGGGCGTGGTCACGTGCGCATCCTGCCGTTCCGCCTGGGCAGGCCGTTCTGTCTGGGCAGGCGCAACGCCCGAGTCACGCCAGTTTGCGGATCCTTGCGTCGGGCTGTGTCCGCTCGCGCTTGCGCGCGTACATCTTCTCGTCGGCCAGACGTAGGAGCGTTCGTGCGTCCCCGGCCTCGTTCGGGAACACGGCGTTGCCGATGCTTGCGCGCACCGACAGCCGTCCCACCGGGAAGTCGGACGGCGTCGCGATGGCTTCAGCGATCCGATCGCTGACGTCCCGCACGATCGCATATGCGTTGTGGTCGTCGCTCACTTCGAGGTCGGCGAGCAGGACGAGGAACTCATCGCCGCCCTGTCGCGCGACCAGGTCTGTGTCACGGGCCGCGGCGCGGATCTGATGCGCCGCGTGCTGCAGCACCATATCGCCGACCTCGTGGCCGTGTGTGTCGTTCACCGGCTTGAAGTCGTCGAGGTCCAAGAAGAGCACGGCGACGGCGAGACCGTGCCGGCGTGCGCGGGCGAGCGCGAGCTCGAGGTGGTCTTGGAACATCGCCCGGTTCGGGAGCCCGGTGAGGATGTCGTGGTACGCCATGTGCTCCATCCGAAGCGCCATCTCTTTGGTCGCGGTGATGTCAAACATCACGCCTTGCACGAGCAACGGCTTCCCGTCGCGGTCGCGCACCATCGCCGACCGGTCCTGGATCCAGACGACGCGGCCGTCGGGTCGCACGTACCGGTAGTCGCCGCAATCCGGTTGTCCCGTTGCGAGGAACGACTCGTAGTCGGCCCACGCGCGCTCGTGATCGTCGGGGTGCAACACCTCGTCCCAGACGGAGTCGCCGGACAGGAACCGGTCCGCTGGGACCCCGAGCAGCTCCTCGATGTACGTGCTCATCGCGAGTGTCACGCCGCCGAGTTCGGGCTGATACGCGTAGATCGCGCCCGGCACCTGTCCGAGCAACGTCTCGTACGCAGCCTCCGCTTCGAAGGCGCGGCGCTCGGCGTCGCGGAGCCTTGCCTCGAGGTCGGCGCGATCGCTCGTGTCCATGGTTGAGGTATCGGCTACACACAACCGCCTCCTGACGCGTTCCGGCAGGTCACGGGCATATCTGACTCGATGTGGGGGGTTCGGCCGATTGCCAAATCCGTTCTTCCCGAGCTCCGGGCCGGTCCGTTCGGGGTAGTGTGCCGACCCGATGGATGCGGACGTGATCGTGATCGGTGCGGGGTTCGCCGGTGTGGCCGCGGCCCGTGATCTGACCGAGGCTGGACACCGGGTCGTGGTCCTTGAGGCACGCGACCGGATCGGCGGACGCACGTGGTATCGGCAGATCCCCGGCACCGATGTCTGGGCCGAGTACGGCGGGATGTTCATCTCGCGCGCGACGCAACCGTCGCTCGCCGCGGAGTTGACGCACTACGGGCTCGCGGTCACCGAACCCGGGGAGCCCGAGACGATCGGGTGGGTCCGCGGCGATCACCGTGACGAGGGCGCCGGCGCGATCGACCGCATCCGCGAGCAACTGTCGGACTCGTCGCTGACCGAGGCGCTCGAACAGACGGCCAAGGCCTTCGCGAGCGAAGGACGTGAGGCGCTTACCCAACTGGACGTGCCGTCGGCGGGATGGGTCGAAGGACTGCAGGCTCCCGAGGAGGCGAGCGACTATCTCCGAGCATTCCTCGCCGCGATGGGAGGCGCGAAGGTCGAGCGGACGTCGATCCTGCCGCTCCTGTGGGACATGATCGAGCTGGGATACACGCCCGTCGACGCGTACGTGGATCTCGGCGAGCTCATCACCGAGGGCACCAAAGCGCTGATCGACGCGATGGCGGACGGGCTCGAGGTCCGGTTCGGGTCGGTCGTCACCTCCGTAGCCACCGACGACGCGAGCGTTGTCGTGACGCTGACGGACGGCTCACGCCTCGAGGCGCCGACGGCCATCGTCGCGTTGCCGATCAACGTGTGGGCCGACGTCGCGTTCGACCCGCCGCTCGCCGCGCCGAAGCAGAGAGCCGCAACCGAGCGGCATCCCGGCGAGGTTTCGAAGGTGGTCGCGATCGTCCGCGGCGCTCCTGCCGGCTACCTCGGGGCCGGCTGGCACACACCGGTCAATGCCGGCTTCGTCCCGAAGTCCTCCGCCGGCGACCAGCTCTTCATGGGCTTCTCGGTGCAGGATCGTGTGGATCTCGCCGACGCCGCCGCGGTCAGCGGGGCCGTCCGCGCGCATGTGCCCGACGCGGAGGTTGTGCGGACCGCCGGACACGACTGGGTCACCGATCCGTTCTCGAAGGGAACCTGGCTCGCCGTTCCGCCGACGTGGTTCTCCGACGGCACATTCGAGCAGCTGCGCGAGCCCGAGGGCCGGCTCCTGTTCGCCGGTTCCGATATCGCGGGCGAAGGCGCCGGCTGGATCGAGGGAGCGGTCGGCAGCGGACGCGAGGCTGCGGCCGACGCGGCCGCGCTCCTCGGCCGTTCGTGACGCCGACCTTCGACGAACGCGCCGAGTGGTTCGACCACCATTACGCGGCGACGCGCGGCCGCGTGCGCGCGATGCTCGTGCTCGAACGTCTCGCAGACTCCCTGCCTCCGCCGCCGGCGAGGGTGCTCGACGCCGGCGGCGGCTCCGGAGTGATCGCCGTGCCCCTAGCCGTCCGCGGCTACGAGGTCACGCTGCTCGACCCGTCGCCCGCGATGCTCGACCTCGCCCGAGGGCACGCGGCCGATGCGGGCGCGGACCTGCGGTTCGAAGAAGGCGGCGTCGAACGGATCTCCGAGCTGACGCCCGGACCGTTCGATGCGATCTGTTGTCATGCCGTGCTGATGTACCTCGATGACCCCGCCGTTCATCTCGCAACGATGCGCGCCGCTGCTTCCACCGGCGCGACGCTCTCGCTCCTCGAGAAGAACCGTCTTGCGCTCGCGATGCGTCCCGGCCTTCGCGGCGACTACGCCGAGGCGCTGCGCGTGCTCGACGACCCGGTCGCGAGCGGCAACCTCGGCATCCCGAACCGTTCGCGGTCGGCCGGCGAGTGGTCCGACCTGCTCACCGACTCCGGCTGGCGCCTCGACTCATGGGTCGGGATCAGGCTGTTCTCGGACCTCGCGCCCGACGTGCTGAGCGACGACGACTACGACCGTCTCCTGACGCTCGAACGCGAGGCGGGGCGGCGCGAGCCCTATCGGTCCGCCGCGCGGCTGATCCACCTCAGCGCCACGGCGATCTGAGCGGTCCGGGTGCGAACGGTCCCGCCATCGGCCGCCCGCACCCGCACCACGTTCAGGACAACGGCAGCGGCGTGACGGTCGCCGCGCCGTTCAGCTTGTTCAGCCCGAACCGCCCTTCGATCGCCGCGAGGATCGAGTACTGGTTGTACTGGCCAGCGTCGACGCGCGGCGTGACGTGCGGGCCGACCACCACGGTGTAGATGTTGCCGCCGCCCGACGTGCCGTTGATCCCTGCGCTCGTCGATCCTTCGTCGTAGGTGAGGATCACCGTGGCGCCGTTCGCGAGCATCGCCGCGACGTGAGCCTGCAACCACCCGTCCCCGGTCGAGATGCCGCAGTCGTGCTCGTCGTTGCAGAGGTTCGGCGCGATGAAGCTCACCTTCGGCATGTGGGTCACGTCGAACGCCGAGAACGGCTGGACGTGCGAGCACGTCGAGGCGTCGTGGTACACCGAACCGAACGGCGTCGCCGGGTTGTGCTTCAGCGCGTACAAACCGGACGTCGTCGCGCCCGAGCACGCTGACGGCATGTCTTCCTCGTAAACGCCCCACGAGACTCCGGCGTTCTGCAGCTGGTTCCATAGGGTCGGTGACTGTGAGAGCTCGCCCGCCGAGATCGCGTCGGTGCCTTGCTTCCCGTCGGTCGAGCCGTTCCCAAGCGCGAGGTAGTTGGGCAGGCTTGGGTGCGAGACGCCGTACGCGTGGGTGAAGTCGATCCCCTGCGCTCGCAGGGCGTTCTGGTACGGCGCCGAGCTGGACCCGACCACGCTCGACCGCTCCTTGTTCTCCATGTAGATCACGACGAGCGGGTTCGTCGTGGGCGGGGGGCTCGAGCTCGTGCTCGTCGGACTCGGGGACGCAGACGTTGAGGTCGGGGTCGGCGACGCGGACGACGACGTTGGCGTGGGCGATGGATCGACGGGCAGCCCGTGCAAGACGTCGAGGTACTTGCCGTACCCCGAGGCCGAGCTCCATTCGTCGGCGGACTCCACCGCGGTGCCCTCGCCCCACTCGTTGAACGTCGTGATCAGCTGGAACTGTGCGGTCGACGACGCCATCGCTGCGACCTGGTTCTGCCAGCGGGAAAGGTCGCGCGTCAGGCGCGGCGTGGTCTCGCCCTTCTTCCAGAAGCCGGGCGAGATCGTGTACGAGTACGGCGACATGTCGCTCGTCGCCGACGCCGGTCCGTACTGGTGCCAGCCCGCCGGCTGATCGGCGCACGTCTTGTAGCCGGGGAACACCTTGAGCACGATGTACGCGTTCATGGTGTTGGCCTGCGCCCAGCGCGACGCCATGCCGCAGCCGTCGTTCCCGTCGGCGTAGACGAACACGACCGGCCGGCCGTTGATCCGCAGGAACGACGGGTCGTTCCCGTAGTGGCTGACGATGTAGGTCAGGTCGTCGTGGATCTGCGAGACCGTCGGATCGCCCTGCGCCTCGGGCTCGTAGTAGAGCGACCAGCGGAAGGTCGTGCCGTCGGCCGCGCGCAGCAGCGTCGGGATCCGCTGGTCGGTCTTGGAGCCTTGACCCCACCACGAGGCGATGCCGGCCTGGATACCGCCGTACTGCATCGCCGCGATGTGCTGCGAGACCACGCCGACATCGCTCGAGTCGTACCAGCCGAGCGACGGGTGGTAGTTGGTGTACCTGTCGGTCGACGGGCCCCACGTCTCGGGGAACCACGGGTAGTAGAACGCGGCGCGGATCGGCAGGGACGGCTGTACGTCGCCGCCGCTCGGCGTGGACGTCGGGGTGGGCGTCGGCGTCGCGGACGGGTCTCCGGACGGCGAGGGTGTGTCGGTCGGAGACGGGCTCGGGCCCGGCGTGTGGCCGTGGATCTTGATCTTCGGTCCTTTCCCGCTCTCGCTGCTGGCGAAGGCCGTGCGCTTCCCGTCGGTGCGCAACAGCAGCGACACGGACGTCGACGAGCGCGCGACGAGGTCGGTGACGTTCAGGTGCAGCGTGTGCCCGGTCCCGCGCCCAGCGCGTCCGAGCGTCGTCCAGCCAACGGGCGCGTTCGCGCTGTCGATCCGCATCTCGTGCCAGCCCGACCCGGTGCGGCGAACCTCGATCGGATGCCGCTGCCCGAGGACGTGCAACGCGAGCGTCGCGCGATCGAGCACGAGCCCGCCCAGATCGGGCAGTGGGAACGTCGCGTAGACGCGCGAACCGCCGGGTACGGCGCCGGTGACCAGCCGTGGCCGGTTCCCGAAATTGCGATGGGGATAGCGGCCGAACACGGTTGCGTCGGCGCTCGCGTGCACGACGAATGTCCGGTTCTTCGCGACGGATGGTGCGGGTGCCACGAGTCCGATGACGATCCCGATGCTCATAAGCATCAGCACGGCCAGGACCCAGGCGGAGGTACGGCGGTACCACGCCTGCGTGTGCTGCATCGACTTCCCCCTCGTTCCCTGCGTCTCGCCGCCGCTGTGGTCCCTCCCAGAGCGAACGGTTTGGCGCGTCTCCAAGCCCCGTATCGGCGGCTATAGGCGTCGGCCTTGAGGGGGGCGGTCCGGAACCAGCCGTCCGGCCGTTCTTCAGGTCACCCGCGAACGCGCCGAAGCCTCCCCACGTGAGGGCCGAGGGGCCTTCCCGAGAGCAACGAGGGATCTCTGATGGGCGTTCGCAGCGAAGGCACGGGGCGGAGCAACAACTGGAAGATCCTGATCGGCCTATCGGTGCTCTGTGCCGCCCTCGTCTTCCTCGGCGGGTTCTTGCACCGGCGCGCGTTGGACTCGGCGATCGCCGACCGTCAGGCGAAGTCGGTCGCGTTCGTCAACACCAAGGTCGCTGCGGCCGCGAAGCACGCGAACCTCGCGCATCCGATGAAGGATGCCGAGGCCGCGAGGTTCACCAAGCAGATCAACCTGCCCACCGGCACCGACCTCCGGCTGTTCTCGAACGCCGGCGTTCCGCTGTATAGCTCGCCCGGGCTGGCATCGTTCGCTGCCGACACCGAGGGCATCCAGACCGCGGTGGCCGGCGACCAGGGCAGGGTCGTCGACGGGTCCGATCTGCGGATCTACGCCCCTGTTGAGGGCAACGGCGCCAAGCCGGTCGCGATCGCGGCCGTGATCTCGAACTACGCGCAGCTGCGCCACGACGTGTCGGGCCCACTCGACGCCGTCCGGCTGCCGATCGTCGGGCTCGGCATCGTCCTGTTGATCGCGGGCTTGCTGCTGATGTTGCAGGCGACGAAGGGCAACGCTGCTGCGAAGGCCCCGGCGAAGGAGAAGGCGCGGTCCGGAGGTACGAAGGCCGAGCCGGCGGCTCCGTCGTCGAGCAAGCGACGGATCACCGGGTTCGATCCGGTGCCGGTCACGGTGGGCCGGTCCTTCGATGAGCCCGACGAGGAGCAAGTGGAGTCGGGATCCGAGCCTGTGCGTTCGGGGGGGCCGGTCGCTGACGTCGAGCTCGCTGGGCCGGCGAAGACGGTGTTCGGCCTGCGGCTTCCCTCGAAGAAGCAGAGGGACTCCGTCGCGCCTGCGGAGGTGGCCGATACGCCGGCTTCGCCCAAGGCCAAGCGCTCGTTGTTCGCGAAGAAGGCAGCGACGGCCGACGCCGTCGTGGACGCGTCGCCGCAAGACGACAAGGCCTCGTCCGCCTTGGATCGGGAGGTCGCGATCCGGCAGGCGCTCGAAGATCAGCTGGAGCAGCTTCGTACCCGGATCCAGATGCAAGACGTCGAGACCAACAACGCGACGCAAGAGCTGCTGGCGCAACTCGAGGCGGCGAACCGCCGTGCCGAGCAGGCCGAGGCGCGCGCGAACGACGCGGGCGGCCCGGCGGCTCCCGCAGCGCCTGCCCCCGCCGACGCCGCGCTTCGGGTGCAACAGCTCGAGCGCGAGCTCGCCGAGGGGCGGTCGGTGACCGCTGACGCGATCTCTCGGGCCGAGACCTTGCAGCGCCGGCTCGATGAGCTCCAAGCAGCACCGGTCGCACCGACGGCCCCCGCGGCCGATCCCAACGCCGAGGCCAGGGTTGCCGAGGCGATGGGGCAGCTCGCGGACGCCCAGCAGCGCGCGACGGGTGCGGAGCAGCGTGCCTCCGCCGCCGAGCAACGTGCTGCGTCCGTCGAGTCCGTCCGCGATGAGCTCGAGGTGCGCGTCGCGCAGCTCGGCACGAAGGCAAGTGACCTCGAGCAGCGAGCGACCGAGCTCGAGACCAGTTTGAACGAGGCGAACGCCGGCGGGGACGCCGTCCGTGCCGAGATCGCGACCCTGACGGCCGCGCTCGCAGCGGCCAACGCGCGCGTGAGCGAGCTGGAGTCCGCTCCAGCCGCGTCCGCTGCCGCTCGCGAGGAGGATCAGGCGGAGATCGCCCGGCTTCGCGGCGAGCTCGCGAATCACATGGAGCGGGCCCAGTCCGCGGAGGAGCGCGCCACGACGCTTGAGGCCGATCTGCTCGCCGCGCAGCGGGGTGTCAGCGAGCTGTCAGTCGAGGAACCAAGGACGGACGACGTGGTGTCCCAGCCGGCTCCGGTTCATGCAGTTGCCGACGAGGTCAGTCTCGCGTCGCGGTTCGCACCCGACGAGCCTGATGTGCAAGAGCCCGAGGTGCAAGAGCCTGAGGTTCACGAACAGGTTTCCTCGGTGCAGGCTTCCGCGAACCCGGAGCCCGAAGTCTCCGAGGACGACGACGCCGCGAGCCAGCAGACGGCGTCCGTGAACCCTTGGGGATCCCTCGTGCCTGCCGCACGAACGGAACACGATGAGTCAGAGCCGGTGAGCTTCGTTGGTGAGAACGGATCCGATCGCGATGCCGCCGAGCCTGCCGGGGCTGTTGAGGACACTCGGTCACCCGTAACAGAAGTGCATGAACCCGAGCACGTCGAGTCCTCGGTCGACGAGGAGCGCGGCGAGATGCATGCAGTTGAGGCCGCCGAGCCCGAGGTCCACTCGCCCGAGCCGGCGGAAGCCGAGAGCGCCGCGCCTGAGCCGGCAGGATCTGTAACCCCCTCGTGGGAGGAGCCCGCGGCAGCCGTCGAATGGCATGCGCCTTCGGCTCCAACGCCCGTCGTCTCATCCCCGAACGGGAACGGCATCCCGCCGGCTCCGTCCGACGACGCGCGGTATGACGACATCTGGAGCGCAGCGTTCGCGCCGCCCGAGCCCGAGCGGGCGCATGAGAACGGAGATCAGCAGTCTGAGCCGGTTGAGGCCTCCCACGCGGATGCAGAGCCGGAGCCCGCGAGCACCGCTGGCACTGAGCAAGAGGCCGAGCCGACC
>Ga0070715_10000243_pt1 | contig 13065 bp, 15 predicted proteins | sample LARL111metaG_FD_71394 | JGI IMG/M metagenome (GOLD analysis project Ga0070715, IMG submission 71394) | Corn, switchgrass and miscanthus rhizosphere microbial communities from Kellogg Biological Station, Michigan, USA - LAR L11-1 metaG | ecosystem: Host-associated > Plants > Roots > Rhizosphere ... | reverse complement strand
CATCAAGGGGATGGGCGAGGGCGGTGCGATCGGCCCCGGGCCCGCCATCGCCGCGGCCGTGGAGGACGCGCTGAAGCCGATCGGCCGGGTCTTCGTGAACGAGCTCCCGCTGACGCCCGAGCGCGTGCGCCGGTTCGTGATCGAGGCGGAGCGGCACCCCCCGAGAACCTGACCAGGAGGTCGTCGGTGAAGTTCGGCGTCTGGATCCCCTCGTACTGCTATCCGTCGATGGACTACGGCCGCGCCCAGCGCGAGGTGGGCGACTTCGCCCGCAAGGCCAACGACCACGGCATCGACCTGTGGGTGATCGACCACCTGCTCCACGCCCACGGGCTGTACGGCATGACGTGGATGGAGCCGATGTCGGTGCTGACGTGGGCCGGGGCGGTGGCGCCGGACGTGAAGCTCGGCACGGGCATCCTCGTGCTGCCGCTTCGCAACCCCGTGCTGCTGGCGAAGGAGATCGCGACGCTCGACTACCTGTCGGGCGGCCGCTTCCTGTTCGGGATCGGCCCCGGCTGGTATCCGGCCGAGTTCTCCTCCACCGGCACCGACGTGAAGGAGCGCGGCGCCCGCACGGACGAGATCCTGGAGGCCGTGACGCGGCTCCTGACCGCGGACGACGTCACGTTCGAGGGCCGCTACTACCAGTTCGAGAACGTCACCATCGCGCCCCGGCCGCCGAAGATGCCCGAGGTGTGGGTGGCGGGCGGGAGCCGCGTCCCCGACCCCGAGTTCAGCGACGTGCCGGTGCTGGCGCCGAGCGTGCTGCGGCGGATCCTGAAGGCCGACGCCTGGATCTCCCGCTGCTCCGGCAACCAGGAGTGGGTGAAGCGCGACTGGGAGGAGATCAAGGGCGCCCTCCGGGCGGCCGGACGGCGCGAGGACGAGATCCTCTTCTCCCACACCAACTTCACGTACCTGACCGAGGCCGCCACCCGTGAGGAGGCGCTCGCGCGGCAGAAGCCGATGTTCGATCAGGTGATGGGCACGCACCGCAGCTTCGAGCACTTGCAGCAGTCCTACCTGCTCGGCACGATCGACGAGATCATCGAGCGGCTGAAGGACCTCGAGTCGGCCGGCATGGAGTACGTGGTGCTCGGGCCGACGAGCGACGACCTCGGCCAGCTCGACCTGATCGCGAAGCACCTCTTGCCCGCGTTCGACTGAGGAGGACCCGATGGGCACGCCGCACCAGCCCGATCCGTACGACATCGCGTTCGAGGAGACGATCGCCGCCCGCGGCCACACGGCGTTCGTGATGCGTGCCGGCCAGGTGCTGCGGATCGTCGACGTCGCCGGGCAGCAGGTGGCCGACCTGATCTGCTTCCGCCTCGACGACCACGGCGACAAGCTGTCGGTGCACAACACGCTGCTCCTGAACCGGACGATCTACCTCACGACCGGGCACGCGCTGATGTCGACCGAGTGCACGACGATGATGACGATCGTCGAGGACACGGTCGGCGTCCACGACCTGATCGCCGGCTCCTGCAGCGAGCACACGAACGCCGTGCGCTACGGCGTCCGCGGCACGCCGAGCTGCCGGCGCAACTTCGAGCTCGCGCTGCAGCCCTACGGGATCCCGATGCGCGAGATCCCGTACTCGTTCAACGTCTTCATGAACGTGCCGGTGACGGACACCGAGACGAAGATCATCGAGCCGGTCTCGAAGCCCGGTGACCTGATCGACCTCCGCGCCGAGTGCGACCTGCTGGTCGCGATCTCGAACTGCCCGCAGGAGCGCAACCCGTGCAACGCGTTCGATCCGACCGAGCTCCGGCTGCAGGTGTACGAGCCGCAGCGGCTGCCGCAGCGGTTCGGGCCGCCGGTGGAGCGGGCGGAGGCGGGCCGCTAGGCCGCGTCCGGCGGCTCCGGGTCGCGGGCCCGCAGGTACAGCGTCGTCTTCATCGTCATCACGACCTCGCCCGCCTGGTTCAGGATCTCGATGCTGGCGGCGACCAGTCCGCGGTCCGGCCTCGACCGCGAGCGGCGGCTGTCGTGGAACGAGATCCGCACGTCGAGCGTGTCGCCCGGCCGCACCGGCTGCAGCCAGCGCAGCTCGTCGCAGCCCGGCGAGCCGAGGCTCGAGACCGGCGAGAGCACGTGGTCGACGAGCAGGCGCATCATCACGCAGCAGGTGTGCCAGCCGGAGGCGATCAGGCCGCCGTAGACGCTCTCGGCGGCGGCCTCCGGGTCGATGTGGAACGGCTGCGGGTCGTAGTCGCGGGCGAAGGCGATGATCGCCGCCTCGTCGAGCGTGACCGAGCCGTACGTGTAGCTGGTGCCGGGCTCGTAGTCCTCGAGGTAGCGGTCGTCGCGCGGCGCGGCGAAGTCGGTCCCGATCGGACCGGTCACCGGGCCGCGGCTCCGGCGGCGGCGGCGCGGGCGGCGATGTCGCGCTCCACCAGGTCGAGCCAGCGGCCGATCAGGATCCGCGCGTTGGCCTGCATCTCACCGGCGTGCGCGCGGAAGTCGGCGAGGATCCGGTCGAGCCCGCCCGGGCCGAGCGCGATCTCGGCGGACCGCTCGTAGGCGGGCACCGTCGCCCACTCGGTGCCGAGCGCCTCGTCCACCTCGAGGTGGAACTGCACGCCGTAGGCGACGTCGCCCCACCGGAACGCCTGGTTCTCGTAGGCCGCGTTCGTGAGCAGGCGGACGGCGCCGTCGGGCAGGTCGAACGTGTCGCCGTGCCACTGGAGCGAGCGCATGGTGGCCGGGAGCCCGGCGAACAGCGGATCGGCGGCGCCCTCGGGTGTGAGTCCGACGTCGAGCACGCCGACCTCGGGGATCGCGCCGGGGTAGACGCGCGCGCCGAGGCTCGCGGCCAGCAGCTGCACGCCGAGGCAGGCGCCGAAGAACGGCCGGCCGGCGCGGACGGCCTCGCCGATCAGGGCCTTCTCGTCCACCAGCCACGGGTGCGCGTCCTCCTCGTAGACGCCCATCGGGCCGCCCATCGCGACGATCGCGTCGAACCCGCGCCAGTCGGGTGCCGTCTCGTCCTCGTCGAGCTCGACGCGCACGATCTCGGCGCCGCGCTCGCGCATCACGTCCTCGTAGACGGCGGGCGGCTCGCACGCGATGTGCTGGAGGACCAGGATCTTCATGTCGGCTCCTCAGACGGAGAGGGAGGCGCGGGCCAGGACGCCGCCGTCGACGGCGAGCTCCGAGCCGGTCACGTAGCGGGCCTCGTCGGACAGGAGCCAGAGCGCGGCCAGCGCCTGCTCCAGCGGTTCGGCGAGCCGGCCGAGCGGGATCTCGCCGTTCACGGCGGTGCGCATGTCGGCCATGTCCTCGGGCTTCACCGGCGCCCACATCAGCGGCGTCTCGGTGGCGCCGGGCGCGAGCGCGTTGATCCGGATGCCGCGGTCCGCGTACTCGATCGCGAGGCTCCGCACCAGCGACGCGACGCCGCCCTTCGAGGCGCAGTAGGCGGCCGAGCCGCCGGGCGTGGCGACGCTCGCGAGCACGGACGAGATGCACACCAGCGCGCCCGGCCGGCCGGCTGCGAGCTGGTGCCGGATCACCGTGCGGGCGGTCAGGAAGGTGCCGCGCAGGTTCGTGTTCAGGACCCGGTCCCACGTGGCGACGTCGAGCTCGTGGCTCGCGCCGCCGCGATCGATGCCGGCGCAGGTGACGGCGCCTGCGGGCACGCCCTGCTCCGACACGCCGCGGTCGATGGCGGCCTCGAGCGCGGCCGGATCGGTGACGTCGACGTCGATCGCGGACGCCTGCACCCCCGCGCTGCCGGCGTGCGCGGCGGTCGCCCGCAGGCCCTCGGCGTCGAGGTCGAGCAGGATCAGCCGGTGGCCGCGATCGGCTGCGAGGCGGGCGGTCGCCGCGCCGATGCCGGAGCCGGCACCCGTGATCAGGATCGTCGTCGTCTCTGCCATGCGGGGCCTCCGTCGCGGGGGCCCTCAAGCATAGAGGCGGTTCAGCGAGCGGCCGGCGTGGGCAGCGCTGCGCCGGCGTAGCGGCGGCCGGCGATCTCGTCGACGGCCATGATCACCGGTCCGTGCACCATCAGGCCCTCCGGCGCCCGCTCGCGGAGCACGCCGGGCAGGAACTCGTACGCCAGCCACTCCCGGCCGGGCGCGACCGTGGCGCGGGCGCGGAGGTGGACGAGCTCGCCGTCCAGCTGGTGCACGCCCTCGATCCACGGCTCGCGGATGAACTGCGTCGGCCCGGTCGGCATCACGCGGGCGGTCTCCGTCAGCAGCCGGCGGCCCTCCGCCTCGTCGCGCACGAACAGCTCGATGCTCACCTCGCGGGTGCCGCGCGGCAGCACGCGCACGGTGCCGATCTGGCCGTTGTGCACGCGCACCACCTCGCCGGTGATGCTCCGCAGCTGCGTCGAGCGCAGCGAGATCTCCTCGACGACGCCCGCCAGCGACCACGGCTCCAGGATCACGGAGTCGCCGACCGCGTACCAGCCCTCGAACTGCATGAAGACGCCGGACAGGATGTCGATCAGGAACCGCTGGAGCGCGAAGCCGATCAGCAGCACGAGCAGCGACGCGCCGGCGAGGGCGCCCTTGCCGCCGTAGCCGAGGCCCGCGAGCTGGGTCAGCGCGAACAGCAGCGCGAGGCCGTACGCGGCGTAGCGGAGCGTGGTCTGGACGAGCGAGACGATGGTCGCGCGGCGCTTCAGGCCGGCGATGACGCCGCTCGTGGCCGGATCGTCGTCGAAGTGGCGCGCCTCGTAGCGCGCCACGATCCACTCGGCGAGCCGCCGGGAAAGCCGCGAGGCGAACCAGGCGAGCAGGAAGCCGGCCGCGACCAGGGCGATCGAGCGCCACGGATCGGGGACGGCGTGAAGCGCGAGATCGGCCATCGAAGTCGGGGATGGTACGCGCCGTTCCGGAACGAGTCGTCAGGCGTCGTACACGATCACCGATCGGGTGGCCCGGCCGGTGGCGAGCTCGGCGAACGCCTCGTTGATGTCGCCGAGCGCGATCCTGCGCGCCACCAGCGGGTCGAGGTCGAGCCGCCCGTCGGCGTACCACCCGAGCAGCCGGGGGAAGTCGACGGCCGGGTTCGCCGAGCCGTAGTTGGAGCCGGTCAGCGTGTACTCGAAGTCGGACATCGCGTACGGATCGATGCTGATCCGGACGCCGTCCGGCACCTGCCCGACGACCGTCATCGTGCCGCCGTGCTCGAGCGACTCGTAGGCCGCCTCGATGGTGTCGGCGCGGCCGATCGCCTCGAACGCGTACCGGGTGCCGCGGCCGCCTGTGAGCGCCCGGACCTGCTCCCGGATGTCGCCATCGGCGGGGTCGAGGGCGTGCGTGGCGCCGAGCCGCAGCGCGAGTGCGCGCTTCTCCTCCACCAGGTCGACCGCGATGATCGGCGCGGCCGCGGCCAGGCGGGCGCCGAGGATCGCCGACAGGCCGACGCCGCCGCAGCCGACCACGAGCACGCTCGCGCCCGGGACGACGCGGGCCGTGTTCAGCACGGCGCCGACGCCGGTCGTGACCGCGCAGCCGACGATGGCGGCGATCTCGAATGGCAGCGAGCGGTCGATCGGCACGACGCCGCTCTCCGGGACGACCGTCTGCTCGGCGAAGGTGCCGAGCCCGGCCATCGACGCCACCGCCTGCTCGCCGCGCCACAGCCGCGGCCGGGCATCGCCCATCAGGTTGCCGGTGCGCGTCGCCACCTCGCACAGCACGTACCGGCCGCGCAGGCACTGCGGGCACGCGCCGCAGTAGGGCTTCCACGAGAGCACGACGTGGTCGCCGGCGGCCACGGTGGTGACGCCGGGGCCGACCTCCTCGACGATGCCGGCGCCCTCGTGCCCGAGCACCGCCGGGAACCGCCGCGCCCACTCGCCCTTCACGACGTGGTAGTCGCTGTGGCAGACGCCGGAGGCCCGCAGCCGGACGCGCACCTCGCGCTCGCCGGGGTCGACGAGCCGGAGCTGCTCGAGCTCGAGCGGACGTGAGCCGCCGTTCCACACCGCCGCGGTGACGGTCGGCACTGACCCTCCCGGATCGGGTTCCGCGCAGAGCATAGAGGTGCCCTCGTGTCATCCACCGCGCGCGGACCGCACCGCGTCGCGCGATGCGCGCGTCTTCCGTGCGCGTTGAGTTCTGGGGTCAGACCCCAGTTCCGGCCGATCCGGGGTCAGACCCCGGTCAGGGAACGCGGCGCAGCGCGGCGCCGCCCGACGCTCAGCGCTCGGCCGTGATCAGGAGGTAGTCGCCGACGACCGCGATCCCGTCGCCGTCCGGACGGGCGTACCGGGCGACGAGCGCGGCGAACCGGTCGACGAACTCGTCCCACCGGCCCTGCGGCTCGATGATCCGCCGCAGCGCCACGAACGGCCCGAAGTCGTTGGCGTAGCGATCGAGGGCATCCGCCTCGCTCGCGAACGTGAAGTCGACCTGCTCGCGCGCGATCCCGACCTCGACCCCGGCGGCGCCGAACATCGCCCGCACGTGGTCGTCGGAGCCCCACTCCGGCGGCGTTCCGGCGCCTGGCCGTGGCGGTGGCGCGAACGTGCCCGTCAGCGTGAAGACGCCGCCGAAGAACCCCTCCGTCGCCCACGTCGTCATCCCGATCCGGCCGCCGGGCCGGCAGACGCGGACGAGCTCGGCGGCCGCGCGGCCGTGGTCCGGTGCGAACATCGCGCCGAACGTGGACGTGACGCGGTCGAACCGGCCGTCGGCGAACGGCAGGTCCTGCGCGTCGGCCTCGACCCACTCGATCTCGAGGGACTCCTCGGCCGCGCGCCGGCGGCCGGTCGCGAACAGCTCCGGCGTGACGTCGCTGGCCACCACGCGGGCGCCGCGCTGCGCCGCCGGAATCGCGATCGAGCTGCCGTTGCCGGTGCCGACGTCGAGGAGCTCCTGGCCCGGCTCGATGCCGATCCGGTCGAGCACCACCGGACCGACCGGAGCCACCAGCCGGGCACAGCTGTCCCAGTTGCCGCCCGACCAGGTGCGGCGCGCCCGCCGGGCGTGATCATCCGCCGAGGCCATGGAGGAGACCCTACGCCGTTTTCCCGTCTGCCGGAGCCGCTACGTGGGCAGCGCGAGGCCGACGCCGGCGGCCCGCGCCGCCTGCAGCACGGCATGCGCGAACGCCGCGTCGAGCGCGCCAACGCCGAGGCAGCACGCCACGATCCGCCCGGCCACCGGCGGATCGTCGAGCACCTCGCCGACGGAGCTCGCGGGCACGGGCCAGCCGCCGAACTGCCCCTGCCCCTGGTAGTAGCGCCACTGGCCGACGTCGTCGGCGAGGACCGCGTCGGCATCCGCCGTCACGTCGGCCCGGAATGTGGCGTTGAAGTCGGCCGGCAGCGCCAGGAACCGGTCGCCGAGCCAGGCGCGCTCGAGCGAGGGCGCGGGCGGCTGCACGATCGGCGCCAGCGTCACGATCACCTCGGCGTCCTCCACCGCCTCGCGGATCGAGCGGTGCGGCGTCACGGCGACCGGCATCGACGCCATCCGGTCCGGGTCGGGGTCGTAGACGTGCAGGTCGGCATCCGGATGGAGCGCGGCGATCAGCTCGGCGTGGTAGCGCCCCTGCTCGCCGCAGCCGATGATCGCGGCCCGCCGCCAGCCGTCGGGCGCGAGCTGCCGGATGCACGCGCCGCTCGCCGCCGCGGTGCGCGCGGCGGTGATCTCGGCGGCGTCCATGATCGCGAGCGGCAGCCCGGTGGCGGCGTCGTTCACGATCATCAGGCCGGTGATGTACGGCAGCCCGAGCGCCTTGTTGGACGGGTAGCCGGAGACCCACTTGATCGCCGCGACGTCGCTGTCCGCCAGGTACGCCGGCATTGCGTGGATGAACGCGTCCTGGCGCGGATGCACACCCGGCTTCGGCGGCAGCTCGACCCGCCCGGCGGCCATCGACCGGTACGTCGCGGCGACCAGGTCGACCTGCTCCGCGAAGCCCGGCATCAGGCCGCGCACATCGGCGCGCGTGAGATACAGGATCGGTTCCAGAGCGCGAGATTCTACGGGACGCTCACGGTGCTCTCGGCGTGCGTTCACGTGCGGCTTACGCGCGCCCGGTTCCCTGATCGCACACCGCGATTTCAACCGAGAGGGAGCAGCGATGCCCGCCGACCCGCCCACCATCACCGTCACGCTCGCGGACGGCACGCGCGCCAATGCCACCGTGATCGGCGCGGATCCCGCCACAGACCACACGCTCCTGCGCATCAGGGTGCCCGCGGCGAGGCTCGTCGCGCCGCGTCCGGCGACGCCGAGCGCGCTCGTCTCGCCGCCCTATCTGGGTGTCAGCCTGACCGGCGCCGGCGTGGTCGCGGCGATCGAGCCCGGCTCACCGGCCGCCACCGCGAGCCTGCGCCAGGGGGACGACATCACCGCGATCGACGCGCAGGCGGTCAGCGGTGCGCGTGCCGTCGGCACCGCCCTCGCCACGCGCACGGCCGGCGAGGACGTGCTCGTGACGGTGAACCGCAATGGGGAGAGGATGCGGTTCACCGTCACGCTCGCCGCTCGCGCGGCGTGAGGAGGGCCGAGCCGTCAGGCAGCGACCAGCGCCGGGAGGCAGGTCGGATCGACGTAGAGATACGGGTGGCGGAAGGCGTCGAGTGCGAGGTGCGCGGGGACCGTCGCGGAGCGGACGTTGCCGTCATCGTCGGATAGCTCGATCTCGACGCCGTCCGAGTCGCTGTGCCACAGCAGCCGCACGAGCTCACCGTGGATGTTGAGCCTGCTGTCGAGTTCGAGCCTCATGTCATGCATGGTGTCCGGTCCAGCCGGTTCGTGACATTCGGCGCACAGGTGTGTTTCGGGTGGGGTCAGCCGTACCCCGCTCAGGGCACCGACTCCCAGGCCACCGCCCGCACCGGGCAGCCGCTCCCGCCGGGGATCGGCAGCGGCAGCGCGGCGAACATCACGCGCCTGCCCCTGAGCGCGCCGAGGCCGGTCAGCCCCTCGATGATGTAGACGTCGTTCCCGAGCAGGATCTGGTGCGTCGGCCAGGTCGGCTGCGGCGTCTCGGGGTTGTAGTAGTCCTTCGTGAAGTAGCCGTCGTAGATGTGCTCGATGCCCCACGTCTCGCAGCCGACGCACTTCACGCCGCGGTCGACGAGCCACTGCGCCCCGGCCGGTGCCACCCACGTCTGCTGCTCGATGTACGCGTCGAGCGACCCGGGCCGGTCGAGGCTGTGGATCAGCACGATGTCGCCCTCCCGGACGTCCGCCGCGATCTGCTCGAAGTGCTCCGGGCCGAGCGCCTCCAGCGTGTGCTCGGACGCGTCCACGACGTATGCCTCGCCGAAGAACCGGCCGAGGTCGACCTGGTCGATCGACGGCGCGTCGCGAATGGTGTGGAGCGGTGCGTCCACGTGCGTCCCGAAGTGGTCCTGGATGTGGACGTGGAAGATGGCGCCGTTGTCCGTCTGCCAGCTGCGCAGCGGGTCCTTCGTGATCTCGGCGTAGCGCGGGTCGCCGTCGGCGAGCTTGCCCGCCAGCGCGACGATCGTGTCGCGCGTCATCGGCCTGGTGAGATCGTGCAGACGGTAGCCGGCCACGTGGCCTCCCCTGATCGCGCCGCGGCCCCGTGCCGCGCGCCGCCCGGCAATGCTGGCACGCCGCCGCGAGTCGCGCCAGGCACGGCGCGGGTCGCCTGTGCGCCGCGCCAGGGTCGCGGGCGTCAGGCCTCGAGCAGCGCGGCGACGGCGGCGCCGGCCGCCTCGAGCCGGGCGGCGCGGCCGCCCTCGACGAGCAGCCACGGGCTGCCGCTGGCCGCCGCCCGCTCGAGGTAGCGGTCGTGCATCGAGCGGCGCTTCGCCTCGAACTCGCGGATCCCGTCGCCGCGCCACGGCACGTCCAGGCCGCAGACGACGAACAGGTCGTAGCGCCGCGCGACGAGGTCCTCGAACCCCATGGCCGGCGCCCCCAGGTAGACCTCGTGGAACACCGCGGTCGTGAACGCGTCGGTGTCGCACACGAGCACGGCCCGCGCGTAGCCGGCGAGGAAGTCCTCGTACCAGCAGTGGATCCGCGCGATGTGCGTGAACTCCTCGCTCGTCCAGGGATGCGTCCGGTCGCGGCCGAGCTCCGTGTAGGGACGCCCGTACTCCGGATTGACGAGCGTGTCGAAGGCGGCTGCCAGCTCCCCGGCGAGCGTCGTCTTCCCGGTCGACTCGGCACCGAGCAGGCAGACCCGCTTCACCGGTGCGGCCATGGCCGGGAAGCCTACTCGCCGCCGCGGGGCGCCTTCTTGACCGTCTCCGGCCGTAAGGTCTAGTCTCTGGCCCATGGGTGAGGTGGAGTTCGGATTCCTGGCGGTCCCGGCGGGAGCGCCGGGAGTCGGCGACGCCGAGCTGTACGCCGGCCTGCGCGACGGCTGCCGGTTCCACCGCGAGCTCGGCTTCCGCACCGCCTGGCTGATCGAGCACCATTTCTCCGATTACTACCCGTGCCCGAGCCCGGTCGTGTCGATGGCGCACATCGCCGCCGCGTTCCCGGACCTGTCGCTCGGCACCTGCGTCCTGGTGGCGCCGTGGCACGACCCGCTGCGGCTCGCGGGCGAGCTCGCGATGCTCACCAACATGACGTCGCAGAAGCTCTACATCGGGCTCGGGCGCGGCACGGCGAAGTACGAGTACGACGCGTTCGGGATCGAGATGGGCGAGGCCCGCGAGCGGTTCCGCGAGGTCTGGGAGATCCTCGACCTGGCGATGCGGGGCGAGCCGTTCACGTATCGCGGCGCGCACCTCGGCGTCGACCTCCCGGTACGCGTGCGCCCGACGCCGGTGCGCGAGCGGATCGACTTCTTCGGCGCGATCGGATCGTTCTCGTCCACCGCCGTGATGGCGGAGCTGGGCCTCGCACCGATGTGCACCTCCTTCGGCGTGCAGACGGTCGAGCTCCTGCCGGCCTGGGAGGAGCGCGCGGCCGAGGTCGGTTCGCTCGACGCCGTCTCGCCACTGCGCCCGCTGCTCGTGAACACGGTCGTGGCCGAGACCGACGAGGAGGCGATCGCCGAGGCGCAGGTGTACATGACGCGCTACATGCAGGCCCAGATCGACCACTACGACGCGTTCACGGTCGACATGGCCGGCGTGAAGGGCTACGAGGCGTGGGCCGCGACGTTCGAGCGCTGGAAGGTCCTGACGGACCCCGAGAGCATCATCCCGTGGACCGAGGGCCAGCTGATCGGCTCCCCCGAGACCGTCGCGGAGCGCGTCCAGTGGTTCGTGGACGCGGGCTTCAACCACATCATCCCGCAGACCGTCGTCCCGGGGACGCCCGTCCAGGTCCAGAGGCGCTGGGCCGAGCGCTTCGCGCGCGAGGTGGCGCCCCGCTTCTCGTCCGCATTCACGTCCCAGGGGGCACGATGATCTTCTCGCAGAACGCGTACGACGAACGGGCGGCGCGGGCCACGTCGATCGGTGCCGAGCTCGCCGCGGACGGCGTCCGCTTCATCGAGATGCAGTTCCCCGACATGAACGGGATGATGCGCGGCAAGTACACGCCGATCGCGAAGGGTCTGTCGGCCGCCGGCACGGGTCTGTCGTGCCTGCTGTACTCCGCGCGCGGTGGCGACCAGCTGACGATCGACTTCTGGGCCGACTTCGACAACGGCTTCCCGAAGATCGTGGGCCTGCCCGACTACGACACCGTCACGCGCTGCCCGTGGCGCCCCGACACGGCGGCGGTGCTGTGCGACTTCTACATGGAGGACGGCACGCCGTGTCCGATGGACGCGCGCCAGATCCTCCGCGACATCGTCGCCGGGTACACGGAGCTCGGGCTGCAGCCGCGCGCGTCGGTCGAGTTCGAGACGTACATCTACGAGGTCGACGACGACCTGATGCGCGCCAAGCGCTACAGCGAGCTGAAGACGTACGGGCGGGGCTGGGACTTCTACAGCATCTCGAAGTACCCGAGCTACGAGCCGCTCGCGAAGGAGTTCATCGACCGGCTGCTCGGATCCGGGATCGCGATCGAGGCGTTCCACACCGAGTACGGGCACGGCATGTTCGAGTTCACCTGCGCGCACGAGGATCCCGTCAAGGCGGCCGATGACGCGCTCCGCGCGAAGGGCTACCTGCGCTCGCTGTGCGACGAGTACGGCCTCGTGCCGACGTTCATGCCGGCGCTCCACATGCACAGCGCCGACTCGCACAACGGCGCGCACCACAACATCAGCGTGTGGCGCGACGGGGTGAACGCGATGTGGGATCCGGACGCGCGCGGTCTGTCGAAGCTGGCGCGGAACTTCTCGGCCGGGATGATGGCGACGATGCCCGACACGCACCTGACGATGCGCCCCTGGGTGAACTCGCACCGGCGGATGGACCGGCTCAGCTGGGCGCCCGAGGACACGTCCTGGGGCCCGGACAACCACGCGGTCGCGCTGCGCGTCATCCACGGCTCGATGCCCGACCGGATGACCCGCGTCGAGCACCGCGCGCCGGGGCCCGACGTGAACCCGTACCTGTCGCTGGCGGCGATGTTCGGCGGCGGCCTGAAGGGCATCCGCGAGGAGCTCGAGCCGCCCGACTACGCGGTCGGCGATCCGATCGAAAACGGCGACTACGCGCGGCTGCCGAAGACGCTCGAGGCGAGCGTCGAGGCGTGGAAGGGCTCGGCGTTCGCGCGCGAGCTGTTCGGCGACCAGCTCGTCGACCATCTCGCGATCGTGCACGCCGAGGAGGCGGCCGAGTTCGCGGCGTGGACGGCCGAGCAGGGCGTCGATCCGGCACTCGACGCGCCCGTCACGCAGTGGGAGTACGAGCAGTACTTCACGTGGGCATGACGGCCGATCCCGACCGGGCCGCGTTCGACCGCCTGTGCGGCTCGGATCCCGTCCTCACCGACATCCGCCCGGCGGGCGAGGTCGTGCCCGGGTTCACGCGCGACCTGATCCTCACCTCCGGCGCCCCGCTGCCCTGGGAGCGCTACGTCGGCGGCCAGCGCGAAGCGATCCTCGGTGCGGCGCAGTTCGAGGGGCTGGCCGCGACGCGCGACGATGCCGAGGCGAAGCTCGCGGCCGGCGAGATCCGGGTCGCGCCGTGTCACGCGTACGGCTGCGTCGGCTCGGTGGCGGGCGTCTACACCGCGTCGATGCCCGTGT
>Ga0070715_10000240_pt1 | contig 13124 bp, 10 predicted proteins | sample LARL111metaG_FD_71394 | JGI IMG/M metagenome (GOLD analysis project Ga0070715, IMG submission 71394) | Corn, switchgrass and miscanthus rhizosphere microbial communities from Kellogg Biological Station, Michigan, USA - LAR L11-1 metaG | ecosystem: Host-associated > Plants > Roots > Rhizosphere ... | reverse complement strand
AGGATGAAGAGGAGCGTGAAAGCAAGGGCCATGACGAGAAGCGGCGCGAGCAGGGACGGATCGATGGACGGACCTCCAACACGGAACACGCTCGCCGGCTGATGCAGCGTGTTCCACCACACGACCGAGTAATGGATGATCGGCACGTTGACCGCGCCGACCAGCGCTAGGATCGCCGCGGCGCGTCCGGCGCGGCCGGGCTCCTCGATCGCCTGCCACAGCGCCAGCAGCCCGAGATAGAGCAGGAACAGCACGAGCACCGAGGTGAGCCGCGCGTCCCACACCCAGTAGGTGCCCCACATCGGCTTGCCCCACAGCGAGCCGGTGACGAGCGCGACGAAGGTGAATGTGGCGCCGATCGGACCGGCGGTCTTGGCCGCAACGTCGGCCAGCGGATGGCGCCAGATCAGCGTGCCGAGCGCCGCGACCGCGATCAGCACATAGCCGAACATGCCAAGCCAGGCGGCCGGCACATGGATGAACATGATCTTGACCGTCTCGCCCTGCTGATAGTCGGGCGGGGCTACGAAGAACGCGAGGTACAGCCCAATTCCGAGCAGGATAAGCGTCACTGCCGCGAGCCACGGGACCATGCGGTCGACGAGGCTCAGGAAACGCGTCGGATTGGCAAGGCTGACCATGGCGGTTGGTCTAGTTGGTTTGCACGATTGCCGCAATAACGCGCGAACCTGAGCAATGGGGGGCGAGTTTCTTCGGGAAACGTGCTGCCTGTTATGGGAAATCACAAGCGGAGGAAGCCATGTCCCAACCGGAACAATTCGAAGTCCTGGTGCTTGGCAGCGGAACGGCAGGCAAGCTCATCGCTTGGCATATGGCGGGGGCGGGGCGACGAACCGCCGTGGTGGAGCGCAAATGGGTCGGGGGCTCCTGTCCGAACATCGCCTGCATGCCCAGCAAGAACGAGATCTGGAGCGCGAAGGCTGCGCATCTCGTGCGCCACGCCGCCGAGTTCGGCATGACCACCGGTCCGGTCGTGATCGACATGGCTGTCGTCCGCGAGCGCAAGCGCAAGATGGTCGAGGCCCAGGTGGCCGCGCATCTGTGTAACTACAAGGAGAGCGGCGCCGAGTTGATCATGGGGGCTGCGCGTTTCGTGGCGCCGAAGACTCTCGAAGTCACCCTCAATGGTGGCGGCACCCGCCTTCTTTCCGGCGACAAGGTGTTCATCAATGTCGGCACGCACGCGGCAATTCCGGACGTTCCCGGGCTAACAGCCGCCAAGCCGCTCACGCATATCGAGGCTCTCGAGCTCGATGACTTGCCGCGGCATCTGATCGTGCTTGGCGGCGGCTATGTCGGTCTTGAGCTCGCGCAAGCCTATCGCCGCTTCGGCAGCCGCGTGACCATCATCGAACCGTGCTCCCAGCTCATGAGTCGCGAAGACCGTGACGTTGCTGAAGAGATACAGCAAATTCTCAGTGAGGAACGAATCGACATTCTGCTGAATACCGAGGTCCTCAGGGTGAGTGGCCGATCCGGAGAGGAGGCGAGCCTGGTCGTGCGCACGCCCTCGGGCGAACGCACTCTCGATGGCAGCCACATCCTGGTCGCGACGGGACGCATCCCGAACACCGCAGGCATCGGCCTCGAAGAGGCCGGCGTCGAGTTGAACGAGCGTGGCTATGTTCGCGTCAACGAGCGGCTCGAGACAAGCGCCCCGAGCGTCTGGGCGCTCGGCGAATGCGCCGGCAGCCCGCAATTCACGCATATCTCCGAGGACGACTTCCGCATCGTCAGGGACAATCTTGCCGGCGGAAAGCGGAGCACGAACGACCGGCTGATCCCCTACTGCATGTTCACTGAGCCGCCGCTTGCCCATGTGGGCTTGAGTGAGCGCGACGCTGAGCGCCAGAACGTTAAGGCGCGCGTCGCCAAGCTGCCGATGAGCGGCGTGCTGCGGGCGCAGGCGATCATGGAGATGCAAGGCTTCATGAAGGTCCTGGTGGACGAGGCCGACGATAGCATTCTCGGCTTCACCATGATCGGGCCAGAGGCCGGCGAGGTCATGGCGGTGATGGAGACGGCGATGCTCGCCGACCTGCCCCATACGCGGCTGCGCGACGCCGTCTTGACCCACCCGACCATGGCCGAAGGCCTCGGCCCGCTGCTCGCGCAAGTCCCAGCCCGCGCCGCTGAGCAGGCCGCCGCGTGATGGGCGGCGATGGAGAGGCCACGCCATGACTTCCCCCTTTCTTATCAGATCAAGACCTCGGTCCGCTTACATACGGATTGCCGCTCTCGAAAAACCGACGCTTGCGATGGATTTCCCGCGTTAAGCCGATGCGCGTGCTACTACAGATTGGACCCGTGCGCCGCGCTGCCGTGCCGAGCCAAAGTGATCCCGCAGCGCATAGATCAACACCATCATACCGTTTGTCGATCTGCAAGGCTTGGGCGAGGCGCCCGGGACCGCGCGCAATGTCACGCATGCGCATTGTCTTCCGAAAGCGCTGCATCATCTCAACACCCTGGAGAGGTTCCAACGCGCGTAAAAGCACGCCCGCACCGACGCCCGGCTCCTCGCTGGTGACGTTCACCATGAACGACGACCCATAGGTGAAATAGACGTAGCAGTAGCCACGGCCGAGAAACAAAGACTGATTACTTCGTGTCTTGCCTCGGAATGAGTGGCCGGCAGCATCACCTGGCGGGTACCCCTCTACTTCAACAATGGTGCCGCTCAGCCTGCCGGTCGGAAGATCGTGGACTAGTGTCTTCCCGATGAGATACTGCGCAAGCTCCATCGTGTCCTCAGGCAGGTGGGCCCGGCGAAGACGCTCGACGCTGCACTGAAGGGGTTTCACTGCGACCTCTCTCTCTGAACGACCCCATCAATGGCCAACTTCGTTGCCTATATAGCACTCACGAGAAGCGGATAGGCCAATATGGGCGGACCCAGCGCCCTCAGTCGCCTTCACGACGAGGCCTCGCACTCTGCGAAGGATGTCCGCTTTGGGTCAAAAGGAGACTTAAGGTCGCGCACCGCCCGATTACCGCAAGGCGGTGCGGAGGGCCGCGGCTGCGGCGATGGGCGCGAGCACGATCGAGGCAAGACTCAAAGCGCAGAGCATGAGGAAGGGCGGCCAGGAAGAGGTCGGCCGGGTAATGGCGGCCGATGCGGTCGCCACGCCGAAAATCAGAACCGGCACATAAAGCGGCAGGACGAGAAGCGCGAGCAGGAGCCCGCTTCTGCGCAAGCCGAGAGTTAGGCTCGCGCCGATCGAAGCGACGAAGCTCACCGCCGGCGTGCCCACGAGCATGGCAAGCACGAGCAGTGGCCACGCCGCGACCGGAAGATTGAGCAGAAGCCCGAGCAGCGGTGCAAGCAGCGCAAGCGGCACGCCGGTGGTCAGCCAATGGGCGAGGCTCTTGACCGCGGCGACCAGAGGCAGCGGCAAAGGCCCCGTGGTCAGAACGTCGAGCGCGCCGTCTTCATAGTCGTTGTGAAAGATGCGGTCGGCCGAGAGGAGCGCTGCGAGCAGAAGCGCGATCCACAACATGCCAGGCGCGATGCGCGCGAGCAGATTGAGATCAGGGCCAAGCCCGAGGGGTGTGATCGCTACCACCACGAGATAGAAGCCGATCGCCGTGCCGATGGCGCCGCCCTCGCGCCAGGCGAGCGTCACGTCGCGTGCGAGAAGGGCGAGCGCGGCCTTCATGGCTTCCGCTTCCCGCCGAGCGCGACCTTGTGCGCGAATTTGGTCTTGAGAGCCGTGTGGCTCGCCACCACGGCAATGCCTCCACCCTCGAGGTGGTCCTTGATAGCGGCCTCGAGCAGCTTGAGCGATGGCGCATCGAGCGAGACTTGCGGCTCGTCGAGCAGCCAGATCGGGCGCGTCGCGGCGAACAGCCGTGACAGCGCGAGCTTGCGCTTCTGTCCGGCGGAGAGCAGGCCGGCGGGGAAGTCGGCAAGGGGAGTCAGTCCGAAGGCGCCGAGGGCGCTCGGCACGCTTCCGTCGTTCTCGCCGAGGTAGTCTGCCCAAAAGGCGAGGTTCTCGCGGACAGTGAAGCTCGTCTTGATGCCGTTGAGGTGGCCGACATAGTGGCAAAGCTCGGGAAGCTCGGCGTCTTGCTTTGCGCCTTCGAGGTTCAGCCAGCCGGCGGCAAGCGGAAGAAGACCCGCGATCTGCCTGAGCAGGCTGGTCTTGCCGGCGCCGTTAGGTCCCGTGACCAGCAGCCCCTCGCTGGGGGCAAGCGCGAAGCTCAAGTCGTGGAACAGGACCCTGCCGCCGCGCTGGCAGCTGATGTCATGGGCGGCAAGGCCGATGCGTTCGGGCATTTGCTTAGGATTTGCACAAGCTCAGACTGCGGGAGGCAGCAGAAGAGCAAATCTCGCCCCCAAGCTCTCTTCGCGTCATTGTGTCGTCGCCGCAAGCGCTTTTATATAGGTGGAAGAGCGCGCAAGCCTTAAGCCAGGGGTAGCGTTTCAGCGGGCCGCAGAGGTCTGCCCGCTCCCGTTCGGCCACGGCTTTGCATTGCTGGACAGTGGCAGCAGCTAGGAGATTGCGTTGACAGCGGCACTTGAACCATCGCTCGACAGCTTCAAATGCCGGCGCACGCTCAAACTCGACGGCGACAAATACGACTATTTCAGCCTGAAGGAGGCCGAGGCCAACGGGCTTTCCGGAATTTCGAGCCTGCCCTTCTCGCTCAAGGTGCTGCTCGAAAATCTGCTGCGGCACGAGGACGGGCGCACCGTTACCGCAGACGACATCAAAGGCGTTGCGCTTTGGCTCGAGCACAAGAAGAGCGACCGCGAGATCGCCTTCCGCCCGGCGCGCGTCTTGATGCAGGACTTTACCGGCGTGCCGGCCGTGGTGGACCTTGCCGCCATGCGCGACGCCATGGCCAAGCTTGGCGGCGATCCCAACAAGATCAACCCGCTCGCGCCCGTCGACCTCGTCATCGACCACTCGGTGATGGTCGATGCTTTCGGCTCGGACCGCGCCTTCCAAGTCAATGTCGACAAGGAATATGAGCGGAATGGCGAGCGCTACGCCTTCCTGCGCTGGGGCGCCGGCGCCTTCGACAATTTCCGCGTGGTGCCGCCCGGCACTGGTATCTGCCACCAGGTCAACCTCGAATATCTCGCGCAGACGGTATGGACCAAGGACGCCATGAACGGCGCCAACGCCGTTGCCTATCCCGATACGCTAGTCGGCACCGACAGCCACACCACCATGGTCAACGGCCTCTCGGTGCTCGGCTGGGGCGTGGGCGGCATCGAGGCTGAGGCGGCCATGCTCGGCCAGCCGATCTCCATGCTCATCCCCGAAGTGATTGGTTTTCGGCTCACCGGAGAACTCAAGGACGGCGTCACCGCGACCGACCTCGTGCTGACAGTAACCGAGATGCTCAGGCGCGCCGGCGTGGTCGGCAAGTTCGTCGAGTTCTTCGGCACCGGTCTCGACAATCTGCCGCTTGAGGACCGCGCCACCATCGCCAATATGGCGCCGGAGTACGGCGCGACCTGCGGCTTCTTCCCGATCGACGAGGAGACGCTTGGCTATCTCAAGGCCACGGGGCGCAAGCGCTGGCGGATCGACCTGGTGGAGGCCTACGCCAAGGCGCAGGGACTCTATCGCGACGACTCTACGTCAGACCCGGTCTTCTCCAAGATGCTCCACCTCGACCTTCGCGATGTCGAGCCTTCGCTCGCCGGGCCCAAGCGCCCGCAGGATCGCGTGCCGCTTGCCCGTGCTGCACACGCCTTCGCCGAGGTGCTCGACAAGGAATATGACAAGGGCGCCGAGGCTGGCCTGCGCGTCCCGGTCAAAGGGAAGAATTTCGATCTTGGTCATGGCGACGTGGTGATCGCCGCCATCACCTCCTGCACCAACACGTCCAACCCTTCCGTGATGATCGCGGCGGGTCTGCTCGCCAAGAACGCGGTGAAGCGAGGCTTGAACGTCAAGCCTTGGGTCAAGACTTCACTCGCCCCTGGCTCGCAAGTGGTCACCGACTATCTCGACGAGGCAGGGCTTCAGAAGGACCTCGACAAGCTCGGCTTCAACCTCGTCGGCTATGGCTGCACGACCTGCATCGGCAATTCGGGACCGTTGCCCGAGGAGATCTCGCATACCATCCACGAACATGATCTCGCCGTCGCCGCGGTGCTCTCCGGCAACCGCAATTTCGAGGGCCGCGTCAATCACCACGTGCGCGCGAACTATCTCGCCTCTCCGCCGTTGGTGGTGGCCTATGCGCTCGCTGGCTCGGTCGCGGTCGATCTCGCCAAGGAACCGCTCGGCACCGACTCTGACGGCGAGCCGGTCTACCTCAAGGACATTTGGCCGTCGGCGAAGCAGATCGCCAAGGTGGTGCGCAAGGCGGTCAAGAAGTCGATGTTCAAGAAGCGCTACGCCGACGTGTTCCGCGGCGACCCGGAATGGCGCCAGATCGAAGTGAAAGGCGGGCTCACCTATGGCTGGGATTCACACTCGACCTACGTGCAGAATCCGCCTTACTTCACCGACATGTCGCTGACGCCGTCGCCGGTGACTGATATCGAGGGCGCGCGCATTCTCGGGCTGTTTAACGACTCGATCACCACCGACCATATTTCGCCTGCCGGCGGCATCAGGCGCGACAGCCCCGCCGGGCTTTACCTTAATGTGCACGGGGTTGCGGCCCACGACTTCAATTCCTACGGCTCGCGGCGCGGCAATCACGAGGTGATGATGCGCGGCACCTTCGCCAACACGCGCATCAAGAACCAGATGGTGCCGGGCGTCGAAGGTGGCGTGACCGTGCACTATCCGTCCGGGGAACGTCTGCCGATCTATGATGCCGCCATGCGCTACCGGGCCGAAGGCGTGCCGCTCGTGATCTTTGCCGGCAAGGAATACGGCACCGGATCGTCGCGCGACTGGGCCGCCAAGGGCACGCGGCTCTTGGGCGTGCGTGCGGTGATGGCCGAGAGCTTCGAGCGCATCCATCGCTCTAACCTGATCGGCATGGGCGTGCTTCCGCTCGTGTTCGCCGAGGGCATGTCGTGGAGAGGGCTCAACCTCAAGGGCAACGAGAGGGTGAGCCTGCGCGGACTTGCCGACATCAAGCCGATGCAGTGGCTCGAGGCCGATATCACCTATCCGAGCGGCGAGAAGCGCGCGGTTCCCTTGCGCGCGGCGATCGATACGTTCGACGAGCTCGACTATTTCCGCAATGGCGGCATCTTGCACTACGTGCTGCGCGAGCTTGCACGGCCTGCCGCGTGAGGACTGTGCAGCTCACGCAGGCTTGAGGCGCGACCTCCAGCGGCGCAGCACGACGACGGTGAAGACGCCCTCGACGATCCCCAATGGCCATGCCCCTTGCAGCACGGCGTAGAGGCCGGAGAGCGCGCAGGCTATAGCAAAGCCGAACACATACCACGGGCTGCGATCCTCGAGCGCATAGCAGAGCAGCATCAGCGAGACGGCGGCAAAACCGAAAAGGGTAAGAGCGTCCATTGAGAGACCGAGGTTTGCAGCGTCGCGTCAGTTGTCACGTTACGGCGCCGCCCGTCAACTCTGCGGGTGGGCTGGACCGCATTGGGAAGGCTCGAATTTTGGCATTTCCCGCTCACTCAGTTGTGACCCGGAGTTGAGCTTTTTTCCCGGAAATTTCGCTTCGCTTCCTGCATTCTACGGAGGTCATGAAATTCCTTACCAGCATCGGTTCAGGCGCTATCGTCGTTGCGCTTGTCCTCGTCGTCCCGGTCCTGTCCGGGCTTGCCGAGCCGCCTCAGCCGGGGCGGCCGACCGATGCCGTCATCGAGTTGTTCACGAGCCAAGGCTGCTCCTCATGTCCTCCGGCAGACCAGCTTCTCGGCGAGCTCGCCGAACGGCCCGGCATCGTCGCGCTCTCCTATTCGGTCGATTATTGGAACTATCTCGGCTGGCGCGACACGCTGTCGAGCGCCTCAAACAGCGAACGCCAGCGCGAATATGCGCGCGCGCGCGGCGACGGCAGGGTCTATACGCCGCAGGTCGTGGTCGACGGCATCATCCACGTCAATGGGAGCGATGAGAACGCCATCAAGCAGGCCATGAGGGACTCCTCGAGAAGACTCGCCAATGTGAAAGTGCCGGTCAGCATGCGCGCCGACGGCAGCACGCTCGTGATCGACGTTGCCGCGGCGCCGGAGCAATCCTACACGCGTGCCGCGACCGTTTGGCTCGCCGTTGCCAAGGAGAAGGAGACCGTCGCGATCACCCGTGGCGAGAATCGCGGCCGCAATTTGAGCTATCATCATCCGGTGCGCGAGCTGTCGCCGGTCGGTATGTGGAAGGGCGAAGCCATGACGCTGAGGCTGCCGCTCAAGGACCTCAAGGCGATGGGCGGTGATTGCCTCATGGCGCTTCTGCAAGTGGAGGATGCCGGTCCTATACTCGGCGCGGCCGAGTATGAGCTTGCCGCCGACGGCACCTGATTGTCCTCCCCCGTTCTAAGCCAACTTCCCAAAACAAAACGGGCCGGCGAACCGACCCGTTGATCTTACTTGAATGAAATGGCCCGGTCCGAGAGAAGACCCCGGGGGGGCTGGGGGGCTGAGATTCCGAAGCCTCTCTATTGGACCGGGCCGAGAGGCAACGATGCACATGATACGTTTCTTTGGGGCGTGGCATAGACCGAACTAGGGCGGAACTGTGATTTATGTTTCATTGTGTTACACCTTGTGTACGCGGCGCCATCGTCTTGAATTTCGCCGACGCTGCGTTCATCATGAAGCTTCCGTTACAGGAGGCGCGATTTGAGCGAAACGGAACCCATAGTCGTGCCGCTGGTCCCCAGGGCCGGCGGCGAAGGAAATCTTTTCGAGGGGGGTGCTCGGCGCGGCGGCATCGCGTTTGACCGCCGGGAACTCAGCCAAATCCTGAATGTCTACGGGCGAAAGGTGGCGAGCGGCGAGTGGCGCGACTACGCCATCGACACGATGAGAGAGAAGGCCGTGTTCTCGGTCTTCCGCCGCGCCTCTGAATCCCCGCTCTACCGGATCGAAAAGGCGCCCAAGCTCGCCCGCCGCCAGGGTGCCTATAGCGTGATTGCCGCGACCGGGCTGATCCTGAAGCGCGGGCATGACCTCGCCCGCGTGCTCCGCGCGCTCGACAAAGGCCTTCGCCTCGTCGAAGCCTGACCCCCTATCGTTGGACAAAAGGAAAGGCCCCGGCCGGAGCCGGGGCCTCATAGTGCCCTGTTGTTGGAGGCTTGCGCCTAGCGGCGGTTGCCGAACAGCTGGAGCAGCAGCATGAACAGGTTGATGAAGTCGAGATAGAGCCTCAACGCTCCCATCACCGCCTTGCGGCCGGCGACCGATCCATCGTCGCCGACATAGTACATCTCCTTGATCTGCTGCGTGTCGTAGGCAGTGAGCCCTGCGAAGATCAAGACGCCGATCACCGACACGGCGAATTGCAGCGCGGTCGAGCCCACGAACAGGTTCACGAGCGAGGCAATGATGATGCCGATCAGGCCCATGAACAGGAACGAGCCCCAGCCGGAGAGGTCGCGACCGGTGGTGTAGCCCCACAGCGACAGTCCGCCGAAGGCGGCCGCGGTGATGAAGAACACCCGCGCCATGCTCTCGCCGGTATAGACGAGGAAGATCGAGGAGATCGACGCGCCCATGAGCGCCGCGAAGACCCAGAACGAGATCTGGGCGGTCTGGAGGCTCATCGAGCCGATGCGCGCCGAGATGAAGAATACCATGGCAAGCGGCGCGAAGATCACCACCCACTTGAACGGGCTCGTGAACATGAACGAGCCGAACGAAGTCAGCTCGAGCCCGCCCGTGCCCTGCGTGACGGACATGGCATAGATCAGGTAGGCCACGAGGCCGGTGATCGCTACCCCGGACGCCATGTAGTTGTAGACGCGGACCATGTAGGCGCGCAGGCCCTGGTCGATAACACCTACCTCGGTGCGGCCGACGGTAGTCCCTTGCGCGTAACGTCTGTCGAGATCAGCCATGTGTGTGAGGGTCCTTTTCCCCTAGCTGCGCCAACGTTGAGAAGACATTTTGGCCCCGAATATGGGGGGTTGAGCCGGCCCGCGCAAGATCACGCGGACGTGACTGCCACATACCGAATAAGACACGTTATTCCGTGCGCAAATAGGGTGCGGCCTTGACCGAAAGCAGGCGCCAGGTGGTGAGTGCACCCACCGTCAAGACAAGAGCGAGGGCAAGCAAAACGGTCTCGAGCACGGCAAGAGGCGAGAACACGAAGGTCACGTCAAATGCCCATTTGCACAAAGCCCATGCCGTGATCGTCGCAACCAGGACTGAAAGTAGGGCCGTGGCCAGGCCAAGCAATCCGAACTCCAGCAGCTCAGCGCTGACGATGCGCCAGCGCGTCGCGCCAAGCGTCTTGTAGAGCACGGCGAGATATTTCCGCTGCTGCTGGCCGGCGGCGACCGCGCCGGCGAGCACGGCAGCGCCGATCAGCAGCGTGACCCCCGCCGTCGCTTTGATCGCGGTCATGACCTTAGTAAGCAGCTCCTTGGCGGCCGCGACGATGTCGCCCACCTTGACGGCGGTGACGAGCGGAAAGCGTTCAGAGAGCGCCTGGATCACCTTGCCTTCGAGCGCGGGGTCGGTGCCCTTGGGCAGCTCGAGCGTGGTGAGTGCGCGGTGGGGCGCGCCGGCAAGGGTATTCGGCGAGAACACCATGACGAAGTTGATGGCAAGCGACTCCCAGTCGATCTTGCGCAGACTCGCGATCTTGGCATCGACGTTGCGGCCCAGAATATTGACCGTGATGGTATCGCCGAGCTTGAGCCCCAACCCCTTCGCGAGCTCGGCGTCGAACGAGACGAGCGGGGACCCGGAATAATCCTTGGGCCACCACGTGCCTTCAACCAGGGTCGAGGCGGGCGGAACGGCATCGGTGTAGGTGAGGCCGCGGTCGCCGGACAGCACCCAGCGCGCATCGGGATCGGCCTCGACCTTCTCGGCGGGCACGCCCTTAAGCGCAACGATGCGCCCCCGCAGCATCGGCGCATCGTCGAGCTTGGCGTCGGGCACGATCGCTTTCACCGTGTCTCCGAACTTGCCGATGTCGGATTCCTCCACATCGACAAAGTAATAGGCAGGCGCGTCGGCCTCGATATTGCCCTCGATCTCCTTGAGCAGGGCGCGATGGATAAGCGCAGTCGCCACGAGCAGCCCAAGTCCCAAGCCGAGAGATACGGCAATGGCGCGGGCGAGCGAGCCAGGTCCTCCGATGCTGGCGATGGCAAGCGCAAGAGAGGTCGGCTTGGCGCGGCGGAGCTTCGCCGCGAGGCGCTGAACCAGCAACCCGAAGCCCGTGAGCAGCAGGAAGGCGAGCACGATGCCGGCCGAGATTGAGGCGGTGATCGCGCGTTCCTCCGATCCCGCGATTGCGAGCGCGAACAGCGCGATGCCTGCCACGGCCGAGCCAACTGCGTAAGGCCATGGCGAGCGCTCGCGCTCTTCGCTGAGATGCGCGCGCATCAGCACCGCGGGTGAGACGCTCGCGGCGCGGCCGAGAGGCCACAGCACGAACAGCACCATGGTGAGAAGGCCAGCCAGCGCAGCGGCGATGAGCGGCATGGGGTGCGGCTCGACCGCGAGCGTGATCGGTAGCGCGTCAGCGTAGAGCGCGGCAAGAAGGGCAGGGGTGAGCGCGCCGATGAGAAGACCAATGGCGATGCCGACAGTGGCGAGCAGCAACGCCTGGATGAGATAGACCAAGAGCACGAGGCGGCTCGTCGCGCCGAGGCATTTGAACGTGGCGATGACCTCGCGTTTCTTGGCCATGTAGCTGCGGATGGCATTGCCGACGCCGATGCCGCCGAGAAGGAGCGCGGTCAGCCCAACGAAGCTGATGAACTGGGTAAAACGGTCGGCGTCGCGGCGGAGCGATGGCGCCGGATCGGTCCAGTCGTGGATGGCGAAGCCCGACTGCGGAAATTGCTTTTCGACGTTGTTCCGCGTCTCGACCAGGAACTCCTTGTCGGCAGAGCGCGCTTCGGGGAGCTTCACCCGATACGTCCAGCGGATCAGGCTGCCAGGCTGGACCAGCCCGGTATGCGCAAGCGTGTCCCGGAACATGAGCAGCTTCGGTCCATAGGCGAGGCGGTCAGCGAGGCGGTCAGGTTGCTCGCCGAGAATGCCGCCGATGGTCACGGTCGCATCGCCAATGGCGATCTTGCTGCCGATGTCGAGATTGAGCCGGTCGAGCAGCGTGCGCTCGACAAGCACCACATCCGGGTCCCGCCACACCGGCCCGGGCCGCTCGGCCCTGGTGATCGAGACATCGCCGTAAAGCGGATAGGCGTTGTCGACGGCTTTGACCTCGACCAGCGCGCTCTTGCCTTCGGCAGAGCGGGCCATGGCGCGGAAGCTTGCCGATTCGCTCACCTCGCCCAAGGATTCGAGCGCCGCCCGCTCCGCGCTGTCGGCCTGGCGATGGATCAGCTCGAAGGAGAGATCGCCGCCGATGAGCAGCCGGCCCTGCCGCGCGAGTGCCTCGTCGAACGAGGCGGAAAGCGAGCCGATGGCGGCGACGGCGGCCACGCCGAGCGCTATGCACAGGACGAAGATTGAGAGCCTTCCTGCGCCGGCGCGCAACTCACGCAAGGCGATGGAAAGGGCAAGCGAGAGCTTTAAGCCATTTGCTGCAGGTGATGCGGTCGCGCTTGCAATCGTCACGACGCAGCGACCTTCCGTTTTGCGCCAGCGCTCACGATACGGCCATCGGCGAGGCTGACAATGCGGTCGCAGCGTTTGGCAAGCGAGCGGTCATGGGTGATGAGAAGCAGCGTCGCGCCGGTACGTGCTTTCAGCTCGAACAGGAGGTCCATCACTTGAGCGCCCGTGGCAAGGTCGAGATTGCCGGTCGGCTCATCGGCAAGGATGAGCGCGGGACGCGGGGCGAGCGCGCGGGCAAGAGCCACGCGCTGCTGCTCTCCGCCCGAGAGCTGGCCCGGAAAATGCGACTCGCGATGCGCGAGACCAACTTCGGCGAGCGCTGCGCGCGATGCGGCAAAAGCATCGCCGCGATCGAGAAATTCGAGCGGCAGTGCCACATTCTCGAGCGCGGTCATGGTCGGCACGAGGTGGAAAGACTGGAACACGATGCCGATATTGGCGGCACGAA
>Ga0070715_10000236_pt1 | contig 13188 bp, 9 predicted proteins | sample LARL111metaG_FD_71394 | JGI IMG/M metagenome (GOLD analysis project Ga0070715, IMG submission 71394) | Corn, switchgrass and miscanthus rhizosphere microbial communities from Kellogg Biological Station, Michigan, USA - LAR L11-1 metaG | ecosystem: Host-associated > Plants > Roots > Rhizosphere ... | reverse complement strand
TCTCTGGGTCGCTCCCGGTGAAATCGTTGGTATCCTGGGCGAGTCGGGGTGCGGTAAGAGCACTTTGGCACACGCCGTTGTCGGTTTGATGCCCAGATCGGCAGTCATCGATAGCGGGAAAATTACACTTAATGGCGTCAATCTCCTCGAGATATCGGAGGCACAACTGCGCACGATTCGAGGGCACAAAGTCTCGCTCGTGCCCCAAGAACCGGCGCTCGCTCTCAACCCGGTGATGACAATAGGGGCCCAGATCGGAGAAGTTCTGAGCGCACACTTACTTCTGGGGCGTAAAGAGCGCAAGGCACGTGTAGTTGACTTATTGGGACAAATGGGCTTCGACAACCCGGGGGAGGTTGCTGCCGCATATCCGCACCAATTAAGTGGAGGGCAACGGCAGCGGATTGTGCTCGCCCAGGCCATCGCGTGTGAGCCGGAGCTTTTGATCGCCGACGAACCTACCAGCAAACTCGACGGCGTTCTGCGATCTGAAATCGCAAATCTGCTCTCGAAACTTCATCGAAAGCATGGGATGGCGATCCTGCTTATCAGCCATGACGTTCCCCTCGTAGCGTCTTTGGCAAGCCAGATTGTGTTGATGTACGCCGGTCGGGTGGTCGAAAGCGGCTCTCGGGCAGACTTGGTTGCGCATCCCCTTCATCCATACGGGCAGCAACTGCTCGAGTTGGCAAGATCATCGAGTCTGAAGGCTGCCGGAGTCAGACCGGTCATATCTGTTATCGATCGCGATCCTCGAGAGAGGGCAGCAAACGGTTGCTCCTTTGAGCCGCGATGCAGGGAGCGAATGTCCGTATGCGTGGAGAGTGCTCCTAAAGATGTCCAGCCGGAACCCACGAGAACCGTGAACTGCTTCAAGTATGGCAAATAGCTTGCTAATCGAAAACGCAAAGATCGAACCATTGTTGCGCGTAGAAGCGTTATCGAAGCGCTATGTCTCGGGTGGGCGCTGGTCAAAACGAACGACGGTGGTGGCCGTAAGCGAAGCCACTTTTCAGCTTCGGACCGGAAGGACGCATGCGCTGGTGGGCCCGTCTGGGTGTGGCAAATCCACGGTGGCAAGATGCGCAGCGCGGCTTGAGCGGCCGGACTCAGGCCGAATCTGGTTTGACCAGCAAGACATCGCGGACCTGGGAAGTCGCGAACTTCTCCGTATCCGAAAGAACATTCAGTTGATCTTTCAGGATGCCGTGACGTCGCTGAATCCGAGATTTTCTGCAGCCGAGGCTATCGAGGAACCCCTGCGAATCCAGGGATGCGATCGCTTTGAGCGAAGACACACTGCCGAATCAGTCATGAAGGAAGTGGCTCTTTCACCGTCCTGGCTGGATCGCCCTATCTTGCATTTCAGTGGGGGCCAGCGGCAGAGGTTGGCGATTGCGCGTGCGCTCACCACACGCCCGAAGTTGTTGATCCTGGATGAAGCATTTACAGGACTGGATCTTTCAACCCAGGCACAGATCACGAGTCTGCTTTTAGAACTGCAGGCAGCGCATGCTTTGAGCTACTTGCTGATATCGCATGATCTAGCGTTGGTAGCGAGTATGGCCGACTCGGTTTCGGTCATGGCGCACGGCAACGTCATCGAGAATCGAGCCACGCGAGAACTCATCGCAGATCCACACCATGAAGAGACCAGAAAACTGATTGCCTCAACCAAAGCGGCGGAATTAGAACTCGCTTTCAAGGCCGGAGCATCCGTCTGATCCTGCAAGCTTTGTTGCGGTCGTCAGGTTTCGTCCGCTGCGCGACCTCGCTTTTCTACTGATCTCAACCTTCTTCAGGATGCGGCCGGACAATTTCCCGCCCTTCTTCAACAAGACAACGCGCTGTGGCCTTCAGAACGGTTGGGTCTCGATGCGGTTTGTGCTCCACGTTATCTAACCGTGCCCTGATCCCAATCTGACCTTGGCAGCTACGCATGACCTGCGCAACCACCCCCGACTACCCGAACATGTGTTCTGCGCCGATGAAGGAGGTGCAACTTCGCATAGGGCGGGAGTGTCGGCTGATTCCGCCGGCCACCGCCAAGGAGAATATTGTGTCCCGCAGGCTTGAGCCGCCCCTGGCAGAGAACCTGCGGGAGATCATGAACGTGTGCAGCCAGCTGTTCGTGGCGTCAGAGTCTGGGCGAATAACGCTGCAGAGTGTCTCATCGGCTGCGCAATGCGGCTCCGAAGAAGCGAAGAAGATGGTCTCGGTCTCAGCCCCTTCCCAAAAGTGCGGGATGAAGCTGTCGATCGAAGGCTATGGAGACGGAATGGTTTCCTTGCTTACGTAGTGCGGGACCAACTGTCCGATCCTGCAATCTTTGACCCGAGCATGTCGAACCTTCAGGCCGCCTTGGACTCGTCGCACAGATGCTGGTAGTACTCCCGCCCGCGCTGATAGCCGCGCGTGAAGGGGGCTTCCACGTCCACGCCCGGGTATTGCCGCTCAAGTTCTTCAACCCGGTTGGCCATTTCCGCGGACACCTGGTCAAACTCCATGCAGCGTGTGCGGGCGTGCTGGGCCGCCTCAAAGCCCATCCGGTAAAATCTCTCGTCGTCGTTGAAGTGACGCCCGGTCTCTGCGTAGTGTTCCTGTTCCGCACTGCGCAGGCCAATCCACCATTGATCGCGAGCGGCATCGATGGCCTCGGCGTCCGCGGCTTGCAGTGCCTTGCGAAATTGGTCGGCGGACTCCGAATCTTTGGCCAACGCAATCACAACTCTATGGCCTTTGCGCAGCGCGTCCTCGTAAACAAAGAGCTCATCTTCCGGCACTCCGCGACTGAGGGCACTATCCAGCGATTCGCCAGCAACGGCGCCGACCCCGGCCCCGGCTGCGGTGAGGACAGCCGCTCCCAGCAGACCAAGCGCGGTGACGGGACCGACTCCGGGGATGATCGCAACCAGCACCGCCCCCGACAGTCCGGTGGCCGCGCCTACCACTGCGCCGATAGCTTTCCCAATGCCCGGCTGTTCTGCGGCGTCGCTCTCCACAGACGCAGGTTGCGCCTGATTCTTCGACCCGGGCGTCAGCAACGTGATCTTGTCCGGATCAGTACCTAACGATTTCAGAGAAGCGACGGCGCGTTCAGCTTGCGCTTGCGACGAGAAAATTCCGGTCACAGCTTGCATGGGGAAGCTCCTGGAAACGCTGCTTCTATGGAGAATGATCTTCGGCTTTGGCATCTGTTCTTTGCCATACGGCAATTACCGTAGGAACCTGAGGAGATTGCTAATATATAGAGCAAGCAGACGCCCGAGTCGGCTCTCCCCGAAAAAGAGATGAGGGTATTCGCTCGGTCGAAATCCGACAGCCCCTGCTGTGCGAACATCGAAATCACAGCGCCCTCGAATCAGTTCGGATGGTTCCGTGATTTGAAGGTTCCGCTGCGTCACCCTGTCATCTCCGTTCCTCCTCTTTTGATTCTTTAATCGCGAAGGATCGATTCTCTCCGACAGATTTTTTCTCATTGCCGTACAGGAATCCCAGCAGCTTGCGAAACATAAATAAGGTAGCTCGTCGTGACGGCAACTTTGTATGCAAATGCGCATCCTTCACGCGCATCCTATGCGCATCACGTCAGGCTCGGGGCTGGAATGCACGCGGATACGGGGATGCCAAAGAGAGGGGGACTCTACGCTTCGTCGATATTGTTCGTGATCGTTAATGCTTTTGTTGCCGTCGGGCAAGACCAAACTCCTCAAAAGCAACTCCCGCCTGCCCCACCCACTCAGCAGGAGTCGTCAGATCAGAAAGAACCAACCACCGCCAAGCAACAAGCCCCCAAAACAGCTCCCCAGGTTGAAGAGGTCTTGCCCGCGTACGAAGGTCAAAATGTGGCAGCCATCGAAGTAGCTGGCAGGCCCGGACTCGATGAATCGCAGCTTCTTTCTCTTCTCGTCCAGCGCAAAGGCGAACCATTTTCGAAAAGCAAAGTTGAGCAGAGCATGGATGCTCTGAAGAGAAGCGGAGCTGCGAAGGAAATCGAATTGGATATCCGGCCCGAGCCTGAAGGAATTCGCGTCATCTTCGTGTTGCAGCCCGCCATGTACTTCGGAATTTATGAGTTTCCCGGCGCGGAGCGTTTCGCGTATTCGCGCTTACTACAGGTCTCAGACTACCCTCCGCGCGGAGCCTACAACCCGACCGACGTCGCTCGAACGCAAGAGTCGGTAACGAAATTCTTTCAGCAAAACGGTTACTTCGAAGCCGAAGTGCGCCCCGAAACGAAGACTGACGATGTGCATGGACTGGTGAATGTCATCTTTCACGTCACCCTGAAACGGCATGCCAAGTTCGGAGAAGTCGTACTCAACGGTGCCCCGCCCGCAGAAGAGAAGAGGCTCCAACGTGATTTGAGATCCTGGCGCGCACGGGTTCAGGGCGCTGCCATTCGACCTGGGAAGTCTTACTCATTTCGTCGGGTCCAGAAGGCATCTCAATACCTTGAGTCGCAACTCATCAAGTACGACTATCTCGGGAGCCGCGCTCAGTTTGAAGGTGCCGAGTACGATCCATCGAATCACCGCGCCAATATTCACTTCAAAGTGACCACCGGTCCCCCCGTGCACGTGAAGATCGATGGCGGACACGTCTGGGCTCGCACCCGACGCAAGCTGTTGCCGATCTATCAGCAGGCTGGCCTTGATCCAGAACTCATCCAGGAGGGACGTCGAAATCTGATTTCATATTTTCAAGCCAAGGGCTACTTCAACACCCAGGTGAACTCCAAGATTGAAACCCTTCCTACCGGCGAGCAAGTCTCGTACTTCATTGTCAAAGGCCCACGGCGAAAAGTAGCGGATGTTGAAATTGTCGGGAATCAGACTCTATCCAGCAAGGAGCTGGCAGGCCACGTCAAAGTCGAGAAGGGAAGATTCCCGATTATTTCGCGCGGAAAATTCAGCGAACAACTCGTTAGGACAAGTGCCAACAACCTGAAGCGCGTCTACGAGTCCGAAGGTTTCAGCAGCGTCCAAGTGACACCAGAAGTCTCCGATACGAGCGGCAACCTCAGCGTTAAGTTCCGTGTGAACGAAGGTCCTCGCGATCTGGTTGAGTCCCTGCAACTGGTCGGAAACAACATGGTCCCCGAGTCCGCTCTTGCTCCTCAGGGACTGAAGGTGGTTGAAGGGCAACCTTATTCCGCGAAAAAAGTGGACGAAGATCGCAACCAGATCGTCGCCCAGTATTTGCGTATGGGATATCTGAACGCCAGCTTCCGCGCAACGGCGCGAGCCACCAGCAAGGGTTCCCACCGGCTGAATGTCACCTACACCATCACAGAGGGGCCGAAGGTGATGGCGGATTCCGTTGTCACGCTCGGACGCCGCGTGACTCGACAATCGTTGATTGACAAGACTGTCCGGCTGCCGCTGGAGCAGCCCTTACGTGAGGATGATCTCTTTCGTGCAGAAGGGCGACTCTATGCTCTAGGTGTTTTCGATTGGGCGCAGATCGATCCGCGCCGGCAGATCACGACCCAGACGGATGAAGATGTCCTCGTAAAGGTCCATGAAGCACGACTCAACGAACTGAAGTACGGTTTCGGATTCGAAGTCATCAACCGCGGCGGAAACATTCCCAGCGGGACGGTCGCTGTGCCGGGATTGCCTCCGGTATTTCTGCCCTCCAGCTTCAAGACCAGCGAGAAAACATTCTGGGGGCCGCGAGGAACCGTGCAGTACACGCGCCGCAACTTCCGGGGACTAGGCGAGACCATCGCGTTTTCGGCACTTGGCGCGCGGCTCGTACAACGCGCCTCGGCCTCTTTCGCTAGTCCATATTTTGTGGGCACCAACTGGAGTTCCACCTTCACGCTTTCAGGCGAACGCAACAGCGAGAATCCTGTTTTCACTTCGCGGCTGGGGGACTTCTCATTCCAGTTGCAGAGGCCATTGAATACGGACGCGACGCAGCAACTGACGTTGACCTATAGCGTTCGACAGACTCGTCTGGCCAATCTGCTGATCCCCGCACTGGTGCCGCCCGAAGATCGAAGCGTGCGCCTGTCGGGGCCGACCGTCACCTATTCACGGGATACGCGCGACAACCCGCTGGACGCGACCAAAGGAATTTACGAGACCGCCGAACTTGATGTGAATCCGACGGCGCTCGGTTCCAGTGTCAGCTTTGCACGTCTGCGCGGGCAGGCCGCCTACTACAAAGACATCGGCAAGAAGATCATTTGGGCAAACAGCCTGCGCATCGGCATCGAGCAGCCGTTCGCAGGCAGCCACGTTCCCGTGAGTGAGTTGTTCTTTTCCGGAGGCGGCAGCAGCCTGCGAGGATTTCCGTTGAATGGTGCCGGGCCGCAGCAGGAGATCCCGGCTTGCGAAAATCCATCCGATCCTTCGACCTGCGCACTGATCCGCGTCCCCACCGGTGGCCGGGAACTCTTCATCATCAACTCCGAGTTTCGAATTCCAGTGCCCATTAAGAAAGGATTAGGGATTGCCGCCTTCTATGACGGAGGCAACGTGTTCCAACACATTGGCTTTCGAGATTTTGGATCGTCATACACCAACACAGTTGGCATCGGCCTGCGCTACGCAACTCCCGTGGGGCCGGTGCGAATTGACATCGGACATAACCTGAATCCGCTCTCTGGCATCAAGGCAACGCAGATTTTCATCACCCTGGGGCAGGCATTTTGAACGCATTACCACAACCGCCGTTTTCGAGTCGACCTCCACAACGACCTACCGCCGTGCCCGACCGCGCGAGCCGCCGGCCTCGATGGTTGAAGGTGGCGGGATGGACGTTCGCAATTTTGTTGCTGTTGATCCTATGCCTGGCCGTGACGGCCGCTTTCTTGATTCGCAGTCCGCGTGTGCATGCCTACCTCATTCAGACCGTCCAAGCCAAAGCAACGGCAGCCCTGAATACTCCTGTGCACTTCCGCGATTTCTCATTTCACTTATCAGGATTGAATCCGAGTGTGGATGTGTATCAGGTCACGGTTAAAGGTGCATCCACGTATAGAGATACTCCGCTCGCACAAGCCGACCAGTTGCATCTGGAAGTGACGATCGCGTCCTTGCTACGCCGCTCCTGGTACGTGAACAACATCCGCATCGAGCATCCGGTAGTGCGGGTGCTGGTCGATCGCCAGGGTGCCACGAATCTTCCGGCGAGTGAGACGTCATCTAGTACAAGTAGTTCGTCCAACATCTTTGATTTGGGAATTCGTCACCTCCTGATTGAGCGCGGCGAACTTTATTACAACGACCGCAAGAGCGATTTATCGGCGGATTTGCGACAACTGCTTTTCCAATCGCATTTCGACGTGACGGGCAAGCGCTACTACGGCAACCTCTCTTATCGAGAAGGCCACGTACAACTTGGCGATGCCGCTCCGCTCCCCCATAGTCTCGACGCGAACTTTTCGGCGACGCCTCAGGAATTCTCTCTGCAAAACACGCAATTGAGCGCCGGCAAATCGCGTGTCTCGCTGTCGGCGAAGGTAACCGACTACGCCAATCCCAAGGTGGAAGGCGAGTACAACGGCGCGGTCGACTCCGGAGAGATGCGCCGGTTCCTGCGCAACGCGAACCTTCCTGAGGGAACGATTCTGCTGAACGGCAAGTTTTCATATGCAAGCCAGCCGAATCGCCCCATGCTCGCAGTGGCAGAACTGAAAGGCAACGCGAGCAGCAATGCGTTGACGTTCAGCAACGGCAACATGCGCATCGCTGCCCACAGTTTTGCCGCCGACTACTCGTTGGCGCATGGAAATGCAACCGTGGCGGGACTTCGTGCGGACTTGCTTGGTGGCCGCCTCGATGGCCGTGTCTCGATGCGCGATCTCACCGGCGCCACGCAATCGCAGCTCAATGCTTCCTTACGCCAGATCTCGCTCGCGCAATTGCAGAAGACGTTAGCTCCCAACTCTGCGTCCAGCGCTGGGATCGAGGGATCAGTCAATGCGACTGCCACGGCGAACTGGGGAAAGTCGATGGAAGACCTGGTGGCCCGTGCCGACGCTGCCATCCAGTCAGCTGTGAAATCGCCACACGGCGGAGCGGGAACACCCATCAATGGTGTGTTGCATGGGACTTATCGCGGCCGAACACAAGAGTTGTCTGTCGAGAATTCCGTTCTGCGTGCCCCTCAGACCGCTCTGACCGTGGACGGAACCGTCAGCAAGCATTCGGCGCTGCAACTCGAGCTGCGCTCAGACCAATTGCACAGTCTTGAGGGATTGGCGATGGCCTTCCGCCCGGCGGAAGCCGCGCCCCTGGGCCTTTACGGTCGAGCCACGCTCAACACAAAGATCCAGGGTTCGACCAGCAATCCACTCATCACCGGCGAACTCGCCGGCACCGATCTGAAGGTCAGAGGAAGTTCGTGGAAATCTTTGCGAGCAAATCTCGCCGCAAGCCCCTCTGAGTTGAGGATTGAACAAGGCACGCTGGAGCCGGCAAATCAGGGACAGATTCATTTTGATTTCGCGACCAGCTTAAGTAAATGGTCATTTGAGAATTCCAGCAACTTCCGAGCTTCACTAAATGCTTCAAGAGTGAGTGCCGCTGAGTTAGCGAAGGCGGCGGGAGTCACTACGCCGGTTACAGGCGACCTTACGGTGGATGTAGCCGCTCGCGGGACGCCATCGGCTCCCTTGGGCCACGGTACCGTACATCTAGGAACATCGAAAATTGCAGGCGAACCGCTACGCTCGGCCGATCTGAAGTTCGAAGGCAATGGCTCACAAGTCACAGGCAATCTCCAGGTCGAATTGCCCAGCGCTGGCTCAGCTACGGCCACGGTGGAATATCAACCGAAGCCCCAGGCCTACAAGGCAACCTTACGTGCGGTTGGGATCAAGCTGGACCAACTCGAGACTTTGAAGTCGCGGAACCTGCAGGTGGCTGGCGTTCTGAACGCAACTGCGAACGGGCAAGGCACGTTGAGCGATCCCCAGATGCAGGCTCAACTGGAAATTCCGCAGCTGAACATCCGCGATCAAGTCATCAAGGGACTGAAGTTTCAAGGCACGGCCGCCAACCACAAAGCCAACTTCACGCTGGACTCAGAAGTCGTCCAATCCTACGTGCGAGCTCGCGGCGAGATCGCTCTCAGCGGGCAGTACGACGCGAATGTGACGATGGACACCCAAGCCATTCCATTTGCGCCATTGCTTGCCGCGTACCTACCTTCGCAGGCCGAGAACATCGCAGGTCAGACCGAACTCCACGCAACTCTGCGGGGACCGTTGAAAGATCGGAATCGACTGGAGGCCCACCTGGTCGTGCCGCAGTTTTCCATGAACTATAAGAAGACTATTCAAATCGCGGCCGCCTCGCCCATTCGAGCTGACTATACCAATGGTGTGATCGAGGTGCAGAGGGCGACAATCCGAGGGACGGACACCGAGATTAACCTCCAAGCCCGCATCCCCACCACGAAAGACGCGCCGATTTCTCTTTATCTGCGCGGCGGCGTTGACCTGCGACTGGCGCAGATGATCAGCCCCGACATCACCAGCGGCGGACAAGTTCAATTCGACATCGACTCGTTCGGGAGTCGCGCTGACCCCAACGTGCAGGGGCAAGTGAAGATCATCAACGCAAGCTTCGCCACCATCGATACGCCCTTGGGGCTGCAGCAAGGCAATGGCGTGTTGACGCTTACCAGAGACCGACTGAACGTAACGCAATTTCACGGGAAGGTAGGCGGTGGCGACGTGTCTGCGAGCGGTGGAGTCACCTATCGACCGAACTTGCGCTTTGATCTTGGCATGAAGGGGGAAGGGGTGCGGATTCTGTACGCGCAGTCTGTTCGCACAACCCTCAATTCGAGCTTGTCGTTGAGCGGAGATTTCTCGAACGCTGTTTTGCAGGGACAGGTCGGGATTGAAGACCTTTCTTTTACCGAAAACTTCGAGTTGATGGATCTGATGAACGAGTTTGGCGGGGAGGCCACCCCGCCCCCGGCAGAAGGGTTCACTCAGGATTTGCGCCTCCAAATCGGAATCACGACGCCCGGAGGATTGAACCTCTCCAGTCGCACCTTAAGCGTAGCCGGCAACGCCAACCTGCAAGTTCACGGTACCGCGGCCCAACCCGTCTTGTTAGGACGGATGAACCTCAGCAACGGCGATCTGATCTTCTCGGGCAATCGCTACATCTTGCAGGGGGGCACGATCGATTTTCGAAATCCTTCGCGCACCGAGCCGGTGCTCGACATGGCTGTGAATACCACCATCGATCAATACGATATCCAGATGCGATTCTGGGGGCCGGCCGATCACCTGCACACCAACTATGCATCGGACCCGACTCTTCCGCCGGCGGACATCATCAATCTGATTGCTTTCGGAAAAACGTCGGAGGCGTCCGCCAATAATCCCAGTCCATCGGGCAGTTTGGGAGCCGAGTCGCTGGTAGCGTCGGGAGTGAGCAATCAGGTTACAAATCGAATCGAGAAGTTGGCAGGTATCTCTCAACTCTCCATCGATCCAGTTCTGGGCGACAGCCAGCAGAGCGCCGGAGCGAGAGTAGCAATTCAGCAGCGCGTGACGAGCAAATTTTTCGTGACGTTTTCGACCGACGTCACTGGTACGCAAAAACAGATCGTCAAGATGGAATACCGCATGAATGGAAGAACATCGTTCGACACCGTGCGTGATCAAAATGGCGGGTTCTCTTTCCAAACCTCTCTGCGAAAACAATGGTAGGACAGACTTCTTTTGCTACTTGCTTGCGGATGTTGATTTCAACAGACGTTTAGCCGCTTTCAAGTCATTTACAAACTGCTTCAGTTGTTCCTCGCGTGAGGCGTCTTCTCGCGCGCGAAGAATCGATGAAGGATGCACGGTCGCAACAATCAGCGCGGCCAATGTGGATTTGATCGCCTTCCCGCGCTCCCGGCTAACGCGAAACTCTTTGCCAAGTAATGCCTGAGCGGCGCTCGCTCCTAGACAGACGACGATTTTCGGTTTGACGATCTCCAGTTCAGCGTCGAGCCAGGGACGGCATGCCTGGATCTCTGAAGCGCGCGGCTTTTTGTGAATGCGGCGCTTGCCGCGTTCCGCGGGCGTCCAGCGAAAGTGTTTCACCACGTTTGTTACGTAGACTTCAGAACGATCGATGCCGGCATCTGCCAATGCCTGATCGAGAAGCTTGCCGGCGGGCCCCACAAAGGGATGTCCCGAGCGATCTTCCTGGTCCCCCGGTTGCTCGCCAATCAACATGATGTCGGCTTTCGTCGAGCCCTCGCCGAAAACTGTCTGCGTTGCAGTCTTCCAAAGGTCGCACGCGCGACATTGCTTTGCAGCCTCTTGCAAATCGCGGAGGGTCGCCTGATTGGGGATCAGCTCTCGAATGTTTGTGGCATCGGGTTCGGTGGGGATGGATTTTGGCAGTGCCATATTTGTCGAATGCACGACTGTCTCACGCAAGGGCGATTTACACCATCCGCGCGGAGGCCGGATGGCATCTCAGCTTTAGATTCATTTCAAAGATTCGTAGTCATACAGATGACACCGGAGGACTTATGTTCAGAAGGAAGAATGTGGCAAAGGGATTGGCGGCGGGCGCGATCGGCGGTTTGGTGGGAACGATCGTCATGACGCAGTTTCAAAGTGCCTGGCAGAAGTCGTCCCGGAGCCTGAAAGGAGAAGAAGAATCCCAGCCGGAGGTCATGAGTTCCAGCGCGCAGGCTGAGGAAACGTGGGGAATACAGACCGGGACTGAAGGTGCATCGGGCAGCACCGCAAAGGTCTACTCCGTTCGTCAGACCGGCGCCGAAAAAGAGGGAGCAGATAAGAAAGAGCAATCCGGCAATAAAGAAAATAAGGAAGATGATAACGCCACCACCAAAGTCGCCGAGGCGGTCGCCAAGGTGGGGGGCAAGCATCTATCGCCGGGTCAAAAGAAAACTGGTGGCACCATTGTCCACTATGCGTTTGGAACCCTTATGGGGGCTGCGTACGGTGTGGCTGTCGAGCTCGGATCAAGGCGAATCCGTAGAAACCAATTGCTTTCAGGTCTGGGTTTCGGTGCGGCGCTATTCGCGGGCGCAGATGAAGTTGCGGTGCCGGCTTTACACCTCTCACAGCCACCTTCCGAGGTTCCAACCGTAAAGCACTTGTACGGATTTGCTTCGCATTTGGTATACGGAACGACAGCCGTGGCAGTCTGCAACGCCACTCGCAAGTTCCTATAATTTGTCAGCACCTTGATGCGCCTCCGGTACCGGAAAGCCTGTATTGACCGCCTACTTTGGCACTTGTAGACATAAACGCGCAGAGTTCTTTGCTCCAAGTAGCGAATGTTCTCTGCAGATCTGGACGTTTTCCCGTGACTAGACGACTCTGTCACGGCGAACAATGGGCAGAGCGGGACTTGTGTCTCTTGGCCACCCCAAGTGCAGCCCTCCCCCCGCCTCGACTGAGAATTCCGACGAATTGATCGCGTTTCGCAGTAGAAAAAGGACAGCATGAATACGATTTCGATGACCACGAAAAAATCAACGGGCTTGGCCGACATCATGGCCGCCAAAGAAGACATCATCCTCGCGGAATGGATGCGTGAGATGAAGGACTCTTTGCGGCGCAGCGACCTCATCAAAGACTCCGATTTGCGCTCAGAGTGCGCGACTTTCCTTCAAGTTGTGAAAGAAGCACTCGAAACAGTTGGTCCTGACTTCCAGAGCCCCGCTTGGGACAAAGTTCGCCAGATGCTGGGCGATATTTCCCGCAACCGGGCGAAACTGGGTTTTGCTCCCGCCGAGACTGCCTCTTTTGTCTTCTCGGCCAAGAAGCCTTTGTTCACGCAAATCCGCCAGAAGTACAAGAACGACGCAGAGGGCATGGCCTCGGAAATGTGGTCCACAACGGAATTGCTGGACTCGATGGGGTTGTACACCGCGGAGATCTATCAAAAGGTGCGCGAAGAAGTGATTCGCCGGCAGCAGGAAGAGCTTCTCGAACTGTCGACGCCGGTAGTAAAGCTCTGGGACGGTGTGCTCGCCCTCCCGATCATCGGTACGCTGGATAGCGCACGCACCCAGATTGTCATGGAATCGCTGTTGCAGGCGATCGTTCAAACCAATTCGAGGGTTGCCATCATTGATATTACGGGCGTGCCCACGGTGGACACAGTGGTCGCGCAACACCTCCTGAAGACGGTAACCGCTGCCCGCCTGATGGGTGCGGACTGCATCATCAGCGGAGTA
>Ga0070715_10000228_pt1 | contig 13420 bp, 9 predicted proteins | sample LARL111metaG_FD_71394 | JGI IMG/M metagenome (GOLD analysis project Ga0070715, IMG submission 71394) | Corn, switchgrass and miscanthus rhizosphere microbial communities from Kellogg Biological Station, Michigan, USA - LAR L11-1 metaG | ecosystem: Host-associated > Plants > Roots > Rhizosphere ... | reverse complement strand
GGCTCGCGCGCCAAGATCGCCGTTATTTCGCGCGACTCCTCGGTCGATCCGGTCGGCGCCTGCGTCGGCATGCGCGGTTCGCGCGTGCAGGCGGTCGTCAATGAATTGCAGGGCGAGAAGATCGACATCATTCCATGGTCGCCCGACATCGCCACCTTCGTGGTGAACGCGCTAGCGCCGGCGGAAGTGGCGAAGGTCGTGCTCGATGAAGACAAGGAACGCATCGAGGTCGTCGTGCCGGATCAGCAACTTTCGTTGGCCATCGGACGGCGCGGCCAGAACGTACGTCTTGCCTCGCAGCTCACCGGCTGGGACATCGACATCCTGACCGAGCAAGAGGAATCCGAACGCCGTCAGGCTGAGTTCGAGAACCGCACCAAGGTCTTCGTTGAGGCGCTTAATCTCGACGAAGTGGTCGGTCAGCTGCTCGCTTCCGAAGGCTTCGGTTCGATCGAAGAGCTCGCGCTGGTCGATCAGAAGGAAATCGCGTCCATCGAGGGCTTCGATGAAGACACCGCGCGCGAGCTTCAGGAGCGTGCGCAGGAATACATCGCGGCGCAGGAGGCCGAGCTCGACACCAAGCGCAAGGAGCTCGGCGTGGACGACGCCATGAAGGATGTGCCCGGCGTCACCACCAAGATCATGGTCGCTTTGGGCGAGAGCGGCGTGAAAACCGTTGAAGATCTCGCCGGCTGCGCGACCGACGATCTGGTCGGGTGGACCGAGCGCAAGGATGGCGAGACAAAGCACGAGCCGGGTTTCCTCGACGGCTTGGACGTGTCGCGGGAGGAGGCCGAGGCCATGATCATGCAGGCGCGCGTCAAGGCCGGCTGGATTACCGAGGCGGAGCTTGCGCCGCCTGCGGTCCCAGCTCCCGAAGAAGCCACGCAGCCTCAGGCATAAAGGTAAAACGGTAGCAATGATGTTGGCAGTTGCGCAGAACAGCGAACTCGATCGCGGGGCGACAAGCGTCGCCGCGGGGGCGGAACGCACCTGCGCGCTGACTCGCGAACTGAAACCGGCTTCGGAGATGATCCGCTTTGTGCTCGATCCAGCGGGGGAAGTGGTGCCCGACGTCAAACGTAAACTGCCCGGACGCGGCATCTGGATTACGGCATCGCGCGCGGCGATCGAGGACGCGACCAAACGCAACGTTTTCGCCCGCGGTTTCAAACGGGACGTGCGAATTGCCGGGGATCTCGCGGCACGGACGGATCAGTTGATCGAACGTGCGGCCATCGACGCTTTGGCGATTGCCGGCAAGGCGGGCGCCGTGATCAGCGGTTTTGCCCGGGTCGAGGCGACCCTCGGTCGGGACGACCTCCTGGCATTAATTCACGCCGCCGACGCAGGAGACGACGGCAAGCGCAAGCTGGAGGCCGCCCTGCGGCGCCAGACAGCCGGAAAATCGTCGGAAATCGTGGCGATCGACGTGTTTACCGGTGCCCAATTGGATTTGGCATTGAACCGACCAAATGTGGTACATGCAGCCCTGCTTGCCGGGCCGGGAAGCGAAACTTTTCTTTCGCGCGTCGCGCGTTTGACGTATTTCCGGGCCGGCCTTTCGCCAGAGGCAGTTAGCGCGCATGCGCCGACAGGCGGCGCATAAGGACACAGTACGGAATGAGCGAGACCAAGAACCCCGGCGAGAAGAAGCTCAGCGTCTCTGGCAAGACGCTGACGCTCAAGCCACGTACCGAGACTGGCGTCGTGCGCCAGAGCTTCAGCCATGGCCGCAGCAAGCAGGTCGTGGTCGAAAAGGTCAAACGTCGGGTTGTCGGCGGACCGGGCGAAGCGAAGGTAGAAACCCCGCCGCCAGTTGAGGCAAAGAAGGCCCCCACGGGCGCCGGCAAAAGAGCGGCACCGGCTTCAAGTTCCGGTCTCGCGCACTCAGACGCTGTCAAACCGAAGCCTTCGGGCGTCGTGTTGCGCACGCTGACCGAGGAAGAGCGCTCGGCCCGTGCGCATGCCCTCGCCGATTCTCGCGTCCGCGAGGCTGAAGAGCGAAAGATTGCCGAGGAAGAGGCACGCCGCCGCGCAAGTCGCGAGGTAGTGGACCGTAACGAACGTGAAGCCGCCGAATCGCGCAAGCGCGGTGAAGAAGAACGTCGCAAACACGACGAAGAAACAAAACGCAAGGCCGGTGAAGTCGCCAAGAAGCGTTTCGGAGGCGAAGAAACTACGCGCCCTGGCCCGGCAGCCCGCCTCACGCTCGAAGCCGACGAAGAGGAAGCACCGCGCAATCGCCGTGGCGCCGGCCGTCCGGCCGCTGCACCGCGGGCGGCGCCTCGTGTTGGTGCCGAGAAGCAGCGCGGACGTCTTACCGTCATCAATGCGCTGAGCGCCGGTGAAGTTCGCGAACGTTCGGTCGCTTCATTCCGCCGCCGTACCCAGCGACTCAAGGGAATCGCTTCGGCCGAGCCGAAGGAAAAGCTTGTGCGTGAAGTGACGATCCCCGAAGCGATCAGCATACAGGACCTTGCCAACCGCATGTCCGAGCGTGCGGTCGATGTCATCCGCCTGCTGATGAAGCAAGGCCAAATGGCAACGATCAACGACGTCATCGATGCCGACACTGCCCAGCTCATCGCCGAGGAAATGGGCCACAGCGTCCGTCGCGTGGCCGAAGCCGACGTGGAAGAAGGGCTGTTTGATATCGCGGACGATCCCGCGGAGCTCGTGCCGCGCGCGCCGGTTGTCACCGTGATGGGTCACGTCGACCACGGCAAGACTTCATTGCTCGACGCTATCCGATCTTCCGAGGTGGCTGCGGGCGAAGCCGGCGGCATCACCCAGCATATCGGCGCCTATCAGGTCACCGCGCCATCGGGGGCCAAGGTTACTTTCATCGATACGCCCGGCCATGCCGCGTTCACCGCCATGCGCGCGCGCGGCGCCAAGGTCACCGATATTGTTGTACTCGTTGTGGCCGCCGATGACGGCGTGATGCCGCAGACGGTCGAGGCCATTCATCATGCCAAGGCCGCGAAGGTTCCGATCATCGTCGCCATCAACAAGATCGACAAACCCGACGCAAAGCCCGATCGCGTCCGCACCGATCTTTTGCAGCATGAGATCCAGGTGGAATCGATGGGCGGTGAGGTGGTGGACGTCGAAGTCTCCGCCATCAAGAAAACGAACATCGACAAGCTGCTCGAAATGATCGGCTTGCAGGCGGAAATCCTCGACCTGAAGGCCAATCCCAATCGTGCGGCCGAAGGCACCGTCATCGAAGCCAAACTCGACCGTGGCCGTGGCCCCGTGGCCACCGTGCTTGTGCAACGCGGTTCATTGCATCCGGGCGACATTGTCGTCGCCGGAGCTGAGTGGGGCCGCGTGCGAGCGCTGGTCTCTGACACCGGTGAGCCGGTGCAGGTCGCAGGACCTTCGACCCCTGTCGAAGTGCTCGGCTTCTCAGGCACGCCGGACGCCGGTGACCGCCTGGCCGTCGTCGATAATGAAGCCCGCGCCCGCGAAGTGACAGACTACCGGGCCCGGCAAAAACGCGAGAAGACCGCTGCGCGTGCCACCGGTATGCGTGGCTCGCTCGAGCAGATGATGGCGCAGGCCAAGACCTCGGGCCGCAAGGAATTCCCGCTGGTAATAAAGGCCGACGTTCAAGGCTCGCTCGAAGCGATCATCGGCGCGCTCGACAAGCTCGGCACCGAAGAGGTTGCGGCCCGTGTGCTGCACGCCGGCGTTGGCGGTATTTCGGAGTCGGACGTCACGCTGGCCGAGGCATCGGGCGTTCCGATCATCGCATTCAACGTGCGTGCCAACAAGGAAGCGCGCGAAGCCGCCGAACGGGCCGGCATCGAGATCCGTTACTACAACATCATCTACGATCTCGTCGACGACGTTAAAAAGGCGATGTCTGGATTGCTCCCGCCGACGCTGCGCGAGACAATGCTGGGCAATGCGCAGATCCTGGAGATCTTCAACGTTTCCAAGATCGGCAAGATCGCCGGCTGCAAAGTCACTGACGGAACGGTCGAACGCGGCGCCAATGTGCGGCTTATCCGCGACAACGTCGTGATCCACGAAGGAAAGCTATCGCAACTCAAACGTTTCAAGGATGACGTGCGCGAAGTGGGCGCCGGCATGGAATGCGGCATGGCCTTTGAGAACTACCAGGACATGCGGCAAGGCGACGTAATCGAATGTTATCGGGTGGAGCAGATTCAACGCTCGCTGTGAGTCCAAATCTCAAGCGTGCGCGCTGATTTTTCTCCGCCATTTCCACCGTCATGCCCGGGCTCGTCCCGCGCAACCCGATAAGGAGAGCACCGCTGGTGCTCTCCTGACCGAGATGGCCGGGACAGGCCCGGCCATGACAGACGTAATTTGGGCAAAGCCAATGCGACACAAACAACATCGCGAGCCTGCGGCCGGAGGCTCGCAACGCCAGCTGCGCGTTGGCGAACTCGTGCGGCACGCGCTTGCTGAAATGCTTGCCCGTGGCGATGTGCACGATCCCGTTATCGAAGCGCACATGATCACGATTCCCGAAGTGCGAGTCAGCGCTGATTTGCGCCTCGCCACGATCTACGTGATGCCGATGGGTGGCCGCGACGCCGAGGATGTGGTCGCCGCCTTCGAGCGCCACAAGAAACATCTGCGCGCGGAGATCGCGCACCGCATCAATCTGAAGTTCGCACCCGATATCCGATTCCGCGTCGACGATCGGTTCGCGGAAGCCGAGCGCATCGACAAGCTGTTGCGCTCTCCAGACGTAAAGCGCGACCTGAACAATAACGAGGACAGCGAGTGAACGAAGAAGCCTTGAAGAATCTGGTTCGTCCGCCTGCCGCCGAGCCGGCGGAAGCACCCGCGCCTGTCTATCGCAACGGCGGCGAGGACAGACCGAAACAGAAGAAGCGTGAGAAGTACGACGTGCACGGCTGGATCATTCTCGACAAGCCTGTCGGCATGACCTCGACTCACGCCGTGAGCGTCATGAAGCGCCTGTTCAAGGCGAAGCGCGCAGGCCATGCCGGCACGCTCGACCCGCTCGCGTCCGGCGCTTTGCCGATCGCGCTCGGCGAAGCAACCAAGACCGTTCCCTTCGTCATGGACGGCCGCAAACTCTATCGTTTTACGGTGCGCTGGGGTGAAGAGCGCGACACCGACGATGCCGAGGGCCGAGTGATCGCGCGCAGTGATGATAGACCGTCAGCCGACGCGGTGCGCTCGCTCCTGCCATCTTTTACCGGTTGCATCGCGCAGGTGCCGCCGCGTTATTCCGCAATCAAGATCGAGGGCGAGCGCGCGTACGACCTCGCCCGCGATGGTGAGACCGTGGAACTGATCGCGCGCCCGGTGGAGATCACGCGACTGGAGCTGGTTGACACACCCGATCCCGACCACGCGGTGCTCGAGGCCGAATGCGGCAAAGGTACCTATGTGCGCTCGCTGGCCCGCGATCTTGGCCGCGCTTTGGGCTGTTTTGGCCATGTCAGCGCTCTGCGGCGGGCCGCCGTCGGCTCATTTGACGAAAAAACCATGATTTTGCTGGAACAATTGGAGGCTCTATGCCATAGAGCCGCGTCCGGCGAGGCGAGCCTCGCGGATGCTCTGATGCCCGTTGAGACCGCGCTGGACGACATCCCGGCGCTGGCCGTCAGCGGAGCAGACGCGGCAAGGCTTCAGCGAGGCCAGGCCGTTTTGTTGCGCGGACGGGACGCACCCAATTTCCGCGGCACAGTCTATGTCACGGTATCGGGCCGATTGCTGGCTCTGGCCGAACTGGATCGTGGCGAAATCGTCCCCAAGCGCGTTTTCAACCTCGCCGGCCTGTTGGGCAGAGCCGTGCGTAAGAAAGGATGACCGATGTCGGTGACCACCGGCCGCAAGGCCGAAGTAATCAAGACGTATGCCAAGAAGCCCGGAGATACCGGGTCGCCGGAAGTGCAAGTGGCGATCCTGTCCGAGCGCATCAATAATCTGACTGAGCATTTCAAGGCTCACGTCAAAGACAACCATTCCCGTCGCGGACTGCTCAAGATGGTGGGACAACGCCGCCAACTGCTCGACTATCTGCGTCGCACGAACGAAGCGAGCTACAAGAGCTTGATCGAGAAGCTCGGTATCCGCCGATGATTGATTTCGCGCAGGGCCTATGAGCCCGGCGCGCTTCGCAGAGCAACGCGTGAACGCGTTCGCTCGATTGAGCCGGCAGCGATAGGCGCGGCCGGCAATTTGGCAAGAGCCGATAAGAATCGCTCTTGCGACAAGGCAAGGTTCGAACGCCATGGCAGGATCGCCAGACGCTGTTGCTCTCCGCACTGCGGTGACACGCGACAGCTTCTCGCCGTCTTGCTCATGGCTTTCGGGGCTCGCTGAAAACCATGAGAGAAAAATACAATGTTCGATATGCATCGAGTTGAACTCGATTGGGGTGGGCGCAAGCTAACCCTCGAGACCGGCAGGGTCGCGCGTCAGGCCGATGGCGCCGTGCTGGCTACTTACGGCGAAACGACCGTGCTCGCCGCCGTCGTCGCGGCAAAGCAGCCGAAGGAAGGCATCGATTTCCTGCCGCTCACCGTCAACTACACCGAAAAATATTATGCTGCGGGCCGAATTCCCGGCGGCTACTTCAAGCGTGAGCGCGGACCGACCGAAAAGGACACGCTCACCTCGCGTCTGATCGACCGCCCGATCCGCCCGTTGTTCGCCGACGGATGGCGCTGCGACACGCAAGTGACCGTCACCGTGTTGTCGCACGATATGGAAAACGATCCTGACATCGTTGCGATGGTTGCTGCGTCGGCGGCTTTGACGCTTTCCGGCGTCCCGTTCATGGGCCCGATCGGCGGTGCCCGCGTCGGCTTCATCAACAACGAGTACGTACTTAATCCTTCGCTCGACGAGATGCCGGAAAGCCAACTCGACCTCGTCATCGCCGGCACACAAGATGCCGTGATGATGGTGGAGTCTGAAGCCAAAGAATTGTCCGAGGAGATCATGCTTGGCGCGGTGATGTTCGGACACCGGCACTTGCAGCCTGTGATCGAAGCCATCATCAAGCTCGCTGAAAAGGCGGCGAAAGAGCCGCGCGAACTGGTTGTTCCCGACAACAAGGCGCTGGAGAAGGAAATCCTCGGGCTCGCCGAGAAGGAGCTACGCACGGCCTATTCGATCGTGCGCAAGCAGGACCGCCAAGACGCAGTCGCCGCCGTGAAGGAAAAGGTCATGGCGCACTTTTTCCCGGAAGGTGGTGAACCGCAGCACGACAAGCTGGCCGTCGCTGGCATGTTCAAAGAACTCGAAGCCAAGATCGTGCGTTGGAATATTCTCGACACCAACAAGCGGATCGACGGCCGTGATCTGAAAACCGTGCGTCCGATCGTGGCCGAAGTCGGCGTGCTACCGCGCACCCATGGTTCGGCGCTGTTCACCCGCGGCGAAACTCAAGCGCTGGTGGTGGCAACACTTGGCACTGCAGAGGACGAGCAGTTCATCGACGCGCTGCAGGGCACTTATAAAGAGACCTTCCTGCTGCACTACAACTTCCCGCCCTACTCCGTCGGCGAAACCGGACGCATGGGTGCGCCTGGTCGCCGCGAGATCGGCCACGGCAAGCTCGCCTGGCGCGCGATCCATCCCATGCTGCCGACACCGGCCGAGTTCCCCTACACAATTCGCGTGGTATCGGAAATCACGGAGTCAAATGGCTCTTCGTCGATGGCATCTGTCTGCGGCTCCTCGCTGGCACTGATGGATGCGGGCGTGCCGCTCAAGCGTCCGACGGCCGGCATCGCCATGGGCCTCATTCTCGAGGACAAGCGTTTCGCCGTGCTATCCGACATCCTTGGCGACGAAGACCATCTCGGCGACATGGATTTCAAGGTGGCCGGCACCGATCAAGGTGTCACATCCTTGCAAATGGACATCAAGATCGCCGGCATCACCGAGGAGATCATGAAGGTCGCGCTCGCGCAGGCGAAGGACGGCCGCATGCACATTCTCGGCGAGATGGGCAAGGCCCTCACTGCGGCGCGCGCAGAACTCGGCGAACATGCTCCGCGCATCGAAATGTTCAAGATCCCGACCGACAAAATCCGCGAGGTAATCGGTACAGGCGGCAAGGTGATCCGCGAGATCGTCGAAAAGACAGGTGCCAAGATCAACATCGAGGACGACGGTTCCGTCAAGGTCGCCTCCGCCAATGGCGACTCGATCAAGGCGGCGATCAACTGGATCAAGTCGATCGCTTCCGATCCGGAAGTCGGCCACATCTACGAAGGCACCGTAGTGAAGGTCATGGACTTCGGCGCCTTCGTGAACTTCTTCGGCGCCAAGGACGGGCTGGTGCACATCAGCCAGCTTGCATCGCGCCGGGTGAACAAAGTCAGCGATGTCGTCAAGGAAGGCGACAAGGTGAAAGTGAAGCTCCTCGGCGTGGACGAGCGCGGCAAAGTGCGCCTGTCCATGAAGGCGGTGGATCAAGCCACCGGCGAGGACATCGAAGGCAAGCAAGGCGGCGATCAGCCACAGGCCGCGCAAGGCGGCGCCGCGGAGTAACCGCGCGACACATCTTTGAAAAAGGGCGGCGCAGTGCCGCCCTTTTTATTTTGCCTTGCGCAATGGCCTTTGACGTGAATCGCCGGTAAGCGCCTGGCCGACGATCTGTCCCAAGGCCACGAAATCATTTTTCCGCGGCGAGGTGTGCCGCCATGCGAGCCCGATCGTCCGTGCCGGTTCAGGGTCGACAAACCGCATCAGCTTGACGCGATCGTCGCGTGCCTCGACCTCCACTGCGACTTCCGGGACGAGCGTCACGCCGTAACCGTTTGCCACCATCTGCATCACCGTCGCAAGCGACGTGGCGCCGAGGCCCGCCGGTGCCTCGCGCTGCCTGGTACTGCAAAGCGCCAATGCCTGGTCGCGCAGGCAGTGCCCCTCCTCGAGCAGAATGAGGCGGCGTTGGTCGACATCGGCGACGCCGATACGCCCACGCGACGGTTTTTCATCGGCAGCCGGCACCGCCAGCAGGAACGCGTCGTCGAACAAGCGCAGCGTCTCCAGATCGGCGTCTTCGACCGGCAGCGCCAACATCACGCAATCGAGTTCGCCGCGAACCAGCTCCTCGACCAGCAATCTGGTCTGCGTTTCGCGGACTTCTATCCGCAGCCGGGGATATTTCGCCTGCAGTCGGGGCAATAGGCGGGGCAGAACGTAGGGCGCCAATGTCGGGATGATGCCGAGCCTCAGCGATCCGTCGAGGACTTCGCGATGGCGCGCGAAATCGACGAGATCGCGCGTCGCGGCCAGGATCTGCTCGGCACGCTGCGCTACATCAAGGCCGGTGTCGGTCAGCACCACCTCGCCTGGCCGCCGTTCGACCAATTCAGCGTCGATTTCGCGCTCAAGTTCACGGATCTGCATCGACAGCGCCGGCTGGGTTACCGCGCATTCCGCCGCCGCGCGGCCAAAATGCCGGTGCCGTGCGAGCGACGCGAGATACCGCAACTGACGCAACGTGATCATGCCGATAAGCTAAACTTATCATACCGGCCAGGCAATACGATTAGACCTGATCGATCGCCGTCGCCTAAATGACGCACTAAGAGACGATACGAGAACAACGACAGCACGCGATCGGAGAGAAACATGGACGCAAAAACCGATGACAAGGGCGCCGGCAAGTGCCCGGTCATGCACACCAGATCGAACCGCGACTGGTGGCCGGAGCAGCTGAGCCTCGAGGGCCTCCACCGCAATTCCAGCCTGTCCGATCCGATGGGCAAGGATTTCGACTACGCGAAGGAGTTCAAGCGCCTCGACCTGAAGGCCGTCATCAAGGACCTGCGCGCGCTGATGACGGACTCGCAAGCGTGGTGGCCCGCCGATTTCGGCCATTACGGAGGACTGATGATCCGCATGGCGTGGCACAGCGCGGGCACATATCGCATCACCGATGGCCGTGGCGGCGCGGGCGCCGGTCAGCAACGTTTCGCCCCGCTCAACTCCTGGCCGGACAATGCGAACCTCGACAAAGCGCGCCGCCTGCTCTGGCCGATCAAGCAGAAATACGGCCGCAAGATTTCCTGGGCCGATCTGATGATCCTCGCCGGCAACGTCGCGCTCGAGACGATGAGCTTCAAAACGTTTGGTTTCGCCGGCGGCCGCGCCGACGTCTGGGAACCGGAAGAACTCTTCTGGGGCCCTGAAGGCTCGTGGCTCGGCGATGAACGTTACAGTGGCGAGCGGCAGCTCGCGGAGCCGCTCGGCGCGGTGCAGATGGGTCTGATCTACGTCAACCCGGAAGGACCGAACGGCAATCCCGATCCGGTCGCGGCGGCCAAGGATATTCGCGAGACATTCTTCCGCATGGCGATGAACGACGAAGAGACCGTCGCACTGATCGCCGGCGGTCACTCTTTCGGCAAGACCCATGGCGCGGGCGATCCGTCATTGATCGGCCCGGAACCGGAAAGCGGCGCCATCGAGGACCAAGGCCTTGGTTGGAAAAGCAAGCACGGCACCGGCATCGGCGCCGACGCGATCACCGGCGGTCCGGAAGTAACGTGGACGCAGACGCCGACGAAGTGGAGCAATCTCTTCTTCAATAACCTCTTCGAAAACGAGTGGGAGCTCACGAAGAGCCCAGCCGGGGCAAAGCAGTGGAAGGCGAAAGGCGCAGACGCCACAATCCCCGACGCCTTTGACAAATCGAAGAAGCATGTGCCGACGATGCTGACGACCGATCTGTCGCTACGCTTCGACCCGGCCTACGAGAAAATCTCGCGGCGTTTCTTCGAGCATCCGGAAGAATTCGCGGACGCGTTTGCCCGTGCATGGTTCAAGCTCACGCACCGCGACATGGGCCCTCGTGCGCGCTATCTCGGGCCGCTCGTGCCGAAGGAGACGCTGATCTGGCAAGACCCGATCCCTGCGGTCAACCATCGGCTGATCGGAGAAAAGGACATCACGGCGCTGAAGAAGAAGATCCTCGCCTCGGGCCTTTCAGTGTCGCAACTCGTCTCGACGGCGTGGGCGTCGGCATCGACGTTCCGCGGCTCAGACAAGCGCGGCGGCGCGAATGGTGCACGCATTCGCCTCAGCCCGCAGAAAGACTGGGAGGTCAACCAGCCCGCCCAACTCGACAAGGTTTTGCAGAAGCTCGAAGCAATCCAGAAGAAGTTCGGCAAAAAAGTTTCGCTTGCCGACCTCATCGTTCTCGGCGGTTGCGCCGCGATTGAGAAGGCCGCGAAAGATGCCGGTCACAAGATAAAGGTGCCGTTCTCACCCGGCCGTATGGACGCCTCGCAAGAGCAAACCGACGTCGACTCTTTCGCACCGCTCGAACCGCGTGCCGACGGCTTCCGTAATTACGTCAGCAGCAAAAGGCAGTTCATGGCGCCTGAAGAGGCGTTGGTAGACCGCGCGCAATTACTGCGGCTGTCGGCACCCGAGATGACGGTTCTGGTCGGTGGCCTGCGCGTGCTTGGCGCGAACACGGACGGATCGAAGCACGGTGTCTTCACCAAGAAGCCTGGGAAGCTGACGAATGATTTCTTCGTCAACCTGCTGGACATGAGTACGCAGTGGCAAGCGGCCGGCGACGACGCATATGAGGGGAGAGATCGCAAGACAAACGCGGTCAAGTGGACCGGCACGCGTGTCGACCTGATCTTCGGATCGCACTCGCAACTCCGCGCGTTCGCCGAAGTCTATGCGAGCGCGGACGCGAAAGAGAAGTTCGTGCAAGACTTCGTTTCTGCGTGGACCAAGGTCATGAACGCAGATCGCTTCGATCTCCACGCGCAGCGGAAAGCCGCGTAAGCGGCAAACGCCAAATGACAAATGGAACGGCCGAGCGAAAGCTCGGCCGTTTTTCCATGAGACGTGCGTGCATCTGGATGGCGGATCAAGTCCGCGCTACTGGCCGCCGTTCCCGTCGACCCCATTTGCCTTCAGCGCATCAGGCTGTGGCATGGCGATGACGTTGTAGCCGGAATCGACGAAGTGGATTTCGCCGGTGACGCCGGTCGAAAGATCCGACAGGAGATACAGGCCGGCGCCGCCCAGTTCTTCCAGCGTTACGCCACGACCAAGCGGCGAATGCCTCTGTTGGAAGGCGAACATGTAACGCGCGTCAGTGATGCCGGCGCCGGCAAGCGTCCGGATCGGCCCGGCCGATATGGCATTGACCCGGATTTTCTGCGCGCCGAAATCAACGGCGAGATACCGCACCGAAGCTTCCAGCGCAGCTTTAGCCACGCCCATGACATTGTAGTTCGGCATTGCTCGCAGTCCGCCATTATAGGTAAGCGTGACCATCGCACCGCCATTCGGCATCAGCGCGGCGGCGCGCCTGGCTGCTTCGGTGAACGCGTAGCAAGAGATCACCATCGTGCGGATAAAATTTTCGCGCGTTGAATCGGCGTAACGGCCCTTCAGCTCGTTCTTGTCGGAGAAGGCAATGGCGTGCACGAGAAAATCCATCGTGCCCCATTGCTTGCCGATCGTTTCGAAAACGGCGTCGACGGAGGCAACATCCTCGACGTCGCAGGGCAATATCAGCGACGAGCCGGTCTGTTCAGCAAGCGGTTTCACGCGTTTGACGAGCGCATCACCCTGATAGGTGAAAGCCAGCTCGGCGCCGTGTGCCGCCAACATCTGCGCGATACCCCAGGCGATGGAATGGTCGTTGGCAACACCCATGATCAGGCCGCGCTTTCCCTGCATCAAATTGCCGCGCGGAGCGATGTGCTCACCTGCCATGGTCGTCGGCCTACTCGGAACAGAGTGAAGATCGGAAAGGGAAACGGGCTTGTTCATGTGCTGCTCCCGCTCGAATCAGCTGACGTACCGCAAGCCCGTTTATGGCTTCGACACGACAATCCGATGACTGGAAAAAGCGAGACGTTGCCCGGAAGATCTCAGAGGAAATCGTCATGCATCAAGCCGCTTGAACACAACCGACGCATTGGTACCGCCGAACCCGAACGAGTTCGACAACACGCAGCCCAGCTTCACATTATCCTGACGCTCGCGCACGATCGGAATGTCCGCGAAGGCCGGATCGAGGTTCTCGATATTGGCGCTCTCGCAGATGAAGCCATTTTGCATCATCAGCAGCGAGTAAATCGCTTCCTGCACGCCGGTCGCGCCGAGTGAATGACCGGTGAGAGACTTTGTCGCAGAAATGGGCGGGCACTTTGCGCCGAACACCTCGCGGACCGCTTCGATCTCCTTGATGTCGCCAATCGGCGTCGAGGTGGCGTGCGGGTTGATGTAGTCAACCGGCACCTTCACATTCTCGAGCGCCATTTTCATGCAGCGCGCCGCGCCCTCGCCGGAAGGTGCGACCATGTCATAGCCGTCCGATGTCGCGCCATAGCCAGCAACTTCGCCGTAAATCTTCGCGCCGCGGGCTTTCGCGTGCTCGAGCTCTTCAAGCACCAGCACGCCG
>Ga0070715_10000221_pt1 | contig 13562 bp, 13 predicted proteins | sample LARL111metaG_FD_71394 | JGI IMG/M metagenome (GOLD analysis project Ga0070715, IMG submission 71394) | Corn, switchgrass and miscanthus rhizosphere microbial communities from Kellogg Biological Station, Michigan, USA - LAR L11-1 metaG | ecosystem: Host-associated > Plants > Roots > Rhizosphere ... | reverse complement strand
CTAATCACTCCCGCCGCCAGCTCTTGGCGAATGCTGTCATCGCGGCCTCGCGGCTTGCAGCGTAGCCGTGGGTTGGCGTGCGGCCTTCATGGTGCGGGAAGATCAACGTCCCACATCCACGGCGATCCTACCGACGCTGCATTGGCCTTGAAGATGCGGCCCACAACTTCGCCGTTGGTGAGCACGTCGTAATCGTCATCATTTCCGCTCGCCTGATGGGCGAGAAGCAGACGCACGCGACATGCGCTTTTAAGTCCTACACGACCCGTCTTGTATTTCTGGTGAAAGTCCTTCGTCCATATACCGGTTAACATCGGACACATTCTGCACAGGGGCGTACTTTTTCGATCGCCGTTCGAGATCTTTTCGGCTCACGTCAACTCTCCCGCAGTATTCTCTGTACTCGTCGAATCGAGGGCTGCATGGCGTGGATCAAGAGCCTCGTGCAGCGGACTTCTTTAGTCCCGCTCCCGGATCAGCAGCCGCCTCCGCTGGTCGTCGTCCAACGCAAACTGCTTGATGGCGACGGCCTCGGCCCGCACGACGATAGTGCGAATCACATCAAGATCATTGAGCTTGCCAAGGCTGGCGAACGCGAATGCGCTCTGCGAACTCATTGCGCCGTGCCTCCCAAGCAAGACTGATAAGCTGCCGGCCGGCAGCGGATGGCTGCACGAGATCAAGCACGATGGCTTTCGGGTCATCGCTCGCAAGACGGGCGCACAGGTGAGGCTCTACAGCCGTCCCGGCAATGATCTGACTTATCGCTTCCCGCTGATCGTCGAGACGTTGGCCCGCCTGCGCTCGCGCTCCTGCATCATCGACGGGGAGGCGGTTGCCTGTGATGACAACGGCGTCACGTCATTTGATCGCGTTCGCTACCGCCACCACGACGAAAGCGTTTTCCTATACGCCTTCGACCTGATCGAACTGAATGGCGACGATCTCCGGCGTGATCCGCTGGAGGGCCGCAAGGGCACGCTTGAGATAACCTTGGCCAAGGCTGGGATTGGCATCCGATTCAATGAGCACATAGAAGGCGATGGTGAGACCGTATTTCGTCACGCCTGCAAACTCGGCCTTGAAGGCATTATCTCGAAGCGAAAGGATTCCACTTACCGCTCTGGCCGCTCGTCCGATTGGCTCAAGATGAAGAACGCCGATGCGCCAGCAGTGAAGCGCGAAGCCGAAGAGGACTGGGGCAGAGACAAATGGCGCTGAAGCGTGTCCGGCAGGGGTTCTGCCGCTAGCAAACAGGAGAGCGGCCCGACGATAGTCAGCGGCTATGACGATGAAGCTCGCCGTCTTCTCAGATACAAGCTACATTGTACGCGCCGCCACGCAGACAGCGTGACAAAAAACCAAGAGCCGGCGGCAGTGAGGGCACTCCAGAAAGCATTCGTCCAGAATAAGCCTGTTCACCCCGTTCTAATGTTCGTTAGCGTCTGAACAGCTACGTCGGGCGCTGACGAGACTAGGAGAGCGACAACATGCCGATCTACACCTACACCACCTTGGACGATCCACTGGCCACAGATACCTTTGGTATCGGCATCAACAACACGGGTCTAATCGTCGGGGGTTATAGTGACAGCCACAGCAAGTTGCACGGCTTCCTTCTGAGCGGCGGCACTTTCACCACCCTCGATGATCCCTCGGCCACAACACTAAGCCAGGCACGGAGCATCAACAGCCTCGGCCAGATCGTCGGGTTTTACCGCGACGCCGGCGGCGACCACGGCTTCCTTTTTAGCGGAGGCCAATTCACCACCATCGACGATCCCTCGGGCGGCAACGCGACAGATGCGCAGGGCACCAACGACGCAGGCCAGATCGTCGGATATTACCGGGACAGCAACGGTCTCTTTCATGGCTTCCTTTTGAACGGCGGCACTTTCACCACCCTCGATGATCCCTCGGGCTTTGAGACCATTGCAGTAGGGATCAACAAGATGGGCCAAATCGTCGGCTATTATGATAGTCCCGGCGCCCGTCACGGTTTCCTTTACAGCGGAGGCCAATTCACCACCATCGATCCCCCCTCACCGTTGGTTACAGCACTGTAAACGGCATCAACGATATGGGCCAAATCGTTGGCGAGTACAGAGACGCGGGTGGCCGCACGCACGGCTTCCTCTACAGCGGCGGCTTTTACACCACCCTCGACGATCCCTTGGCGGGCTCCCTCGGCACCGAGGCATTTGGTATCAACAACATGGGGCAGATCGTCGGAGATTACTTTGATAGCAGTAACCACCAGCACGGCTTCCTCGAAGCCACGGTGCCGAACACGCCGCCGCCCGGCGGCACCACCGCCGACATGATCCTGCGCGGCTCGAACATGTCCCCCGCTGTGGCGGGCCAGTACGAAATCTACGACATCGGCAATAATGCGATTTTGGCGGGCTACTCTCTCGGCCAAGTCGGAACCGATTGGGGCTTCGTCACCCTAGGCGGCTTTAATGGCAGCGACACCACCGACATGCTGTTGCGTAACAGCAGCACGGGCGGCTTCGAGGTCTATGACATCAGCAACAACAACATCACCAATGCAGGCTTCTTGGGCAACGTCGGGCTCGATTGGCAAGTCATGGGTTTCGGCAATTTCAGCAGCCGCGGCGAAACCGACATGATCCTGCGTAACGCGACTGACGGCGGCGTCGAAGTCTACGACATCAACAACAACCAACTCACCGGCGCGGCCTTCATGGGCACGGTCGGTTTGGATTGGCAATTCTCGGGCGTCGGCAATTTCAGCAGCCGCGGCACCAGCGATATGATCCTGCGCAACTCGAAGACCGGCGGATTGGAGGTCTATGACATCGACCACAATGCGATCACCAACGCCGCCTTTATCGGCACAGTTGGCGTCGATTGGCAGTTCTCGGGCGTTGGCAATTTCAGCGGCGTCGCCGGCGAAACCGATCTCTTGCTGCGCAACGTCAATACCGGCGGATTGGAGGTCTACGACATCAACAACAACCAACTCACCGGCGCCGCTTCCATCGGGACGGTCGGGTTGGATTGGCAATTCGCGGGCATCGGCCCGGTTCACGGAGCTGGTGAATCCGATCTGGTATTGCGCAACAAAAACACCGGCGCATTCGAGGTCTACGACATCGCCAACAATCAACTAACCGCGGCAGCCCCATTGGGCGCTGTCGGTTTGGATTGGCAACCTGGCGGCTTCGCCGTCGATCCTCCGAGCGGCTCGGCTGGTGACTCAAGTCAAGTCGGTCAACTCGTGCAAGCGATGGCAAGTTTTGACGGCGGCAGCGGCGCAGGTGAGAGCCTGAACACAGCCCCCCTCGGTGCCGACACGTCACAGCAGGCGTTGCTGACGGCACCGCAGCACGCATGAGGCGGTGCGGGTCCGATTACCGACGCGAAGCCTTCCGCTGCACCGCGGGATTCCGAGCCCGCTGATGTCGCTTGTGGGTCCAAACTCGGTCATTCAGTCGCTCATTGCTCAAGACCAACCGACCGCGTTGGACGCCGAGGCCATGTGACCGGTACGGGGTCATTGATCACCTGGACTCGCCATCCTGCTTCGGGCTGTACTTCTCGATCCATTCCTCGCGGCTCAGTGGCCGGGGTACGAGCACATAGGGCAAGCCTTGCGCTTCTGCCTCAGCTTCCTCGTCAAAATAAAAGCAGTACCGGCGCGCACGTGCACCGCGAACCTGCTCAAGCTTCGCCAGTCTTGTCTCCTGGCTTCGATTCATCGATTGGTCATCCGCTCCAGCTTGTCGAGCCGTTCAGCAAAATCCGTCGCCTCCAATGCCTTGATGTAGGCTTCTATCAGCTTGCCAAGCTCGCTAGCCTCAGCAGGGGTGAGATCGCCGACCGCAACTGCCTCCAAAAGTGCCGCTGCTGCGTTGGCTGCGTCCGCGGCGCTTGAAACGGGCGGAAGCTCAAACAGCACCGGTCGGTCTTTCCGCGGCGGAGCGATCCGGTCGAGACATAGTCGTAGCGCTGCCAGGTCTCCATCTTTCGCGAGTTCGATTGCCTTGCGGGTAATGGTCTCCGCCTCGCCGTCGAGTAGAGCCTCAACTGCCAGCGTGGTCTTATTGCGCGTGCCCTTGAGTTTTCCTGCGGGATTGCCGCTCTTTCCAAGTTCAAAAGGCATTTCTGGCATTGCATCCGTATTGCATTTTCAATTGTCGACACGCCCATCCCTGCCGGCTCCTCTAGTGAGAACTGCTTAACAGAACGAAAGGAGAACATCAAGCGACCGCCGCCGCCTATTGCAAGCTTTCAAAACGCCGGTATAGTATCCTTACATCCAAGGCAGCGGGGTCTTAATGACGGCGCACCGGGGCAAATTCATCGCGTACTACCGGGTTTCGACGGATAAGCAGGGCAAATCGGGCCTTGGCCTCGAAGCGCAGCGTCAGGCCGTCGAGACTTACCTCAACGGCGGTAGTTGGACGTTGGTAGCTGAGTTCGTGGAAGTCGAGAGCGGCAAGCACAGCGAACGGCTCCAGCTCGCGGCCGCCCTCGGGGCGTGCAAAAAACACCGGGCTAAGCTCGTCATTGCCAAGCTAGACCGCCTGTCGCGCAATCTGGCGTTCATTGCGACGCTGATGGACTCCGGGGTCGAGTTTATCGCCGTCGATAACCCACACGCCAATAAGCTCACGATCCACATTCTGGCGGCCGTAGCGCAGCACGAGCGCGAGATGATAGCCCAGCGCACCAAGGACGCCCTGCAGGCCGCGAAAGCGCGCGGTAAGCGCCTCGGCAACCCAAAGCTAGGGGAGGCGCGACAACGGGCCTTTGCGGCGAATAGAGCGGCCGCTGACGGGTTTGCTGCCAATGTCCTGCCCGTCATTCACCAGATACAGGCCAGCGGTGTTCAATCCCTTCGTGGTGTGGCGCGGGCGTTGACCGCTCGTGGCGTCAAGACGGCGCGCGGGGGCGAATGGTCCGCGGTGCAGATTGCCGATATTCTACGGCGCCAATAAACCCCAGAGCGGTCGGAAAAATGCCGAGACTGGTTCGCTCCGATGACCCTATTCCAGTGGGACACATCAGCCTCTCTGAGGACTTCGACGGAAGTGACATGCAGGCACGGGCAAAATATTGCGGCATCAGCAAGAGGGTTGGGGGTATTGGTGCAACATGGCAGGCAAAGTCAGCCTTCCGCCAAGCTTAAGTTCATTCGCGCAGGCGTCGGACGAAAACGAGCGAAAACAAGAAGCCAGAAAGCACGCTGTCATAACGGCCATGCGCGCATTGCCGGTTATTGAGAGCGCAAAGTTGGAGCTTTTGAGCTTCGTATCTGCTTTCGAAATGACCTACTACGACGAGGAACGAAAGCCACGAGAGGCTAGTGCGTCTCCGGCGACGGTGGAAAAGCAGCTAAACAATATGGCAGACAAGTGCCGCGACGTTGCCAAATACCTAGGGAAGATGCACCGGGACGCGATCCACGAATGGAGCCGCGCTGCTGGTGTTGTAGGTCCGATTTCGATTTGGCAGTTGTCTGAGATTCTCGACGAATCGGCGTCAAGCGCTGAGCAGGCGCTTGAGGCTTTCAAAGGAGATCAGCGCGCAGGTGCAACGAGAGGCAATCCGGGTGACGCCATGGCCGCCGCAATGACTGTGACCGCGGCATTTGTTTTTAGCAGGCTCACCGCCAAGCGGATAAGTCAGGGCACAAAATCCGGGTCCTTTGAGGCTTTTCTGGAACGGATTTTCACGGCTTACGGGATAGAGGCCAACCTGCAGCACTGCATACGCAAATTCAAGAAATCAAGGTTTTGGAGAAAATTAGATTCAAGAAACACCATTTCCCTCCATAGTAAGAGCTAGAGACCCCGCCAAGTGCTAATTTAGTTAGTCGCCCATCGAATGCTGCCAGCGATTCCCGTTGGTAGCGGTAGGTGAGGCGAAAGATGGATATTACCAATCGAGAAGCATTCGCAGTCCGCGAGTTCTGCGCACGCTATGGCATCTGTCGTGACACGTTCTATGAGGAGGTAAGGCGCGGCCGGGCGCTGAAGCTCGGCAAGAAGACGATTGTTCTCAAAGTGGACGCCGAGAGTTGGGCCAAATCCCTCCCGGCCCTCCAACTCGTATCCGCAGCGGGAGCGCCGCTCCCGTCTCGCGGGCAGGGAGTGCCGTCATGACCGACCTGCTCGCACGATTGAAGAACGTGGTCCGTAACGGCGACAGCTGGACCGCCCGTTGCCCCGCTCATGACGACCAACGCAACAGCCTGAGCATCCACCACCGGGACGGCCGCTGGCTGCTCAAGTGCCACGCCGGATGCGGATTTGAGGAAATCACTGCCGCGTTGGGCACGAGCGCCGCCGATTTTTTTGATGACAAGCTTCACGGCGGTAGGGGGGCTCTATTACCCCCAACGACACGCGCAACAGCGCAACACTCGTTACGCCCACCAGACCGGACTGACTCTCGGCCAATACGCGGCTGCGAAGGCGCTGACCGCAGACTTCCTTAAAAGCTGCGGCCTGTCCGAGGTTACCTACGACCATCGGCCCGCCGTGCGCATTCCGTATTACGGCCCCAACGGCGAGGAGTTGGCCGTTAGATTTCGGATTGGACTTGATGGCGACCGCTTCCGCTGGAAATCGGGAACCAAGCCCTGCCTTTATGGCCTGCACCGACTCGCCATGGTGCAGGCGGCTGGGTACGTGGTGCTGGTTGAAGGGGAATCCGACTGCCACACGCTATGGTCCCACGGCGCCCCGGCCCTTGGCATTCCGGGAGCTGCTAATTGGCGTGAGGATCGCGATGCGCGGCATCTCGATGGTATCGAGACAATCTACGTCGTCGTGGAGCCCGATCGCGGTGGCGACACCATTCAAGAGTGGCTGTCGCGTTCAAGTATCCGGCATCGGGCGAAGCTGATCCGTCTCCCGACGAAAGACGCATCCGCACTGCACCTGGAAGGCCACAAGGAGTTTGCCAGGCGGTGGCAAGACGCCTGCGTGGGCGCAACGCCCTGGACAGCGGTCGAGGCCAAGGCCAGCGCCGCGCAGCGTACCGAGGCATGGAAGAAATGCGCCGCGCTCGCTCAAAAGGGCAACATCCTCGATGAGTTTACAAGGGAGTTGCTCGATATTGGCGTGGTAGGTGAGGAGCGCGCCGCCAAGATCATCTTCCTCGCCCTGGTTTCCCGACTGCTCGATCGGCCGGTTTCGGTTGCCGTGAAAGGTCCGTCGTCCGGCGGAAAATCATTCCTGGTCGAGTCCACGCTCAAGTTCTTTCCGGTGCAGGCATTCTACGCGCTCACGGCGATGTCTGAGCACGCCTTGGCATACTCCAACGAGCCGCTAAGACACCGCCACCTCGTCATTTATGAAGCCGCCGGAATGCACTCGGAGTTCGCCACCTATCTCATCCGTTCGCTGCTGTCCGAGGGATGCCTCCGTTATGAAACTGTCGAGAAAACCGACCACGGCTTGGAAGCGCGTCTAATAGAACGTGAGGGACCGACCGGCTTAATCGTAACAACCACGAGCCTTCGTCTGCATCCCGAGAACGAGACCCGGATGCTGAGCATAATGATTACGGATAGTCGCGAGCAGACGCGGGAAGTCTTTCGGGCGGTCGCAGAGGAGGTCAGCCGAGATGACCGCGATCTTTCGCGCTGGCACGCGCTGCAAGTATGGCTCGCGACAGGGTCGGTCCAGGCAGTGATCCCTTTCGCGAAGCGGTTCGCAGAGCTGGTGCCGCCTGTCGCAATACGGCTTCGGCGGGATTTCAAAACGGTATTGATGCTGATCCGCGCGCACGCGCTCCTACACCAAGCCTCCCGGCTGAAGGATGAGAGGGGCCAGGTGGTCGCGACTACAGAGGATTACGCAGCGGTACGGAGTCTAGTTGAAGACGTAGTGTCTGAGGGCGTCGGCTCGACTGTAAAACCGCAAGTTCGGGAGGTGGTGCAGGTGACCGCCCGCCTCCTCAAAGAGGGCAGCACCGAGGTGAGCCAGACGCAACTCAGGAAGGCTCTGCATCTCGACAAGGCAGTGATTTCACGTCGAGTGGCCGCCGCTCTCGATGCTGGCTTCCTAAGAAATCTGGAGGACCGCAAAGGGCGCCCCGCCAGACTCGTGCTGGGAGATGAGCTGCCGGCCGACAGCGAAGTTCTCCCCGCACCCGACAAGCTCGACGGGGAAGAGGTGTTGCGCTGTTGCGCGGACGTTCAGCGGGGTACATACCCTCCGCCCCTCCCGTGTCCCTCGGGTCTGGAAGACGGTCTCCGCCCGGGCTTTTGCGACCAGTGCAATGGAAACGGGGCGACACTTTTTTACGAGAAACCGGACCATCCGCAGGAAGGCGTTTGGCTTCACAAAGAATGCGCTCGATACCGCGCGTCGCGGGGCATAACATGAGCCGCCGGCGGGCTGCGTTCCGCCAGAGCGACGTGACCAAGGCCGTTAAAGCCATAATCGCGGCTGGGCTGCCGGTCGCGGGTGTGAAGGTCAGCGCGCAGGGCGATATTGAGGTTGTGACCGGCGATGAGCGAATGCAAGATTCGCCAACGCAGGGAGGGAACGAATGGGACGGCATCTAATGCGCCGGCCGCCGAAATTCGTGCACGGCTTTATCGACCGTCACGGCAAGCCACGCTGGTACTTCCGCCGCGCCGGTTTCAAGCAAGTGCCCCTGCCCGGCCTGCCCTGGTCGCCCGAGTTCATGGCAGCCTATGAGCCCGCCCTCAATGCCCCACGATCTCCCATCGGCGCCAAGCGAGTGGGACCGAACAGCGTGAATGAGGCCGTTGCCCGTTGCTTGCAATCAAAAGCTTTCATTGAGGGGCTGGCGCCGATCACGCAAGTCTTGCGACGCCAGCTGCTTGAGCGTTTCCGCACCGCCCATGGCGAGAAACGCCTTGCCATGATGGAGGCAAGGCATGTTGCACAATTGCTCGGATCACTGCGGCCGTATCCGCAACGGAATATGTTGAAAGCCATACGGGGCCTGATGGCGTTTGCGATGGCCGAGAGGCTCATCGAGGTCGATCCGACTAGCGGCTATAAGCCGACGCGCATCAAGGACACGGGTGGATTCATCCCCTGGACTGATATGAATATTGCCAAGTTTGAGGCCACGCATCCCATTGGGAGTCGAGCGCGATTGGCCCTTGCGCTGCTTTTGTTCACGGGCCAGCGGCGTGGTGATGTCGTGCGGATAGGCCGCCAGCACATTCGCGACGGCATTCTTTCGCTTAAACAGAACAAGACGGGGGCGCAGATTGACATTCCCGTCCTGGCGGAGCTGCGGCTCATCCTCGATGCGACGCCGAGCAACCACCTCACCTTTCTTGTCAATGAATCCGGCCAGCCATTTACGGCGGAGGGGTTTGGGAAATGGTTCAGACAAGTTTGCAACCAAGCCGGCCTTGAGAAGGGCCTAAGCGCCCATGGGCTGCGGAAGGCCGCAGCAACCCGCCTGGCAGACCATGGCGCGACGGCACACGAACTGATGGCGTGGTTCGGGTGGGCGTCGTTGACTGAAGCTGAGCGCTACACGCGCGCGGCCAATCGAAAGGCACTAGCGCAGGGCGTCGTAAAGAAGCTCGCAACGAGAACAGACGGTGGCAAACCTTGAAGCCCTGTTTGCCAATTCGGACTAAAAACCGTGCAATATCAAAGGCCGAAAATTTTATTCGCAACCCGATCGGGTTGCGACTCAGCGGCAGACCTTACGCAAGATCGCGGTCGTCATGTCAAGTTGCCGCAGAAGCGCTGAATGCGCCGACACGCTTCCTCTACGTCTTCGGTCTTGGTCGCATACGAGATGCGGAACGCGGGACCGAAGCCGAACGGCGTGCCCTGTACCACCGCCACGCCCTCCGCCTCCAACAGCTCGGTGACGAAATCCTCGTCGGTGCCGAGCTTGCGACCGGTCGGCGCGGTTCTGCCCATGGTGCCGGCGCACGACGGATAGACGTAGAAGGCGCCCTCGGGCTTCGGGCAACGGATGCCGCGCGCCTGATTGAGCATCGACACGCAAAGGTCGCGCCGCTCCTTGAAGATGGCGTTGTGCTTGGCGATGAAGTCCTGCGGTCCGTCGAGGGCCTCGGCCGCCGCCCATTGCGACACCGCGGTCGGGTTCGAGGTCGATTGCGACTGCACCATCGCCATCGCCTTGATCAACGGCTCGGGCCCGCCGGCGTAACCGATGCGCCAGCCGGTCATGCAATATGTCTTCGAGACGCCGTTCACCGTCAGCGTGCGATCGTAGAGGCGAGGCTCGACCTGCGCTGGGGTGGTGAATTCGAACTCGTCATAGACGAGGTGCTCGTACATGTCGTCGGTCATCACGTAGACATTTGGATGCCTGACGAGGACATCGGTCAGCTGCTTGAGCTCGGCGCGCGTATAGGCCGCGCCGGTCGGATTCGCCGGCGAATTGAGCAGCACCCATTTGGTCTTCGGCGTGATCGCGCGCTCGAGCGCCTCGGGACTCATCTTGAAGCCCGATTCGAGCGTGGTGGGCACGCCCACCGGCTCGCCGCCGGCGAGCATGACCATCTCCGGATAGCTCACCCAATACGGCGCCGCGATGACCACCTCGTCGCCGGGGTCGAGCGTCGCGACCAACGCGTTGTAGAGCACCTGCTTGCCGCCGGTGCCGACGATGATCTGGCTCGGCTTGTAGTCGAGGCCGTTCTCGCGCTTGAACTTGCGGGCGATGGCGGCCTTGAGTTCGGGAATGCCGTCGACGGCGGTGTACTTCGCCGCCTTGCCGCCTTCGATCGCCCGGATCGCGGCACGCTTGATGTGCTCCGGCGTATCGAAGTCCGGCTCGCCGGCGCCCAATCCGATCACGTCGCGGCCGGCGGCTTTGAGCGCGCGCGCCTTGTCCGTCACGGCGATGGTGGCGGACGGTTTGATGCGCTTGAGCGATTCTGCGAGCAGGGCCATGAGACTCTCCGCTTGGCGGCGCGAGCTTCCTAATCGGCGCGGTCGCCGCCGGCAAGCCTCATTCGCCGATGCACACACCAGTGTGATGGCATCGGTCAAAAACGCGCGTTGCCCCGCGGCGCCGGCCGCGGTCGAGCCGCGCCGGCGCGAGGCGGGCCCGACCCCGGCGTGAGGAACCCGCCGCCGCCCATGGGCCTTCCCATTCGCCGCCCCGGTGATTTTGCCGGCGTTGGCCGCTAGACTGCCCGCTGCCAGGAAACGCGGTCCCCGGGAGGACGCCATGCAGCTCACGCGCGAGCAGATCGAGAGCTTCGAGGAGCAGGGCTACCTGTTTTTCCCGAATTGCTTCGCCGAAGAGGAGGTCGCGCTTCTGCGCAGCGAGGCGGACGAGATTTTCCGGACCAACCGGCAGGAGGTCTGGCGTGAAAAGACCGGCGCGCCGCGCACTGCTTTCGCCGCGCACACCTACAACGAAGCATTCCGCCTGATGGCGCATCACCCGCGGCTGGTCGAGCCGCTGCAGCAATTGTTCGGCGAGGGCGTCTACGTCCATCAATTCAAGATCAATGCCAAGGCGGCATTCGAGGGCGACGTCTGGCAATGGCACCAGGACTACGGCACGTGGGCGCGCGATGACGGCATGCCTCTTCCGCGCGCGATGAATATCTCCATCTTCCTCGACGAGGTCCTGCCGATCAACGGTCCGCTGATGTTGATTCCGAAAAGCCACAAATATGGCACGCTCGCTGCCGGTCACGACACGAGCACGACCTCCTATCCGCTTTGGACGCTCGATCCCGCGACGGTGACGCGGCTCTGCGCGGAGGGCGCGCCGCCGGACGGCGTGGGCATAGTGGCGCCGACCGGCAAGCCGGGCTCGGTGCTGATGTTCCACGGCAATCTCGTGCACGCGTCGCCGCCCAACATCACGCCTTACCCGCGCAAGATCGTGTATCTCACGCTATGCGCCGTCTCCAATCACATCACCAAGTTCACCCGCGCCGAATGGATCGCTCACCGCGATTTCACACCGATCGTGCCGGTGGAGGACGACGCCCTGGTCACACATGCGCGCGCGCATCGCGTCGCGGCGGAATGACGGCGAAATGATTTTCTGCCCGTGACCGCCGCGGCAGCAGATGTGGACTGCCGTTCGCCCTGTCGGTAGTCAGCGTCCACTCCTCGGCCCCCGCGTGCGCCATGACATTGCCGTGCTGATGCATTAACCCATATTCAAGCAGGCGGCTGAAGAGCACCGCTGGAAGGCAGGCGATGTATACGCTCTATTCGATGCAGCGATCGGGCAATAGCTACAAGGTGCGCCTCGCGCTCGCCCAGCTCGGCATCCCCTACCGCCTGGTCGAAATTGATATCCTCAGGGGCGACAGCCGCACGCCGGAGTTCCTGGCCAAGAATCCGCACGGCCAGGTGCCGCTGCTCGAAGCCGCGCCCGGCCGCTATCTCGCCGAATCGAACGCGATCCTTTGGCACCTCGTGAGCCGCACACCGCTGCGGCCGGAGCACCGGATCGATCGCGCCGAAGCGCTGCAATGGATGTTCTTCGAGCAGCACAGCATCGAGCCCAATATCGGCGCCGCCTATTTCTGGCTCACGCTCGTCAAGGGCGGCCGCGAGCTGCAGCAGCACGCGCTCGAAGACTGGATGGAGGAGGGCTACCGCTCGCTCGCGGTGATGGAGCATCACCTCAAGCACCGTCGCTATTTCGTGGAAGATCGCTACACCGTCGCCGACATCGCGCTCTACGCCTACACGCATCTCGCGCATGCGTGCGACTACGACCTCACGAGCTTTCCCGAGATCCGCGGCTGGCTCGAGCGCGTCGCGGCGCAGCCGGACCATGTCACCCTGGATTGGCAGCCGGCCAACGCGGTGCCGGCGGAATGAACGGCCCGGCACGCCGGGCTGGGCGCCGAATAGCAATTTTTCTTGCACCGACGCACGACCGGTTCGCGGCGTTAACCATTCATTAACCTAAAACATAAATTTGCCCCGCTTCGCCAAAGTGTTCGCCCAACTCCGGCCGAACCGACGCCGGCATGCGCCAACAAATTGCTCGGGTGATTCGAGGAGACTGACATGCCGAAAATGCCAGCCAGGCGCAGCGCAAGGGAGCGTGAGAGCCGTCAGGGCTGCATGCCGAGGCAGCGCCCCATCGCTCTCGTCGAATTGATCATCACCGCCGCGCTCGTCTTGTCGACGGTCGTCGCCGTCACCGCCGTCTCGATCGGCTTCGCGCGCGCCGAAGTCGCCGGCGCCGTACCAAAGGGCGACGGCCTCCCGTTCGCGATTGCGCTGGGCATCGCACTGCTGCTTACCGCGATGAGCGGGGCCACTGCCATTGCGGCCGCCGTGCCGCAGCGACACTGATCATCGTTTTCGGCGGCCGGTCGGGGGAAGTCACTGCCGCGCGTCAGCGACGCGCGGCAGTGACTGTTATGGGAGGCGTCACTCCGGCTTGACGTTCGCCGCCTTGATGATCGGCCACCATTGCTCGATTTCGGCCTTGTGAAAGGCGGCGAGCGCCTCGGGCGTCTGTTCCTCGCGCGTGGCAATGACTTGCCCCAGGTCGGTGAGCCGCTGCCGGACAGTCGGGTCGGCGAGCGTCTCCACGACCGCGGCGTTGAGCTTGGCGACGAT
>Ga0070715_10000215_pt1 | contig 13666 bp, 10 predicted proteins | sample LARL111metaG_FD_71394 | JGI IMG/M metagenome (GOLD analysis project Ga0070715, IMG submission 71394) | Corn, switchgrass and miscanthus rhizosphere microbial communities from Kellogg Biological Station, Michigan, USA - LAR L11-1 metaG | ecosystem: Host-associated > Plants > Roots > Rhizosphere ... | reverse complement strand
CGGGAAGACGGCGCGGTCGCCTGGATTCCCCGGCCGACGTTCGGCGACCTGAAGGCGCTCGGGCACGACTACTTCGGCGCGAGCGCCGTGGTCGCCGCGCTGATCCTGATCTGCGTGGTCGCGGCGCTGCTCCCGCCGCTGGGCCGGCGGCGCCGGCCGGCCCAGGAATCCGGGCAGGCGGCAGGAGCGGGGGAGGCTGGCGCCGCGGCGGCTGTCCCGTGGTGGCGGCAGCGCGGGGTGACGCTCCAGTCCGTGGCGGCCCCGCTGCTCGTGCTCCCCGCGGCGCTGCTGATCCTGGAGTCGCTGGTGGCGCGGCCGCTGTACACCGACCGGTACGTGCTGTACGGCGAGGCGGGCGCGGCGCTGCTGGCAGGCGCGGGCGCCTACCGGATCGGCCGGTGGCTGGCCGGGACGGCTGGCCAGCGGTGGCTGGTCTGGGTGCCCGGCGCCGTGCTCTGCGTTGCTGCGCTGGTCCTGCAGCTGGGCGCGCAGCAGCGGGTGCGGACCCCGGACAGCCGGCTGTACGACTTCGGCGGGCCGTCCCGCTACCTGGCCGCGCACGCCCGCCCCGGCGACGGGGTGCTGTTCTTCAACGACTTTTTCCGCAAGGCCCGGCTCGGCTACCCGGAGGACTTCGGTAAGGTCACCGACTTCGCGATGGCCGTCTCGCCCACGCAGGCGGGCAACTTCCGCGGGGTCAACAAGCCGGTATCCGCCATCCGGCCGCTGATGCTCGGCTACCAGCGGATCTGGGTGGTGGGCTGGACCCCGGAGCGGCGGCTGGGCGCGGGCCCGGTCGAGGAGCAGGCGGCCGTGCTGCGCAGCCGGTTCTCGCTGGCCGCCCGGCACCACTACCGCAACATCTGGGTCACGCTGTGGGTGCGCCGCTGATGGCAGCGGCCACCGGCCCGGGGCACCTGACGGCTGGGCAGTGGCCCGGCGCCGGCCGTTAAGGCTGACTGTCGGCAGTTCTGGTTAACCTGCACAGCAGGCATGGCGATGAGTTCGGGGCGGCTGTCCCGTCATACCTGTGCGGGCGCTGGGCCGTGCGTGGCCCGTACTTCGCGATATAACTTGACAGTTCAGCTCAACGCGATACATCGTGTATGGCGGTACCTGGCGGACGGCCCGGCGGGCGCGCGGAATTGAATTCGCGGTCGCGGCGGCGCGGCCGGTAGGTTCGGTGCCGGTGTCAAGGGCGATCAGGAGGAAGCAGTGACAGACAATGGCTCAGGGCCGGCCATCCTGGTTGAGGGCCTGACCAAGTCGTTCGGGGACGTGCACGCGCTGCGCGGGATCGACTTGTCGGTGCCGAGGGGCACGGTGCTCGGGGTGCTGGGACCGAACGGCGCGGGCAAGACAACGGCGGTGCGCATCCTGACCACGCTGCTGCAGCCCGATGGCGGGCGTGCCGTGGTCGAGGGCCACGACGTGGTGCGGGAGGCCGCTGCGGTGCGCCGGTCGATCGGCCTGTCCGGCCAGTCCGCGGCGATCCAGGAAGAGCTCACCGGCCGGGAGAACCTGGAGATGATCGGCCGGCTGTACCACCTGCGCAAGCCGGACACCAAGATCCGGGCGGTGGAGCTGCTGGACCAGTTCGACCTGGCCGACGCGGCCGACCGGGCCGCGAAGACCTACTCCGGCGGCATGCAGCGCCGCCTGGACCTGGCCGCCAGCCTGGTCGGCCGGCCCCAGGTGCTGTTCCTGGACGAGCCGACGACCGGCCTGGACCCGCGATCCCGGCTGGGCATGTGGGACATCATCCGGTCGCTGGTGGCCACCGGCACCACGCTGCTGCTCACCACCCAGTACCTGGACGAGGCTGACGAACTGGCCGACGAGATCGTGGTCATCGACCACGGCCAGGTCATCGCGGCCGGCACGTCCGAAGAGCTGAAGAGCCGGGTCGGCGGGGACGTGCTGGAGTTCTCGGTGCCGGACCGGAGCCAGATCCCCGACGCGGTCACCGCGACCACCAAGATCGGTGAGGGCGAGCCGCACCTGGACGAGGACACCGGGATTGTCAGCATCGGCGTCGGCGGCCGCGGGTCCGATGCGCTTATCGAGGCCGTGCGCAGCCTGGACGCCGCGGGCGTGGCGACCCAGGGACTGGCGCTGCGCCGGCCGTCGCTGGACGACGTGTTCCTGGCGCTGACCGGGCACGCGGCCGAAGACGAGGAGTCCGGCAAACCCAAGCGTGGCCGCCGCCAGGGCAAACAGGACAAGCAGGATGCGAAGGTGTCGTCATGACCACCGCCCAGGTAACCGCCCCCGGGTTCAGCACGGGCGAGCCCAGTCTGCTCACCCAGGCCCGCTGGGCGGTCAGCGACACACTCACCATTGCCCGGCGCGGCCTGCTGGTCTGGATGCGGGTGCCCGCCTACATCGTGTTCACCGTGATCCAGCCGGTGATCTTCGTCCTGCTGTTCGCGTACGTGTTCGGCGGCGCGATCCCGATCAAGGGGACCACCTACGTCAATTTCCTGCTGCCGGGGATCATCGCCCAGACGGCGGCGTTCGCCAGCTTCGGCACCGCTATCGCGCTGGCCCAGGAACTCCAGAAGGGCGTGATCGACCGGCTGCGGTCGATGCCGATGGCCCGGTCCGCGGTGCTGGCCGGACGGCTGGTCGCGGACACGCTGCGGATGCTGGTCACCATCCTGATCATCGTCGGGGTGGGTTACATCGTCGGGTTCCGGTTCCAGAACGGTTTCGGGCTGGCCGTGGCCATGGTCGCACTGGCCACCGTGTTCGGCATCTCGATCTGCGTGATCGCGGCGTTCACCGGGCTGGCCATCGGCGATGAGGAGTCGGTGCAGGCGTTCGGCCTGATCTGGCTGTTCCCGCTCACGTTCATCAGCTCGGCGTTCGTGCCGATCTCGACGATGCCGGGCTGGCTGCAGGCCTTCGCCAACAACCAGCCGGTCACCTACGTGGTCGACACGATGCGGGCGATGGCCCTGGGCGGCCCGATCGCGGACAACCTGTGGAAGAGCCTGGCCTGGCTGGCCGGGATCTTCATCGTGTTTGTGCCGCTGGCGGTGCGGGCCTACAAGCGGGCGGCGTAGCTCAGCCGGGGTCTCAGCCGAGGCGGCGGCTGGCCAGGATCCGGCGGATGTCGCGGGTCTCCTCCTCGGAGTGCCGGTCGAGGATCGCGCCCAGGTCGTTCAGGTCGGCTTCGCTGGTGTAGCTGGCCAGGTCGCGTTCCAGGGACTTGCGCTCGGCGCGGGTCGCGCGGGCATGGCGGACCTCGTCCCGGATCGCGGCCCACCGCGGGGGACGGGTGATGCTCGGCATGTGTGTCCTGTCCTTGAGGTTGATTGGGTCCGCGTTCAGTGTGCCCGGCCATGAATCATGCGTCCAATGAGAGTTATGCAAAGCATCCATGAGCCAATGTCATGGAACTCCGTGGGCTGCAGCGAGATGGCCAGCTAGCGCCAGCAGGCCATGAGCATGGTGGTGCTGGCCACCGGGTCGGCGCTGGGCGTGATGACGAGGCCGCTGGCCAGGTCCTTGATCCGGGTGGCCAGCGCGGCGGCCAGGTCGAGGCCGGCCCGCGGCGCGTCCGCCCCCGCCCGCTGCAGCGCGGTCAGGGTGTCTGGCGGGATCGTCACGTCCGGCACCTCGTGCGCCAGGTACTCGGCTTCCTCGAAGCTGGTCAGCGGGCGGACCGCGGCCAGCACCGGGACCTGGCCGCCGATCCGGTCCAGCAGCTGCTCCAGGCCGGCCAGTTCGTAGACCGGATGGGTGAGCAGGAAATGCGCGCCCGCCGCGATCTTGCTGAGCGCCCGGCCGGCCGCCCGGTCCGGGTCCCGGCTGCCCGGGTTGATCCGCGCGCCGATCTCGAAGTCGGTCTTGGCCGCCAGCTGCAGCCCGCTGTGGTCGGCCCCCCGGTTCAGGCTGGCCAGCAGCTCGATCAGGCCGATCGAGTCGACGTCCCAGATGCCGTCCACGTGCGGGTAGTCGCCCAGCAGCGGGGGAGTGCCGGTCTCGCAGATGATCCGGCGCAGGCCGAGCGCGTGCGCGCCAAGCAGGTCGGCCTGCAGCGCCATGATGGTCCGGTCCCAGGTGGTGACGCTGGCCATGGTCTCGATGCCGACCTGCTGATGCAGGTGCAGGGCCAGGTCCAGCACGCTCACCTGGGCCCGGCTGGTCCGGGCGGCGGTGGCCGAGATCAGGTCCACGCCGGCCTCGCTGAGCTGCTGCGCCACGTCCAGGACATGGCCGATGTCGCCGGTGGGCGGCGGCGACAGCTCGGCCACCACCAGTGGCCGGCCCGGCTGCACGAGCATGGTGGCGGGCTGCGGCCGCGCGGCCGGCGGGGCGGCGGCCGGCGCCTGCCCGGCGGTGTGGGCCGGGCGCGGCCGGTGCTGCTGCCGGTAGTCGCTGGCTACCTGCACGGCCGCGGCCAGCTGGGCCGGGGTGGTCCCGCAGCAGCCACCGACCATGCGCGCGCCGGCTTCGAGCAGCTGGCGGACGTAGCGCGCGAAGTACTCGGAGTCGATGTCGTACTCGAACCGGGCCGGCGCCACCCGGCGCGGCAGGCCAGCGTTGGGCTGGACGGTCAGCGGCAGGCCGGTGTGCTCGCGGAGTTCCTGCACCACGGCCAGGGAGCGCTGCGGCCCGAGCGTGCAGTTGGTGCCGAGCGCGGCAACCGGCAGGCCGGCTACGGCCGCGGCCACCTCGCGCGGCGTGTGCCCGCTGAGCGTCAGCGCGTCCGTGCCGAACGTGGCCTGGGCGATCACGGGGATGCCGGCGGTGGCGGTGGCCACCTGGATGGCCTCGATGAACTCGTCCAGGTAGCCGAATGTCTCCAGCAGGATCAGGTCGATCCCGGCCCCGGCCAGCGCCTCGATCTGCTCGCGCAGGGCGTCGATCCGCTGCTGCGGGGCAACCCGGCGGCGCTGCTGGACGGTCACGGCCGGGGCCACCGAGCCGGCCACCAGCACGCCGCTGCCGGGCGGCACGGCCTGCCGGGCGATCCGCGCGCCCGCCCGGTTGATGTCCTCGACCCGGTCGCCGAACCCGTGCTCAGCCAGCCGGAGCCGGCTCGCGCCGAACGTGTTGGTCTGGATGACGTCGACCCCGGCGCTGATGTAGCTGTCGTGAATGGTCCGGACCAGGGCCGGGTTGGACAGGTTGAGCGCGGGCAGCGCCTGGTCCAGTGAGTTCCCGGCGGCGTGCAGCATCGTGCCCATCGCGCCGTCGCAGACCAGGATCTTGCTCTCCAGCATCGCGCGCATGTTCATGGCCGCTCCAGGCCGTCCAGGATCTCCACGGCCACCTCGGCCATCAGCCGGTCGCGGTGCACGTCGAGGGACAGGCCGGTCAGTTCCTCGATCCGGCGGATCCGGTAGCTCACCGTGTTCGGGTGGACCTGGAGCCGTTGCGCGGCCCGGCGCGGGCTGCCGTTCTCCCGGAAGTACACGGCCAGCGTGGCCAGGTAGTCGATGCCGGTGGCCTGTTCCTCCCCGGCCAGCGCGCCGAGCACCTCGTCGGCGAACGAACGCAGGTCACCGACCTCGGGCACGCGTAGCAGCAGCCGGTGGATGCCCAGGTCGGCGAATGCGGTGACCGGGCTGGCCGGGCCCATCCGCTGGCCCGCCGCCAGGGCCCGCCGGGCCTCCGTGTAGGACCGGGAGATCTCGGCCGCGGTCGCGCACGGGTTGCCGATGCCGGCCCGCAGAGCCCGCCCGTCACTGGCCGCGCAGGCCTGGGCCAGGGCGCGGCCCTGCTCGGCCGGGCTGCGGCCGTTGCCGCGGGCAGGCACGATGGCCACCACCTCGTCGGCCCTGGTAGCCACGATGGCGTCCGGAGCGTGCCGGGCCAGCAGCAGCTCGACCGGCGAGCCAGCGGGCCCGGCGGGCGGGATCGCGATCGTCATCACGTAGTACTCCCGGGTCCGGTCCAGCCCCAGATGCCGGGCCCACCGCTCGACCTCGCGGTCCTCCCGGTCCCGGCTGAGCAGCAGGCCCTCGATGAGCTGCTGCCGGGCCCGGCCCGCCGCCGCCGTCACCACCAGGTCCCGGCCCAGGACGATGCCGCACACCATCGCGGCGTGCTCGGTGGCCAGCAGCCGCATGTCCTCGGTCAGCCCCAGGTCGGGGCTGTTCAGGGTGAGCATGTAACCGGCCACGTCCTCGCCGACGGAGACCGGGGCGACCACCACCGGCTCCTCACCGTGCTTGGCGCCAGGCACGGCCAGCGCCCGGCGGTGCCGGTCGGCCGCGGTGAGCACGGTGCGCAGTTTGGAGTTCCCGGCACTGTCCCGTAGCTGGCTGATGATGCTGGCCGGCTCGGCGACCCGGGCGCAGGCCAGCACCTCGAGGCCGCGGTCCACCACGGCCACCCCGGCGCCGATGCTGTCCGCGAGGAATTCCACGATCGGCACCAGGTCGGTGGTCTGCGAGGCGAGCGCGGACAGGTGGCTGCACATGGCCACCAGCTTGCGCAGCCGCCGCGCCTCGTCCGGGCTGGCTGGGACCGGCCCAGCCGGGGTTGTCGGCGAGCCAGCGGTGGCCATGCGGGGACTGTAACTGGCGAGACAGCCAATAAGCAATGACCCGGGAATCGTGGGCTGGGAAAACCGGTGGCGCCGTTTGTTCAGCAGCACAAAAAGCTTGGTTTTCCCTGTTGTGCCCGGCCACAGGCGGCGCCGTCGCGGCCCCCGTGGCCGGGGCGGCTGCCAAGCCGGCGGACCCGCCGGGCGGTCCGGCTGGCCGTGGGTGGAGCCAGCCGCAGGGCGACTGTGCTGAAGCACAACCTGGCCGTGCCCATCCTTGGCGATATGCCCGAAGACAGCCGCTCAGGTGGGCTGGAAAGATCGCAGCTAGGAGTGGCTGTCCCGGTTCCGGGTTTACCCGTGTACTGGCGCGGGTGACTTTCCTGCCCAGCTGTTCTTTCTGGTGATCTGCCCGTGATGCAGGCCGGAACTGGTATTACCAGCCCGCCGGACGGCAGTGGGTGGCAAGGAGGTTGCTGGTGCTGGTTGACTTCCGGCCGCACGCACGGCTGCGCGGCAAGAACCCGGTGGACATCACCGCGGCGGTCACCCCGGTGCTGGACGCGCTCCGCGAGGACGCGGCCGACCTGGACCGGGTCCGGGTGGTCTGCGACTGGGTGCAGTACCGGGAGAACTTCCGCGACGTGGTCGACGTCCGGCCGGTGGTCGGCCGGCCGGGCCGCGACGAACTGGAAATCGCCGTGGACGTCCGCCGCAGCGCCGGGGTGCGGTTGCAAGAGCTCACCGCGGCCCGGCTGCGCGGCGATGAGGCGGGCCGCGTATTCCTGGACGACTGGGGGCCGGGCAGCGAAAGCTGCATCTGGGACTTCAACCAGCTGTACTGGAAGGCCCTGGAGCTGTGGGAAAAGGCGGTCGGTCATGGCTACGAGCAGGCGCTGCCGGGCGGGGAGAGCGACGCGCGCAACCGCAGCGCGGCTGCCGACCTGATCGGTGAGCTGTTCGCGCTGTGGGACCCGCTGGCCGGCTCCGGCGCGCTGCCCGGGGAGCTGTACGTAGTCGAGCTGGGCGTGGGTAACGGCAGCCAGGCCAAGGTGTTCCTGGACGTGTTCCGCGAGCTGGACCGCGCCCACGGCCGCGGCTACTACCCGCGGCTGCACTACCTGATGTGCGACTACTCCCAGCACGTGCTCGACCTGGCCGGGGAGACAGTGGCCGAGCACGCCAGCCATGTCAGCTCGCTGGCGCTGGACGCGACCCGGCCGGGTGCCTCGCTGGGCTTCCTGCGCGGCAAGATCTTCCTGTTCTACATTTCCAACGTCTACGACAACCTGCCCACCGATGAAGTCGCGCAGCTCAACGGCCGGGCCTACCTAGTGCAGACCCGCGGCTACCTGCCGCCGGCCGGCGCGGCCGAGCTGGCCGGCTCGGTATCGGCCCGGCCGGCGGACCTCCCCGCGCTCGTCCGCAAGCTGCTGCGGCTCGGCCCGGCCCTGCTGCCCGACGCCGCGCCCGCCCAGGTCAGCGACGTGGACGCCGCGGTCAGGTTCTGGCGGGAGACCTGGTCCCGGCTCCGGCTGGAAGAACGCTACGTCCCACTCGGCGGCCTGGACCTCTACCCGCTGGCCCCGTCGGTGAGCGGGGAGATGCTGCGGCCGCTGCTGGAGTCGGGGGCCGACATCCGGATGCAGGTCAGCAACGGCGCGCTGGCCAGCTTCACCGGCAGCCTCCAGCTGCTGCACCCGTTCGGCAAGCTGGTCTGCCACGACCTGTTCGTCACCGGGTCGCAGGGCTACCGGACGAACTTCCGCGGCCCGGGCAAGTACGACGGCTCGGTGGTCAACTGGGTGAACGGCCCGCTGCTCGCGCACGTCGGCCGGCGCAAAGGATTCGATGTGCAGTACGCCCCGTTCCGCCACCGGGGGGCCGGGAACATCGTGACGATGACGGCCCAGGTGCGGGACTGAGATGGCCCGCGGCGCCCTGCTGGCCCAGGTGCCAGTGCTGCCCACCACCGTGGTCGGCTCGTACCCGGTGCCGGAGTGGATGGAGCGGCTGAAGACCGACTACTTCCGCGGCCGGATGAGCCACGCCCAGCTGGCCGACGTGCACGAGATGGCGATCAAGGCGGCGCTGCGCGATCAGGAACTGGCTGGCATCGACATCGTGTCTGACGGCGAGCTGCGCCGGGACAACGATGTGGACTACTTCCTGGCCCGGATGCCGGGCATCGAGATCGCCGAGCCAGTCAAGGATTTCTACTTCGACTACTACGACGCCCGGCTGACCGCGCCGCTGCCGCCGCCGGACGGGACGCCCCTCGGCCTGGCCGCGGACTTCGCGTTCACCGCCGCCCACACCTCCGCCCCGGTCAAGTTCTCCTTCACCGGGCCGTTCTCGCTCGCGCACCGGGTGCGCGACGAGGCCTATCCCGACCACCGGGACCTGGTGCTGGCCATCGCCCGGCTGCTGAACGCGGAAGCGGCGGCACTGGCCGCGCGGGGCGCCCAGCTGCTGCAGATCGACGAGCCGTTCCTGGCCGGCTACCCGGGCCAGGTGAGCACGGCCATCGAGGCGGTGAACATCGTGACCGGCGGCGTGGACGTCACCTGGGCGCTGCACGTCTGCTACGGCAACCGGTACGCCCGCCCGCTGTGGGAGGGGCACTACGACTTCCTGTTCCCGGCCGTGCTGGCCGCCAGCGTCGACCAGCTGGTGCTGGAGTTTGCCCGTAAGGGCTATGCTGACCTGCCGGTCATCGAGAAGTTCGGCTGGGACCGGGACATCGGTCTTGGTGTGATCGACGTCAAGAGCAACGAGGTGGAGACGCCCGGCCTCATCGCGGACCGCATCCGCAGCGCTCTCGAGCTGGTGCCCGCCGAGCGGCTGGTGATCAACCCCGACTGCGGGCTGCGTAACCTGACCGGCCCGGTGGCCCGGGCCAAGCTGGCCGCTATGGTGCACGGGGCGGCCACCGTCCGGGCCGAGCTCGGCCCACCCCGACCCAGCCGCCCCGACCCAGCGACAGGCCCCGACCCAGCAGCAGACCCCGACCCAGCAGCAGACCCCGACCGCAGCCCCAGCACAAGGAGCATGACCGATGACCCAGCCGGGATCGCACGATTACTTGTTCACCTCGGAGTCGGTCACCGAAGGCCACCCCGACAAGATCGCTGACGCGATCTCCGACGCGGTCCTGGACGCCGCGCTGGCGAACGACCCGCACTCGCGGGTGGCGTGCGAAACGCTGGTCACCACCGGCATGGTCGTGCTGGCCGGGGAGATCACCACCCCGCAGCACCTGGACTACACGCAGATCGTCCGGGACACCGTCAACCGGGTCGGCTATGACGACGGTCGCTACGGCTTCGACGGGCACAGCTGCGCCGTGCTGGTCGCCCTGGACAAGCAGTCGCCAGACATCGCCCAGGGTGTGGACCAGGCGGCCGAGCATCGCGGCAAGGAATCCGACGACGAACTGGACCGGGCCGGCGCGGGCGACCAGGGGATGATGTTCGGCTACGCCAGCGACGAGACCCCGGAACTGATGCCGATGCCCATCGCGCTGGCGCACCGGCTGGCCCGGCGGCTGGCCACGGTCCGCAAGGACGGGACCCTGGACTACCTGCGCCCCGACGGCAAGACCCAGGTCACCGTGCGCTACGCCGGCCACGTGCCGGTGAGCGTAGAACGGGTGCTGATCTCCACCCAGCACGCCGAGGAGGCCAGCGCCGACCAGATCCGCGAGGACCTGTGGCAGCACGTGGTCACCGCCGAGCTGCCGGAGGACTTTTACAACCCGGCCGAGCTGCACCGGGGCCTGCTGGTCAACCCGACCGGCCGGTTTGTGATTGGCGGCCCGGTCGGCGACGCCGGGCTGACCGGCCGGAAGATCATCGTGGACACCTACGGCGGGTTCGCCCGGCACGGCGGGGGCGCGTTCTCCGGCAAGGACCCGTCCAAGGTGGACCGCTCGGCCTCGTACGCCGCGCGGCACGTGGCCAAGAACGTGGTCGCCGCGGGCCTGGCCCAGCGGGCCGAGGTCCAGGTCGCCTACGCCATCGGGGTGGCCCGCCCGGTCTCCCTGCGGCTGGACACGTTCGGCACCGAACGGGTCAGTCCCAACCTCATCCAGCAGCTGGTCACCGAGCATTTCGACCTGCGCCCAGCCGCCTTCCGCGGCTATCTCGACCTGCACCGCCCGATCTACTCACCGACGTCGGCCTACGGCCATTTCGGCCGTACCGACATCGACCTGCCGTGGGAGCGGACCGACCGCGCGGCGGCGCTGCGCGAGGCGGCCGGGCTGCGCTCCGTGCCCGCCCCCGTCTGAGCCGACCAGCCCGCCATGCGCACCGGAACTGTCGCCGTCACCGGCTCGATTGCCACCGACCATCTGATGCACTTCCCGGGCCGGTTCACCGAGCACCTGGTGGATGGCCACCTGGACCGGGTGTCACTTAGCTTCCTGGTCGACGACCTGGTCGTGCACCGCGGCGGGGTAGGCGCGAACATCGCGTTCGGGATGGGCGTGCTCGGCCGCAGGCCGGTCCTGGTCGGCGCGGCCGGTGCGGACTTCGATGGCTACCGGGCCTGGCTGGAGGGCCACGGGGTGAACTGCGCTGGCGTGCTCATCTCGGCGTCCGCGCACACCCCCCGGTTCACCTGCACCACCGACGACGACCAGTGCCAGATCGCCACGTTCTATGCGGGCGCGATGAGCGAGGCCCGGGCCATCTCGCTGGCTCCGGTGGTGGCGGCGCACGGCATCGAGCTGATCCTGGTCGGCGCCAATGACCCGGAGGCCATGGTCGCGCACACCGAGGAGGCCAAGCAGCTCGGCGTGCCGTTCGCCGCCGACCCGTCCCAGCAGCTGCCCCGCCTCGACGCTGGCCAGTGCCGCGCCATCATCGACGGCGCGGCCTACCTGTTCAGCAACGAGTACGAGTGGCAGCTGCTGACCCGCAAGACCGGGTGGACCGGGACCGAGATCACCAGCCGGGTCGGGCTGCGGGTGACCACGCTGTCCGGCCGGGGCTCGCTGCTGGTCAGCCGGGATGGCAGCGAGGTGCACGTCGGTGTGGTCCCGGCCCGGGTGATCCGGGACCCGACCGGCGTGGGCGACGCGTTCCGGGCCGGCTTCCTGGCCGGCGCTGACAGCGGGCTCAGCCCGGAGCGGGCCGCGCAGCTCGGGTCGCTCATCGCCACCCTGGTGCTGGAGAGCACCGGCACACAGGAATGGACGATCAGCGCGGCGGCCGGGACCGCGCGGCTGCGCGAAGCCTACGGCGGGCAGGCGGCCACCGAGATCGAGCCGGTGCTGCGCGCCGCCCTGGGCTGAGCCGGGGGAGCCGGGCTCAGCCCGGCGGGTCCAGCAGCACCCGCACCTGCTCCATCGCCCGATGATCTCAGCCTGGGGAGCCGGTGCGGCGGTCAGTGCGAACAGCTTTAAGTCCGTACGGCCCCGGTGACCAGCCACCGTGAACCGCGGGCGCGCAGGGTCAGCGTGCCGAACCGGGCCAGCATCCAGATGGTGAACGCCAGCCAGAGCGCGAGCAGCCCGGCGTGCTCGGTCACCACCACCGTCGCGGCCACCCCGAATACGGCCGTGGCCGCGAGCCCGGCCAGGGCCAGGTAGTCCTGGTCCCCGGCGCCGATCAGCACGCCGTCCAGCACGAACACCACGCCCGCAATGGGCTGCTGGATCGCGGCCACCAGCAGCACCGGGACGAGCAGCCGCCGCACATCTGGTGCGGCCGCGAATACGGCCGGCAGCACCGGGATGGCCACCGCCAGCAGCCCGCCGAACACGACGCCGTAGACGACGCCCCAGCCGATCATCCGGTTAGTGGCGGCCCGGGCCCCTGGCACGTCCCCCGCGCCCAGGGACTTTCCAGTGATGGCCTGGCCGGCAATCGCGATCGCGTCCAGCGCGTAGGCGAGCAGGATCCAGATCCGGAACGCGATCTGGTGCGCGGCAATGGCGGCGTTGCCCTGCCGGGCTGCGATCGCGGTGATCACGATCAGCACGACCTGCAGTGCCAGTGTCCGCACGACCAGCGAGGCGCCCGCACCTGCGGCCGCCCGCAGCCCACCGCCATCCGGGGCGATGTTCACCCCGGCGCGCCGGGCGCCGCGGGCCACGATGGCCAGGTAGCAGGCGGCCGCGCCGGTCTGCGCGATGGCCGTGCCCCAGGCCGACCCGGCGATGCCCCAGTGCAGGCCGAGTACCAGGACCGCGTTCAGGAACACGTTGACCACGTTGGCGCCCACCGCCACGGTCAGCGGGGTCCGGGTGTCCTGTAGCCCACGCAGCACCCCGGTACCGGCCAGCACCAGCAGCATGGACGGCGCGCCGAGCAGACTGATCCGCAGGTAGATGGTGGCCTGCCCGGTCACTGCGGCCGTGCCGCCGAACGCCTGCACGATGAGCGGTGCCACCGGCCAGCAGACGGCCAGCACGATCAGGCCGATAATGACCGCCAGCCACAGCCCGTCGATGCCCTGCCGGATCGCGGCCGCCTGATTGCCCGCCCCGAGCTGGCGGGACACCGCCGCGGTGGTCCCGTACGCCAGGAAGATGGCGATACCGACCAGCGTGGTCAGCGCCTGGCTGGCCACTCCCAGACCGCCCAGCGGTGTGGTGCCCAGCCGTCCGACGATGGCCGAGTCGGCCAGCAGGAACAATGGCTCGGCGACCAGCGCGCCGAACGCGGGCACGGCCAGCCGCAGGATCTCCGCGTCGTGCGGGTTCCGGCCGATGGGCAGCAGACGCCGCCGGCCAGTCTGGCTGGGGGCAGCCGGCAGAGGCATAACTGCGATGCTATGAGCGACAAATTCGCAGTTGCAAGCTCATTGCATGAAGCTCAGTCACAGTGTGCCGGTGAACGACGCTGGAGAGACGCTGGAGAAGAGTGGCCCTGGGTGATGGTGGCTTCGGGTTTCCGCCTGGGGTCAGGCGGTGCCGGAGTGGGTGGCCCGTGGCTGTGCAGGGTGCGTTTGCGGTCGGGGCTGCGCGCGGTGAGGGTGCCGTCGGGGTGCAGGGTTAATGTCCAGTCCCATTGGTGTACGGCGATCAGGTGGTGGAAGGCGCAGAGCAGGAGCAGGTTGTCGAGCCGGGTGGGGCCGCCGTCGGTTCGGGGCTGCAGGTGGTGGACCTGGCTGGTGGGGGGTGGCTGGGTGCAGCCGGGGAAGGCGCAGTGCCGG
>Ga0070715_10000213_pt1 | contig 13695 bp, 11 predicted proteins | sample LARL111metaG_FD_71394 | JGI IMG/M metagenome (GOLD analysis project Ga0070715, IMG submission 71394) | Corn, switchgrass and miscanthus rhizosphere microbial communities from Kellogg Biological Station, Michigan, USA - LAR L11-1 metaG | ecosystem: Host-associated > Plants > Roots > Rhizosphere ... | reverse complement strand
GAGCTCGTGCTCGACATGGCGCGAGAACACGAATTCGGCCGGCCGCTGGCCCTCGAGCGAAATTTCCGGCGCCATCGCTCCCTCGGTGCGCGGGCCGAACATGGCGACCTTAAGCGCCTGCCAGGGATGCGACATCGTTGCTTCGGCGGCGGTCGGCTCGTAGCCGCAATGCGCCATGCAGTTCGCGCATTTCTCGTATTTGCCGGTGCCGTAGGACGCCCAGTCCGTGCTCTCCATCAATTCACGGAACGTCTTGGCGTAGCCTTCGCCCAGCAGATAGCAAGGCTTCTGCCAGCCGAAAATGTTGCGCGTCGGCATGCCCCACGGCGTGCAGCGATAGGTCTGGTTCCCGGCGAGAAAATCGAGGAAGAGGTTCGAGTGGACGAAATTCCACTTTTTGCCCCTGCCCAGGCGGAAGACTTTGCGGAACAGCTCCTTGGTCTTTCTGCGGTTGAGGAAATGTTCCTGGTCGGGGGCGCGCTCATACGCATAGCCAGGCGAGATCGACACGCCGACGCCGAGCTCCTGGGCGTAATCGAGGAAGGCGGCGACGTCTTCGGCAGGATGGCCGTCGAAGATCGTGGCGTTGACGTTCACGGTGAATCCCTTGGCCTTGGCGGCCTTGATCGCCGATACGGCGCGGTCGAATACGCCAGGCTGACAGACGGACTTGTCGTGATGCTCACGCAGCCCGTCGAGGTGGACGGAGAAGAAGAGATAAGGCGAGGGTTCGAACAGATGCAGCTTCTTCTCGAGCAGGAGCGCGTTCGTGCACAGCGAGACGAACTTCTTCCTGGCGACCAGGCCCTTCACGATTTCGCCGATCTCGCGGTGGATCAGCGGCTCGCCCCCGGGAATGGCGACCATCGGCGCGCCGCACTCGTCGGCGGCGTCGAGGCACTCCTTGATCGTCAGCCGGCGATTGAGAATGGGATCGGGATAGTCGATCTTGCCGCATCCGACGCACGCCAGATTGCACCGAAACAGCGGCTCGAGCATGAGCACGAGCGGATAGCGTTTGCGCCCCAACAACTTCTGCTTGAGGATATAGGCGCCGATGCGCATTTCCTTGAAAAACGGGATTCGCATTCTTTCCATCTTCCTGTTTGCTGGCTCAGGCTTAGCTCAACGCCTCAGCTTGTCGCCAGTTCGCGAGGTAATCGGAACTCAATATGCTCTTGCCGGCCGGGCAGGGTCGAGACTTCGACCTCGCCTAGCGTCCGCAACGTATCGATGACGTCCTCGACCAGTACCTCGGGCGCGGAGGCGCCCGCGGTAATACCGATCGTGTTCGCGTCCTTGACCCACTCCGGCGCAAGCTCGCTGCCATCAGCAATGAGATAGCTCGGAATGCCGGCCTCGGCGCCGATTTCGCGCAGCCGATTAGAATTGGAACTATTCTTGGCGCCGACGACCAGAATCACATCGACGTGATGGCTGAGTTCCCGCACCGCGGACTGCCGGTTTTGCGTGGCATAGCAGATGTCTCTGATCTCGGGTCCGACGATGTTGCGATAGCGCCGTTCGAGCGCGGCAATGATGCCGCGGGTATCATCGACGCTGAGCGTGGTTTGCGTGACGTAGGCGACGGGGGTGTCGGGCGAAATCGTGAGCGCCGCGACGTCCTGTTCGCTCTGCACCAGCACCACGGGGCCGTCGATCTGGCCGAGCGTGCCCTCGACCTCGGGATGGCCGGCATGCCCGACGAGAATGAGCACGCGGCCCTGACCGACGTAGCGCTTGCCCTGATTGTGAACTTTCGTGACCAGCGGGCAGGTCGCATCGAGCACCGGCAGCCGACGTCCGGCCGCTTCGTTCACCACGCTCTTGGCGACGCCGTGCGCGCTGAAAATGGTCACTGCGCCCTGCGGCACCTCCGACAGCTCCTCGACGAAAATCGCGCCCTTGGCCTTGAGGCTGTCGACGACGAATTTGTTGTGAACGATCTCGTGGCGTACATAGACCGGCGGGCCGTATTTCTCGAGCGCCCGCTCGACGATCTCGATCGCCCGCACCACGCCGGCGCAGAAGCCGCGCGGTTGCGCCAGAATGACCTTCATCGCCCGGCGGGGCTGCTTTTCGCCAGCACCGCTCGGCCCGCGGCCCGCGGCCCGAGCGGCTTCCGAGCCGGTGCGGACGGGGGCAACCTCGGTCGTCGCCGCAGCACGGCTTTGCTCGTTAACCGCTCGAGGGGGACCCATCTCTACGGCAGGGGGCATCGGCAGGGAGGCCATGATTCCAACATCTTCCCATATAGGTTCGCGCAGGCACAGCCCAAATCACCATGAATTTCCGTGAGGGACCTCTCGGCTCCCTCGAACTTGAGGCTGTCTTTGTCGGTTAATCCGGATTGGTGGAATGTTCTGGCAGTGTTCCGGTGCAACCTTTAGTCGTTGTCAACGCACTAAATTGCCTGATATTGCGCCGGCCATATTGGCCCATCCCGTTGCGACCCGGATCGCGTAGCTCCCAGGAATAGGCAATGCTGCAGCAGGCGATCGTCACTATCGTCGATTATTGTACCCGCTACGCCGCGCAGATCATAGGCGTCGCGGCCATTTTGGGTCTCGTCACCACTATTTACGCCGCCCGTCATTTCGCCATCGACGCCGACGTCAATAAGCTGATTTCCAAGGAGCTCCCGTGGCGCCAGCGCGAGGTGGCGTTCGAAAAATCGTTTCCTCCAAAAGAGGAAACCATCCTGGCCATCATCGACGCTCCGACGTCGGAATTGGTGAGCCAGGCGACCGCCGCGTTGACCGAAAGACTGTCTGCTCAGAAGGATCACTTCCGCTCCATTCTTGAGGCCGGGGGAGGGCCGTTCTTCCAGAAGAACGGGCTGTTGTTCTTACCGACGCAGGAGGTGGTCGGCCTCACCAAGAAGCTCGGCGAAGCCAAGCCGCTCATTCAAACGCTGGCGCAGGATTCCAATTTGCGCGGCCTGACGACCGCCCTCAATTACGGATTGATCGGCGCGCGCATGAACCACTATACGCTCGACGATCTGTCCGGCACGTTGAACATGGTGTCGGACACTCTCGACGAGGCGATTGCGGGGCAGCGCGCGAGCTTCTCCTGGCGCGCGATGCTCAACGGACGTCCGCCGACGCCAGACGAGCGTCGTCGCTTCCTCCAGATCCGGCCGGTGCTCGACTATGCCGCCCTCATGCCGGGCAAAGTGGCGACCGACGCCATCCGCCAGGCGGCGGCCGATTTGGACATCGGCGCGAAATACGGCGCAAAAGTACGGCTGACCGGACCGGTCGCGATCGCCGACGAGGAATATGCCACCTTGGAAGAGGGGGCTTACGTCAACACCACGGTGACCGTCGTCGTAGTGTTGACCATCCTATGGCTGGCCTTGCGCTCGTTTGGCATCATCCTCGCGGTCGCCATCAGTTTGACGGTGGGCCTTTCCATCACCGCCGCGATCGGCCTCGCCCTCGTCGGAGCACTCAACCTGATTTCGGTCGCTTTCGCGGTCCTGTTCATCGGGCTCGGTGTCGACTTCGGCATTCAGTTCAGCGTGCGCTATCGCGCGGAGCGGCACGAGGTGGATAATCTCCACGAGGCGCTGGTCAACACCGCGCGCCACGTGGGCGCGCCGCTCACGCTAGCCGCGGCGGCAACTGCTGCCGGGTTTCTGTCGTTCCTTCCCACCGACTACAAAGGCCTCTCCGAGCTCGGCTTGCTCGCAGGTCTGGGCATGATCGTCGCCTTTCTCACCAGCATCACGCTCATTCCTGCGTTGTTGACCGTCCTGCGGCCGCCGGGCGAGCCGAAGGAAATGGGGTTCAAGAGCTTGGCGCCGGTCGATCGATTCATGGAGCGGTACCGAATCCCCGTCATCATCGGCACTGGCCTCGCAGTCGCCGCCGGACTGCCGCTGCTCTACTGGCTCCAGTTCGATTTCAATCCGCTCAACCTGCGCAGCACCCACGTCGAATCCGTCGCGACCTTCCTGGAGCTGCGAAGCGATCCCGCCATCGGTGCAAGCTCGATCTTCGTGCTGGCGCCGAACCAGGAGGCCGCCAAAGCCGACGTGGAGAAGCTCTCCAAGCTGCCCGAGGTATCGAGCGTAAAGACCATCGAGAATTTCATTCCCGACGACCAGCAGCCCAAGCTTGCCGCCATCCGCCAGCTGGCGAGCGTACTCGATCCGGTACTGCGGCCGGACCCGAACAAGAAACCGCCGACGGATGCCGACAACGTCGCCGCGCTCAAGGCCGCGGTCGATGCTTTGAAGCAAGCGGCTGGAACTCAGACCGGGCGCGGCGCGGCGGCCGCCAAGCGGCTGGCGGAGGACCTTACGAAGCTCGCTCAAGGCGATGAAGCCATACGCGCGCGGGCGCAAGCGGCGATGGTCTCTCCGCTCAACACCTCGCTCGACGAGCTGCGAAACTATTTGCAGGCGCAGCCGGTCACGCTCGAAACGCTGCCACCCGAGATCGCGCGCGAGTGGGTCACGCAAGATGGGCGATATAAGGTGGAAATCCTTCCCAAAGGCGATCCGACCGACAACGAAACGTTACGCCAGTTCGCCCGCGCTGTGCAGGCCGTCGAACCGAACGCCACCGGCGGTCCGATCGCCATCCTCGAATCGGGGCGCACCGTGATCCGGGCATTCTATGAAGCCGGCTTCTGGGCGCTCGGCTCGATCATCGTTCTGCTCTGGATCGTGTTGCGCCGCTTCGGCGATGTCCTCCTCACCATCATTCCACTGCTCATGGCCGGCGTCGTGACCATGGAGCTGATGGTCCTCTTGGGAATGAAGCTCAATTTCGCCAACATCATTGCGCTGCCGTTGCTGCTAGGCGTCGGTGTTGCCTTCAAGATCTACTACATCATGGCCTGGCGAGCCGGCCAAACCGGTCTTCTGCAATCGAGCCTCACGCGGGCCGTCATGTTCAGCGCGCTCACCACCGCCACGGCGTTCGGCAGCCTGTGGCTGTCGAGCCATCCCGGCACCTCGAGCATGGGCAAATTGATGGCGCTGTCGCTCGTCACGACGATGGCGGCGGCGGTGCTGTTCCAGCCGGTGCTGATGGGCCCCCCGCGCGAGCCAAAGAGGCTCAAACGCCGCGTCGGCGCGGGCCCGGCCGTGGGCGCGACTGCAAGCGCAAACGCGGGGCGGCTTCACGAACCGGTCGTCGCCGGTGCCGACAAGTCGACATAGACCTGCCCGTCCTTCACCTCGGTGCGGAACGTCTTGAGATCGGTGCAGCAGGGTTCGCGCACGGCTTTGCCGCTCGGCACGTGGAACGCGCCGAAATGCAGCGTGCACTCGACGACGTCGCCTTCCAGGATGCCGTCGCCGAGGTCAGCCATGGCGTGGGTACAATAGGCCTCCGTGGCGTAGAACGTACCATCGATGTTGTAGACGGCGACGCGCTCGTCCCCCACCTCGAAGCTCCTGACGCTGCCGGGCGGCAGATCGGCCGCTGCGCAGACGGGAACGGGCTTTTCGGCCATGTTCGATGACACCCTTTTTCAGTTTGTCATTCCCGCCGAGCCGCAATGACGGCGAGAACCGCTCGATAAGCACCAGTGGTGGCTATGGACCGCCGCTCGCGCCTTGCTCCGCGCGGCGTAGGGCCCCGTCCGACTTTATTGACATGACTAACGCAAACATCAAGCGTGCTTAGCGGGCTTGGCGAAAAGTTCAATAGGGCAGGGCGTCGGCTGCACCAGGAGTCATCACGGCCGAATTGCCCGCTCGCGGGCCGGCATGTAGGTTCCTGCCGAGCGGAGAGGCGCAGCGCGAGGGAAAATGGCCAAGCTCGATCAGCTCATCGAAGAGCTCGTTACTGCAAACCGCATTCTCGCGCGTGAAGGCGTGGTCGATTCCTTCGGTCATGTCAGCGCGCGCCATCCCGACAATCCGCAACATTACCTGCTGTCGCGTTCGCGCGCGCCCGACTGCATTGAGAGCAGCGATATCATGGAGTTCATGCTCGACGGCACGCCGCTCGATCCGCGCGGTCGCGCCCCATATTTGGAGCGGTTCATCCATGGCGCGCTCTACGAGGCGCGGCCGGACATCATGTCGGTCGTGCACAATCACAGCGAAAGCGTCATTCCGTTCGGCGTGACCGGCCAGAAGATCAAGCCGATTTTCCACATGGGCGCATCGATCGGCCACGAGGTGCCGGTCTGGGATTCCCATGATTGTTTCGGCGACACGGCATTGCTGGTCGAGAACATGGATATGGGACGCGACCTGGCAAAGCACATGGGCGCGGGTCCGACCGCGCTGATGCGCGGTCATGGTGCAACCGTCGCAGGACGCAACATCCGGCAGGCGGTTTATATTTCCATCTATCTCGAGGTCAATGCGCGGCTACAAAAGCAGGCGATGGACATGGGGAAGGTCAAATTCCTGACTGCCGGCGAGGTGGATAAGGTCGCCGAACGCACCGGGCCCTATGGCATCAATCGGGCGTGGGAGAATTGGTGCCGGCGCGCCGGGCGTCCATTCCAGGCAGAGCGGGGCTGAGGCGCAGCGCCGCACGACGGGGCTGCGGCGGGAGTCGCGCGGGCTCGATGTGCTATAGGCGAGGCGGGGGCGGCGTCGGAAGCGAGGCAAGCCGCGCGACGATGGATGGCGGAAGGGAACGATAAATGGCTGCCGTGCCATTTGAGCGGATTGACGCAGGCGCGCCGAAAACCGCGCGTGGCGATCCCATTCTGGTCGTCGACGAGATCGTCAAGCGATTTGAGACTCCAGACGGCGTGCTCACTGCGGTGGACCACGTTTCGCTCAGCGTCGCGCCGGGCGAATTCGTCGGCGTGATCGGCCCCTCCGGCTGCGGCAAATCGACCTTGTTCAACGTCATCGGGGGCTTGCTCGACGGCTACGAGGGCACGGTCAAGGTGGTGGGCGAGCGGGTGCGAGGCCCGCATCCCGCGGTCGGCATGATCTTCCAGGAGGAATCGACCTTTCCCTGGCGCAATGTGATTGACAATGTGGCCTTTCCGCTGGAGATCGCCGGTTTGCCGAAAGCCGAGCGCTACGAGCGGGCGCGGCGGTTCGTGAAGCTCGTCGGCCTCGACGGCTTCGAGCGGCGCTACCCGGCGGAGCTATCGGGCGGTATGCGGCAGCGGGTGTCGATGGCGCGCACGTTGGCGGCGCAACCCAAGATCCTGCTGATGGACGAGCCGTTCGCCGCGCTCGACGAGCAGACCCGGCTCCTGCTCGGCGATAAGGTCTTGCAGATCCAACAGCAACTCAAGCAAACGACCCTGCTGATCACCCACAATATCACCGAGGCGGTGCAGCTCTCCGACCGCATCGTGGTGATGACCTATCGCCCCGGCAAAGTGAAGCGGGTGGTGGAGATCAGCCTGCCGCGGCCGCGCAGCTCCGAAATCGTCTCCAGCGAGGCGTTCGGGCGCTACGTTGCGCAAATCTGGAGCGATCTGCGCGAGGAGGCGAGCCGCGGACTGGATGACGAGGAGAGCAGGAAATTGCGCGAATCCGACACGTGATGAACGCGACGCTCGCCAACAACCGCTATCTTCCGGCCGTGCTCGGCATCGGCTCGCTCATCGTTTTCGTCGCCCTCGTCGAATTGCTCATCCGCGTCGGCGTCATCAACCGCTTCATCATGCCAATGCCTTCCGACATCATCGCCGCGTTTCCACGGGTGGTTGTCGAGGAGCACGTGCTTTCGCGCTTCCTGCTCACCGCCGCCGAGGCGTTTTCGGCCAGCATCCTGGTGACCGTTTTTGGCGTGGCCGGCGGGGTTGTGCTCTATCGCTATCAGTTGTTGCGGCGCGCGACCGAGACCTGGGTCGCGGCGATCGCGGCGGCCCCGCTCGTGCTGATGTACCCGCTCTATCTCGTGATCTTCGGCAGGAGCGCGTTGACTATCGTGATGATGGGGTTTACCGCCGGCCTTGCCCCCGTCATCCTCAAGACGCTCGAGGGGCTTTCCGCCACGCGACGCGTGCTGATCAACGTGGGCAAGAGTTTCAATCTGACGCCGTCGCAGCAGTTCTGGAAGATCCTGTTTCCCGCCGCGCTGCCGACCATCTTCGTGGGACTGCGGCTCGGTCTGATCTTCGCGCTCATCAATATCGTCGGCGTCGAATTTCTGATCAATTTCGGTGGCCTTGGTCAGCTTATCAACGAGCTTGCCGAGCGCTACGATCTTGCGGGAACCTATGCGGCGATCTGTTTCGTGATCCTGGTGAGCATTTGCGTGTTCATCCTCACTGAGAGGCTGGAGCGATGGCTCAGACCGGTGGATTGACGCTGCCGACGACCAAGTCGTGGGGGCTACCATTGCACCCCGTGACCGCGCTGCGCATCGCGATCATCGTCGCCGTCGTGGTGCTTTGGGAAGCCATCTCGGCGTCGGGATGGCTCTACCGCGACGTCGTGCCTTCGCTCGGCGCCATCGGTCGATCTCTCTATGCGACGTTGAGCGATGCGACGTTCTACTTCCACCTCGGCACCACCGCCTATGAGATCGGCATCGCGATGCTCGTTGGCGGCCTGAGCGGACTCGCGGTGGGCCTGCTGCTGGGCGGCAGCAAATTCATGTCGCGCGCCTACGAAGCCTATCTTTACTATCTCGGCCCCTGCCCGAAGATCATCTTCTTCCCCCTCATGATCATGTGGTTCGGCGTCGGACCCGGATCGAAAGTGGCGATGGGGGCGATTTCCTGTTTCTTTCCAGTCGCGCTCAACATCGCGGGCGGCATGCGCGAAATCGACAAGGTGCTCATTCGCGTCGGAAGGAGCTTCCGCGCCAATACCTGGCAGATGGTTTGCAAAATCTATCTTCCCGCCATGCGCCACCCGGTGATCAACGGCGTGCGGCTCGGCCTGGGCGTGGCGCTGATAGGCACGCTGCTTGCGGAGACGAAGCTCTCCAACCGCGGCATCGGCTTCCTGGTGATTCAGGCCTACAGCATCTTCAACATGCCGCAGATGTACGCGCTGCTGATCATCCTCTTCGTGATCTCAATCGGCGCCAACACGGTCATCGGTCGCTTCGGCGGCCTCGACGAGATCAAACGATCCTGAGTGCTTCACTCCCACGGTTGGAGGTGACCAATGGTTGCAGTTGCATCGGCGGCAAAGACTGAGCCGCTTCTTCCCAATCTGCCGTCGCACCGCGATCCCTATTACGCCGGTCGCTGGCAGAAGCCGAAATCGCCGCGTTACGTCGACAGCATCAGCCCGGGAACAGGCGAGCCGTTGGGCCCGGTGGTTGACGGCTCGGCGGCTGACGCGGAGGCCGCCATCGCCGCCGCCAAAGCCGCGTTTGCCGAATGGCGGCGTGTCCCCCCGCTCGAACGGGCCAAGATGCTGCGCGCCATCGCCGACGTGCTGCGCAAGAACGGCGAGGAGCTCGCCATGATCGACGCCGCCGATTGCGGCAATCCCTACGCCGAGATGGTGCGCGATGCGCAGATGGGCGCCGCGCAGCTCGATTTTTACGCCGGCCTGGTCACCGAGATGAAGGGCGCCTCGATCCCGATGGGGCCGGATGCGGTCAATTTCTCGGTGCGCGAGCCCTTCGGCGTGGTCGGGCGCATCATCCCGTTCAATCACCCCTTCATGTTCGTCGCGGGAAAATCAGCCGCGCCGCTCGCCGCCGGCAACACCATCGTGGTCAAGCCGCCCGAGCAGGCGCCGCTGTCCTCGCTGCGGCTCGCCGAATTGATCGACGGCATCCTTCCGCCTGGGGTGTGGAATCTGGTGCCGGGCGGAAAGGAGGTCGGCCAGGTGCTGGCGAGCCATCCCGATGTCGCCAAGGTCGCGCTCATCGGCAGCGTGCCGACCGGCCGCGCGGTGATGAAGGCCGCCGCCGATACGCTCAAGCCGGTGACGCTCGAACTCGGCGGCAAGAACGCGCTGATCGCTTTCCCTGACGCCGATCTCGACGCGGTGTCGGCCGCCGTCGTCGACGGCATGAACTTCACCTGGTGCGGGCAATCCTGTGGCTCGACCAGCCGCGCCTTCGTGCACGAGAAGATCTACGACGCCGTGCTCGAACGGGTGAAGCATTCGGTCAAGCGCTACAAGCCCGGCATCCCGACCGATCCAGCCACGACCATGGGCTCGATCGTGAGCAAGGCCCAATACGATCGTGTGCTCCGCTATATCGACGCCGGCAAGCAGGATGGCGCGCGGCTCATCGCCGGCGGCAAACCGCCGAGCGACCCCAATCTCGCCAAGGGCTTCTACGTCGAGGCCACCGTATTCGCCGACGTGACCATGGACATGCGCATCGGCAAGGAGGAGATCTTCGGCCCGGTTCTGTCCATCTTCAAATGGCGCGCCGAGAATGAGATGCTGGCGCATGTCAACCAGGTCGAATATGGGCTGACCTGTTCGATCTGGACCAACGACCTCGCCACCGCGCACCGCGTGGCAGCGGCGGTCGAGGCGGGCTACGTATGGATCAACGAGGTGTCGAAGCACTTCCTCGGCGCGCCATTCGGCGGCTACAAGCAGTCCGGGGTCGGACGCGAAGAAGGCATCGAGGAACTGCTGAGCTTCACGCGCGAGAAGAACATCCACATCAACCTGAAGCGGCGCGCCGGCACGCATTGAGGTGCATACGTTCCGATTCTAATCCTGATTTTGGCCACTCCGCGGCCTTAGCCGCCATGGGTTCGGCCGGAACGCGAAGCTCACTTCAGCCGTGCGAGGAAATAGGCCAGATCGGCGAAATCGGCATCCTTCAGCGGGTAGACGACGTCGGACATCTGCGCATCGTAAGCGTAGCGAGAGTTATCCTTGTAACCGCGCAACGCCTTGAGCAGATAGTCCTCGCGCTGGCCGGCGAGCCTGGGCACGTTCTCACGCCCGGCATAGTCGGATTGATGGCAGAAATTGCAGCGGTGTTGTTCGGCGAGCGCGCGCCCCCTCTCCGTGCGAACGGCATCGGGGGTGTCGGCGACCGGCTGCGGCGGCGGCAATTTGGAAATGATATCGGCGCCCTTTTGCAAATCGGTATCGCTTAGACCCTTGGTCATTTCGTTCATCGGCTCGCTCACGCGCAGCCGGTCTCGGAACAGGACGAGCTGCACGGTCGCGTAGAAGGCGGGCTGGGCGCCGAGCGAGGGCGTCTCGGGCAATTGCGACGTGCCGTTTTCGCCATGGCAGGCGAAGCAGGTCGGCAGCCGCTCCTCGAGCGGCTGCGCAGTAAGCGGCAGCGCAACCAAGCCGGCGACGATCGCCCCGATGGCGAGGCTGCGCATGTCGGCTCCGGAAAAACGGGAGCGCCGAAGCAACAATGTCGAGGAGGGGCATGCCGCCCTCGACATTACGACGCGTCAGCGCCGGGCCGTCCGCTGGGGACCGTAGCTGACCCGGTAGATTGCGCCGTTATAGTCGTCGGAGACCAGCAGCGAGCCGTCCTTCATCACCATCACGTCCGCCGGCCGGCCCACATAGTTGTTGTTCTGGATGAAGCCGGTGACGAACGGCTCCATCGACCGGAAGGTGCCGTCCGGCTTGAGCTTCACCAGGACAAGATCACCCCCGACCTTGGTGCTGCGGTTCCAAGAGCCATGGCGCGCGATGATGATCTGGTTGCGGTAGGCGGCCGGAAACATGGTGCCCGTGTAGAAGCGCATTCCCAAAGCCGCCGCGTGCGGACCGAGCAGCGCGATCGGCTTGGTGAACTCGTTGCATGAATGCCCCCATCCGAATTCCTGATCCGGGAGGTTGCCCTGATGGCAATACGGGAAGCCGAAATTGTCCTTGCCGGGCTGGGTCACCCGATTGAGTTTGTCTTCGGGGACGTCTTCCGACAGCCAGTCGCGCTGGTTTTCCGTGAAGTAGAGTTGCTTTGATGTCGGATGCCAGTCCATGCCGACGATCTGGCGGATGCCGGAGGCAACCACTTCCAATCCGCTGCCGTCCAAGTTGAGACGATAGATCTTGGCATGCCGCTCGGACGGCATGCAGATGTTGCACGGCGCGCCGACCTGGAAGTAGAGCTTCTCGTCGGGGCCGACCGTGAGAAATTTCCAACCGTGCGCTTCGTCCTTCGGCAGGTCGCTGAAGATGACGGTCGGCTTCGGCGGATTGTCGAGGTTGTCTTCGACGTTGTCGATTTTCGAGATCTGGGACAGCTCCGCGATATAGAGCGTCCCCTTATGCAGGACGATGCCGTTGGGGCGGTGAAGTCCCGAGGCGACGACCTTGACTTCGCGCTTTCCGCCCTTGTCGACAATGGCGTGGATCTTGTCCTTGAGGCGACTCGAGACGAACACTGTGCCCTTGTCACCGAGCCGCAGCGTGCGCGCGTTGTCGACGCCGCTCGCATAGACATCGATGGTGAAGCCTTTGGGCGCTTTGAGCTTGTCGAGCGGCAGCTTGTCGGCTGCGACCGGGATCGGCGGCGGGGCGATCGGCGCGAGCTTCTGGGCGGCCGCAGTATCGGGCCGGCCGATCAACGGAGAACCGGGCGGCAACGGAGCCGGCTGCTGGGCAGCCGGCGGCGCAGTTTGCTGCTCGGCCGCCACCGGAGGAGCTTGCTGCTGGGCGGCCGCCGGCGGCGCAGCCGCAAGCAAGCTACCGAGTGTGCCGGCAAGTACGAGCGCCGAGCGGCGCGACACGTGGGTCATGATGATCCTCCCTTTTACTGCCGATCTTGATCGTGCGTTGTCTCGTTTGCATTCATCGCGGCGGCAAAAGCCTCCGTCGATTGCGGCCCATCGTAACCTTCTTCATATCGTCAGCGTCCCGGCCTTTGCCGCGGCGTAGCGTTCGCCGACCTTGCCCCAATTCACCACGTTCCACCACGCCTTGAGATAGTCGCCGCGGCGGTTCTGATAATTGAGATAATAGGCGTGCTCCCACACGTCGTTGCCGAACAGCACGCGCTTCGACTCCATCAACGGCGTGTCCTGATTGGGCCTCGTCTCGAGCGCGAGCTTGCCGTCACGCGTGACGGTGACGACCACCCAACCCGAGCCGAACACGCGCAGGCCCGCGGCGTTGAAGTCGTCTTGCAGCTTCTGCAAGCCGCCGAGATCGCTGGTGATGGCTGCGGCGACATCGCCCTGCGGCTGACCGCCGCCGGAGCCCATGATCTGCCAGAACATCGTATGATTGGCGTGGCCGCCGCCGTTATTGCGCAGCATGGTGCGGATCGCCTCGGGCATTTCAGCGAGCTTGGCGAGAATGTCCTGCAGCGGCATGGATGCAATGTTGGAGTGATCCTTCACAGCGTTGTTGAGGTTGGCCACATAGGCCGCGTGGTGGCGATCGTGATGGATCTCCATGGTGCGCGCGTCGATGTGCGGTTCGAGCGCGTTGAAGGGGTAGCCGAGCGCCGGCAGTTGGAACGGGCCCGACGCGGTCTGCGCATGGGCATCGCGCGCGAACGCGACCGCGGCAACCGCGGCGGATCCGGCTAGGAATTTTCGGCGTGTCAACGACGCGTTGGTATCGAACGACATGGAGTCCTCCGCTCAATCTGCTTGCGGTCTCGGCAATATGCCTGTCGCATCCCTATGCCAGCACGTACGATAGCACATGCTGCACGACGAACCAGCTATGACGATCTGATGATGCCCGGCACTCACATGCGCCGGTAAGCATAGGGCGCATCGGTCTGGACCGCCGCAAGCTGTGCGACCCGTGCGTGGTCGGGCGCAAGCTGGCATACCGGGTCGGTTGCGGCGGCATCGCCGGTGAGGGCGAAGGCCTGGCAACGGCAGCCG
>Ga0070715_10000208_pt1 | contig 13843 bp, 10 predicted proteins | sample LARL111metaG_FD_71394 | JGI IMG/M metagenome (GOLD analysis project Ga0070715, IMG submission 71394) | Corn, switchgrass and miscanthus rhizosphere microbial communities from Kellogg Biological Station, Michigan, USA - LAR L11-1 metaG | ecosystem: Host-associated > Plants > Roots > Rhizosphere ... | reverse complement strand
GACGGGTTCTTCGCGTTTGTCTGGTTCGGCTGGGGCCAGGCCGCCGCACCATCCTGGCTGGTCATCCCGCTGACGGTGGGCGGCGCGGCGAGCCTGCTGCTGGCCGTGGCCGGGGTGGTGATGGCGATCCGGTCACCCGGCCCGCTGCCGGCCATGAGCGACCCGGCTGTCCGCCGCCGCTACGGCATCACCGTGGGCCTGGAGTTCGGCCTGATCGGCGCGGGTGCCGCCATCCTCGGCGGGACCGGGAACTACCTGTGGGCCCCGGTGCTGGTCTGCTTCGGGGTCGGGGTGCACTTCTTCCCGCTGGCCACCGTGCTGGACAACCTCACGCTGCGCCCGCTCGGCGGGCTGCTGATCGCCGTGTCCGCGGCCGCCCTGGTGACCGGGCTGTCCACCGCGGTCGCCCCGTCCACGGTCACCGGCCCGGGCGCCGGGCTGAGCCTGCTCGGCTTCGGCGTGGCCACCCTGCTGGCCGGCGCCCGCGCGGCCAGCCCGCGTCCGCCCGTACCGCAGGCCCACCATCCAGCCGAACGGTCTGTTCCCCCCACTGATCGCCCGGCGCCCACCGGGCGGGCTGGCTCATCCGGGACAGACGAGCCAGCCCCCGGCTGAGTCCTCAGCCGGTCACCAGCGCGCGGGCCGCGGCCGCGATGTGCTCCCCATCGATGCCTGCGCCCCGCAGCAGCTCCTGGCTGGTGCCCGAGCCGGGCAGCTCCCGGACGCACAGGTGGCTCAGGTGGATCGACTGGACCCCGGCGGCCAGCAGCGCGTCGGCCACCGCCGAGCCGACCCCGCCCGCCGGGTAGTGGTCCTCGGCCACGACCAGGCGGCCGCCGGTGGCAGCCGCGGCGGCGGTGAGCGTGCCAGTGTCGATGGGCTGGACCGAGTACAGGTCGATGACCCGGGCGCTGATGCCCTCACCGGCCAGCTGCTCGGCGGCGGTCAGGCAGGTGTGCACGGTGACCCCGGCGCCGATCAGCGTCACCGCGTCGTCCGGCCCGGACCGCAGCACCTTCGACCCGCCGATGGGGAAGGTCTCCGTGCTGTCGTACAGCACCGGGTAGCCGCCGCGGGTGGTGCGCAGGTAGCTGATGCCCGGTCGGTCGGCCATGGCCCGCACCAGGGCGGCCGCGCTGGTGCCGTCGCTCGGGTAGAGCACCGTGGAGCCGTGGACGGCGCGCATCATGGCCAGATCCTCCAGGGCCATCTGGGACGGCCCGTCGGCGCCGATCTCCACGCCCGCGTGCGAGCCGGACAGCCGGATGTTGGCCTGCGACACCGCGGCCATCCGGATGAAGTCGTAGGCGCGGGTGAAGAACGCGGCGAACGTGGAGGCGAACGGGACGTAGTGCCGGACGCTGAGCCCGACTGCCGCCGCGACCATCTGCTGCTCGGAGATGAACATCTCGAAGTAGCGGCCGGGGAACGCCTTGGCGAACTCGTCGGCGTGCGTGGAGTTGCTGACCTCGCCGTCCAGGGCCACCACGTCGTCGCGCTCCGCGCCGAGCGCGGCCAGCGCGTCGCCGTAGGCCTTGCGGGTGGCCACCACGTCGCCCACGGCGTACTTGGGCGCCGCTGGCGGGCTGGCCGGGTGCCCGTGTGACTGGTCCGCCTCGGGGGGCATGGGGGGCACCGGCCCGCGGGTGGCGTCCGCTGGCCGCGGGCCGCGGACGACCAGCTCGCGCTCGCCGCCCAGCTCCTCGATGGCCCGCTTGGCCATGTCGGCTGGGAGCGGCTTGCCGTGCCAGCCGTTCTTGTCCTCGATCTCGGAGAACCCGCGGCCCTTGATGGTGCGGGCCAGGATGACCGTGGGCTGGTCATAAGGCCCGCGGGCGGCCTCGGTGAACGCCTCGTCGATCTCGGTCAGGTCATGCCCGTTGATGGCCAGCACCCGGGCGCCGAATCCCTCGGCGCGCTGGGCGTAGGTGGCCAGGTCCCACTCCTCCTCGGTGGGCCCGCGCTGGCCGAGCCGGTTCACGTCGACGATCGCGGTCAGGTTGGACAGGTGGTAATAGGACGCCTTGTCGATGGCCTCCCAGATGGAGCCCTCAGCCATCTCGCTGTCCCCGCACAGGACCCACACGTGGTACGGCAGCCGGTCCAGGTACCGGCCGGCCAGAGCCACGCCGACCCCGTCGGGCAGCCCCTGGCCCAGCGAGCCGGTGGCCACGTCCACCCAGGGCAGCGCCGGGGTGGGATGGCCCTCCAGCCGGGAGTTGTACCGCCGGTACTTGGTCATCAGCTCGTGGTCGGACACCACGCCGACCGCCTTGAACACCGAGTACAGCAGCGGCGACGCGTGCCCCTTGGAGAAGATGAGGTGGTCGTTGTTGTCGGCCTGCGGGTTGTCCCAGTCGTAGCGCAGGTGCCGGCTGACCAGCACCGCGAGCAGGTCCGCGGCGGACATGCTGGAGGTCGGGTGCCCGGAGCCGGCGCTCGTGCTGCACCGGATGGAGTCAACGCGAAGCTGCGCGGCGAGGTCCGCAGCGATGCCGAGGTCGATCTCGGTGAGCGGTTGAGGTGCGCTGCCCATGGTGAGGCCCTTCCGTGTGCGGTCGGCTGGTGCTAGCGCTAGTCCCTTTCCCTGGGACCGGCAGCGTTCACTTCGACCAGGCTAATCGGGTCAGCTCTGCCTGTCCCCGGCAGGGCGGGGACCCAGGGCCGGCAGCTGGCCCGGCCGGCCGGCCCGGTCAGCTGCCGGGCAGCTCACCGAGGGTCACCCGGACGGTCCGCGGCTGGCCGTCCCTGGTCACGGTCAGCGTGACCGGCTGCCCGGGCTCGGCCGCGGCCAGCGCCTGGGCCAGCGCCGCGGTGTCCGGGGTGGGGGTGCGCCCGGCCGACGTGATCACGTCTCCGGCCTGCAGCCCGGCCCGGGCGGCCGGGCCCCCAGGGGTGACCGACACGATCCCGGTCCCGGCCGGGCTGCCGCCCGGCCCGGCCACGGTGGCCACCCGGGCGCCGATCATGGCCCGGCCGGAGCTGGTGACGTGACCGGACTCGATGAGCTGGCGGGTGATGTCCCGGACCAGGTTGGCCGGGATCGCGAACCCGATGCCCTGGGCCTGCGCGCCGCTGCCCGGGCTGGCCGCGGCCAGCGTCGGGATGCCGATCACCTGCCCGGCCGTGTTCACCAGCGCCCCGCCGCTGTTGCCCGGGTTGATCGGCGCGCTGGTCTGGATGGCGTCCGGCAGCGTCGCCGCGGGTGAGCCGGCGGCGCCCGGCTCGGTCACCGCCCGGCCGGTCGCCGACACGATCCCCTCGGTGACACTGCCGGACAGGCCGAGCGGGTTGCCGACGGCCAGTACCACGTCCCCCGCCTGCGCCTTGGCCGAATCACCGAACCGCGCCGGGATCAGGCCCGCGGGGTCCGCAGCCCGGATCACCGCCAGATCGTCGGCCGGGTAGCTGCCGACCAGCCGGGCCGGGCGCGGGGCCGGGTCGCTGGCCAGCTGGACCTGGAAGCTGGTCGCGTCCCCGGCCACATGCGCGTTGGTGACGATGTTGCCCGCCCGGTCCAGGACCACGCCGGAGCCCAGCCCGTCCGGGGTGCGGATGGCCACCACCGAGGGCAGCACCGCGCGGACCACGTCCGCGTAACCGTCCGGGGCGGCCCGGGGCACGCTGACCGCAGCCGCGGCCGCGGGCCGGGCGGGCGACTCGTTGTCCGCGGTCGCGGCAGCACCGGCGGCCACCCCGCCGCCCGCGAGCACGATGGCGGCCAGCGTGACCAGGATCGCCCGCTGACTCCGCTGCGCCCCGTTCATTCCCGTGCCTCCTGGTCCGCCGCCCGCCCGTGCGGGGCGGCCGCCTGCTGCTGCTGGAAACAGCACAGCGTCCCGCTGTGCAGCGGTGATGCGGCCCCGATGGTGGTGTGGTGGAGACGGGCGGGCCGCCCGGTGGCTGTGGCGGTGCGCGGGGACCAGGCCGGGCGTCAGGCGCTGGGCAGGGTGAGCGTCAGCTCGGTGCCCTGCCCGGGCTGGCTGGCCGCGGTCAGCTGGCCGCCGTGGGCCTGGGCCAGCTCGGCCGCGATGGCCAGGCCGATGCCACTACCGGACACGGTGGATGCCTGCCGGCCGCGCCAGAACCGGTTGAAGATGCGCGGCAGTTCCTCGGCCGGGATGCCGGCCCCGGTGTCGCTGACCCGCAGCCTCGCCTGCCCATCGGCGGGCCCGGCCTCGATGGTCACCCGGCCGCCGGCCGGGGTGAACTTCAGCGCGTTGGTCAGCAGGTTGGTCACCACCTGGTGCAGCCAGTGCGCATCGGCCAGCACCGGCACCGGGGTGAGCTGGCGGCACAGGGTGATCCCGGCCGCCTCGAACTGGCCGGCCAGGCTGTCCGCCGCGGTGGCGGCGATCCCGGCCAGGTCGCCGGGGCGCAGCGTGAGCTGCATGGCGGCGGCGTCCGCGGCGGCCAGGGTCTGCAGGTCGCCGACCATCCGGGCCAGCCGCAGCACCTCGTCGCGCAGCGAGGCCAGCTGCTCCGGGGTCGGCTCGGCTACCCCGTCGAGCAGCGCCTCGTGGCCGGCCTGCAGCACCGCGATCGGCGTGCGCAGCTCGTGCGCGATGTCCGCGACCAGGTCCCGGCGCAGCTGCTCCTCCCGGTCCAGGCCGTCGGCCATCTGGTCGAACGCGGTGGCCAGCTCGCGCAGCTCGCCCGGCGCGGCGACCGGGCCGACCCGGGCGGCCCGGTCGCCGCCGCCCATGGCCCGGGTCACCCGGATGAGCTGGGTGACCGGGCGGGTGATCCGCCGGGCCACGGCCAGCCCGGTCAGCAGGGCCAGCAGCGCGGCCAGCCCGGACGCCCCGGCGATCGCGCGCAGCAGCGCGATCTCCAGGGCTTCGTCGGCCCCGCCGAGACCTGAGCCGGTGAACCGGACCACGGCCGTCCCGACCCGCTCGCCCTGCACCACGATCGGCCTGCTCAGCTGGGCGCCGTGGGCGTGCGCGGGGAACCCGGGGGACTTGGCGACCTGCCGGCCGGACGGGGTCAGGATCCGGGCGCCCGCGCCGGTCCGGGCGACCAGGTCCAGCGCGGGGGACAGGTCGGCGAAGCGCCAGCCGTGGTTGCGGTCCCAGGCCGAGCCGGCCGCCACCGCGATCGCGTCGGTCAGCTGCGCCCGCTGCCGGCTGGCCAGGCTGGACACGTCGGCCGCGGCGAAGACCGCGGTCAGCCCGGCGAGCAGAGCGACCGCGGCCAGTGCTACGCCGAGGAAGGCCAGCGCCAGGCGCAGGCCAATCGCGTCGCCGCGGGCCGCGGCGCCGGGCGGCCCGTCAGCCATCGCGGGCGAGGCCGAGCCGGTAACCGCCGCCCAGCACGGTCTGCACGATCTGCGGATCGGCCGGGTCCACCTCAATCTTGCGGCGCAGGTTCTTCACGTGCGAATCGACGGTGCGCTCGTACCCCTCGAACTCATACCCGCGCACCCGGTTGATCAGCTCGAACCGCGAGTAGACCCGGCCCGGCACGGTGGCCAGGGCGACCAGCACACCCCATTCGGTGGGGGTGAGGCTGGCCGCCGTGCCGCGCACCGTGACCAGCCGACGGGGCTCGTCGATGACCAGCACGCCGCCGCCGTAGCTGGCTACCCCGGGCTCGGCCACCGGGGCGCCGCGGCGCAGCACCGCCTGGACCCGCAGCACCAGCTCGCGCGGGCTGAACGGCTTCGTGACGTAGTCATCGGCGCCGAGTTCCAGGCCGCGGATCCGGTCCTCCTCGGCGCTGCGCGCGGTCAGCATCACGATCGGCGTGCTCCCGGCGGCGCGCAGCTCGCGGGCGATCGTCTCGCCGGGAACATCGGGCAGGCCGAGGTCCAGCACCACCAGGTCGGGGGCGGCCGACGCGGCCAGCGTCAGCGCCTCCGCCCCGGACTCGGTAGACAGCACGGTGAAACCGGCCCGCTCCAGGTAGGACCGGACCAGCTCACGCAGCTTGCGCTCGTCCTCCACGACCAGCACCGTCGCCGCCATCGCCGCTCACCTCGCTTCCGTAGTAGCATCAGCGCCCCCGCCTGCTCCCATGATCCCGCATGTCCCCGCCTCCACATCGGCTCCACACGCTCTGCATGCATGTTGCACCTAACCCGGGTGTTCTTTACCCGGGGACGGCCGCTGGCTGGAGCGGCAAAGCGGCCGTCCGCCGGGGGGAAGCCAGGCGGTGCCCGTGTACGACGGACCCGCCCGTCACCTTCGGTCAGGCGGGGGCGTGACCGGGAGGCATGACGGGCACATCGGGGGTCCGCGTGCAGGTCCGGACCAGCGGGCACCGCCAGCTCCCCGCCATCGGCGAACGTGACGGGCAACCTGCGCGGGCTCGGGGGACCAGGGCCAGCCCCAAGCGACCGCTGGCCGGTGGCGGCCACGGACCGGGCCTGCGCCCGGCGGTAGCGCTGCCCCAGGTCTGCCGTCCCCCTGGGCGCCTGCGGGCAGCGCGCTGCCGTGCTGGCGACTGGCCGCAGGCGGCGCGGGTAACCCGGCCGGGATGATGTTCTGGTTGCCCGCGAAGACGTTGCCCGGGTCCCATTCCGCCTTCACCGCTGCGAGCCGGCCGTAGTTGGCTTCGCCGTACGCGGCCCGCACCCGGTCCGGGCCTTCGTCGCCGATGAAGTTCAGGTAGGCACCACCGTTGGCGTAGCCGGCGATGGCCCGCCGCAGCGCCTGGACCCAGCCGATGCTGCGCTCGGTGCCGGCCGGGCCCGGCCAGATCGCGAACGGGTGCGCGATCCAGCGCGCCGACCGGTGGGCCAGTGGCGTGGCGAACTCTGGTATCTGGGCCACCGCTCCACCCCAGGGCAGCAGGAGCTGCTGGGACTGGGCGGATGGCCGGTGCAGCCCGGACCGGACCAGGACGTCGATTGCCCCGTCCGGGCAGTCGTCCAGATAGTCGGCGGTCCAGTAGTTGTGCAGCCCGGGCGGCTCGTCTATCAGGCGCTGGAAATCCGCGTACGGCATGGGCGCGACCAGATCCGCGCCGGGCCCGAGATCCCGGAAGATCTTGAGCACGTCGTGGCCCTCGTCGGGCAGCCCGGCCCACAGCACGGCGATCGCGGCCACCGTGGTGCCCTGCAGCTGGGCCGGGACGAACCCAGCGGCCGGCGCGGTGGTGAAGACCAGTGCCGAGCCCAGTTCGCCGGGAGCGCCGAACGCCGTGTCCCGGTAGGTACGCGCCACGTCCACCGCGGCGTCCCCGGGCCACATCATCAGCCCGGCCAGCACCACCGGGCCGACCGGGTGCAGGCTGAACTCGAACGACGTGGCCACGCCGAAGTTGCCGCCGCCGCCGTGCAGCGCCCAGAACAGCTCCGGGTGCTGCACCGCGCTGGCCGTCACCTGACGCCCGTCGGCGGTGACCAGGTCGACCGAGACGAGGTTGTCGCAGGCCAGCCCGTAGCGGCGCTCCAGCCAGCCGGAGCCGCCGCCCAGCGTGAAGCCGGCCACGCCGGTGGACGGTACCCGTCCCCCGGTCGTGGCCAGGCCGTGCCGCTGGGTGGCCCGGTCGAACTCGCCCCAGGTCACGCCCGCCCCGACCCGGGCCCGCCGGGCTTTCGGGTCGACCTGAATGGACTTCATCGGGCGGACGTCGATGACCACACCGCCGTCATTGCCCGACAGGCCCGCCACCGAGTGACCGCCCGCCCGGACCGCTACCTCGTGCCCGGCGGCCCGGGCCCGTTGCAGGATCGCGGCGACGTCGCCCGGTGTGCCGCACCTGGCGATCAGGCCGGGCCGCCTGTCGATCATCCCGTTGAACAGCGCCCGGTACTGGTCATAGCGCGGGTGGGCGGCGTCGATCAGCTCCATGCCGGAGGTCCTTTCCGCGTCCCCGTGGGCCGGTGCCCAGACAATGGGCGGCCGGTGAACCGGCCATGAAAGGGCGGTGGAGATGGCGTGGAGACCGGGCCGCGCTGCTCTCCACGTCCCGCACACATCGGCTCCGCCAGGTCTGCACCAGGCCGGACTTGGCTTGCTGCTGTCCGCGGCCGGCCCGCTGGCACGGCGGCCGGCCCCTCCCGAAGGAGGCCGTAGCCAGATGCCCGCGAATCCTGCCGGGCGATCTGCAGCGGCTGGCTCGCTGCCGTACTGGCGGGCCATGCTCGAAGCCCGCTGGCAGGCGCAACTGGTCCAGCTCACCGAGCTGTCCCTGGAGTTTCACGAGGCAGCCGCGGCGGTGCCCGGCGCGCCGGGCACCGGCCCGCGGGCGGGCCGGGATGGGGCCGCGGCCGACCCGGGCGACGCGCCCGGTACCTACCCGGTCCGCGCCCGCCGCCGGCTGCGGGCGCTGGCCTGCCGTACGGTAGCTGCCCGCCGCGCCCTGGCCGACATCGACGAGGCGCTGGCCCGGGTCAAGCCGGGCCGGTTCGGCCGGTGTGAGCAGTGCGCGGACGCGATTCCGCTGGCCATCCTGACGCGGACACCAGAAGCGCGGTTCTGCCCGGCTTGCGTGTCCGCCCTGGACCGCCGCGGCGCCGCCTTACTGAGGGCGCTCACCCGGGACCGCCCCGGCCAGCCGGTCCTCAGCCGGGCGGCCCGGCCAGGTCGGGCTGGGACCCGCCGGACCCGGCCTGCTGGCCAGCCAGGCAGTCCGCCCGGTCCGGCGGCGGGGCCGCTGGCCCCGGCCGGCGGCTGGCCCGGGCCGCGCCCGGCCAGCGCAGCCGCCCCCGCCGGATGACCTCGACCACGGCGCTGAGCAGCAGGGTAGCGCCCAGCGCGAGCAGCAGGCCGAGCCACGGCTGTTCCTCGAACGCCTGGCCGCCCAGCCGGCCGAGGAAGAACGCATAGCTGGCCCAGATCACCCCGGCACACGCCGTGGCGGCGACGAAACGGCGCGGCCGGTACCCGACCATGCCGCAGGTCAGGGTCACGGCCGTGCGGCCGCCCGGGATGAACCGGCAGGCGATGATGATCCGCCCGCCGAACCGGTCCAGGGCCTGCTCGGCCCACGCCCGGCGCTGCTTCCCCTTACCGCCGCGGAAGAACCGCCGCTCGATCAGCGGGCCGAACCGCCGGCCAAACCAGTAGGAGAGGTTGTCGCCGAGGAACGCCCCGGCCGCGGCCAGCGCGACCAGGGCCCCGATCCCGGGGTCGAACCGCCCCGCGGTGGCCACGCCGAGCGCGATGACCACGGTCTCGCTCGGCAGCACCGGCAGCAGCGCGTCCAGGCCCGGCACGAGCAGCGCGATCAGGTAGGACAGCGGAGCGGCGGCGTCGATGTGCAGCAGGCCGGTCATCCGGGCGACCGGGCCGCGCCCGAGCCGGCCGGCTCCGGCTGGGCCGGCTCCGGCTGGGCCGGCTCCGGGCCGTCCGCCACGGGCCGGGATGGCCCGGGCTGGGCCGCGGCGGCCGGATGGCGCGCGGCGCGGCGCTGCTCCTGGCGCTGCCGCCCCAAGCTGAGCAGCACCGAGACCCCGATGATGGTCACGATCGCGGCGAGGCTCACCGTGGTCGGCAGATGCACCACGTCGGCCAGCAGCATCTTCGCCCCGATGAACGCGAGCAGTACGGCCAGGCCGTGCCGGAGATAGCTGAACCGCTCCATCGCCCCGGCCAGCACGAAGTACAGGGCCCGCAGCCCGAGGATGGCGAACGCATTGGAGGTGAACACGATGAACGTGTCGGTGGTCACCCCGAACACCGCCGGGATCGAGTCCACCGCGAAGATCACGTCCGCCGTCTCGATGGCGACCAGCACGGCGAGCAGCGGCGTGGCCATGAGCCGGCCCCCCCGCCGGGTCAGGAAGTGCACGCCGTCATATTCCTCGGTCACCGGGATGACCCGGCGCAGGCCGCGCCGGGCCAGCCCGCCGGACGGGCCGGAGTGGCCGCCGCCACGCACCATCCGGATCGCCGCGACCAGCAGGAACGCGCCGAACAGGTAGAACGTCCAGCTGAACCGCTCGACCAGGGTGGCCCCGGCGGCGATGAAGAGGCCGCGCAGCACGAGCGCGCCGAGCACGCCGGCGAACAGTACCCGGCGCTGGTAGGCGGCGGGCACCGCGAACGCCTGGAACAGCAGGGCGAACACGAAGACGTTGTCGATGCTCAGTGCCTTCTCGACCAGATAGGCGGCGAAGTACTCGCCGCCGGCCTGCCCGCCCCGGCTCAGCATCACGATCAGGCCGAACCCGGTGCCCGCCGCCAGCCAGGCCGCGCTGATCAGCACGGCCCGCCGCATCCCGGTCTGCCCCCGGTTGGCCAGCAGGTCGGCGGCGAGCAGCACGATGAGCACGCCCCCGGTAGCCGCCCAGGCCCAGCCTGGGGCGGCCGTCACCGGTCGTCCCGGCGATGCCGGTGTGAGGAGGCGCGGCGGCTGAGCAGCCGGTAGCAGATCACCGCGAGACCAGCCCCGAAGATGAGCCATGGGGCCAGCACCAGCAGATTGGCTGTGATCGCCACCACCCCCTCGGCTTGCTCCCAGTGGTCCCTGATAGCAAGCAGACCCCACCGGGGCGGATGAAGCGTGGAGCCAGTGTGTTGGCTGTGTGTAGCTCGCGCTCAGCGGTGCGGCCGGTACACCTGCGCGCCGTCGGCCGTGTAATCGAGCCGGAAGCCGGTCTGCCGCAGGTACCGCTGGATGTCCGGGCTCGGCTGCCAGAGCACCACCCAGCCGATGCCGGTGCGCCGGGCGGTCTGCCGCGCGGCCGCGAGCAGGCCCTGGTAGCTGGTAGTCCCGGTGAGCTGCTCGGTCAGCATGCGGGGGGCGCCCTGGGCGTCGAGCAGGCCAGCATAGAACGGGTTGCGCCGGACGGCGGCCAGCGTCCCGCCCGGTATCCGGGACAGGTAGGCGACGGCCCGGGGATGGCCGTCGGCGGTCGCCAGCACCTGGGACTCCGGGTCGAAGGCCGCGCCCTCCCCGGGCAGCGGGACGCCACCCCGGATACCGAACGGCGCGTCCACCACGATCGACCCCGAGTGATCGGCTGCGATCGGCCGGTCCAGTCGCGGCAGCGCGGTGCGCATCACCCCCACGCCAGGCGTGCCCGACCAGCCTGCTTCCAGCACGCCAAGGGCGAGCACCGGGATGAGCAGCAGCGGCGCGTGGTAGCGCAGCCAGCTGACCGCGGCCCCGGCCAGCAGGGCGGCGGGCACCAGCCCGAGCATGATGATCCGGGCCGCTTCGCGGAACCCGGCCAGCCCGGGGACCTGCACGAACCAGGTGAACGGCATGAGCGTGGAGACCCGTACTCCGTGCCACAGCTCGGCGGCGGGGACGTAGACATGCGTGCCGATCCGCAGCGTCGCGCCCAGGGCCAGGGCCGCGCTGCCCAGCCACAGCAGGGCGAGCAGCCAGCTGGCCCGCTGCCGCCAGGTGACGGCCAGGCCGGCCACCGCGAGCACGGACAGCACCAGGCCGAACGTGGGGATCCCGTCGCCGATCGGCGCCTGGTAGCTGGCCGGCTTCAGCGCGGTCAGGCCCAGGCTGATCACCCGGGGGGAGACGGTGACCAGCCCGGGCAGGTATGAGCCGGACGTCACGTAGTTCTTATCCACCAGCGCGGGCGGCAGCGTGGCCCCGCCGGAGTGGGCCTGCGCCACCATCGCGGCGATCTGCGGGCTGGCCACCAGCAGCGCGGTCCCGGCCACCGCCGCGGTCAGGGCCAGCCTGCGGCCCAGCACACGCCCGGGGGGCGCGGCCCAGGCGGCCGCCCGGCCAGCCGGGCCGGCCCGCCCGGGCAGCGCGGCCAGCCCGCCGCTGACCAGCCAGGACAGCAGGACCAGTGCGGCCAGGGTCGCGACCAGGACGGCCGACTCCTGGTCGGTGAGCAGGCTAGCGCCGACCACCACGCCGAGGAGTGCCGCCTGCCGCCAGCGCGGACGGCGGCGCAGCCGCACCGCGGCCTCCAGCGCCAGCGGCAGGAACAGCACCCCGGCCGCCAGGTTGAGCTGGTAGAAGGCATGCCAGGCCAGCTCGGAGGACAAGCCGAAGAACGCACCGGCCGCGATCGCTCCGGTCTGCGACGGCAGCCACAGCCGGGCGGCCCGGTACATCGCATAGCAGCTGAGCCCGGGCATCAGGACCGACAGCAGGTTGTAGGACGCGCTGGGCCCAAAGACAATGGTGACCGGGAGCATCATCACGCCCTCGAGCGGCATTAGCGCGTGATAGCCGAGCTGCGCGCCCACCGGCGCGGCAATGAACCGGGTGTACCAGGGATTGCTGAAATGCTCGATCTGGTGCAGCATCCACCAGAAGTCCCACACATACACCCCGGCGTCCCGGCCGGTCGGCAGCTTTCCCTCGACCAGGTAACTGGCCCGCGGCCAGGTCAGTGCGATCCCGGCGGCCAGGTACCCGGCCAGGATGGCCAGGTGGGTCAGGACCGGGCGGCCGGCCAGCCGCTGGCCAGCCGCGGCAGCCGGGCCGCCGGGCGCCGTCTGGCCAGATCGCTGCGCAGGTATGACGGCCTGTACCGGGCGGCCTCCGCGCTCCCGCACCGCATTGCTGGAGCCCCCCGGATCCGGCTCACCACTGGTGTCTGTGGTCATCCCCATCTATCGCTGCCACCCCGCTGCTTTGGCCGGATCAATACCCGCTTCCCGGGTGGCTAGCATGCACGAGAACGCGGGTGCACACTGTCACCTTTAGAGCCTCCATAGAAGGGCAGCACGCGCATAGGAAGGTTCCGGTAACGAGAACGAAAAAACTCCGGATAGATGCATTAATTAGCTGGCAAAACGAGGCTTTTAAGCGCCTTTTAACGGCCTCGCCGGGCCGGCTGGCCGTGCCTTCCGGTCACCTGGCCGCGGTCGCGAGTGCCGCGCGCACCTTCTCCTCGCCGGCCGGTTCCCCGTTTTCATTGCTGAACGGCCCGTACGGCGCACCGTAGGCGGGCGTGCCGGGCTGGTAGCGCCAGCCGGCCGCGAGCGGCCCCACGTCGATGGTCCCGTACCCGATCGAGTCGAGGAACGCGGTCACGGCCGACTTCGCGGCCGTATCATCGCCGGCGATCGGCAGGTAGCTGCGGTCGGCCGCCCCCGACGGGCGGCTGAGCGCCGCCAGGTGCCGGAAGAAAATGTTGTTGAAGGCCTTCACCACTGACGCCCCCGGCAGCTCCTGCTGCAGCAGCTCACTGCTGGTCAGCGACCCGCTGTCCAGCTCGGCGAGCTGCCCGTCGCGCTGCGGGTAGTAATTTCCGGTGTCGATGACCATCTGGCCGGCCAGCTCGCCCGCAGGCAGGGCCTGGTAGGCCCGCACCGGGATGGCGACCACGACGATGTCCCCGGTGGCCGCCGCGTGCGCCGCGGTCGCCGCCTCGGCCAGCGGTCCCAGCTCGGCGACCAGCTCGTTCAGCGTTTCCGGCGCGCGGGAGTTGCTCAGCACAACCCGGTGCCCGGCGGCCACGCTGAGCCGTGCGACGGTGCTGCCGATGTACCCGCTGCCGAGGAAAGCCACAGTTGTCATGCTGGCGGCAACCCCGCCCGGCCGAAGATCATTCCGGGCCGGCGGTCCGGAGCGGACGGTCAGGGCAGATTGATGACCGGCCCCCGCTGGCCGGGCCGGCCCTGGCTGGCCCGCACGATCCCGGCCGCCGACGGAAGGCGCAGCAGGGTCTCGGCGCGGCTCAGCAGCCTCCCGAAACTGGCTTGCAGGCGGGCCAGGGCCGTCAGGTTCTGGCTGATCAGCGCGGCCTGATAGGCGGCCTCCACGGTGAGCCAGGTGTTCACCAGGTTGGTCTGGGTCTTGCAGCGCACCGGCGTGCTGCCTGTGGGGAAGAAGATCTTCGTCACCACCGGCAGCGCGCCGTTCCCGCCACCACCGCTGTTCGCCCCGGACAGCTGCGCCACCTCGGGCGGGGCCTTGACCACGGCCTGGGCCAGCACCGTGCTGGTGATCACCTGGCGGGTCA
>Ga0070715_10000203_pt1 | contig 14026 bp, 15 predicted proteins | sample LARL111metaG_FD_71394 | JGI IMG/M metagenome (GOLD analysis project Ga0070715, IMG submission 71394) | Corn, switchgrass and miscanthus rhizosphere microbial communities from Kellogg Biological Station, Michigan, USA - LAR L11-1 metaG | ecosystem: Host-associated > Plants > Roots > Rhizosphere ... | reverse complement strand
CGCCTCGCCGAGCTTAGGCTGACTTCTTGTTCTTCTTGTCGTCGTCGACCTCGGTAAATTCCGCGTCGACGACATCGTCAGTCTTACCGGAACCGTCGCCGCCGCCGGGACCGCCAGTCGCGGCGGCACCTTCCTGGGCCTGCTTGTACATGGCCTCGCCGAGCTTCATCGAGGCTTGCGCCAGCGCGTTGGTTTTGGCCGTGATCGCCTCAGCATCGCTTCCCTTGAGCGCTTCCTTGAGATCGGCCATCGCGTTCTCGATCGCGCGCCGATCGCCCTCGCCGACCTTGGAGCCGTGCTCGGCGAGCGCTTTCTCCGTGGAATGGACGAGTGCCTCGGCATGATTCTTCGCCTCGACCTCGGCCTTGCGCTTCTTGTCTTCTTCGGCGTGGCTCTCGGCATCCTTGACCATGCGCTGGATGTCAGTCTCGGATAAGCCGCCCGACGCCTGGATGCGGATCTGCTGCTCTTTGCCCGTGCCCTTGTCCTTAGCCTGCACGTTGACGATGCCGTTCGCGTCGATATCGAACGTCACCTCGATCTGCGGCACACCACGCGGCGCGGGGGGTATTCCGACCAGGTCGAATTGGCCGAGCATCTTGTTGTCGGACGCCATCTCGCGCTCGCCTTGGAACACGCGGATCGTCACCGCGTTTTGATTGTCCTCGGCGGTGGAGAACACCTGGCTCTTCTTGGTCGGGATGGTGGTATTGCGGTCGATGAGGCGCGTGAACACGCCGCCGAGCGTCTCGATGCCCAGCGACAGCGGCGTCACGTCGAGCAACAGCACGTCCTTGACGTCACCTTGCAACACACCGGCCTGGATCGCAGCGCCGACCGCGACGACCTCATCAGGATTGACGCCCTTGTGCGGCTCCTTGCCGAACAACTGTTTAACGACCTCTTGCACCTTCGGCATGCGCGTCATGCCGCCGACGAGAACGACCTCGTTGATCTCAGCCGCGGATAAGCCCGCGTCTTTGAGCGCCAGCCGACACGGCTCGACGGTCTTCTGCACCAGATCATCCACCAGCGCCTCGAATTTGGCGCGGGTGAGCTTCATGGTCATATGCTTGGGGCCCGACGCGTCGGCGGTGATGAACGGCAGGTTGATTTCGGTCTGGGTGGTGGAGGAGAGTTCGATTTTGGCTTTCTCCGCCGCCTCTTTGAGCCGCTGCAACGCGAGCTTGTCGCGGCGCAGATCGATGCCTTGCTCCTTCTGGAATTCGTCGGCCAGATAGTTGACCAGGCGCATGTCGAAGTCCTCGCCGCCGAGGAAGGTGTCGCCGTTGGTCGACTTCACCTCGAACACGCCGTCGCCGATTTCTAGAATCGAAATGTCGAAGGTACCCCCGCCCAGGTCGTAAACCGCGATGGTGCCGGTCTTCTGCTTGTCGAGGCCATAGGACAGCGAGGCCGCGGTCGGCTCGTTGATGATGCGCAACACTTCCAGGCCGGCGATGCGGCCGGCATCCTTCGTGGCTTGGCGTTGAGCGTCGTTGAAGTAGGCTGGGACGGTGATCACCGCCTGCTCGACCTTCTGGCCGAGATAGGCCTCCGCCGTCTCCTTCATCTTCTGCAGAACGAAAGCGGAGATCTGCGAGGGCGAATAAGTCTTGCCTTCGATCTCGACCCAAGCATCGCCGTTCGAGGCGCGCACGATCTTGTAGGGAACCAGCTTCTTGTCCTTTTCCACCATCGGGTCATCGTAGCGGCGGCCGATCAGGCGCTTGACCGCGAAGATGGTGCGCTCGGGATTGGTGACGGCCTGGCGCTTGGCCGGCTGGCCGACCAGACGTTCGCCGTCATCGGTGAAGGCCACTATGGAGGGCGTCGTGCGCATGCCCTCTGCATTTTCGATAACTTTCGGCGTCTTGCCTTCCATCACGGCGACGCACGAATTGGTGGTGCCGAGGTCGATGCCGATGACCTTGCCCATGTCTCGCTTCCTCTTGTCTGCGGCAGGTCGGCCGGGCCCTTTCGGCACCCGAACGGGAGATTCCGCGAGACCCGCGGGGCCCCCTGATCCGACCCCCTAAAAACCACTTCGATGCCGCGCCCATGCGGCGTCTTGGCTCATATAGGAGGGCGGGTTTGGGCCGCAAGACATATGATCACGGATTCGCGACCGGCCGGCGATCCCGCCGGCGTTCGCCCGCAAAACGACCGACCGAAAAAGCCGCGCTGCCGGTTTGACAAGGTGCAACGGCTAAGGACGATGAGGTCATGACCGTCTCGCGCTCGCTTTCCGGCCTTCGCCTCGTGCCGGGCTATCTTGACCGGGCCTCCCAGAAAGCGCTGCTCAGCGCGCTCGGCACCGTGTTCGCCGCCGCGCCGCTCTACACCCCGCGAATGCCCAAAAGCGGAAAGCCGCTCTCGGTGCGCATGACGAATTGCGGGCCACTCGGGTGGGTCACCGATGAATCCGGCTACCGCTACCAGCCGCTGCATCCGCAAACCGGGAAGCCGTGGCCGGCGATGCCGGATATCCTGGTGAACGCCTGGAAGGCGCTCGCGCGCTATCCTCACCTGCCTGAAAGTTGCCTCATCAACTATTACGGCCCGGCAGCGAAGATGGGGCTGCACCAGGACCGTGACGAGCGCGATTTTGAGGCGCCCGTCGTCTCACTCTCGCTCGGCGACACCTGCGTATTTCGGGTCGGCGGGACGACCCGCAAAGATACAACCCGCACGCTGCATCTCGCCTCCGGCGACGCCATCGTGCTCGGCGGGAAGGCGCGGTTGGCGTTTCACGGCGTCGACCGGATCTTGCCGCGGACCTCGACGCTATTGGCCGAAGGTGGACGCATCAATCTCACGCTGCGGCGGGTGTCCGCGCCCGGCGAAGATCAGGCTCGATGACCCGCTTGCCGCTACGCATCGTCGACCGGCGTGATCCAGCCGATTCCCGCTCCCCCCGGCTCTTGGAGAATCGCGATGCGTCCCACATCGGGAACCTCGAACGGCTCTCGCATCACTTTGGCGCCGGCGGCCTTGGCTGCTTCGATGCGCGCGTCAACATCATCGACGGCGAGGTACGACATCCACCCTTCCGGTACGCCCTCGAACTCCGGCCCGCTCAACGGGAAAATTCCCGCGACCGGTTTGTCATCCATTTTCGCCAGCCAATAGGTGCCATTCGCCATCGGCATTGGCTCGAAGGTCCAGCCGATCGAAGAGCTATAGAATCGCTTCGCCTGCTCCACGTCGCGTGTCATCAACTCATTCCAATAGAAGCTGCCATGGGACCACATTCATGTTCTCCGTATCCACCAAGTTCCCCGATCTCAAGTCGATCTCCGCAGCCCGGGCCGATCACGGTTACGCGAACAGCCGCGCGCTGACGCTGTATTCCGCCATTCAAGCGCAGTAGTATGACAAGCGCCATGGTTCCAAAGATCATCCTCATCCTGCTCGCGCTCGCCGGGGGCGCCATGCCCGCGGCCGCGGCCGACCCTACCTATCCGCCCGGCTCGCGCATCGGGCTTGCCCCGCCGCCCGGCATGGTCACGAGTAAGAATTTCTTCGGCTATGAGGACGCCGAGAACAACGCTGCAATCGTCTTGCTCGCGCTTCCCCCGCAGGCCTATGCGGATCTCGACAAGTCCGTCACCGCCGATGCGCTCAAACAGCAAGGCCTGACGTTCGAAGCTCGCGAGGAGATGCCACTTTCCACGGGTAAGGCGTTTCTGGTGCTAGGCCATCACGAAGTCGACAACATAAAAATCCGCAAATGGATCATGGTGGCGGCCTCCTCCGGCCTGACCGCGCTGGTTACGGTGCAAATCCCGGAGGCTGCGAAGGCGCTTTACCCCGACGCCGCGATCCGCGCGGCGCTGGCAACGTTGGCGGTCCGTGATACCGTGCCAGCGGAGGAGCAGCTTTCACTGCTGCCGTTCAAGGTGAGCGACCTGGCGGGCTTTCGCGTCAGCGGGATCGTCCCTGGGCGCGCCGTTATGTTGGGCGATGCCGCCGCCGATGCACCGGGGATCGGCACCATCACCGAGCCCCACATCTTCGTCGCCGTTTCTCCGGGCGGGCCGGTGCAAACCGGCGACCGCGAGGCTTTCGCGCGGGACGTTTTCGCGACGGTTCCTAATCTCAGGGATGTCCGCATCACCACATCCGAGCCGTTACGGATAGGCGGCCAGCAAGGTCATCAGATCCTCGCTGATGCCAAAGACCCGACTGGCGCCGCCGGACTGACGGTCGTGCAGTGGTTGCGCTTTGGCGGCGGGGCCTATTTGCAAATGGTCGGGATCGCGCGCGGGGAGGCCTGGAAGGACGCCTATCCCCGGTTCCGCTCGGTGCGCGACGGCATCGAGACGCGCTGACCGTGTTCCACCGTTGCGCCGATCAGCGCAGCAGTGTTCAGTAAAGCAGCCCAGCAATATCAGTGAGAGTCTCGCGGCTCGCTCGGAGGTGCGTCGGCATTGTCGTTGGCCGGCACCTCCAGCGAAGCTTTCGGTCCGCCTTTGGCGATGCCGACCAACGCCGGTCGCAAAACGCGCTCGCCGATCATGTAACCCGGCTGGATCACCCGCGCCACGGTGCCCGCGGGCCGCGAGGCATCGGGGACTTCGTACATTGCCTGATGGAGGTTTGGATCGAATTTCTCGTCCAGTGGCTCAAATTTCTTAACTCCGTGCTTCTCCAGCACCTTCAGAAGTTCGCGCTCGGTGAGCTCGACGCCGTCGAGCAAAGCCTTGGTTCCGCCATCAGCCTTTTCCCGCAGGTCCGCGTCGAGCGCGCCCAGCGCGCGCTCCATATTGTCTGCGACCGCGAGAATATCGCGTGCGAAGGAGGCGATGCCGTACTCGCGAGCATCCGCCACCTGGCGCTCGGTCCGCTTGCGCAGATTTTCCATTTCCGCGAGCGAGCGCAGCAGTTTGTCCTTGTAATCGGCGGCTTCGCGGGCGAGCACAGCCATGGGGTCCTCTTTTGCCGCTGGCATCTCGCCAGCCGGGGAATTGATCGGCGTCTCGGACGCGGCCTGGCCGGCGTCTCGATCGTTCTGATCGGTCGCGGTGCCCGGTGCGCGAACGGTCCTATCCGGCATTGTCTTGTCCCCACCTACAACTCGGTTTCTTCCCCGATATCAGGGCTGAGGCCGCAAAAATCAAGCCGCAACGGGTCGTTGCAGCGGCATCATCCGCCGATCAGCTTAGTCACGACTTTGGCGGTGTAATCCACCATCGGGATGACCCGCGCGTAGTTGAGCCGCGTCGGCCCGATCACGCCGAGCACCCCGACGATGCGGCCGGCACCGTCGCGGTATGGGGCCACAATGGTGGAGGATCCGGAGAGGGAGAACAGCTTGTTCTCCGAGCCGATAAAGATACGGGCGCCTTCGGCGCGCTCGGCACGGCCGAGAAGATCGATCACGCCGCGCTTGGTTTCAAGATCGTCGAACAGAAGTCTCACCCGCTCGAGGTCCTCGACCGCCCTGAGATCGTCGAGCAGGTGAGCCGCGCCACGCACGATCAGCTTGCGCTCGTCGGATTCTCCCCCGGACCAGCTGGCGAGACCGGCAGCGATGATCTTCTGCGTGAGCAGGTCGAGTTCGGCCTGGGCAGCCGCATGCGCTTTCTCCAGTTCGGCCCTGGCCTCAGCCAATGTACAGCCGCGCACATGGGCATTGAGGAAGTTTGCAGCTTCGGTGAGGGAGGACGCGGGCAGACCCATTGGGACATTGATGATGCGGTTCTCGACCTGCCCGTCTTCGGCGACGAGGATGGCCATCGCGCTCTCCGGCTCCAGCCGAACGAACTCGATATGCTTCAACCGCACGTTCGATTTAGCCGCCAGGACCACCCCGGCTGCGCGCGTGAGCTCCGAGAGCATGCCGGAGGCTTCGTTGAGCACCGCGTCCATGGACTTGCCGGCGGCGGCGACTTTGGCCTCCATCTCGCGCCGGTCGGATTCGCCGAGATCGCCGATCTCCATCAGCGCGTCGACGAAGAAGCGCAAGCCGAACTCGGTCGGCAGTCGCCCGGCGGACGTGTGCGGCGCATAAATAAGACCGAGCTGTTCCAGGTCCGACATCACGTTGCGCACGGAGGCAGGCGAGAGCGGTGTCGTGATCAAGCGGGAGATATTGCGCGAGCCCACCGGTTCGCCGGTGGCAAGGTAGCTCTCGACGATCTGCCGGAAGATGTCGCGCGAGCGCTCATTGAGCTGAGCGAGGCTCACCTGCGTCGCGCCGATGGGGACATCGTGGGACAATGATCTCTCCGTTCGAGCGCAGGAGAATGATCCATTCCGGCGGCGCAATTCAAGCCTTACGCCTGGTTTCTCGGCGACTGCACGCGCCCTCTTGTCGGTCGCGGCGCGCGCCCCTAAAAGCTTGCCCGTATGCAGGAGGCCAACATGCGACCGAGCCGCCGACAGCCCGACGAGCTGCGCGCGATCTCGCTCGAGCGCGGCGTCGTGAAATATGCCGAGGGGTCCTGCTTCGTAAAGTTCGGCGACACGCATGTTCTGGTGACGGCGACGCTCGAGGATCGGCTGCCGCCCTGGCTGAAAGGGCAGGCGCGCGGCTGGGTCACCGCCGAGTACGGCATGTTGCCGCGCGCCACCTCGGAGCGCACGCGGCGCGAGGCGTCAGCCGGGAAGCAAAGCGGGCGCACCATCGAGATCCAGCGGCTGATCGGGCGCAGTCTGCGCGCGGTGCTCGATCTGCCCGCACTCGGCGAGCGGCAGGTCACGATCGACTGCGATGTGATCCAGGCTGACGGCGGAACCCGCACCGCGGCGATCACTGGCGCCTGGGTCGCCCTGCACGACTGCATCAACTGGATGAAGGCGCGCGAGATGGTAACGGGGGAGCCGCTGCGCGACCATGTCGCCGCCATCTCCTGCGGCATCTGCAACGGCACGCCGGTGCTCGATCTCGATTACGCAGAGGATTCGGAGGCCGACACCGATGCCAACTTCGTCATGACGGGCGCAGGTCGGATCGTCGAGGTACAGGGGACTGCCGAGCGAACCCCCTTCACGGAAGAACAGTTCCTCAATCTGCTTGCGCTCGCCAAGAAGGGCGTGATGAAACTCGTCGACCTGCAAAAACTGGCGGTGATGTGAGCACACCTCGCGCGAGCTCGTGATGACGTCAAAGGGCGCACATCGGCGGCTCGCCGGCCGTCTCGTGATTGCCACCCACAATCCGGGCAAGCTCGAGGAAATGCGCGAACTTCTGATGCCGTTCGGAATCGATACCGTGTCCGCCGGGGAGCTTGGCCTGCCCGAGCCGGCGGAGGACGGCACGACCTTCAAGGAGAACGCGCGCCTGAAGGCGCGCGCCGCGGCAACGGCCTACGGCTCGCCGGCATTCGCCGACGATTCCGGACTCGCCGTCGACGCACTCGGTGGTGAGCCGGGTATCTACTCGGCGCGCTGGGCGGGTCCGGACAAGGACTTTCAGGCTGCCATGCAGGCGGTGGAAGAGAGGTTGCGCGAGCGCGGCGCGCATGCGCCCAGCCAACGCAAGGCGCAATTCGTGTGCGCGCTCTGCGTCGCCTGGCCCGATGGCCACGTGGAGGACTTCGACGCCGCCGTGCACGGCACCTTGGTCTGGCCCCCGCGCGGCGAGAACGGCTTCGGCTACGATCCGATGTTTTTGCCCGATGGACACGCGCTTACCTTCGGCGAGATGACGAACGTAGAGAAGCATGGCCTGCCGCCCGTGGGCAAAGGCCTCTCGCACCGCGCCCGCGCGTTCCTGAAGCTGGCGGAGGCTTGTCTTGCAAGAGGATGATTGTGCGGCTTCGGCGTTCGGCGTTTACATCCATTGGCCGTTCTGCCTATCGAAGTGCCCGTATTGCGACTTCAACAGCCATGTGCGGCACGATGGCGTCGATGAGGCGCGTTTCGTGCGCGCCTTCGCTGCTGAAATCGCCGCAACCGCTGCGCGCGTACCTGGACGGACCGTCTCCACGATTTTCTTCGGCGGCGGCACGCCGTCGCTGATGCAGCCCGCAACGGTGGCTGCAGTCCTCGACGCCGTCGCCCGGCACTGGGCGATAGCCTGCGATGTGGAAGTGACCCTCGAGGCCAACCCGACCAGCGTCGAGGCGACGCGCTTTCGCGGCTTTCGCGCGGCTGGCATCAATCGCGTCTCGCTGGGCGTGCAGGCGCTCGATGATGCGGCGCTCAGAGCGCTCGGGCGACTGCATTCCGCGCAGGAGGCGCTCGCGGCGGTGGCGATCGCGCGGTCCACCTTCGAGCGCTATTCGTTCGATCTGATCTACGCGCGCCCGGGGCAGACGCCGCGAGCCTGGGCCGCCGAACTCGAGCGCGCGACCGAAGAGGCCGGCGAGCACCTCTCGCTCTATCAACTCACGATCGAGCAGGAAACGCCGTTTGCCGCGCTGCATGCGGCCGGCAAGCTCCTCATCCCAGACGACGATTCTGCCCGCGCGCTCTATGACGCGACGCAAGACGTTTGCGCGACCGCCGGCCTTCCCGCCTATGAGATTTCCAACCACGCGCGGCCGGGAGCCGAGTGCCGGCATAATCTCGTCTACTGGCGCGCGCAGGAATATGCCGGGATCGGGCCCGGGGCGCATGGCCGGCTCGACATCGCGGGCGAGCGGCGCGCCACCGCAACCGAGAAGCGGCCAGAGGGATGGCTGAGCCAGGTGGAATCGCTCGGGCATGGGATCGTGAGCGACGAGGCGCTGACGCGAGAGCAAATCGCGGACGAGTTTCTACTGATGGGATTGCGCCTGGCCGAAGGCATCGATCCCGCCCGCTACGCGCGTCTCGCCGGTCGGCCGCTCGAGGCGCGCCGCGTCGCGCTTCTGCGCGAGCAAGGCGCGCTTGAGAGAACGCCGGAGGGTAGACTGCGTCTGACGCTGGCCGGCTTCCCCCTGCTTGACGCGGTGATTGCCGATCTCGCCGCGTGAGCTAGGTCGCCGAGCCGCCGAAACCCTTGGGTGGCGGGCTGATGATCTGGCCACCCGTCGGCGACACCCGCAGCACCGCAAGTCCGCGCTGGTTCGTGCCGTCCGGGCGGAAGCGGAACAGGCCGTCGATGCCGGTGAACCCTGAGGAATTGGTCAGGACATCATCGGAGAAGCGCTGCCTGCCCTGAGTTTTGACCAGCGCCGCAACGAGCGCGACCGCGTCATAGGCCAACGAGGCGGTGCGCACCGGATCCTTGCCGTAGCGGCTGCGGTAGCGGGCGGAGAAGTTACGAAAGCCAGTCGAATCCGGTCCTGCATACCAGGCGCCGTCGAGGAGTGGATTGGAGAAGATTTGCGCGTCCTCCCAAAGACCGGTGCCGAGCAGCTGCACGCGTTTGGTGTCGATGCCGTTCGCGGTCAGCGTCTGCACGATCGTGGGCACCGCGTCCGTTCCGTCCGGCACGAAGATGGCGTCCGCCTGGCTCGCGGCCTGGGCGACATTGCGAACCGGCGTCTGCATCTGCGCCCGATCGAGCGGGTAACGCTCAAGCGCGATGACGCGCCCGCCGGCGCGCCCCACCGCCTGTTTGAACGCCGCTTCCGCCACGCTGCCATAGGCATTGTCCGGAACAAGCGCCGCGAACGAGCGACGGCCCTGACTCGCGGCATAGCCGATGATGCGTTCGACATCGGCTTCAGGCAGAAAGCTGAGCAGATAGACGCCACGCGCCGCGACATTAGTGTCAGTCGAGAACGCGATCACCGGCACGCCGCGGGCGCGTGCTGCACGTCCGACCGGACCGACGGTGAGCGCAAACAGCGGGCCCAGGATGATCTCCGCCCCTTCGTCGAGGGCCTGTTGCGCTGCCTGCTGCGCGCCTGGGGCGCTGCCGCCATCGTCCTTCACCAACAGCTGGAGATCAGGATTGTTGAACTCCGCGAGCGCCATCTCGGCGGCGTTGCGCATGGATTGCGCCGCGACCGTGGCGTTACCGCTCGCGGACAATGGCAGGATCAGACCCGCCTTGACCTTGCCTTCGCCGATATTGGTCGTGGGCTGCTGCGGCGCGCCTGGCGAGGAGGCCAAATCGGGAAGGTTTCCCGAGCAGCCCGCCAGCAGGCCGATCGATGCGAGCGCGGCAAGCCACGCAGAACAAGCGCGCGCAGGCCGCGAGCCCCAGGCCTGCCGTCCTCCTAACATGGGAGGTCTCCTCGCCGACGACCGAGATTGTCGACGCCACCCCACGCCGGCAATCGGGCATTTTGTCGGTGAATGGTTAACCAAGTGAAAAAGATAGTGATTTTTACACTGGCCGTGACGGGGCGAGGTGCCGCCGCTAAACTAAGCGAGATGAGGACGACCGCACCCGCCGCCCCTGGCCTACGCCCGGTCAGCGACCCCGCCGGTCGGCACTATCTTCTCGACGGCCGCCCCACCGCCGCGCCGCCGCTGCCGGCCGGGCTTTATCTGGTCGCCACTCCGATCGGCAATTTACGCGACGTCACCGTGCGCGCGCTGGAGGTTCTCGCCGCCGCCGACCTGGTCGCATGCGAGGACACCCGCGTCACCCGCAAGCTTCTCGACCGCTATGGCATCGCCACTCCGCTCAGCGCGTATCACGAACACAATGCCGCGCAGGCGCGTCCGAGGCTCCTCGCTCGCCTCGGCGGAGGCGCCGCCATCGCGCTGGTCTCGGACGCCGGGACACCGCTCGTGTCCGATCCCGGTTACAAGCTCGTGCGGGAAGCACGGGCGGCGGGCGCAAGCGTGACCGCGGTGCCCGGACCCTCCGCCGTGCTCGCGGCGCTGACGCTGAGCGGGCTGCCGAGCGACCGATTTTTCTTCGAGGGTTTCTTGCCGGCAAAGGAAGCAGCACGGTGCGCGCGCATCGCCGAGCTCAAGCGCATCCCGGCGACGCTTGTCCTGTTCGAGACCGGTGCACGCATCGCGGCGTCGCTCGCCGACCTTGCCGCCGGCCTTGGTGCGCGCGAAACCGCGCTCTGTCGCGAGCTCACCAAACTCCACGAAGAGGTGCGGCGCGGCGATCTCGTGACGCTTGCGCTGGAGGCGTCGCAAGCGAGCGAGCCGCGTGGCGAGATGGTGATCGTCGTGGCACCGCCCGACCGCCAGGCTGAGGTGACTGCGATCGATCTCGACTCCTTGCTCCGCCAAGCGCTCGACCGTGTTTCGGTCAAGGAGGCAGTGGCCGAGGTCGCCGCCGTCACCGGGACGCCGCGACGCGACGTCTACCAACGCGCTCTCGCACTCGATAAGGAGCGCGGCCATGGCCGATGAGCGGCCGCGCGCAAGTCCGATCCAAGCTCCGCGTCCCGAGCGCCAGATCGCGTTCCGAACCGGCATTTCCGCCGAAAGCCGCGCGGCAGCGTTTCTCGTCGCTAAAGGCTTCCGCATTCTCGCTCGGCGCTGGAGGAGCCCGGTCGGGGAAATCGATATCATCGCCCGCCGCCGAACCCTGTTGGTCTTTGTCGAGGTCAAGGCGCGCGAAAGATTCGACGATGCGGCCTGGTCGGTCACCGACCGCCAGCGCTTGCGCATCGCCGCCGCCGCCGAAGCATGGCTGGCCCGCTATGCCGACAGCCGTATCCGCGATATCCGCTTCGACGCCATCTTGGTGGCGCCGGGCCGGATTCCACGGCATATCACCTCCGCTTTCGAAGCCACCGGCTGATGCAATCGGGCGATCGCGTGCGCTACCAAAATAGATCTTCGGGGCGACGATGACTCTCAATGTTGCCGTTCAAATGGACCCCATCGATCGGATCAATATCCGCGGGGACTCCACCTTTGCGCTGCTGCTCGAAGCGCAACAACGCGGGCATTCCATCGCCTATTACACCCCGGACCGGCTGGCGCTGCGGGGCGCGAAGCTGATGGCCGCCGTGCGGCCACTCAAGGTGCGCGACCGGCAGGGCGATCATTTCACGCTGGGCGAGCCCCGCCGCACGGAGCTTGCTGAATTCGATGTGATCTTGCTGCGCCAGGATCCGCCCTTCGACCTTGCCTATATCACGAGCACCCATCTGCTCGAACGCATCCATCCCGGCACGCTGGTCGTCAATGATCCGCTGGCAGTGCGCAATGCGCCGGAAAAAATGTTCGTGATGGAATTTCCCGATCTCATGCCTCCGACGCTGATCACCCGCGACCTCACGGAAATCAAGGCGTTCCGCGAGGAGCATGGCGACATCGTGATGAAGCCGCTCTACGGCAAGGGCGGCGAGGCGGTGTTTCGGTTGGCGAAGGAAGATCTCAACTTTGGATCGCTCTACGACCTCTTTGCCGTGACTTTCCGCGAGCAATGGGTCGTGCAGAAGTTCCTGCCCGCCGTGAAAGATGGCGACAAGCGCATCCTCCTGGTTGACGGTGAGTTCGCGGGAGCAGTGAACCGGGTGCCCGCGCCCGATGATTTGCGGTCCAACATGGTCCGCGGTGGCATTCCGAAGGAAACGGAGCTCTCGGCGCGCGACCGCGAGATCTGTGCTCGCATCGCTAGGCCCTTGCGCGAGCGTGGGCTCCTCTTCGTCGGCATCGACGTGATCGGCGGCTATCTCACCGAGATCAACGTCACCTCGCCGACCGGCATTCGCGCCGTGAAGGACCTCGGTGGACCGGACGCAGCCGCACTGATCTGGGATAAGATCGAAGCCAAGCGGAAAGCGTAAATACCGACACCGCATCAGGCACCCCCACGCGCCTGACGGCATCAGCGCGGCGCAGGCGCGCCCTTCTGTTCCGCCTTGAGCTTCGCGATGGCGGCGCGAATTGGCGCGAACGGCCCGTATTTGTGCTGCTGCTCGCTAAAGCCGTCCGCATAGGGGCCATAGGGCGCATCGACCGGCTTTTCCAGGAGATCGGGAAAGTCCTTCTCGAGGCCGGCTTTGTGCGGCCGCGGCCGGGAGACGACATAGGCCGCAATGTCCCACGCTTGTTCCGGCGAAAGCTGCGGGTTCAGGTAGTCGACCCCATGCGGCATGTTGAAGTGGAGAAAATTTGCCGCCGTGATGAGGCGCGCCATTCCGGCGCCGTCGTTGAAGCTGTCGTTGCCCCAGAGCGGAGGCATCATGTAGCCGAGATCTGTTGTCGGCAGACTGCGGCGAATGCCGGCGCCATCGGGGCCGTGACACACGACGCAGGCATTGGCGTAGCCCGCCTCGCCGCGCGCGGGGATCGGCTGGGCGATCAAGCTCCGGCATGTTCCCGGTGCCCAAGCCCGGCACCAGCTGCCCGGGCGAAACGCCGGTCGACAGGAATTTGATATAGGCCACCATCGCCTGCATTTCCGGAGAGCTCACCGGTAACGGCCGTCCGTTCATGCTGCGGGTCATGCAGGCGTTCAAACGGTCCTCGATGGTAATCGGCGCACCGGAGCGGGCGCTGTAGCGCGGATACTTTTCCAATAACCCGAACAGCGGGATGCCAAACTTCTTCGTTCCGGCCTGAAGGTGGCAATTGCCGCAGGCAAGATTATTGCCGGCAAACCGCTTCGCGCGATCGGGCACCTCGGGGCCGATATGGGCGTAAGTCGCGGTGATGAGGTCGCGCCCACGCCGCACCAGGCGCCCGTAGTCGTTGTTCGGCAGCGCGCCGATTTCCGGAACAGTCCAGATCTGCTGCGCTGGCGTCGCCTCTTGCGCAGAGCTCACCCTGACGGACCAGCCATCGACTCCTCCCGCCGCCCACGGGAGCGCGAGGACGCCGACCGCCACCCAAGCTCTCGACATCCAGTCACCTACCGCCCAACAGCCGCGCAGACAGCTTTGTACCACGGGCCCATTGGCGGCTTTGTTCTCGGATTGTTCTTGCTGCTGATGCGATTTTCCGCTATTTTTGCCCGCAAGCAGGGGCAGCATGGTCCAGCGTGTCGCTACCGTGGCGTTCGAGGGCATCGAGGCGCGCGCCGTCGATGTTCAGGTTCAGGTTGCGCCGGGACTTCCTGCATTTCATGTCGTGGGATTGCCCGACAAAGCGGTGTCGGAGGCCCGCGAGCGGGTGCGCGCGGCGCTGGTCGCCTCCGGCTTGGCGCTGCCCGCTCGCCGCATCACGGTCAACCTCGCTCCCGCTGACCTGCCGAAGGAAGGCAGCCATTACGATCTGCCGA
>Ga0070715_10000202_pt1 | contig 14071 bp, 27 predicted proteins | sample LARL111metaG_FD_71394 | JGI IMG/M metagenome (GOLD analysis project Ga0070715, IMG submission 71394) | Corn, switchgrass and miscanthus rhizosphere microbial communities from Kellogg Biological Station, Michigan, USA - LAR L11-1 metaG | ecosystem: Host-associated > Plants > Roots > Rhizosphere ... | reverse complement strand
GGGTCCGCATAGATCCGTTGGCATTCCTTGCGAAATTCATCCATGTGCATTTTGCCGGTGGCCTGATCCTCTTGCGCGTAACTGCACTTGGCGAGCACATATTCCTGTAAGGCGTAGATGAAGCCCCCCGGCAGCTCCACCACGTCGGTGCCCGTCGCGACTTCCAAGGGCATGCGCGAACCCTTGAACCAGCCCGACAAATGCGTGACGGTCACGCCGGTACTGTGCGCCGCCGCCGTGGTGCCGCACTGGCCCCGCTGCAACACCGTGATGCCGGTGGTGCCGGTGAGCGTGCCGTAAAACAGAATCTCGCTCTCGATCCCCACATACCCGTACGTCAAAAACCCCGCATTACTCGCCACCGCAAAGCCGGTGGTGGTGGTGGCGCTCAAGGCGTTGGGCGTGAGGGGGCTCGTCGGATCGGTCGTGGCGGGCACCGGAAACAACCCCACTTCCATGTGGTCCGTCTGCCGGTGCTGCGTGTAGAACTGGCTCTGCCCGCCCGTAATGGCTTTGGGCCAGAGGGTCATCCCCTCCGGCCCGAGCATCAGGCGGAAGCCGCCTTGAAAGCCTTCGTCGAGCTGGTGCCAGGCCCCGTTCAAGCTGTAGTTGGGCTGGTTCGCCGTGACGGACACCGCCGTCCAGTCCTTGATGATCCAGCCGACCTGCTCCGACAGGGCCTTGATGCCGTCGTTGATCCAGCGGTACAGCGTTTGGGCACGGAAAATCCCGCCGTCCGTGGTGGGCAGCGGGTTCCCGGATGCGTCATAGACGGCATCCGGGATGATGTCCCGCACGATGTTCACAACCGTCGAAGCTGGGACGCTCACACGCCCCTCCTTCTAGGTTGCGTCGATATTACAATCGAACGATGCCGTATCCGTGTTCGCCGTGCCAAACGGCACCGGGAACACCGCAATGCGCGCATAGGCGTACGGCAGATTGTCCGGCGTCACGCCGTTCATCATCAAACAGCTGGTCGCCCGTGCCGCTTGATACTGCGCAATCACCGAGGTGCCGGTGGACGATCCGGTCGCGCTGAACGCACCGCTGGAGGTCGCCACTTGCAGCTGGAAGATCATGCCGCCCGAGGCCACGCCCATCTTGTAATTCTTCATCCAGATCAAGGCCCGCACCGCGCGGACCCCGAAGCCGGTCGAGAACACGGACGTACAGCCCACGAACGTCGCCGCGCCGCTCAAATCATTATCCGCAAATTGATTGCGGTAGCTGGGCACGCCGTCCCAGGTATCCCCGGCAATGGACGCGCCAATGGCGGCATTCACAATCCCGAACGTCGAACAAAACCGCTCACGCACCGGCCTCGAAAGGCCGTTCAGCAAATCTGTGAATCGATTCATGATCGTCTCCTTTCTGCCGGTTAGGCGTTGGCAACCCCGGTGATCCGCGCATGCTGCCGGAGCGAGTCAAACTTGAGGTTCCAGCCCACGGTAATGCGGCTGACCACAATTTCTTGCACGCTCGGCATGACAAACGGTCGGACCCGGAAGTTGTTGGTGGTGAGGAACACCGGGTTAAAGTATTTACTGGTGAGGATTTCGAACTCGCCCGCCGGCACGAACTGATCGTGCAGCATGACGGCGCTGTTGTACATCAGGTGGTTCTTGAATCCCGCCCGCGTGGTCTCCTCATCGAAGTACCGCTGATTGGGCGTCAAGAGGTTGATGTAGCTATTGAACCCGGCCTGGGTCGTAATGATCGTATCCGGCTCTTCGTTCCCGAACGTCGCTTGCCCGTAGGCGGTCTGCAAGTTCGAGAGGCCCAGATTGCCGGTAAACGAGGTCGGCCCGGCCAAGCCGTTGCTCAACCAGAACGACGAACTCAGCGTGATCCCCGCATAGGTGCCGCTCGACGCCAGCGCCGACACGAGCGAATCGGTATCGATGCTCGTATTTTGTGGGCTGGTGCCGTAGATGCTGCGCGAGAGCTTTTGCAGCAAGCTCATCATGGCGATTTCTTCCTTCGCCTTGACCAGCGACAAGACCGCTTCCGGTCCCGCGTTCATGTCCAGATCGGTCGTGGGAATCACGATCGATTCATAATAGAAGCGCCATTGCAATTCAGCCGGCTGGGCCGAATCCGCAATGGAGGTATCCAGAATCTGCGAGCCCCAATAGGCCCCGCCCGTCACTTCTTCCGAGGAAATGACGGTCCAGACGATGGATCCGCCGCCCGAGACCTTGCGGCCCTGGCGGGTGGCCCGCCAAAACGTCGGAGACGGCTTACCCACGGCATCGACCAAATCTGGTGCGATGTACTTCTGAGTAATTCCGTTCATTGTGTTAATAAGACTCACAGGAGGCTGTGAGAGCTGTGTGCCTACGCCTGCCATGGTTCAGGTCTCCTTTTCAGCCTCCCGCGTACTCTCACACCCGATTCTGCAACGCTTCTTGCAACTCCGGCCCAAACTCTGCCAGCGCCATCGCGGCCCGGCTGTTCCAATCTTTGGGGAGTTCCGGCGCGGGGGCCCCGCTGCCCCGTCGTCCGCCCGGTTGGGGCGGCATCGGCGGTTCGGCTTTGGCCTTCTCGTAGCCGCGCTTCTCCGCGTCGGCTTCGGCTTTTTTGAAACGTCGCTCTTCGGTGTGGAGGCGGTAGGCGGTGTCAATGTCCGGGCCCTTCGAATACATCTGGCGCGTGAATTCCGCCAATTCCTGCGGGTTCACGTCCGGATCTTTCTCCTTCAGCCGGTCCAGCTGCTGCTGATAGCGGTAGCTGTTCATGCTGATTTCGTCCATCTGCATCCGCTGCGCAAGCTGCCCGATGGTGTTTTGCTGCCCTTCGATCAACTTCACCAGCGGCCCAAAGGCCGGATCACTCCGGTAGGCCGCCAGATCGTCGTCCTGGGCGTTGCGCGGGTCCACCCCGCGTGCCGCCATCGCTTGCGCCAATTGCGCTTGCAACGCCTGTTCGCGTTGCGTCTGCTGTGCCAGGATCTGCTCCATCTGCTTCTGCTTGCTGGAGAGATCCTGTGTGTGTTTCGTAAACTCGGATTTCAGTCCCAGCCCATCGCGCCAGTCTTTGAGACTCATCTTCTCCCCTTGGATTTCGATGGTCATCTCATCGGGGTAGGCCGCTTTGTCGCTATAGAGTTTGGCTAAATCCATCGTGGCTCCTCTCCATTCTTCCTCCGGGGGTTGTCTGGTTGTTCACAGTGTGAACGTCGCCAGAGTTCCACGAAGAACATCATGGGGTTACATCATCGGAGTCGGCCCGCCCATCGGCGAGGGCATCATCCCCCCCAACAGGTCTGGAGGCGGTTGGAGTGGTTGACTCCCCAATTGCTCCAACTCTTCCCGTGCTTTCTGAATGTCCCCGTAGGCCTTGCTCAACAAATTACTGGCCTTGGCGCTGCGGGTATAGATCGTGGCGAGGGCAATCTGAATGTTCGCGCTGGCCTTCTGGAGCGCTTCCTGCTCCTTGGCCTGCGTGGGCATCCCGGCGAGCTGGTCCAACGCACCCATCGCGGGATTGCCTTGGGGCCCGCCTGGAGGCATCCCGGGCATCCCTGGGGGCATCCCGCCGGGCATCCCCGGCATCCCGGGTGGCATCATCGGCGGCATCGCCTACTTGCCGCCCTTGTTCTTGTTGACTTCGTAGCCGATCGGATCGGGAATGGACTTCCCGCCCTTCGGGCCATGCACACTGCCCATATTGCTCTTACTGTCCTGATCCTTCGTGCCGCTCGAATAGAGCGGACTGGCGAGTGGGTCGCGCTTACTGGTTCCTGGTACTCCGCTCATGTGGGTACTCCTTCGTGGTTAAGGAGCCTGTCCGGAGCAGACAGGCTCTGATTCGGCTCCTAGTTACTTCCGCTTGTGGCCGCGTTTCCGTCCTCGACGGTCCCGCACCTCTTCCTTGAAGAGCATGGTTGTGTACACCCCCCTTCACGTCCCCACCGTACAGCGCCCGGAGGAGTGGCCCGTCGCTCCGCCGCTCCAACTCCTGGCAGGCCAGGTTCGGGACTGACTACCGTTTCTTCTTGCCGCGATACGTCTTGCTGCCGCGTCCCATAATTCCCACAATAAAAAAGGCCGTCCCCCTGATCCTGTCAGGTGAGACGGCCTTTGTGACTCGTAATCCCTAATCGAGCCGAGGCGCTATTGTCGATCTAAGACGGCTTCGACTTTTCTCCTCAGTCCGTTCGCGAGCTGTAAAATCTCGCGCAGTTCTTGTCTGGAGGCTGTCACTAGCACATGCGTACTGAGACTGTCAAGCCCGTGCGCGCTGGGGAGCACCTGCGTCATCCCGCTGATATACCCGCTACCGCGCATAGACGCCCCCGCTCCCGCGTGAGAGTCGATCATATTCCGACGCTAAGGCTTCCTTGACTTCTGTTTCGGCTTCCGCATCACTCACGCTATCGACATACGAGACCGGCAGCCGCACGCCGATTTCCTTGCCCTGCACATGCGTCTGCCCGTTCACCACGCCCTTGTAGCGCACCCAGCCGCTACTGAGGCGTTCGCGCTGTCGAATCATCACCGTCATCGCCCCTCCCGCCCATACCGGACAATGGGTTCCGAATCGAGCGGGGCCAGCCCCGCCTTCTCACACACCCGGCGCATCGCCCCATGCGACGCCGCACAACCCACCGTGATCCGCACGGTCTGGTGCTCGTCCATGATCGCCCGCAAGGCCCGCGTGCCGGTTCCCTGATTCGGCGTGCCGATGAGCAGGCCAATATCAAATCCGTACCACGTCGGCATCAGCGTGGCCACGCCCACGAACTGCCCGTCATCGTGAATCCGTAGATACCGCGCCCCCATCGGCAACGAAGCCACATACTGGTACTGCCTCTCCAGTGTCGGCACTGCGCCCGCATGACGGGACTGCACGAGCCGACCGGGGGCCGTCAGCCATGTGAGGATCGTCGGATAGTCGTCGGGATGCACGGGGGCCAGCGTCATCATTTCTTTTTGTCATTTTTCTTCGCCATCGCCTTCATGGCGAGTTCCTGGTCGGCCTTCTGACTCTCCGCTTGCGCGTCCGGCATCTCCAGCGTCTTGAGCGTATACGCCGTGCTCACCTTGCCCATCTTGGAAAGCGCGAGCGTCAAGCGCTGCAAGAGCGTTTTCGAACGCAACGTAAACGAGGCCGGATCGACATGCACGCCATAGTCATCGGGCTTATTGATCGGCTCCCAGGGTGCCGGCTTCCACTCGGCCGCGCTCGCAAACGGAATCATGCGCGGCATCGTGTAGTACTGCGCCATGCGGTAGAACATCTGCGTGACGAGCTTTTGCACGGCCACATGCAGCAGGCGCGCGCGCAACCGCGTCAAGCCTTGCGCTTCGCTGATTTCGGTTTCGACCAGCTCGCCGCTCACATTCCCGCCACGCGGGGCGCGGTCGCGGCCCAGCACCTTGCCCATCAGTTCCCGGAAGAAGCTGCCCATCTTCACCATGCTCTCCGGCATCGGGGGCGGATAGTAAATCTTGAATTCCCCCACGCCCTTCGCAAACACCTGGCCGGGAATGTTGGCCCAGCTGCCCGGCTTGATGCCCGTGGTCACGTCCGCGACGACAATCCCGTTGTTCAAGCGGATGCCGTTCTCCAAGACCAGCGAATCCATTTTGTTCCCCGCTTGCGACAGCGCTTTCACCGCCCGCACCGCCGGGGTGCGCACCCAGAACTCATGCGTGGTCGGCTCACTCCAGACCGGCACAATCGGGAAGGGCCCGAGGAACGGATACTTATCGTCGTAGAGCACCACGCCGTTCGCCGCCACAATCAAGCGCCCGTTCGGATACTTGAGCTTGGTCTTAATCGTCATCACCGGCATCAGCTCGCCGGTCTCTTTGTTCGGCTCCATCACCGGATTCCCCTGCTCGTCTTTCTTCTCTTCGGGGATCTCTTCGGTGGCATCGTCGTAGATGTACAGCGTGAGCTTCTCCACCCGCGCCTTCAGATAGCCCGTAATCCGCGTGGCCTGCCCCGGCGCGTTCAGCGGCCCTTTGTAGCTCCCGCTCCCCCAGCGCTTCCACACCTGCCACCAGGGGGCCGCGTTCGGCGTGGCGGTACTCACCGCATCCTCGGGCTTCACACGGAAACCCACTTCGGGGAAGTCCTCACGGATCTGCCGGAGATCGACGACTTCTTTCACCAGCACATAGGCCCAGTTGTCATCGCTCGTGGCATCAGGATCGGGGAACACACAGGCAGGATCGATGGCGCGAATGTCCAATTCCTTTTGGTGCGTCTGGCGGTTTTCCTTGATGCCGCAATAGAGAAAGCCCGCCGGATGCAGCAAGCTGTCCCGTGCCGCAATCGCCACTTGCAGATCGGCAAAGGTGCGCGTCCATTCGGCTTGCATCGCCGTTTCGACGTTCTGGTCCCGCTCGCCCTTGGTGGGGTCTTTATGGACGAAGATCTTCATCGGATTGTCGGTCAAGTCCGACACTTCCGAGAGGATCATCGTTTTCAATTCATTGACGACGATGGGCAGCTTGAACGAGGGCAGATCCGTATCCCACTGCTCGCCCCAGTAGATCGCGCGGTCGTCGTCCCAATCGTCGTCGTTCGCCTGATCGGTCTTGCCCTTCGCGGCATCGTCAGCGAGTTTCGAGAGCCATTGCCAGGTCTCACGCTCCCCCGCCGGGGCGGTCAAGTCGAACTCCTCCTCCTTGGGGAGGGCGGCGGCGGCGCCACCGAGGAGTGGTTGTGGGTCTTCCGCCATCAGAATTGTCCGGGATCGGGCGTCAAGTCATCGTGATACTCATCGGCATCCTGTGGCGCTTCCGCGGCGAGCTTCGCCTCAATCGCCGGGGCCAAATCAGGCCGTTGCTCCGCCAAGTCCAGCTCATCCCGCTGCACGCGCCGTGATTCCTTGGCCCAGCAGCCCGGCGAACAGACCCGCCGCACGTCGTAGTGCCAGCGCCCCACGCCCTCCGCGTTCATGCGGTACTCCTGCTTCGTGCGTTCGAAATGCGGGCGCAGGATCTTGAACTTGCCGGGATCGGTCGCGGCAAACTTGTACGGCCCGCCCTGGCATTGACTGCATCGCCAGTGGCAGATCCGGTGCGGCTGACAGCTCACACAGTCGGGAATGCAACAGGCGCTTTTCATCGTGATGGTTGACATCATTTCCCCCATTCGTGCACGGGTTGGTTGCCGTTCTTCGGCACCGTGATGAGTTGCTGCTTCCGCTGATGCTCGGCCTTCCGGCCCATCAGGCGCTCTTGCAGCTCGTCCTGGGCCAGGTGCAGCATGAAGCAGGCAATCATCGGATCGTTCGGCAGATCAAAGATGATCCGCCCATCTTCAAACAAGCGAATCCGGGCATCGCCCCGGAGCGCGTCAGATTGCTGCATCGTTAAAACCCCTTTCCCATGTACTTCAGCGCGGGTTGATCCTCGCGCCGTCCCGCGCCGATCGTGCCGCCTGCGCGACCCTTATCCACGGTCCGCCAGTTCTCACAGACCGGGCAGCGAAACACCCAATGCCGGTGCGTTTCGTCCTGCACCGTCATGGCCAGGCCCTTGCGGGGGCAGTCCTCACAATGGCAGACGATCGTCAGGGACATCTTCATAATCCAGTTTGCGCTTCAAACAGTAGCCCTCCATCGGCGCATAGCAGATGTAGAACGAGGGCGATTGCTCCAACACGATCCACGTCGTCTCATCGCCGCACCGCATGCCGCCAGGCCGGGGCCGATGGCGAATCCAACGGTAGCCGTTCAGCGTGCCGCTCATAAGGCCAGCCAGTTCGCGGGCTCCCGCGTCTGCGACTTATTGAACCGCGTTTCCCAATCCGCGTCCCATTGGGCGATCGGATCATTGACCGTCTGCATCCCGGCCCCCCGCAACCGCTCGCGCGTCAGCCGCTTCTTCTCGGGCTCCAGCTCGACGTGATAATGCTCCTCACCCCACACCGCACAGGCGATGCCAAAGGCAAAGAGCAAGTCGTCCTTGCCCGCCAAGGATTCATACCGCCCGCTATCGTTCTCGCCAAAGCTCTGGAGCTGCGTGAGCAAGCTCTCCGAATGAATCGTACAGAGGCGCTCCTTCACGACTTCGACCATGCGGTTAATCATGATGCTGCGCGTTTTCGTGTTCGTTTCCCAGCCCCACATGCGCCCCGGATCGGGCTTGATGTGGTCTTTGTGTTTGTAGCGGTAGAGGTGGAAATAGTTGTGGTCTTTGAGGAGATAGGTCAGCAGTTCGCGCCCGCCACCGCCGCCACTGGCGGTGATTTCGGGCGCCAGAAATGCAGTATTGTAGCGTCGTCCAAGGACCGCGAGATGCCGCGCCATGACGTAGGTGGGGGACGCACAGTCGTATTCAGCCACCTGCTCAAGTGTGTCCAGGTCAAAGACTTCGGCGGCACTACGGCTATGCGATTGGTCATCAAATCCCATACTCGTATCCGCGCCGATGAGGTACTTACGACCAGGAACCGGGGGCTGCCAAATTTCGAGATAGCCATCCGGATCGGCGGTAAAGCGTCCATCGAGGTCGAGTCGGAACTTCTTCCCATCGCGAATCTCCTTCCGCATCGGAATCAGGTCGGCGCTGCGGAACAGCGGCAATCCGGATTGAATGAACGCCTCCTCCGGCGTGCTCGGATACTCCTGGTGAAACTGCTCGACATCGCCTCGGCAGTAGCCCTCAATCATGAAGCGCCGCCACGCGAGCTGTCCGGCCCGCAGGCTGAACTCCTCCCGTAAGGCCACTTCTTCATAGTCCAGATCCGCCAGCACGGCGCCCTCGGCATCGGCGCCGCCCGCATAGCGATAGTCCGGCAGTTCGTACTCCGCGAGCTTGAACCAGGGCAGAAAGACGGGGGTGAGGTGGTTCTTGCCCCGCTGCGCCCGGTTCCATTCGTCGTAGAACAGCTCGCCCTCGTGCGTCTTGCCGTTCGCCGTGCTCTCGACGAACAGCCAGCTCTCACCCTTCATCGGCACGGTTTGCAAGGCCGCAATCCAGGCCTCCGGGTGCGGCCACAAGGCCACTTCGGAGAGATGCAAGGCCGTCATGGTCATGGAGCGGGTGGCGTGCGGAGACCCCGCCGTGGCAATGGAATACTGGCTGGTGCCCAACTGCATTTCTGTCCCGGCTTTGCTCACAAACGGCGTTAAGGGCGAGAGGTCCATCATGCGCTCCGCCATCTTCCAAATGTGCGTGGTGCTCTCACTCGCATGCGCAATGACTTTGGCATTGACGTAGGGCTCCCACACAAACCGCGCGGTGAGCAGGCCTTGAATGAGCGTTGACATGCCCATCTGCCGGGCCTTGAGGATGATGAGCCTGATCGAGCGCCGTGCATCCAAGGCCGGCGCAATCACGTCCCGCCAGACGATCTCCTGCGCTTCATTGAACTGAAAGCGCACGGCCGTGGGCACGTCTTTGGGACGAATCCACAGCGACTCAATGAACCGTCGGTAGAAGGCGGACCGGCTCGCCATCGCTAGTAGTCCGACTCGTCCTTACGCGTGCTGCGGGTGCGCGGCGGGCCATACGGTCCCGTGCCCTTTTTGTTGTACACCTGATCGCCGCCCGCTTGATCGCGGTTCTTGCCCGATGGTCCGGCGATGGATTGCCGCATATCTCCTCCAAACGGGCCCACGTAGTGGTCAAACTCATCCGCCTCCCCCCGAGGCTGGTACAAGAGATCATTGCCGCGCCTGCGGTCGTTCTGTCGCTTGGGCATGGTCGTACTCCTTAGCTCACCGTCACGACCGGCGGCGTCTCCGTCACCGGGTTGCTGACCGGCACCGTAAAGTCTGACTTGCTACTGCTGATCATCGTGCCGTCCGGCATGAGCACGCTCACCACGGCCTGATAACTGCCCGGCGGCACATTGTCTACTTCGTTGCTAATCTGCACGGTGGCCATCGTCGTCTCCCTTCATCAGTTCAGTGGCATACTTCCGCAGTTCATCGATACTCACTTTGCCCGTGTCCCGCAAGAACTTCGCCGCCTTCAACTTGAGCGCCATGTTCTCGCACTTCTCCAACGCCTGCACCAGCTCGAGCGGCGGCATCGTCTCCGCCTTGGCCAGCACCGCCTGCGCGAGCAAGCGCGGCAGCGTGCCGTCCGTCAGCCCGTCTTGGGTGTCCAAGTGCGCCTGGACCGCCCCGAGCCAGCCCGCTGCCGGCTCTCCGACTGGAGTTGCTGCTCGATCGTCGCCCGTTCGCGGTCGGTCGGCAGCCACGTCGTCCCCGCGTCCATATTGGGGGAGGCCTCGACGGAGGCTGAATCGATCAGGGGCGGTCGTGATTGATTGCGCAACCAGCGCAGCGTGGTCCCCAGGTGAGAGAGCTGCCACAGCACGACGCCGAGGCCGGCCAGGACGAGGAGCAGCAGGCTCAGGAGTATCCATGCCATTCAGGCCCCCGGATCCTTGAGCCGGGGATCGAGCGGCGCGAGGGTCATCCACACGTACACGACGGCACAGCCCAGCAGGAGCGCCGTGAAGACCCCGCCCAGCCACGCCATCCACACCGAGAAATAGGAGAGCACACAGGCCATAGGGCAAACCCCTAGCTAATCACGATATTCGGGTTTCAACTTAAAGGGAAACGTGGTCATGTCGTAGAGTGGCTTCTGCCACGGCTTCCAGCGCCGTTGCACCAGCTTGCGGCCCTCCATGCGGCGGCCCCACGCGGAGTCACCTTTCCGCTTCGCGCCAGAGAGCTGGCCGAGGTAACGCATGCGCTGTACCAGGAGTGAGTCGTTCGCTAACGTAGCCATCAGGGTTGCGTGTACACCGCTCGCCGCGTGCTGTCAATCTTTTTTTCTTGACACATGCCTAGAGGTCCGGTATACAGGTCCCATGGAAACACCCTTCTTACTTCCGACCTATCAGTGCTGCCGATGTTCCCATCAGTGGATTCCACGGAAAACACACTATCCGAAACGCTGCCCCTCGTGTACCTCAGCCTATTGGGATCGTCCGACACAAAAAGAATTTGAGGAGTCGCGCACGCATGCAATATCTCAGCGTCAAGAACCTTGAGGTCTATCAACATTACAAAGATCGTGATCCGAAATGGATTAAACTCTACTACTCCATTTTAGACGATGAAGTATTTATGGTCCTCGATGAAACCATGCGGTGTCGCTACATCACCTGTCTCATCATTGCGAGCCGCACCCACAACAAGATTCCCTATGACAAATCCTATCTCAAGAAGATTATGCGTCTTGATAAAGCCCCGAATTTACAACCACTTATCGATCACGGATTTCTCGTCTATCATCCGTCTAGCATTCCTCTAGACGACGACAAGCATTTGTCGCAGGGTCCGAATCACTCTCTCCTCTCCTCTCCTCTCCTATCTCCTCTTTCCGTTCCGAAGATGTCTCCGGATCTTAAGAGCAATAGTCATGCTGAACGAAATGGGCGAGGGCCGCGACCGTTTCCGGACGATCTTGTCTTTAATGACACGATCAAAAGCTCCTGGGCCGATCATGGGATTGATCCGGGCATTGAGTTTGCGAAGTTTCGGGATTATCACCGCGCCCGCGCCACCCGCTTTACCGATTGGATGGCCGCGTGGCGGAATTGGGCGAGGAAAGCCATTGAGCTGAAGGAGGCCTCCCATGTGCGACCAGTGCGGTAACCAGCCGTGCACCTGTCAGAAGAAGGCGCAGACACCCAAAACCCTCTGGCTCCTGCAGACCTGTCAGGCTCCAGGCTGTGCGGTCGTGATCCGCTCGCATCCGGACCGCCCGCTGCTGAGCCCGCGCTGTCAGTGGCACAACCAAGGCCGCGCGTACAACAGCGCCCAGATCAAGCACACCCCAGGTGAGGGGGCGCTCCTCAGCCGCGATGAATTCGGGCAGGATCTCTTCGAGGCCATCGCGGTGCAAGCCGAAATTCGCCAGTGCTACCGCAACGCGCAGATCGAGCGCGGGAAGACGCGACCAGCGAAGGCCGAGGCGCACGAAGTCCGCGCGGTGGAATTACAGCACCACCTGGAAACGATCTTGAAGAAGAACACGATCTCAGGGCCAGACCTCAAGCGCCTCTTGGCCATCACATGACCGGCGACTATTTTATTTATACCCTCATGTCCCTCAACCTCGCCGCGTCCCTTACCTACGGCTGGCAGGGGCAGTATATCAAAGCCTTGTACTGGATCGCCGCGCTGCTCTTGAACTTCTGTGTGTTGAGGATGAAATGAGCCGATATAAACAAATGATGAAACGATTCTATGGCCCAGGAATTAGTAAATACATTCCCACGCATAAGGAAGTGCCGCTAGAGCCTACAGAGGCGATGATTCGAGAAGGCGTGAAAGCATTTCAGCATGCTCGCTATCAAGAAAGCGACTCATTGGCAGACTGGAAAGCCTTCTACGTGGCCTGCATAAAGGCTTATAAACCATGAGCCTGCCTCAGCCCTACTACGACGAGGACGGCATTACGATCTATCATGGCGATTGCCGCGAGATCCTGCCTTACTTGCCCAAGGTGGATCTGGTGCTGACCGATCCGCCGTATGAAGCGGAAGCTCATACAGTGCAGAGGCGTGTTCGTAGAGGTAACGAGCCGCTGAGCTTCGAGCCGCTGAGCTTCGAGCCGCTGAGCTTCGGCCTTCGCGAAGCTGCGGCCATAGGCATGGCGAATCTCTCAACTGGCTGGATTCTCGTATTCTGTCAGATTGAAGCGGCCATGCTCTGGCGTGAACAGTTAGAAAAGGCTGGGGCAATCTATCGGCGATCGTGCATTTGGGTGAAGCCTGACGGCATGCCTCAGTACAGCGGAGATAGGCCAGGCATGGGCTATGAAACCTTCGTGGCCTGTCATGCGCCTGGGCGTTCTACGTGGAACGGTGGAGGCAAGCATGGCGTGTTTATCTTCAACAAAGGCGAGAATGGTGGCATCGCTAACGAGCATGAAACACAGAAGCCGCTCAAGCTCATGAAGGAGCTTGTATCGCTGTTCTCGGATCCTGGAGAGACTATTCTTGATCCATTTGGAGGCAGTGGGACCACAGCGAGAGCGGCTAAGGATTTGAGTCGCAAATGTATCTGCATTGAGATTGAAGAGAAGTATTGCGAGATCGCCGTCCGGCGCCTGGCCCAGATGGTGCTGCCGCTCTCTGGCACGGATCGTGCCGACTCGGGATCTCCCTAGGGCCTTTTTTCTTCTTGACACACGCGCATACATCTAATACACTGCATACATGAACCGCACGAACCATCAGGAGGCGATTATGATCATCACGAAAGTCACGCACACCGCCGACTGTACGCGGGTCTTCAAACGCTACGATCTCTCCTGCCCCCGCTGCCAAGAATTAGCGCACGGCGCCCCCGCGCGGAAGGGTTGGTTCACCCCGCGTGCCCTTGAGCCCCGGTGGGTGCCCTGCCGCTGTTTCGATCCGAATCCGGGCGGCTATTGCACGGTCTGCGGGAACGGACGTGACGTTTCATGAAAACCCACATCACCACGATTCGACTGACGCCCACGATGCACCGGATCTTGAAACGGATCGCCGGGCCGCACGGCTCGGTGTCGAGTGTGATCCGGTTGTTGTTGGCGCGGGCGATCCATCACTCCAAGGAGGTCGTATGATTCCCTTCACGCAGTTCACCCATCTCTTGGCGACGCGCTTTGCTGGACAACTCCTGGAGGGCGACCATACACCCAACGGGCAGGCCTGCCTCTTGGAAGCCGCGCATGCGGTCCTGGAGGAGCCCTGGTCGGATGCGCCGACGCACTGGCCGGATCTCCGGCCGCTCAATGATGCGTGCTGGTCGTCTGCCGCCGTGCGGACACAGCATCTCGTGCCGGTGCTCGAAGCCTACTGGGAGTGGGGGGAATGGTCCTCGTCACGTCGTCAGAGGGTGATCGCGCAGGTGTGCCTCCTCACGGTCACTCGACTCATTGCCGAGTTACCGGGTCTGGAGGAGGCGGGGCGCCAGCCGTGTCGCGCCGCGCGCACGCTCAACGAGGCGGCGGCGGCGGCGCGGGCGGTGCGGGCGGCGGCGCGGGCGGTGGCGGCGGCGGAGGCGGCGGCGGCGGCGGAGGCGGTGGCGGAGGCGGCGGCGTGGGCGGTGGCGGCGGCGGAGGCGGCGGCGGTGGCGGCGGTGGCGGCGGCG
>Ga0070715_10000201_pt1 | contig 14089 bp, 18 predicted proteins | sample LARL111metaG_FD_71394 | JGI IMG/M metagenome (GOLD analysis project Ga0070715, IMG submission 71394) | Corn, switchgrass and miscanthus rhizosphere microbial communities from Kellogg Biological Station, Michigan, USA - LAR L11-1 metaG | ecosystem: Host-associated > Plants > Roots > Rhizosphere ... | reverse complement strand
AGCCCCGTCGTCGTGTTGAACACCGCTGGCGCCGGGTCGATCAGCCCGAGGCGCTTGTCGCGGATGCCCGCGCGCCCGATCGCCTCCGCGACCGTCCCCGGATCGGTCGACCCCGCCGCCGGCCCGATGCAGAAGCCCGCGCCCCAGCCGCCGCAGTCGCTCGACTCATATTGCAATGTGGCCTGACACGTCGTGGTCGTCAGCCCGTCGCCGTTCGTCGTGTGCGCATAGACATCGAGGCTCGTCACGAAGTTGCCCGCGATCGTGGGGTTCAGCGCGTTGAGACTCGGCGCCTGGTACAGAATCGGTCGCACCACCAGCCAGCGGCGGCCGACGATCGTGACAAAGCCACCCGCGATACTGATCTGGAGCGGCTCGATGCGCCAACGATCGCCCACGGCCAGATCGTCGAAGCGATCCGCCACGCTGAAGTACACGGCGATCTCGCCCACATCCGTCACCGTCGTGGGCAGCGTGATCGTAAAGGTATCGTTAAAGCCGGTGCCGAACGCATCCGAGTACACCAGCGTGCCGCCGCCGACCGTCGCGCTGCCGATCAGGGTCAGCTGCTCGATGCCCATCGCCTGCACATAAAACTCTGGGGCGAGCAGCGCCACCCGGCGCCCGGTCGCGTCGGTATCGCGGTAACGCACCATCGACGCATCGTTGAAGCGCGGCCAGGGCAGCTGTGTCGTCACGTACTCCGGCGCCACGCGAAAGCCCAGATACTTAAATAAGGTATCCTCGGCGCGCTCGATCGCCCGCCGCAGATCGTCGCGCCCCGCCGCGTCGGTGCCCTGCCAGGAATACTCGCGCACCAGGCCCGAGCACTTGCTATCGTTTTTCACGATCGTGCCATCGGCCAACCCCCAGAACAGCCAGGGGTTGAAGCCGATCTCCGCGCGCCAGATGTCAAGGGGGAGTAAGGGCATAGCTAATTTGCCCCCGTCGCCTGATACCGATCGTGCTGCGCTTGCGTGCATGCGGGCAAACTGGCCGGCGCACTCATAGGTAGCGTCAGTGCGAACAAAATGATCGGCAGTAGATATTTTGTCATTATGGCACCGTCGCTAATGTGACAATTTGCGTACCTGACAATGCAGATGCGAACAGCGCCACATGCGCGATCGATCCATCATACGGGCTCGATCCCGTGCTGCTGATCGCGCCAACATCGGCCTGATCAAAGGTGCCATTTTGCCAAACACCCAACCCAACTTGTGTTGATCCGACTTGAGCCCCGTTTAAATATGCCTTCATTTGATTCGCGCCAGCACTCCACGTTATCGCATAATGCATCCACGCCGTTGTATTTTGCCCAGCCGGGGAAACGACCTTTGCTACAGCATTTGCCTTGTAGTTAAAATCAAGCTGCCCCGCTATATTTCGCTTGATAATATCAACAATATTATTTGCTGCCGCACGTTCTAGGCGAAAAATCCAGCGGTTGACCCCATCCGACCATACTCCTGCTGCGCGCACCTGTGCCCAAAGCGACAACGTGCCCTCTGCGCCATTGAGCGCCGTTGACAGCCCTGCCACGTTGACATTGTTACGGCTGCTGCTGGCAGGTACAAACAATGCCGATGTGCGCCCGTCGCCAATACCCGCGCCGCCAAGCGTGACACCAGTATACACGCCGTTGAACCCGCCACCGCTAGCATCAAGCGATACGGTCGCACCTGCAGCTTCCGCCTGTGGCCAGTAGGCGATTGGCCCAGCAGCAATGATCTTCTGGGTATACGTCGGCGTGTAGCCCGCGCTTGTGGCGGGCGTCGATCCGGCCGCGTTCGTCGCCGTGACCGTGACCGTAAGCGTGGTGCCAATATCAGCCGTGACAATCGTGTAGGTGTTCGCCGTCGCGCCGCCGATGTTCGCGCCGTTACGTTTCCACTGATAGGCAAAGCTCGTCGGTGTATTCGCCCAGGTGCCGTTGGTTGTACTCAAAGTGCCAAGCGCCCCGCTGATCACCGGGAGTACCGTGTTAGCTGGCACTGGATTGAGCGACCCGCTCACCACCACGATCGGGATCGCCAGCCCAGCCAGCACCCCCGCCGCCTGCGCGCCACTCGCAACCACGATCGGCATGGGTTCATTGCCTTGCGTCGGGCGCCCATCGCTCACCACAATCACCGGACGCGCGGGTCCGGCCTCGACGGGCCGCCCATCAGCCACCACCGCGACGCGCAACGCCGGGCCGCCGTCGGCGGATCGATCCGTGACGGCGACGACGGGGATGGCAGGTCCAGCCCGAGTCATCGCTTTTGCTCCCACTTCCGAATAAGGACGGTTACACTCGACAGCGCCAGCCAGGTTAACGGTAAGGTCCACGTGAGATCGATGTACAGCGCGACGGCGAGCGCGACCCACACCGACATGCACATGATGCACTCCAGGCCGCGCCCGACCCACGTATCCGGCTTGGCCAGCCCGCGCAGCTTCGTGAAGATCATAAACGGGCCTTCCTCATCGGTGAGCATCCGTGACAGGCGGTAGACCGCAAGGGCGGCCAAGACGAAGGTCGTCAACTCCACGCCAGCCCCCGCGTCACCGACCGCCGCGCGTAGCGATCCCCGATGTGTTCGCTTTCGAAACCGGCCAGCTTCACACAGTCGAACGCCTGCATGAGCGACCACGCGCAGCCACTTTCGAGCGGCCCGGCGAATTGATCGGTGTACTCCAAGAAATGCGATTGCTGTCTCCAATACGCCCACTGCGCGCTCGTGACCGCCCACATGGCCCCGTATGCCCCCCAGCCGTTTGCGCCGTCGATGTAGACCTTATACGGCGGCTGCTGGGTACGCTCGAAACGGTGTGGGATCAGCACCTGATCGGCAAAGCCCGCCTGCCAACTGTATACCCGCTCAAAGAACACCGGATCAAGTGGCCAGTTGTCATGCTCGCTGTAGCACAGCAGATCGTAGCCAAACCGCCGATCGTCCATGAGCCTGCGGCATTCCAGCGGCAGCCGCAGCGGATCGCCGTCGACGTGCGCCCAGTCACACAAGCCGATCGGCACATACTCGCACGCGGTGTGGATACCGTCGTCAACCACGACGATATCAAGCTGGTGCGCTTTCGTCGCAATGCACGGCCCGCCGAAGTCCTGCACGCCCGACTCAGCCAGCCCACGCCAGCCGACCAGGCAGCGGGTGAGATTTGCGGCGGCCTCGGGCGTCGGCTGCGCGTAGTGCGCGATGGCAAGCAGGATGTTCACGACGTAACCTCGATTGCTTTGTAGTACATCCTAAAGTTCTGTTCTGATACAAGCTGGAGCCATGTCCGTCCATCGGTGTAACCGGTAACAATCCAATCGCCTGCCATAATATGTGCGCGCCCAGCTGGGGTATTGATATAGCCCCAGGTTGTGTCGCGCGGCTGCATTCCATGCTCATCTGGCCATGGATGTATACATTCTGGCCATGTTTGCTCAGGATCAAACTGTTCAGCCTCGACAATCGCCGTTGTTAAACAGTAGCTCACAAATACACCACCCCGATCCCGCAGTACACGCCCGGCAGCGCGACCTTCTCAGCGGTCTTCAGCCCCTTTTCGGCTTTGATCTCGCGCCACAGTCGGGGCACATCCACGCGCTCATTCGGCATGCCGCCGTGGTCGGTCACATCATGAAAGGCAATCACGCCACCCTTGCGCACCATCGGGCGCACGTTGGCCCAGTCCTGGCTCACATATTCATACCAGTGCGAGCCGTCGATGAACGCGAAATCATACGGCGCCTGAATCCGCATCCAATCCACTGATGCGAGACTCGTGCTATCGGCGTCGATCGCCTCCAGGCCATGCCCGCGCTCGTTCGCCCAGCTGACCCACAGCGGAATATGCGCAGTCGAGCCAATCGACACGCTGGTGAAATTCGAGCCCTTCGGCGCGTGCTGCATGAAATGCCACAGCGTGCCGCCGACGTGCGCGCCGATCTCTAGGACCTTGCGCGGCTTCAGCTTATCGTAGATGCCGAGCAGCCACTCGAACTCTTCTTTGAGCTGCACGCAATGCACCGGCGTACTGTCATCGTCCATCCAGGTCATGATCGCCACCCGTTTGCCTTGCGCCGCTCGTACAGCGCGGCGTCCTGATCGATCTTCATGCGCCCTTCGGCATACACCGCGTCATCGTCGCCGCCGAAGTAGGGATGGTCGTGGAACAGCGTCGCCCACGGCGCTTTGACGTACAGGCCATCGGCAATCGCGCGCTGGCACAGCTCCGTATCGCCATGCGTATGATCGTACATGGTCGGCCAGCCGCCGTAGTCCATGAGCAGGCTGCGGCTGATCAGGAAGTGGCAGCTGTGCCCGGTCTCGTGATGCCCGTCGTTGAAGCCGACCATCCCCGGCCCATCGCCAAACGTCGCCTGGTAGGCACGTACCGCCCGTATGAGCCAGTGCTGACCGGGCAGGAGGTCGTTGGCCAGGTTGACCAAATGGGTAAACTCCGGCCAATGATCGGTTGCTGTTTGGAGACAACCCCAATACCCGCGCCGCTCATGCGTACCAGCGTACCAAATCGGCAGATCGGCATTGGTCAGTGCCCCCATCACAGGCGGATCGTTATCGACCATACAAATCAACTGCCAATCGCTGTAGCCCGCCGTCGCCAGCAGCCGCTTGACGTTGCGCACGGTCTGCTCTGCGCGCCCCCGGCAGGGCATAATCGCCGCGACGTTCATTGCCTTTCCCCTGCACGCTGAATCTGCTGCCATACCACCCGTTGGTTATCAGGGAGATTTTTGCGCCCCTCTGCCTGATAGGCATTATAGTGTTTTCCGCAAACTGGGTAGTGCCCAGCGGTGGTAATCGCCCGATCACCGCAGATAACACATTCAGGTGGCAAATAAATCGTCACACGATCCACGACTCGTGCTACTGCATTTGCCTGCGCCCGCCTTGCCGGCCGCAGCGCGTGCGCGTTCTGCTCGGGCCGCACCACCTCCGGCAGCGCCTCGGGCGGCAGCGACGGCGGGTCGGCCTCCGGGACCACGATCACCGGGATGCGCTCGGCCAGCCACGCCGCCTGCTGCACGGTCACATTCGCGTAGCGGTGCATGGCGTTCGCGCCCAGCCGGATCGGCTCCCCGACGCCGAAGTCGAAGGGGATGCTATTCCGATCGTCCCCGACGTACTTGACTCTGACCATGCCATCGCCCACGCCGCGCGCGGGTGGCGCGGCCACGCCCTGGACGCCCAAACCGGCCAGTTGCGCCAATGTGGCATCCCCTCCACAGCAGCTTGCCATCTCAATCACCCCCTGTGTATTGCGATACAGCTTCCAGACCGGCTCCATGGTCGAGCGGTCGCGGTTGAACACGGTCATCCGATCGCCCTCGAACACCCGGTACACGAACACCGGCTCATCGACCCGGTAGCCGCAGATGCCCGCGATCGCGAGCTTCAGATGCCAGGCCCAATCTTCCCAGGCGTCGATGCGCTCATCCAATCCCCCGAGCCTTTTAACGATGTGCGTCGGGATCAGCGTCGTGATGACATGGATGTTGTAGTGCGCCATGTCCTTCTGGACGTAATCCGGCGCACCCCTGAGCACGTAACTGCCATCTTGCTCAACGGTAAAACAGTTCCCGTAAATGTACCCATAACGCCCGGTCGCATAGGCCCGTAGCATGTGCTCCAGCCCACGCGGCTGGAGATAATCGTCGGCGTCCAGGAACGTGATGAACGATCCCGCCGCCTGTGCGATGCCTCGGTTGCGTGTGTGCGCCGGACCGCGCCGCTCGCCGTCCGATTCCAGCACCGTGACCCCGGCCATCGGCGCGACATCCGCGCTGCCATCGGGCGCGACGATCACCTCGACCGTGTTCCGCCCGATCGACTGCTGGAGCGCGCTGGCCGCCGCCACCCGGCAGTGCTGCGCGTGACGCGGGCCGACGGGGATGATGACGGAGCAAATTGGCTTGATCATACGGGGTTCATCCCGTCATCGTCATCGCTCGGCGGATACATCCCCACTTGCGCCGTGTCAAGCAACTTCGCCAACTTTGCGATCAACATATGCTGACTGTGCCCCGGTACACCCGCGCTGTTAAAGTTCTTCGCGTAGGATCGCGCATGGTTGACCTGCACACGTTCGCGTGCATCCAGTTCTTCGTACCACGGATAATCGTCCATCGGTTGTCCCTCCCGTTGGATTGTTGGTTTTCCGACTGCGGTCACACCGCCCTTCGAATCATACAGCCGTTGCACACCCTCGACTAACACGCCGGTCTGCTGATCGCGCCATCCCGCGCCATCCCATACGATCGTCACGGTTTTTGTCAACGGAAGGCCCATTACGATGCCCTCCCCCGCTTGATCGGCGGCACCGGGTAGCCCTCGCTGAGCCTACGCTGCGTCTCGTAGCGGTGCGCCTCGACCTTGGCGATCATGTCCAGCTCTTCTTGCTGGATGCGGTCGCGGTTTTCGATGGCGGTGCCGGTGATAAATGCGTTGTTCAATTCTGGACCATCCATCCAGTGCAGCCGCGATTGGTCAACGCTGTGATCCTGAATCAATCGAATGTCATCCGACCGCACGATCAGCGCCCCATCCTTCGTTGTAAATGTACACAACATGCGTGTTCTCCTTTCACGCCTCCGAGTGAAGCGCGCGGCAGACAGCGGAGTCTCTGTCTGTTCAGGAGCGACCCTAGCCGCGCGCTGATTACACGATTGTAATGCTATAAACACTCGTTTCGTGTTATACTAATTCTACGTGAAGTTAAGCCACATAGGAGTACATCATGAAACGTTGTTCGAAGTGTCAAATTGAAAAGCCGTTGACTGACTTTCGTAAAGGCAAAGGCTATGCCGATGGGTATCGCGGTCAATGTACCGCATGTCTGAATGAGCTTGCTCGTGAATACAAGCAGCGCCCTGAGGTTAAACAACAACGGCGCGATTATGATCAAGAATACGAGTCGCGCCCAGGACGGCAAGAGCCACGACGAGCATATCAGCGCGCATATAACCAGCGCCCTTATGTTAAAGCCCGCGTCCTTGCCCACATGCAGCGCCCCGATGTAAATGAACGGGTCAAAGAACGCGAACGCCAACGCTGGCAGAATGATGCACACCTGCGTGAATACAAACGTGTGTATCTGCGTGAGCGCTATCGCAACAATCCAGAACATAAACGCAAACAGATCGCGCATTCGATGGCCGCTATTCACGCACGTCGCGCCAAACTCAAGAAGAATGGCGGATCGTACAGTGCGAAACAATGGCGTGAGCTGTGCGCGAAATACGGCCATGTCTGCCTGTGCTGTGGGAAGGCAGAGAAATTGACGCCCGATCATATCGTTCCCATCGATAGTGGTGGGTCTGGCGATATATCGAACATTCAACCGCTTTGCCTTCCCTGTAACCTGCGAAAAGCCACAAAAACAATCGACTACCGCCCGACTCATCCGCCAACGGAATTTGGATAAAAGTAAGGAAGTGGCTGCGTAGTGCCGCCACCATTGGCGAAGTACGCATCGCCCGGATACGCATCGCGCCCAGCCACGGTGATGTTATATCTGACGTTGGTCATCTTCGCCGCCAGAAACGGTGTCATCAGGATCAGGCGTGGGCGCTCCACGATCTCCACCTGCACACACGTATGCGTGGGGCTGAGTCGCGACTGCAAGAAGCGCCCGTTTTGCAAGGTCGTAAAGTAGCCGGTCGGGGCCATCGCCGCCGCCGCCGCCGCCGCCGTGGCCTGCTGATCGAACTGGAAATACTCCCAGTACAGCGTCGGCTGGCCGTTGGCGGTGAGCGGCAGAAAATAGATGTTCGACTGGTACGTGCCGACCACGCCGCCGGCGGCGGGCGTCTCCGCGATCATATCGTCGATGACCACCTCGTAGTCCTTGCCCTCGATCTTGAGCACCATCCGCGCGCGCATGTCGTCGCGCATCTGCGTTTGCTCTTCGAGGCTGGAGGTGCGCACGATCTGATTCGTCGCAGTCGGCGCGCAGCCGGCGGTTGCGTACACGCACGGCCAGATTTGGGTGAGCGCCCAGTAGGCGCGGTAGGTCATCGTCAGCGCCCACTTGGTCTCAAAGCCCAGCTGGACTTGCAGCCGCTCCAGATTGGTCACGATGTTCGCGATGATCGCGTACACCGTCGCGCCGCTGGTGCTGGCGTTCGTGCCGTTGAAGTCGAATACGACGGAATCGGCGGCCGGGCAGAGCACCCCTGAGATCGCGTCGCGTTTGCCGTCCGACACAAGCAGATCCAGGCCGCGATACTGCATCCAGCCCGCCGATCCGGCGGTCACTTGCGGATTGCCGGTGTAGAGGAAACGTGAATAGTCCCTGAAGTACCCGTTGTACAGCTCACCCATCTTCTTTTCGACTTCGGTTTGCAGGATCTGGCCCCAGTTGATCGGCCCGGCGGTCACGGCGTTGCCGAGATCCGGCTGACCAAACAGCACGTTGTCGGTGAACTCACCGCGATTGATCGTCTGCCCGGCGTACTTGATGTTGAGGACTTGCGACTCGCGCCCCTGCTGGCCAAACGGCGTCTGCTGCTGGCAGACTTTGAACTGTCCGACCATCGGCCACTCGGCGCAGGCGGTCGATGGCTCGGCGCCGGTCGAGGCCAGCTGCCCAGTCAGGATCGCAAAGATCTCATTCGTGTTGGTCGACGGCTTGACCGGCAGCCGCCCGCTGATCCCGCGCGGCATGATCATCGCGTTCGGGATCTGCGCGTTCAGCCCGCGTGTTGAGAGCAGTCCACCAGGGCCGTGCAGCTGCGCGCCAGCAGCGGTCCCGGCGTCCTTCGTGGTGATCCCCGAGGCCATCGCATTCAGCAGCGCGATAGCGTCAGGGGAGAGCGATGGTTGGGAAGCACCATACGTCATTCGTTTGCTCCATTCTGATAGAGTTCGGGCATGACTGACATACCTAACCAGGCGAGCGGGCGGTTGGGATCGTTCAGCGCCTGGGTGATGGCGGGATTCTCCGGGACCGCAGGCTTGGCGGGCCCGGCGCTCTTGAGGGCCGCCGCGACCTCATCCGGCAAAATGGTGTTGGGCTGATCGCCCTCGATGGTAGCGATCTTGGCAGCGAGATCGGCGTACTGCGCCTTCAGCGCGATCAGCTCCTGGGCGCGCGCGTCGTCCTTGGTCGCGACGCCGCCGTACATGCCCTTGAGTTCGGCGTGCGCGTCGCCAATCGACTTGACCATATCCTGCATCTTGAGCACCGGCCCCAGCAGCTCGGCCAGCATCGCCTTGAAGTCGTCGACCGACATATCGCCTATGTAGTCGCCCGTATCCTCCGGCCCTTCGGCCAGATCTTCGGCATCCGGCGCCTCGCCGGGCGTCTCAGGCGCTTCGGCGGCGTCCTCTGCGTCGGGCGCAGCCATGGCAGGCGGCGGGCTGGCCTTGTAGGTCACGCCGTTGACCACGATATCGGGATATTCGATCTCCGCGTCTTTGTACGCAATGCCCTGCTGGGCGGCTGCCTTCTCGGTGGCGACGAGCTGATCGCCCAGCGCCGCGCCTTGCTCCGGTGTCAGCCCCAGTTCGGTATACATCGCCTTGAAGCGCTTTTCCATTTCGGCTATGTCCATGCGGAACTCCTTGACCGTGAAGCCAGTAAACAGATTCGATGCGCGCCCATAGCGGGTAGGCACGACCGACCGTTCAAACGTGCGGATCGTATGAAACACACCCGCCACGTCCGGCTGATCGAGCGGGTGAAAGAAGCCAGGGCTCATCTCTAGACCATCGGCGGCCTGCGCCACCTTGCGCGCGATGCCAGGGTCGCGGAACGTGCCACTCTCGACGCGGGTGCGCCCGATGACCGCGCTGTAATCGCAGTCACCAATATCCAGGCCCGGCCCCCACGGCGCGCTACTCGCACCGGGATCGGGATCGCCCACGTGCCACCAGCGCAGCGGGCCAAACTGCTTGCGCGTCGTCATGCGCTGGCTGTCCTGATCGAGCGCGGCCTCGCTGATGATCTCGCCGTCGCGATCCTGGTACGCCGTGGTAGTGCGGGCGATCCAGCGGTCGCGGCCATCGTGATCTTTGTAGACGATGAAGGACTTCTCAGCAGGCACGGGCATCTTCTCTGCGGCGTACAGCTTTTTCAGCTTGGCGATGGCTTCGGTTTTGCCCGGCCCCTGATACACGTTGCCGCGAAAACCAGAATGCAAGGCACTCCACGCGGCCCCCATCAAATGATGGTCGACCGTGCCATTCCGCTTGACCTGGAGATGCCAGGTCGTGGGTTTCTGCGGATCGTCGACGATTAGGAAATCGCTGGGCGTATTCGATGCGGCTTTCTTCGTGGCCGTCAGCCCGGCTGCGGTCAAGATCGGCGCACCGTCCTTGCCCAGCCGCGCCAGGCCATTGGTCACGAGCTGCTGAATCTGGGCTGGTGACACCGTCGCCCCAGTCGATACCGCGCTGGCCGCGTCTTTCAGCGGCTGCGCGATGGATGGCGTTGCGGCTTTCGCCGGTGCTTTGGGCTTCGGGCTGGACAACGACGGTCCTTTGGGCACACTCGAATGCGGGCGTGTCTGTTTCGGATTCAAGGTCGCGCGCTGAGCCGGTGGCGCCTTCGTCGGGTTTTTCGTGCCTTTGCTGGGTGCCTTGCCGCCGCCACTGGGCTTCGCAGGCTTGCTCGCGGCTGCCGCAGCACGCCGCGCCTGGATCTGCGCGCGGCGGGTCGCGGCGGCCTGCTGGCGCGCGGCGCTCGCGCTCTGGCGTTGCTGCCGGGTCGTGGTGCGGTCGCGTGCGCCGCTGATGATCGACCCGGCGCGGCCCGCGTCCCCCGACTGTGCAGCCGTAAGCGCGGCACGGCCCGAGGCGGTCATGCGGTACGATCCATCTTGCGCTTGCTCGACCAACCCCGCCTGCTCAAAACCGCCGCGTTCGAGCGCCTTCGGATCGGGCTGCTGGCCATTTCTGAGTGCCTCAAGCGCAGCCTGTCCACCTGCGTCGATGCCCAGACTAGATAACACCTTCGCCTGGTTCTGGGTATGCTCTGTATCACGCTGGGCGCGCTTCTGCTCTGGGGTCAGATGGATGACTTTGGGCTTCTTCGGCTTGGCGGCGCGGCCCTTCTTGCCCTTGACCGGCTTGGCGGCTGCGCCGGTGTCACATGGCCCATAGCGCCCATGGACGTTACACAGATTGCCGCGTATGCGGGTGATGCCTGGGCCCAGCGATTCGCCCGGTGCGCCGGTGGGAGCTTTGACGGTGATCCCGCAAGTACATGCTGACTTCACCGTACCAGTCATCAGCAGCGCATAAAGCATCCGTAAAAGCCCCTCGTTCGCATCGTCGGTATTACTACCCTGCAACAACCGCTGATAGGCAGTAGACAACTCATCGATCGGCATCTGATGCGGCGCACCCATGATGTTTTGGGCCATGCGCTCGTCAAAGCCAGCCTGCGTCAACTCAGATAATCGTCGGCTGTAGGCTTGCTGTAAATCGTCGTGAGTAATAAAGCGATGTTGTCGAACGTCTTTCAGCCGCCTGCCCCACTTCTTGCCCTTGCGCGTCCGGGTTGTGCCCAGCCCCGGCGTACTCAGCAGCCCGCCCGGCCCCGCGAGCTGCGCGCCAGCCATCGTTCCGGCGTCTTTGTGCTCAGGGAGCGCGGCAAAGTCGGTCAGCTTGTTCCACCGCTTGGCGAAGGGCTGGCCGCTGGCGTTGGCCCATCGGGCTTGACGGCGTGACGAATAAGGCAAGATGATCACAAAAAGGGGCTGATCTCATTGAGATCAGCCCCTGCTCATGTAGGGCATTGGCCGCGACGCACGCCCGCGACCTAGCATAGATTGTGGCGCCGGTGCTCCGACCGTCCCGTCATTTCGCGCGCCTGAACCCCAGCGCGCTACACCGGCGCTGGCTCCAGTATAGCACTACTGTCAATCTTTTGCAGCGGGCGCCAGTAGCGCCGCGCGCCGCAGGTCGTACAGCGCAACGCCACCGGCTCATCGCAGCACGATCCCTGATTGAAGAGCAGTCGATACGGCGTGGCCAACGCCAGCTGACGCTTGCAGTGATGGCAGGTGATCGGTTGATAGTCGGTGGACTGATTCATTTGATTGCTCGGTGCATCAGCTGTTTCCAAAACGCCGATTCCTCGACCGTGAGCACGCCCATAATTTGCCGGCGGATCATACTCGTGATTGACAGCTCTGGGAACGCGCAATGCTCAATGTAGGCTGCGCGAATAATCGCCAACTTATCAATGTAGCGATGCGGGTAGCCTGGGTGTGCCTCGATATCCGGCATACGCAACACATCGTAAAAAAGCTCAATAACTTGTTCAAGGGAGAGCACGGCTACACCTCGCTATCAATCGCCCTTTGCATGATGTCGCGGAACTGCCGATCCCATTTGATTTGTATGGCCACGTCGAACTTCCGCGCCTTACTCCCCGGATGGTTCACCCCGCGACTGAACACCGTCGCACTGCCCTTACTTCCCGGCCCGCTCATGATCTGGTTCGGCAGCGTCTTGGGACGAAACGGCGTGTTGAAGCGCAGCGCCTTGCCCTTGGGCCGGATCACATGTGGCCGCGTGCCGTCGTTCACATACCCGTAGATCGGGTCGTCGGTCGCGATGATGCGCCGGTAGTCGCTCGGGCTGCTGATCGGAAACGACGGCTTGTGCTGCCAGGTCTGGGTGGTCACGTAGAAATCGACCTGGATATCCAGCGCAACCCCATTTAAGGCGTTCGTTAATGCCCTTGCCATCTTCGCCGGGTCAGCGATCAACTTTTTGGGAATGATGAGTTTCATACCTGCAACACCCCATCTCTGATTTGCACCGGGCTCCAATCCTGCTCCCGTTGAACACACGTTTGACAGCTATCGTCCTTGGATCGGCGCCAGTAGGCATCCGCGTTGCCGTCGCCCTCCAGCTCATCGATCTCCCAGCTGCACCCGCAATGGCCCATACATTGCGTGCCCTGCGCGGGCATCGCCGGCAGCGGCAGCATCTTGGTCACACCGCGATTGTACGGAATTTTGATACTATTCGCGTAGGACTCCGCGCGGGCGTTGTAGCCGTTCTCCCAGCGCTTGCCGCCCTGAATCGTCGCGCCGAAGCGGCTCAAAAAATGCAGCTGGTTCGCCAGATCCTGGGTGATCGCCACCGTCATCGGTTTGTCGAGCGCATCGACCCCCGCGCCCGCCATGATCGCCGCTGCGTGGTAGCGCGCGAGCTGCCGTGCAATCTCCTGCTGCCACGCCTCTACGCCATCGGGATACGACGCCTCCAGGCTGTCCGTCGCCGTCGCGATCAGGCGCGTGAGACGAGCCAGGAGCCATTGAAGGGCGCTAGGCATTTAATACTTTTTCCCCAAATCAATCACCACTTCGTTCTTGCACTCTTTCGGGCGTTGCTCGGGCGACAGTTTTTTGCATCGATCACACAGCAACGTTTCGCGTGTAAACAAATCAGGATCACCGCACTTCATGCGAATATCTTTAATCGGTGGTCTTGGCATGCTTCCTCGCCTCCCTGCCCAGCCGCTTCGCCCAGCCTAGTTCTTCGTCAAGCAACGCAGTGGCTTCGTCGTCGGCTTTGCTCTTCAACGCAGGCGCGGATGGCCCCGGCGCAGCAGTCGGCGCACCCTGGATCAGCGCCATCGCCGCCGGTGATAAGAGGCTATGCGTCGGCGTCTGCTTCTCGTCATCCGAGATCGACCCCTCGGGCGTCACGTCGCCGCCGACCAGCTCCTCGGGCAAATCTTCGGCATCGACCGCGATCTGCCGCGCCATGGCCGGGCTGATCTCGCCGCTCGCTATCTGCACGCTGCGCGTATTCGCGCGGATGCTCTGCACTTCGGCGCGGGCCTTCTGATCGCGCAGGTCGTTTTCGTCGGTAAATTTGAGTTCCGTCGTCTTCGGCAAGATGCGGTCGCTCACCGTCTGCTCCCACCACTTGAGGAACGCGGGCAAAGCCCCCTGCCCTGTCGCCTGATCGTCAAGCACCAGCGTTTGCGTGCCGGTGCCTAAGCCTTGGCCGCTCAATGGCTGAATCGATTGCACCGGCACGCCGATCGCGTTGGCGTAGATCAGATAGCCGTTGTCGCGCTCGTCCTTCGGCACAAAGTTGGTGAGCAGCTCTTT
>Ga0070715_10000186_pt1 | contig 14599 bp, 12 predicted proteins | sample LARL111metaG_FD_71394 | JGI IMG/M metagenome (GOLD analysis project Ga0070715, IMG submission 71394) | Corn, switchgrass and miscanthus rhizosphere microbial communities from Kellogg Biological Station, Michigan, USA - LAR L11-1 metaG | ecosystem: Host-associated > Plants > Roots > Rhizosphere ... | reverse complement strand
CTCATGACGGCGCCCGACCGAGTTGCTGCGCGACGCGCCGCAGCAGCACGCCGGCCAGATGCATCTTGACCGCGCCTGACGCGTGTATGTCATCGGGTGGATCGAGATCGCCGGCAAGCGCGCTCACCGCCGCTTCAACGTCGCCATCTGCCAGCACAGCCTCGGCCTTGCGCGCGCGTACCGCCGTCGCGCCGACGCCGAAATAGGCGAGGCGGACGTCAGCGAGGCGCTTGCCGGCGACCCGCGCACAGGCCGCAAGTCCCACCATGGCGTAGTCGCCGTGGCGGCGCGCGAATTCGGCGAAGCCGACGCGGATGTCCGCGGCCGCGGCCGGAACACGAATGGCCGTGAGCACGTCCTGCGCGCCGAGCGCGGTCTCGAATAGGCCCGCGAAGAAGTCGTTGGCTTTGACCGTGCGTTGCCCTTTCGGCCCAACGACGTCGATCTCACCGTCGAGCGCGATCATGCATGCCGGCAGCTCGGCGGCCGGATCAGCGAAGGCGAGCGAGCCGCCGACGGTGCCGCGGTTGCGGATGGCAGGGTGGCCGATATGAGGCAGGGCCAACGCGATGAGTGGCGCTGCCCGTGCGATCTCGGCGGAACGTTCTGCCTGCGCGTAGCGCACGAGCGCGCCGATCTCGACGTGGGCGTTTTGCAACGTGACCCGGTCGAGTTCGCCGATGCCGTTGATATCGACCAGCAGCGCGGGCTCGCTCAGCCGCATGTTGAGCGTCGCAATCAGGCTCTGCCCGCCGGCGAGCAGCCGCGCATCTTCGGTTCCCAGCAGTTCGATCGCGTGCGCGACCGAGCGGGCCTTGGCATAGGCAAACGGTGCCGGCTTCAACCCATCCCTCCCGGCGGCGCTTATGGTTGAGCTATTGTCGCCGCTTGGGACGGGGCGTCAATCCTTGCCGGGCGCCGCTCGATTGGTGAAGCAGCCGTTGCCGAGACCGGTGCCGATCGTAAGCACTCCCCAGTGCGTCACGTCGCGCATGAACGGCGCCTCGCTCAGGCCCTGCACCACCGCGTCATTGTGCATAACGATCATCGTGTCGTGCTCGCCGATGGTCGGAATGGCCGAATGTAGCTCGCGCGGCAGGTGGAAACTCTTGCTCTCCCAGTTTCCCGGCAAATTCTGCGCTCCGCGCGTGATAGTGCCGTCCGCTTCGATGACGCCCGGGCAGCCGATGCCGATGAAAGGCGCCAGGCGCAGGTCCTCCTTGTCGGCTCGCGCGATCAGGCGCGACAGCATGTCGATGAGCTCCTTCACCGTCTCTTCGCGCGTGACACTCTTTTCATCGGCATGTCGCCACAGCTCGAACTTCCAGACCCTCGCCTTGGAGAGGTCGCTCGCCTTTTTCAAATTGAGCTCGACGATGCCAGCCCGGACGTTGGTACCGCCGATGTCCACGCCGATGATCGCGTCGTGCGCTTCGAACATCCAGCGCGGCGCCAAATGCACGGCGCCAATCAAGCCGGCTTCGTCGGGATCGTTGCGGATGGGCACGAGATCGATGACCACCTTCTCCGATTTGAGTATCACGGCTGCACGACCGATGGTGAGCTCGCCGATCCTGCTGGCGCGAAAGCCGCCGCCGACGACGATCTTTTCCGTATCGCGCCACGCCTTGAGCTTGAGGAAGCGGCGGATGACGAGGGCGAGCTCTTGCGCGAAGTCCTCGACTGCGCCTTGCACGACCCCGGCGGCCTCGAGGTCTCCTTGCGCGAGAAGCGAATCGAGCTTCTTCCTACTGATCTCGCTGCTGGGCTCATCGCCGAACGGATCGTCGCCGGCCTTGCGCAGCGGCTTGCGCCAGCGATCGAGGATCTCGCGGAACGCCCCCTTACTGGCGCGGTCGCCGAGCAGGCCGTCCTCGTCCTTCAGCTCGACGTTATAGCTTTCAACCTCGACGGAGGGGAGGCGGGCAGCGCCATGCGTCGGAACGCTCGGGGCGGTCGTCCTCTGATCGGTCATCAATCGTTTCCTATGGCAAGCCCATGACAACTGTAAAGAGGGGCAAAGGTTTCGGTGCGCAGCTCAGAGCGATGGGGCGGCAAGCCGGCGGACGATGTCGATGGCCCGCCGCATCAGCGTCTCCGACGCTTCGAGGGTGCGGAAGGCCGCGTGGGAGGTGAGCGTGACATTCTCCATTCGCGCCAGGGGATGATCCGTCCTGAGCGGCTCGGCATGAAACACGTCGAGCCCGGCATGGCGGATTTGGCCGGTTGCCAGCGCCGCGAGGAGGGCTGCTTCATCGACTAGCGCCGCGCGCGCGGTATTGACGAGTATCACCCCCCGTTTGGCGCGACCAAGGCGTTCGGCGTCGAGAAATCCCCGTGTCTCGTCGTTAAGGACGAGGTGGAGCGAGATCACGTCGGCCCGTGCCAGCAGTTCATCGAGCTTGACCAGCGGTACGCCGGCTTGCGGCCGCGGCGAGCGATTCCAGCCAATCACCTCCATGCCGACACCGCGCGCGATGCGCGCCACCTCTCCACCGATGCCACCGAGCCCGATGAGACCGAGCGTCTTGCCGTGGAGTTGCATGCTTTCGAGCGGTTCCCACACGCCGGCCCGCACCGCCCGGTCCATGCGCGCGAGATCGCGGCAGCACGCGAATATCAGCGCCATCGTGTGCTCGGCGACTGCGATGTCGCCGTAGCCCGTGATGGTGTGCACGTCGATTCCCAGCCGGTTCAGCGCGGGCACGTCCATGTAGCTCGACGCACCGGTACCGAGAAACACGATGTGCTTGAGCCCGCGGCACTGGGCTATCGCTTCGGTCGGCATGTAGGAATGGTCGTCGAGGCACACTTCGTAGCCGGCGAGCAGCCGCGGCAGGTCGGCGGATTGAAATGGATCGCGATTGACCGAAATTGGCGGGTCGTCGGGCCGTTGCACGCGCGCAAACACCGGTGCGAGCTGATTGTTGCAGTCGACGAAGATCGATTTCATGTCGTGCCGATGCCCGGCCCCGTTTGTAGGCAGTACCGTATCGACGGGCAAGCAGGGAGAACGGGACATGGATGGCGAGGCGAGCGCGCGCGGCACGTGCGGGGCATGGCCATCGCCGTCGGCGGGGGCAACACCGGGCCGATATTGAGCATTCACGTTTGCGAGTGATGGTGCCAAAGAGCTTGCGCGCTGCCATCCAGATTGATCTCATGGAATTATCAGCGGACCGGCCGGAATAAGCGAGGCGGGGAGTTGTTGTTGCATCGTCGACGTTCGCCGCTGAGGAGATTTTCGGGAGGACGACATGAAGCAGATGACACGGCGCGTTTTCGGCGTGGCGGGCTTTGCCCTGCTGCTCGCCACATCCGCGAGCTTTGCCCAGCAACCGCCGCCGACTGTGCGCATCCGCGGCCAGATCGAAAAAGTGGACGGTGACGTCTTCGACATCAAGACCCGCAACGGGGAGATGGTGAAGGTAAAGCTCGTCGACCCGGCGCGTGTGTTGGCGTTCGTCAAGGCGTCGCTGGCCGACATCAACGTCGGCAAATTCATCGGCGTCACCGCCATGCCGCAGGCCGACGGCAGCCAGAAGGCGATCGCCGTCCACATCTTTCTCGACGCGCAGAAAGGTGTCGTGGCCGACAGGCATACCCCGTGGGATCTGCAGCCGGGCAGCACCATGACCAACGCGATCGTGGACACGACCGTGGCCGGCGTCGACGGCCAGGTGATCACGGTCAAGTACAAGGACGGGGAAAAGAAAGTCATCGTTCCGCCCACCGCGACGATCGTCGCCTACGCTCCTGGGGACAAGAGCGAGCTCAAGCCGGGTGCCCAGGTCATCATCTTTGGGGCAACCAAGCAGGCAGATGGATCATTGACGACGCCGGCCATCAGCGTCGGACGTGACGGCGTCACCCCGCCGATGTGAGCGCGCGAGCCGGGCCGTAGCGTCAGCGGCGTGGAATTTGCGCCCCGCCGCGGCGGGCGGGCGCGTGCGCCGAGCCGCGTGCGGGCACGTCGAGGTCGCTTGCCAGCAAGTCCGGAAGGCTTGCTGGCGCGGCGATGCGCGGCGGATTGCGGCGGCCGCGGGCGCGGCTGTCGACATTTTCATCGTGCGGGCGTTTGACCGCGTCGGCGCGGGCGAGCGCCTCGATCGGCGGCGCATCCTCCGTCAGGCGCGCAAGCAGCGAGGTGAGATCGTCGAGCCTTTTCGCGACGACGTGGATGACGTCGGATTCCTTCTGCAGCTCTCCGTTCACGGCGATATAGCGCGCACCCATGATGACGGGACGAAAGCGCTCGAAAGTCTTTGGCCAAACAATGATGTTGGCGACCGCGGTCTCATCTTCGATGGTCATGAAGATGACGCCGTTGGCCGAGCCCGGCTGCTGGCGAACGGTGACGAGGCCGGAAACGCTGACCCGCGCCGAGGGCGGCAGCAGGCGCAGCTCCTCGTTGCGGACGATGCCGCGCCGGGCGAGGTCGGCGCGCAGGAACGACGCTGGATGCGGGCGCAACGACAGTTCGAGGAAGCGGTAGTCATTCACGACCTCTTCGCCGAGCGGCATGGGGGGCAGCCGCACGGCGGGCTCGCGCGGAACCGAAACTTGCGCATGTGCTTGCGGCGGAGCGGCTGCCACGCGAAACAACGGCAGATCATCGTCCCTGTCACCGACGCGCCCGAGCGCTTTCGCCGCCCACAACGCCTGCCGCCGGCTGAGCCCGAGCGAGCCGAACGCATCGGCATCGGCCAGGCGCGCGATGATGCGCGGCGACAGGCCGGTGCGTAGCCAGAGATCGCGGATGCAGGTGTAGCCGGCAGCGCGGTTCTGCGTGATGCTTCTGCCATGTTCTTCCGACAATCCCTTGATCTTGCGGAACCCCAGTCGTAGCGCGTGGGTGGTGCGCATGTCGCCCGCCATGTCGTGGTGGAGCGCATGCATGCGCGCCGCCGGCTGCGGGCCTGGCTCGAGCGTGGCATCCCAGTGGGAATGGTTGATGTCGACCGGACGCACTTCGACACCATGCTCGCGCAGATCGCGCACGATTTGCGCCGGCGCGTAGAACCCCATCGGTTGCGCATTGAGGAGAGCCGCCGCAAACACGTCCGGATAGCGGCATTTGAGCCAGGCCGAAGCATAAACGAGCAGCGCGAAACTCGCGGCGTGACTTTCCGGGAAGCCGTATTCGCCGAATCCCTCGATCTGGCTGAAGCAGCGCTCGGCGAAGTCACGCGGATAATTTCTCGCCACCATTCCTTCGATCATCTTGCTCTTGAACATGCCGATGGTGCCGGTGCGCTTGAAGGTCGCCATCGCGCGGCGCAGCTTGTCGGCTTCGCCCGGCGTGAAGCCGCCCGCCACGATGGCGATCTTCATCGCCTGCTCCTGGAACAAGGGGACGCCAAGCGTCTTGTCGAGGACCGCTTTGAGCTCCTCCGACGGATAGGTCACCGGCTCGAGTCCCTGCCGGCGGCGCAGATAGGGATGCACCATGTCGCCCTGGATCGGGCCCGGCCGCACGATCGCGACTTCGATGACGAGATCGTAGAATTTCTCCGGCTTCAGACGCGGCAGCATCGACATCTGCGCGCGGCTTTCGACCTGAAATACGCCGAGCGAGTCGGCGCGTTGCAGCATGCGATAAACGGCGGGGTCCTCTTTCGGTAACGTAGCGAGGGTGAAATATCCCTGCCAGGTCTCTTGTCCTTCGCGGAAGGAACGGAAGGAAAGGCCATAGTGCTTCTCGGTCAGCTCGAACGCCTTGCGCAGGCACGTGAGCATGCCCAGCCCGAGCACATCGACCTTGAGGATGCCGAGCGCATCGAGATCATCCTTGTCCCACTCGACGAAGGTGCGGTCCTCCATCGCGCCATTGCCAATCGGAACCACCTCGTCGAGCCGGCTGCGGGTGATGACGAACCCGCCGACATGCTGCGAGAGATGGCGCGGGAAAGATTGAATCTCGACGGCGAGCGCGCGCATTTTCTGCATACGCGGGCTGTTCACGTCGATGCCGACGCGCACGAGTTCGGTGCTGCGCACGCCGCCGCCGCCCATGCCCCAGATCGAGGAGGAAAGCGCGCCGATCGTGTCTTCCGACAGCCCGAAGACCTTGCCGACCTCGCGGATGGCAGAACGGCCGCGGTAGGAGATGACGGTCGCGGCTATGCCGGTATTGTCGCGACCGTAATGCGCGTAAATGTGTTGGATCACCTCCTCGCGCCGCTCATGCTCGAAGTCGACATCGATATCGGGCGGCTCGCCGCGATCGGAGGAGATGAAGCGCTCGAACAGCAGGCGGCCATCCCGCGGGTCGACATCGGTGATGCGCAAGCAATAGCAGACCGCCGAGTTTGCCGCCGAGCCCCGGCCTTGACACAGGATGTTTTGGCTGCGCGCGTAACCGACGATGTGATGGACGGTGAGAAAGTAAGGCGCGTAGTTGAGCTTGGCGATCAGCGCCAATTCATGATCGAGCGATTGGCAGACGGTATCGGGGATGCCGTCGGGATAACGCGCGGCGGCACCCTCCCAAGCCAGATGGACGAGCGCTTCTTGAGGCGTCGCAAAACCCGCGCGCATTTCTTCGGGATATTCGTAATGCAGCTCACCGAGCGAGAAGGTCAGCGCCGCGTCGAGTGCCGCGGTCTCGGCGATCGCTTCCGGGATGTCGTGGAAGAGACGCGCCATCTCGGCGGGCGGCTTGAGATAGCGCTCGGCATTCGCGGCAAGGCGGCGTCCTGCTGTGTCGATCGTCAGGTGCTCGCGGATGCAGGTCAGCACGTCCTGCAATTCGCGCCGGTCGGGATGATGATAGAGCACGTCATTGACGGCGATGAGCGGCACGCCGGTTTGGCGCGCGAGCGCAGCGCGCCGGGCGAGCCGCGCGCGGTCATTGCCGCGGTAGAGCATGGCGGCGGCGAGCCGCACGCGGCCGCCGGCGGCCTCGCGGAGCAAAGCCACGAGATCGTTGGCGCCGGCTTTTCTCTCGGCCTTTGCGACCAGCCGAAGACCCTCCGTTGATCCTCCCGGAGATTGTTCGGGGGCGCCTTCCTTTGCGGCGCAAGAGGCGGCTGCGAGGGGCGACTGCGGTTTTCGCAGAAAAGGCGGCGAGGGATGCTCCCATGTCGACGTTTCCATCACAATGAGCTCGAGGCCGTCGATATGTTCGAGCAAGTCATCGCGATAAAGGATGCATTCGCCTTTCTCTGCGCGCAGGTTGCCGCGCGTGAGCAGGCGGCAGAGCCGTCCCCACGCCGCCCGGTCGCGCGGATAGGCGAGAATGTCCGGCGTGCCGTCGGCGAACACGAGCCGCGCCCCGGGGTGATAGGCAAGCGTCAATTCCTGCTCGCGTTTGATGAGATGCGCGCGCACCACGCCCGCGACCGAATTGCGGTCGCAAAGCCCGAGACCGTCGAGCCCGATATGCGTGGCCTGCAGCATCAACTCCTCGGCATGCGAGGCGCCGCGCAGGAACGAGAAGTTCGAGGCGACGGCGAATTCGAGATAGCGCGGCATGTCACGCATACAGTCCGTGCATAAACCAGCACGGCGGCGACAACGCCGTGTCGCGGTAGTGGCCCGCGCGGAACAGCCAGAAGCGCAGCCCCGCCGTGTCCTCGACGTGGAAATAGTCGCGCGCCGGGCCGCCTTCTTCGCTCCACCAGGCGCCTTCGATGCGCTCGGGTCCTTCGGCGCGAACCACTTCGTGCAGGGCGCGGCGCCAGCGGAAGCGCGCCGGCGGACCGTCGGGCACCAGGGCGAAAACCTCGGCGATGGGCTCGGGTTTGGCGAGCAAACGCAACGGGCGCTGGCTCAATCCAGCCTCGGCGCGGAAGCGGCGGAACGTATCCCAGCCGAATTCGGCTGGCGTCATGGCCTGCGCCGGAACGGATGCGGCGGCGAGTTCGGGAATGTGGCTGTCGCGGGCGACGAGCCGCGAAACCCGCCGCCGACCGAGCCGCGCGCTCAGGCGATCGATCAGGCGGTCGAGCCCGGCTTGATCTTCGCGCGTGCCGAGGCCGATCTGCTCATCCGCGCAGGTCTCGGCATTGAGCACCGAGAGCCGCGCCAGATCGAAGCCGAAACCCGGATCGATTTCATCGCCCAGCGCGGCGAGCCGCTCGACGAATAGCGCGCGGACCGCCTGCGGGTCGCGCAGCGGGCGCGAGGTGCCGACGGCGATGCGCTTGACCGCGCCATCGGTGCGAAAGAGGGCAAGCTCGAGCCGCCGCGCGCCGTCGCCGCGCGCCGTCAACGCCGTCTTGAGCCTTGCCGCGAGTCGCTCGACGCATGCGAGCACGTCCTCCTCGCGCGTGATCGGCTCGTGAAAACTTTTCTCCGCGAGATAGTGCGGAATCGGCAGGCGCGGGGTCAGCGGCTCGTCTTCACGGCCGAGCGCACGATCCATCTGGCGCAAGAGATCGGCCCCGAAACGGGCTGCGAGCGGCGCGCGCGGCAGATCGAGGATGTCGCCGATGCGTTTCAAGCCGAGGCGCGCCAGCGCGGCGACGGTCTCGTCCGATAGCCGCAGCGCTGCCAGCGGCAATGGCGCAAGACGTTCACGCGCGTCGCGACTTGCGTCCGCAGTCGTCGCCACATCGCCGAAGCGCGCCGCGGCGGAGGCTGCGCCGATGGTGGCGGCAACGGCGGCGCGGGCCGACAAGCCCAGACGCATCATCCGCGCGAGGAGATCGTCGCGAAGCTTCTCCTCGCCGCCGAACAGATGCGCGCAGCCGCCGATGTCGAGCAAGATGCCATCGGGCGGATCGACGGCGACGAGCGGGGTGTAGCGGTGGCAGGCATCGGCAATGGCGTCGAGCAGGCGGGCGTCGGCATCCTGGTCTTCCGGAACGGCGGCGAGAGTTGGATGCATGGCGCGAGCCTGCGCCAACGCGAGACCGGCGGCGAGTCCGAGCCGCTCCGCCGCGACGTCGATCGCGAGCAGGAGATCGAGGTTGCCGCGCTTGCCGAAGACGACGAGGGGGGAAGGCGCCTCACGCCACTGCCGTGCGATGCGGTCGGTCGAAAGCCGCTCCAGCCACAGGCTCAGAATGCGTTGCGAGCTCGAAACGCTGCTCCACACTGTTCCACTCCACGATCCATGTTCCGAGAGGGCCACGACGGTTGCGCGCGAGACGGGCGAGAAGACGCGGCGGACCGATGCCGTGACCGCGCTCTGCATTGAGCGGAGATGCCGCGCCGATGATCCAGCGCGTGACGGCGGCGGAGGGCGCGTCGTCCGGTGCGGTGTACAAGATCAAGCCGAGCGCGTTGCCGCCGGCGGCCGCGAGCGCAAGCCGCCGCGTCGCCACCTGGTCGATGCCGCGGGGACGCATTTCGCCGATCACCATGCCGACGGCGCGGCAGCGCAGCGATTCCTCCATCGCCCACAGCACGTCACGCATGCGCGCGGCGGTAACCGTGATCAGTCGCTCGGAGGCAATCCCGATCCCGTCGAGAGCAGGGCCGTAAAGCGCACCATTCTCGACAAGGGAGAACTCCTCGGCGATCCAGATCACGTTTCGTGTCGAAGCGGGAAGCGAAACGGCGCGCGCGTCCTCGCGCGCCTGCCATGAATTCGCGATTGCGGTCGACGCTCTGCGCCACGACATCATTCGCGCCGCGAGTGCCAGCGCAAACCCGCTCGCGGCGGCGACTTCCGCCTCCCGCGCGGCGGCGATCTCATGCAGCGCGCTCAAGCCGAGCCCGCCGCCGAGCGCGCCGTCGATCGCTGGGTTGCCGAGCGCAAGCAGCGCGCCGCATTCGCCGGGATGACCGCTTGGCGCTTCCAGCGCCCCGAGCTGCCGGCGCAGCTGCTCGATGCGGGCTGCCGTCGGTTCGGCAGACGAAGAGCTCAAGGGTGCGGCTGCCATGGGCCAGGAGCAAAGCTTGTTCATGATTTGTTCTATTGATTCCCGAGCCTGCCGGCGGCGTCAAGCTCAGACATAAGCTCTTGAGAAGACGCCGTTTTCACGAGCCCGGGAATCGCCGGGCCGCCGACATCCCCCGGCCCCTCGCTGCCGATCCTTACGGCTGGGCGATGGCGCTGCGGTCGACGTCGCGCACGCTCTTCACGCCGCAGAGCGCCATGGTCACGTCGAGCTCGCGGGCGAGAATGTCAATCGCCGCGGTCACTCCGGCCTCGCCGCCGGCGCCGAGGCCGTAGACATAAGAGCGGCCGATCAGACAGGCGCGCGCGCCGTACGCGAGCGCGCGCAGCACGTCTTGGCCGGAGCGGATGCCGCTGTCGAACATCACCTCGATGACGTCGCCCACCGCATCCACCACCTTGGGCAGCGCCGCGATGGAGGAGGGCGCGCCGTCGAGCTGACGCCCGCCGTGATTGGAGACAACGAGCGCGCCGGCGCCGGTCTTGGCGGCAATGCGGGCATCCTCGACGTCGAGGATGCCCTTGAGGATGAGCTTGCCCGGCCACAGGCCGCGGATCCACTCGACGTCCTTCCAACTCAACGTCGGATCGAATTGACTCGAGGTCCATTGTGCCAGCGAATTGACGTTTTCCATGCCGCGCACATGCCCGGCGAGGTTGCCGAAGGTTTTGCGCTTGCCGCGCAGGACCGACAGCGCCCACGCCGGTTTGGTCGCGATATCGATCATGTTGGCGAACTTGATCTGCGGCGGCACCGTCATGCCGTTGCGGATATCGCAATGGCGTTGGCCGAGCACCTGAAGGTCCACGGTGAGCATGAGCGCGCTGCATTTTGCCGCCGCGGCGCGCTCGATCAGCGCGCGGATGAAACCGCGGTCCTTCATCACGTAGAGCTGAAACCAGAACGGCTTATCGACTGCTTGCGCAACGTCCTCGATCGAGCAGATCGACATGGTGGAGAGCGTAAACGGGATGCCGGCTGCCTGCGCCGCCCGACAGGCGAGAATTTCGCCGTCGCCGTGCTGCATGCCGCAAAGCCCGATCGGCGCGAGCGCCAGCGGCAACGAAATCCGCTCGCCCATGATGGTCGTGGCGAGATCGCGTTGCGAGACATCGACGAGCACGCGCTGGCGCAGCTTGATGCGATCGAGCTCCGCTTGGTTGGCGCGCAGCGTCCCCTCCCCGTAAGAGCCGGCCTCGGCGTAGTCGAAAAAGGCGCGCGGCACCTTGCGGGCGGCCGCCCGTCGCAGGTCCTCGATGCAAGTCATGGTCCGCATGGTCGCGATTTGTAGCACGATCAAGCATTAGGGATGAGTAATCAGGAGTAGGGGAAGCCGCCTGATGGCCGAGTGCCGCGTCCCCAACCCGGAACGCAGGCCACGCCTGGGGCGTTGTTTACACGCAGGCGCCGCGCGGATGCAGCTTGCGGGAGAGCATGGCAGATCCGAAACACACCGCCCAGGAGGAGCCCGACGCAAAGACCAAGCCCAATCGCGAGGACGCGCACCAACGCAGGCTCGAGCGCTCGCTCGAACAGGGTCTCGAGGACAGCTTTCCCGCGTCCGATCCGGTCAATGTCACTTAGCCGGCACCCGCGCGTCGCAAGACCGAGAGAAAATAGCAAATCCAGCCGCTTAGGAGCGCCGCAGCTTCGGTGCCGGAACCCTTATCCATACCCGCGGAAACTCCTCGTTTTTTTTGAAGATTTCAGGCAATTGACCTATCATTCGGTGGGGCAACGTCGCCGCTCGTGGGGGTGGGGAACATGGCTCGAAAGTACTTTGGGACCGACGGCATCCGCGGCCGTGCCAATGGGATCATTACCCCGGAACTGGCGCTCAAGGTGGGGCAGGCGGCGGGGTTGATCTTTCGCCGCGGCGACCATCGCCACCGCGTGCTTATCGGCAAAGACACCCGCCTCTCCGGTTACATGATCGAGACGGCGCTGGTGGCCGGCTTCACCTCGGTGGGGATGGACGTATTCCAGACCGGGCCCATGCCGACGCCTGCGGTCGCTATGCTCACGCGCTCCATGCGCGCCGATCTCGGCGTGATGATTTCCGCCTCGCACAACCCCTACGACGACAACGGTATCAAGCTGTTCGGGCCCGACGGCTTCAAGCTGTCGGACGAGGTCGAGTACAAGATCGAAGAGCTGGTCGATTCCGAGCTGGTCAAGATGTTGGCGAAGAGCGCGGACCTCGGCCGCGCGAGGCGCATTGACGACGGGCAGGGCCGGTACGTTGAGTTCGCCAAGCGAACGCTGCCGCGCAACCTCTCGCTCGAAGGGTTACGTGTGGTGGTGGATTGCGCCAATGGCGCCGCCTACAAGGTTGCACCGCAGGCCTTGTGGGAGCTGGGAGCCGAGGTGATCTCGCTCGGGGTCGAGCCCGACGGCTTCAACATCAACCGCGAATGCGGCTCGACAGAACCCGCCCCGCTTTGCCGCAAGGTGAAGGAAATGCGCGCCGATATCGGCATCGCGCTGGACGGCGATGGCGATCGCGTGCTCATCGTCGACGAGCGCGGACACATCGTCGATGGCGACCAGCTGCTGGCGGTGATTGCGGAGAGCTGGAAGGCGGACGGCCGCCTCGCCAAGCCGGGCATTGTGGCGACGGTCATGTCCAATCTCGGGCTCGAGCGTTATCTCGGAACCTTGGAGATTTCGCTAGCGCGCACCCCGGTCGGCGACCGCTACGTGCTCGAACACATGCGCGCTCACGGCTTCAATGTCGGCGGCGAGGCGTCGGGCCACATCATCCTTTCCGATTACACCACGACCGGCGATGGCTTGCTCACCGCGCTGCAGGTTTTGGCGGTGGTCAAGAAGCTGGAGCAACCGGTGTCGAGCGTCTGCCACCGCTTCGATCCGCTTCCGCAAGTGCTCAAGAACGTACGTTACGGGAGCGGCAAGCCGCTCGAGAGCGCCAAGGTGCGCAACGCCATCAAGGACGCGCAAGCCCGTCTCGACGGGCATGGCCGGCTGATCGTGCGGTCGTCCGGCACCGAGCCGGTGATCCGCGTCATGGGCGAGGGTGACGACAAGATGCTTGTCGAGGAGGTGGTCGACGGCATCGTCGACGCCCTGACCAGCGCTGCCTGAGCGGCGGCTTCCTCGGGCCAGCCAAGTCTCTATCCGGTTGCTGCCGCTTGCAAAACGCGTGCGGCCTCGGACTGGCGCGCCCGCTCCCAGCCGCATACATTGGAATAGCTACAAAATCTGCGTTTTGTTTTTGCCTGCCGCCGCAGTCTCATGTATCGACAGTTACATAAAGGACTAAAAACCGTCGGGAACAGTTCCCCTCCATGATCGTCTGTTCTTGCAACGTGCTGAGCGACCACGACGTGCGCGCGGCTCTTGGCCGCGACACGGCGCCGCGAAACGCGGGGCAGGTCTATGGCTGCCTCGGCTGCAGCCCCCAGTGCGGCCGTTGCGCGCGCACCATCCGACGCATCATGGACGAGGCCACCGCGGCGGCCGCCTGCGCCCGTTGTCCGGCGGCCGGCCCCGCCGCTGAATGAGCTTTCGCTAGCCTCCCGGTGCGGGGAGCAATCCCCTTGTCGCGCCCGCCTTTTTATAGGCATTCTAAACCAGCGATGGGCAATCGCGGCCGGTTGAGCGCAGGGGATCTACAGCATGCAGGGCGACGCAAGGGTCATCGAGTATCTCAACCGAGGCCTGCGGCACGAGCTTGCCGCCATTAACCAGTACTGGCTGCATTATCGGCTGTTGGACAATTGGGGCTACCGTGCACTGGCCAAGAAATGGCGCCAGGAATCGATCGAGGAAATGCAGCACGCGGACAAGATCGTCGTGCGGATCATCTTCCTCGACGGCTTTCCCAACATGCAGGTGCTCGATCCCCTTCGCATCGGGCAGAACGTGAGGGAGGTGCTCGACTGCGATCTTGCGGCTGAAATGTCGGCCCGCGCGCTCTACCAAGAAGCCGCGACGCATTGCCATGCCGTCCGGGACTATGTCACCCGCGACCTCTTCGAGAAGCTCATGCACGACGAGGAAGAGCACATCGATTATCTCGAGACCCAGCTCGACCTCGTCGCCAAGCTCGGCCTCGAGCTTTATGCTCAGTACCACATCGGCGAGACTGACGACGACCACGCGGACTGACGGACCGAGGGTCGTGTGTACGTTCGCGCGCTGAGCGAACCGCGCCGGCCATTTTCATACACGTGCCGAGGGCCGCGATCGGCCGCCGCTTGACGGCGCGCGGCCCGTTCCGTATGTCCGGCCGCGGGACACCCCTCCCCACCGAGGGGCGCCTATCTGGAAGGGTAGATCATGAGCAATGCGATGCCGACCGTGCGGCCGCTCGTTCCGCACTTCTCCTCGGGTCCTTGCGCCAAGCGCCCCGGCTGGAGTCTCTCCGCCCTCACCGACGCGGTTCTCGGACGCTCGCACCGCGCGAAGATCGGCAGAGCGAAGCTCATACGCGTGATCGATCTGACGCGTGAAGTGCTGGAGGTCCCCGCCACCTACCGCATCGGCATCGTGCCGGCCTCCGACACCGGCGCGGTCGAAATGGCGCTGTGGTCAATGCTCGGCGCGCGACCGGTCACCGTGCTCGCGTGGGAATCCTTTGGCGAAGGCTGGGCAAGCGATATCACGAAGGAGCTCAAGCTCCCGGACGTGACGGTCCTCAGGGCCGCCTACGGCGAGCTTCCCGACCTCGCCAACGTCGACCCGGCCTCCGACGTGATCTTCACCTGGAACGGCACCACCTCGGG
>Ga0070715_10000185_pt1 | contig 14631 bp, 9 predicted proteins | sample LARL111metaG_FD_71394 | JGI IMG/M metagenome (GOLD analysis project Ga0070715, IMG submission 71394) | Corn, switchgrass and miscanthus rhizosphere microbial communities from Kellogg Biological Station, Michigan, USA - LAR L11-1 metaG | ecosystem: Host-associated > Plants > Roots > Rhizosphere ... | reverse complement strand
TCTCCGGGGTGGCGGGCGTCGATGTCATGACTCGTCCTCTCCACTGGGGTCGGCGATGGCCAGGGCGGCCGGTGAGCTTCCCGCCGCGCGGGCGGCGGCCAGGCGGTCGTCGGCCGGGCACCGGCCGCGCAGCACGTAGCGGTCGGCGAAGGTGGCCACCGCCTGCTGGACGTGGGCCGGGGCGCCGAGCCGGGTGAGCGCTCCCATCGCGGCCGCGAAGCATTCCCGGGCCGCGATGGCCAGCTGCGGGTCAGCCAGGCCGAGCCGGGCGGCCCGCAGCCACAGATCCTCCGGCCCGCCATCCAGCGGGTACGCGCTGCCCGGCAGGCCATGACCGGGGTAGCGCAGCGCCCCGCCGCCCGCGGAGCAGCGGGCCGCTGGCCGGGCGGCACTCGGCGCGGCCCACAGCGGCTCGACCGCGGCCATCGCAGCCTGGGCCGCGGCCGGGTCGTCGACCAGCGCGGATACCACCGCGGTGGGCACGATCCAGCCGTCGCCGGGCTGCGCGTCGATCATCCGCAGTTCCAGGTGGCCGCGCGGCCGCACCGGCGGGAACAGGGTGGACATGTGGTAGCTGAGGTCGTCGGCGGTGGGCAGCGGCGAGGCCTTGCCGCGCAGCCAGTCGCGGAAGGTCAGCCCGGTCGGCGCGGTCCACCGCGGGGAGCCGGGCTGGCGCAGGCACATCACGTCCGCGTCGAGCACGTACGCGGCCCACGCGGCCCGCGGGTCGCCGCCCTCGGGCCAGCCGTTGCCGATGCTCAGCGGGCCGGGTTCGGCGTTGGCCGGCGCCCGGGTCCGGCCCCCCGGCTCGAGCCGGAACCACACCGCCTGCCGGGTAGATTTCCACCCGGACGGGCGCCCGGCGCGCAGCGGGGAATTGGCGAACGCGGCCACCAGGACCGGGCCGAGGGCGTGCAGCAGATGCCAGCGCCAGCGGAACCCGGCCGGGCCGCCCTGCTCGTGGCCTGCGTCCACGCAGACCTGGACCGAGGCGGTGCTGCACATCATCACCCGTCCCCACGGGCCGTGGCGGTCGAAGTACTCCTCCATGGCGGCGTAGCGCGGCAGGTTGAGCACGCGCCGTGGGGGCCGGAACGGATCGAGACCGTGCCCCGCGAGGCTGAGCCCGGCGGGCTCGATGGCCCGGCGGACCGCCGCGAGGTCACTGCGGGCGGCCGCCACACATCCGCCCAGGCCTGACGCTGGCGCGGAGCTCAGCTCGACCTGGCCGCCGGGTTCGGTGGTCAGCCGACCCCGGCCAGGGAGCGCTCCGGGTTGGTCAAGGCGGGCTAGGGCTTCGGTCACCCGCTTCGGGTCAACGGGGAGAGCCGGATCGCGGCCGTCGTAGACCAGCCATTCCAGCTCGACCCCGACCGTGCCCGGCGGGCCGGTCTTGAAGCAGATACCGTGCGCGTGCTCCTCCGCGTCACGCTCAGTGAGCGGCGGTTCCGGCGGGCAGTCAGCCTCGCCACGCTCAGAGGTCATCAGATCCGCCCCGTCCGTGTCGGTAGCTCGCCGGCCACCTAATAAGGAACCAACTCTCCGCCGCAGCAATTCCAGCCGGATGCCATCCCGCTGAGAATTTCACCGCCGGTTACCCTTGATCGCGCGACCGATGCGCCGTGGGGAGGGCTGGATGACCGTGGTTGACGTGGATGTCGTCGTGGTCGGTATGGGCCCGGGCGGTGAGTGGGCGGCAGAACGCCTGGCCACAGCCGGGTTGACGGTAGCCGGTGTGGACGACCGGCTGGTCGGCGGGGAATGCCCGTACTGGGGCTGCGTGCCGTCCAAGATGATGATCCGGGCCGCCGATCTGCTGGCCGAGGGCCGCCGCATCCCGGGGATGGCCGGCCATTCCCAGGTCCACCCGGACTGGGCGCCGGTGGCCCGGCGGATCCGGGACGAGGCCACCGACGACTGGGATGACAAGGTCGCGGTGGACCGGTTCACCGGGCTGGGCGGGCAGTTCTTCCGCGGCCAGGGCCGGATCACCGCCCCCGGCGAAGTTACTGTGGGTGACCAGGTACTGCGGGCCCGCCGGGCGATCGTGCTGAATACCGGCACCGAGCCGCTGGTACCGCCCATCGACGGGCTGGCCGGCACCCCGTACTGGACCAACCGGGAGGCCATCGAGGCCACCGAGGTGCCTGGCTCACTGCTGGTCATCGGGGCGGGCGCGGTCGGGGTGGAACTCGGCCAGGTCTTCGCCCGGTTCGGCGCCTCGGTGACGATGGTCGAGGGCAAGGGGAAGCTGGTGCCGGGCGAGGAACCCGAAGCCTGCGAGCTGCTCCAGGAGGTCTTCGCCCGCGAGGGTATCGACGTGCGCACCGGGGGCATGGCCTTGGCCGTGCAGCACAGCGGCGGCCGGTTCACGGTGGAGCGGGACGGCGGGCCCAAGCTGTCCGCGGACCAGCTGCTCATCGCGACCGGGCGGCGCACCAACCTGGCCGGGATCGGCCTCGGGGTGCTCGGCCTGGACGATGACCTGCGCGCGGTCCCGGTGGACGATCACCTGCGGGTGGCCCCGGGGGTGTGGGCGCTGGGCGACATCACTGGCCACGGGGCGTTCACCCACATGTCGATGTACCAGGCGCGCATCGTGGTGGGCAGCATCCTGGGCCAGGAGGTGTCGCCCGCCGAGTACCACGCGGTGCCCCGGGTGACGTTCACCGACCCGGAGATCGGCTCGGTCGGCCTGACCGAGCGGCAGGCCCGGGAACGCGGCCTCGACGTGCGGACCGGCTACTACCCGCTGCCCAAGTCCACCCGGGGCTGGATCCACAAGGTGGGCAACGACGGGTTCATCAAGCTGGTGGCCGACCCCGGCCGCGGCATCCTGGTCGGCGCCACCTCGGTCGGGCCGACCGGCGGCGAGGTGCTCAGCATGCTGGCGCTGGCCGTGCACGCCCGGGTGCCGGTCGCCCGGCTGCGCGAGATGATCTACGCCTACCCCACGTTCCACCGGGCTATTGAGGCAGCGCTTGAGGATCTGGGCTGACCGGGGCGGCGGCGCGGTACCGGGTGAACCCGGGCAGCGCCAGGCAGATCACGCCGACCGCGGCCACGCACAGCAGCCCGCCCGAGGCGGCCGAGAAGCGCGGCGAGGTCAGGCTGGCCACCCCGCCGGCCCGCAGCTGGCCGGCTGACGGCCCGACGCTGTAGCTGAGCAGCTCCACCCCGGCCAGCCGGCCGCGCAGCTCATCGGGAATGGTCTGGTTCCACAGCGTGTCCCGGAAGATCCCGCTGATCATGTCGGCGCCGCCCGCCACCAGCAGGGCGCCGAGCGCCACCCAGATGTCCGGGGCCAGCCCGAAACCGGTGATGGCCAGGCCCCAGCCCGCGGCCGCGGCCGCGATGGCCAGCCCGTGCCGGCGTACCCGCCCGGTCCACCCGCTGGTCGCCGAGATCAGCAGCGCGCCCGCGGACGGGGCAGCGAACATCAGCCCGGTGGCCCACGTCGCGTGCAGGGTGGCAGCCAGGAACGGGAACAGCGCGGCCGGGTACGCGAAGATCATCGCGGCCAGGTCGGCCAGGTAGGAGCCGAGCAGGTCGGCCCGCCCGCGGGCGTACCGCAACCCGGCCAGGATGGCCCGCCACCCCGGCACCGGCTGGTGCTCGCCCCCGGCCGCGGGCGGCAGTGGCCGCAGCCGCAGCAGCAGGCCGCCGGAGATGGCGAAGCTCACCGCGTCGAAGCCGTAGACCCACTGCGGGCCCGGGCCGGCCGCGATGGCGCCGCCCAGCGCGGCGCCGGTGATCGAGGCCACGTTGGCCGACATGGACAGCAGGGCCGCCGCCGCGGCCAGCCGGTCCCGGGCGACGGTCCGCGGCACCGAGGCGTCCAGCGATGGGCGCTGCAGCGCGGCCAGCGCGCTCATCGCCGCGGCCAGCAGGTACAGCGGCCACACGGCGGGATGGGGCAGTACCGCGTTGGCGGCCAGGGCCACGGCCAGCAGGCCCAGGCCCGCCTCGCCCCAGCGGAGCAGCCGCCCGCGGTCCAGCCGGTCCGCGAGCACCCCGCCGTACAGCCCGAACAGCACCAGCGGCACCAGTTCGGCCACCCCGAGCAGCCCCACCGCGAACGCCGACCCGGTCAGCTGCCGGGCCTGGACGAGCAGCGCCACCTCGCTGGCCTCGGTGCCGAACAGGGTCACCGTCCGGCTGGCGAACAGCAGCCGGAAGCCCCGGCTGTCGCGCAACGGGGACAGGTCGGCCCGCAGCAGGCCGCGGCTCATCGTGGTCTCCGGGGACGGAAGGCGGTATCCGCCAGGGCTGGACGCGCGATCCTAACCGGCCGCGGGCCCGCCGTTCACCGCATTTTCCGGCGGGCTGCCCGGCATGCCGCCCGGCGGCAGGCCCTGCTCGGCGGCGATCCGGCGGAGCAGGCCGGTCAGCTGCGCCCGCTCCGGGGCGGTGAGCGCGGCGGCCAGCGCGGCCTCATGCTCGGCCGCGACGGCCCGGACCCGGTCCACGGTGGCCGTCCCGGTGCCGGTCAGGTACAGGGCGTGCGAGCGCCGGTCGGCCGGGTTGCGCCTGCGCTCGACCAGGCCCAGCTTTTCCAGCTCGTCGACCAGGAAGACCATCCGGGTGGCGTTCACCCCGATCATCTCCGCGATCGCCTGCTGGGACCGGCCCTGGTTGACGGCCAGCCGGAGCAGCATGCCGGCCTGGCGCTGCTCCAGCCCCAGCGGGGCCAGCCGGGCGCCGAACTGCCCGGCCCCGTGCAGGCCCAGCTGGACGAGCAGGAACGCGAGGCCGCCCGGCCCGGCGGCCTGCTGAGCTGCATCTTCCACCGGCCTACATTATCACGCGAGTAAATACTTGCGGCTAGAAACCATCCCTGATAGACAACAATCGAAGGGGACGAGACATCGAACCTGGAGGATTCCATGCCCGGACCAGACAGCGGGCCACGGTGAGCGGGCCCAGGCCCGGCGTGGCCGTCGCGGGGCAGCCGGCCGTCACCCGGCGCCCGGCCCCGCTGGACATCATCCGCCGGACCAGCCTCGGCATGTCGGTCGCGCTGCTGATCCAGTACGGGCTGGGCATGTGGGTCAGCCTGTACGTCACGGTGCCCGCGCGGGACGGGGGCGGCGGCGAGTTCGCCGCGATCGGCCGGGCGCTGTCCAGCGGCCCGGCCGCGCTGGCCGTGCACGCGGCGCTTGGGCTGCTCCTGCTGCTCGGCTCGGTGGTGCTGGTCATCCGCGCCGCCGCGGCCCGCCGCCCGTTCCTCATCGTGACCACGGCGGTCAGCCTGCTGGCCGTGCTGGGCGCGGCGGCCAGCGGCGGCGCGTTCGTCAACGACGGGAAAGACGGCGCATCGCTGGGCATGGCCCTGCTCACCGGGGTGGCACTGCTCGCCCAGGTGGCCAGCCTGTACTGGCTGGCCGGGCCCCGGGGATCAGCCGGCTAGCGCGGCGCATTCTGCCCGCGCGGTGCGTTGCGGGCGTGATACCCCCCGCAACGCACCGCGCTGATGCTGGCCCTGGGCCGTCAGCCGCCGACCACGCAGGGCACGTCCCACGGGTCGTAGCTCTGGCACACCGCGGCCGGGTTGCGGAAGATGCCGATCGACGGCAGCGCGACACCCTGCGAGTTGAACAGGGTGAGGTTGGCGTTCGGCGTGCCCACGCCGGTCCCTGGTTCCCAGGGCACCCCCGGGATCCAGTCCGGCGCCCAGTAGAACAGGCCGGCCCCGAGCCCGCCGGGGACCTGGGCCAGGATGGACAGCTCGTCGGTGACGAAAGACAGCTGGCCGCCCGGGCTGGCCGGGTAGCCGGTGGACAGCTGGCTCGGCTGCCACACGAAGTTGCCGGTGCTGTCCCCGATCGGGCTGTTCCCGTTGGCCAGTGTCCACGGGTACTGGGTCTCGGCGATCACGATCGGCTTGTGGAACTGGGTGGCCAGCGCGTCCACGTTCTGCCGCATGGCCGAGATCGTGCCGTGGAAGAACGGGTAATAGGACAGCCCGATCACGTCGAACGGCACGCCCTCAGCGCTCAGGTTCTGGAAGAACGCCTGGCTGAGGCCGTTATTACCACCCTGGTCGTAGTGCATCATGATCAGCAGCCGGTGGCCGGCCGGGTTGCCCGCCCGGGCCCCGGCCACGCCCGCCTTGAGCAGCGTGGCCAGGTTGTCGTAGTCCGCCGGGACGGACGGGTCGTTCACCTGCCCGATGGGCCACAGGATGCCGTTGCGGATCTCGTTGCCGATCGACACCAGGTCGGCCGGGGTGCCCTGCCGGGCGAACGCGGAGATCACCTGCTGCGTGTAGGACTGCACGGTCGTGGTCAGCTGGGCCAGGTCCTGGCCCTGCCAGGCGGCCGGGATGTCCTGGTGCTGCGGGTCGGCCCAGAAGTCGGAGTACATGATGTCCAGGTAGATCTTCATCCCGGCGGCGTGCACGCTGCGGGCCAGCGCGAGATCACTGGCCAGGTCGCTGTAGCCGGGCGGCGGGTTCACCCACAGCCGCATCCGCACGTAGTTGGCCCCGTTCTCCTTCATGATCGCCACCGGGCTCTGCTGCTGGCCGTGGTAGCTGAACCTGGCCCCGGCGGCGAGCTCCTGCGGGGTGAACGACAGGTCGGTGCCGAAGTCCAGGCCGGCCGTGGCCGGATCGGGCCCGTACATCCGGAACTCGCCCACGCACACGTCCGCGCCGGTGTCGCTGTACACGGTGATCTCCGCGTACCGGGCCTGGGTGCCCCGCGGCAGCGGGAGGTACATCGGGTTACCCGGGTCCAGCGCGACGTTGCTGGCGGCCGGCACGGTCCGCCAGTCACCGGACGTGGCCGCGGTCTTGATGGTGGCGCTGGCCGACGGGCTGGACGAGTCCAGGGTGATGCCCAGGTCATCGAGCGAGCGGGCCTGGCCCAGGTCGACGGTGAGCGTGCCGGTCCACGCCGAGGTGCACCAGTCGGTGCCCGCATCCCCGTCGATTGCGTTGGCGGCCGGGCTGCCCGAGGCGGTGGAGTCCGCGCTGGCCTGGCCGGCCAGCGCCCAGTTGACGACCGGGGCGCCGCCCGGGTCCGGGGCCGCGGCCGCCGCTCCCGGCACGCTGACCAGGAGCGGCGCGGCGAGCACGGCCGGGACGGTGACGGCCGCGAGCCGCCGGATTAATACCGAGTACCTTCGGTGGAACACAGCCGTCATGGCGTTCTCCGTTCAGACGTAATCGAACACATTCCGACGCAACCGGACATCGGCTCACCGCACCGTAAAACAGGGCCGGGGCGGACGGCAATGGGCCCGGGATCGCGTATCGCAGCCTGGCGTCGCCCGGCCGGACGCGGCCGGTAGTTTGGTGCAGGGAGCAGGAGGTGCAGCGGATGAGCGTGGAGCATCTGGTCCAGACCGGGCCGCTCATCCTGGCTGCGCCGATCGCCGCGGCGGCCGGCGCTCTCACCTTCCTGTCCCCGTGCTGCCTGCCGCTGGTGCCCGGCTACCTGTCCTACGTGACCGGCATGTCCGGCACTGATGCGCAGCGCACGGCGGGCGCGCCCGGCGGCACCCCCACCGCGGCGGCTGGGGCGGTGGCCGCGGCGGGGGGCGGCGGGCCGGGCGGCACCATGACCGTCACCCCGGCGCGCACCGCCATGCCGCCGCGCGGCCGGACGCTGCTCGGCACCGCGCTGTTCGTGCTCGGGTTCTCCGTGGTGTTCGCCACCGAAGGGCTGGCCTTCGGCAGCCTCGGGCTGCTGCTGCAGCGGCACTCCGCCGGGCTGACCCAGGTGCTCGGCGCGGTCACCATCGTGCTCGGGCTGCTGTTCGCCGGGGTCTTCGACCGGCTGCCGGTCACCGGCCGGATCATGCGCCCGTCATTGCGCCCCCGGGCTGGCCTGGCGGGTGCGCCGCTGCTCGGCGTGCTGTTCGCGCTGAGCTGGACCCCGTGCATCGGCCCGACGCTGACCGCGGTGCTGACCCTGTCGTTCAGCTCGGGCACGGCGGTGCGCGGAGCCGTGCTCGCCTTCATCTACGGGCTGGGGCTGGGCATCCCGTTCCTGATCATGGCGTTCGCGTTCCAGCGCGGCATGACCGCGTTCCAGTTCGCCCGGCGGCACGCCCAGCTGATCACCAGGATCGGCGGCGGGCTGCTGGTGCTGGTCGGCGTGCTTGAGGTGACCGGCGCCTGGACGGCCGCACTCACCTGGCTGAAGGTGCACTGGATCGGCTCGTACACCGGTCCGCTGTAGGCTCGCCGGACCGCCCGGGCCGGGGGCCCTACTGCCCGGCCGGCCGCGGCCGGGACGGCAGCGGGGGGCGCTCCCGGGACGGCCGGCTGGCCGTGCCCGGCGGGCGGGCCGCGGGCCGCTCGGCCAGCTGCTCCATGGCCAGCCGCACGGCCGTCTCCAGCTGCGGATCCCGGCCGTCGGCCCAGTCGGCAGGCGAGATGATCACCTCCACGTCCGGGTCCACGCCGTGGTTCTCCACCCCCCAGCCGAACTGGTCCAGCCAGATCGCATACCGCGGCACGGTGATCGCGGTGCCGTCGACCAGGGTGAAACCGTCGTCGATGCCGATCACCCCGCCCCAGGTCCGGGCGCCCACCACCGGGCCGAGGCGCAGGATCCGGATGGCCGCGGTGACCATGTCCCCATCCGACCCGGCGTTCTCATCGGCCAGCGCGACCACCGGCCCGCGCGGCGCGTCCCGCGGGTAGGTGGTCGGGCCCAGCCCGCGGGGCACGTCCCAGCCCATGATCCGGCGGGCCAGCTTCTCCACCACCAGCTCGGACACGTGGCCGCCCCGGTTGGCCCGGACGTCCATGATCAGCGCGTCGCGGGACATCTCCACCCGCAGGTCACGGTGGAAGTGCGCCCAGCCCTCGCCCATCATGTCCGGGATGTGCAGGTACCCGGCCCGGCCGTCGGACAGCTCACGGACCAGCCGCCGCCTGGCCGTCACCCAGTCCTGGTAGCGCAGCCGGCGGTCACTGCCCAGCGGGGTGACCGCGAACCGGCGGGCCGGCTGGCCGTCCCGGGCCACAGCGAGTTCCACCGGCTTGCCGGCCGCGCCGACCAGCAGCGGCGCGGGCCCGGCCACCGGGTCCACCGGCTGGCCGTCCACCTCCAGCAGCACGTCGCCCGCTTCGATGGTCACGCCCGGCGCGGCCAGCGGGGAGCGCGCCCGCGGGTCCGAGGACTCGCCCGGCAGCACCCGGGTGATCTGCCAGCTGCCGTCGGCGGCCCGGGCCAGGTCCGCGCCGAGCAGTCCGACCCGGCCGGTGCCGTTGCGCCCTGGCGGCTGGGCCGGGCGGACGTAGGCGTGCGAGGAGCCCAGCTCGCCGACCAGTTCCCAGAGCACGTCGGCGAACTCGCGGAAGGTGCCGATCCGGTCCAGCACCGGCCGGTAGGCGCCGGCCGCGCCGTCCCAGTCCACCCCGGCCATGTCGGCGACCCAGAAGTCGTGCCGGATGTACCGGGTGGCCTCGCCGAACGCGTGCCGCCACTGGGCTACCGGGTCGGCCTGGAACCGGGCCCGGGACAGGTCCACCGACACGGTGTCCCCGCTGTCCGGGTCGGCCTTCCGGGTGGCCGGGACCACCCGCAGGTCGCTGCCGTCCCGGACCACCAGCCACTCGCCGTCGCCGCTGACCGCGAACCAGTCCAGCCCGGAGACCAGTTCGGTGACCTTGCGCCGGCTCAGGTCGTAACGCTCCAGTGCCGGGCGGGGCCGGCTGCCGTCGGCCGTGGCCGAGCCCTCGCCGAGCACCCCCATGACCGGCTCCCGCAGCCAGGCCAGCCCGCCCGCGACCGCCTGCAGCGACCGGTACCGGAACTCGGCCACCGGCACGCTGATCACCCGGCTGGCCAGCCCGCCGGCGTCCACTGTCACGGGCGGCGGCCCGTCGCCGTCTGCCGCGGCAGCCCTGTCCGCGGCATCCGGGGCGCGGCCCGCGTCCGCCGCGGCGGACGGCGGGTCCGCGGCTGGCCCGGCGCCCGGCTCCCCCGATCCGGCCGGGCTGGGCGGCTGGCCGGGCCCGCCGGGCTGGCCGTCCCCGCCGCCGGGCGGGCGGCCCGTGGTCAGCGGCCCGAACGGCGACGGCGTGTCCGCGGCCAGCGGGACCAGGTAGGGGCGCGATCCGTAGGGGAAGGACAGGTCGAAGAAGTGCGCGTCATAGACCGGGTCGAAGACCCGCGCGGACAGGAAGGCCAGGTACTTCCCGTCGGTGGTGAACACCGGCTCGGAGTCGACGAACCGCCCGTCGGTCACGTCCAGCACGGTGCCGTCGGCCAGCCGGGCCAGCCGGATGTGCCGCAGCGGGTCCGGCCCCGGATGCGACCAGGCCAGCCAGGCCGAATCGGGCGCGTAGGCCAGGCCGGACAGCGCGCCGTTGGCTGACTGCGCGAGCTCGCGCACCTCGCCCGAGGCCACGTCGATCAGCAGCAGCCGGCCGTCGCGGGTCGCGGCCGCCACTGTGCTCCCATCCGGCGCTGCGGCCAGCTCACTGACCAGCCCGAGCTGGCCCTCGGCCAGGCGGCGCGGGGCGGCCCCGGCGGCCGGTTCCGCGCCGCCGTCCGGGGCGCGGCCGCTGGCGGGCACGATCTCCACCGCGTCGGTGCCGCCCGCGTCCGTGATCCAGGCCACCTGCCCGCTGCGGCCCAGCACCCGGGGCAGCCGGGCCCGGGCATCCGGCGCCACGGCCAGCGCGCGGGCCGGGCCGTCCCGGTGGGTCAGCCAGTGCACGGTGCCGCGTACTTCCACCGCGCTGGCCAGCCCGGTCTCGTCGCAGGACAGGTCGCCGAGGTGATCCGCGGCGGACACCAGGCGCGGGGCCAGCCCGGTGGCAGCCGAGCTGAGCTGGATGGGCACCGGCCGCGGCTCGCTGTCCGCGCTGAGCTCGTCCAGGATCCACAGCTCGCCGCGAACCTGGTAGATCACCCGGCGGCCGTCGCTGCCCGCATGCCGAGCGTAGCCACCGTCGTGGTCGGTGTGCCGGAGCAGGCCGGTGCCATCCAGGCGGCAGGAGTACAGGTTGCCGGTGCCCTCATGATCGGACAGGAACGCCAGCCGGTCGCCGATCAGCATCGGGCTGGCGAACTGCCCGTTCACGTCGGCCAGGATCCGCTGGAACGGGGCCCCGCCGGTGGCCGTCCACAGCCGGCCCGCGGTGCCGCCCCGGTACCGCTTCCAGAATGCCGGGTCCCGCCCCCAGCTGCCGTTCAGCAGCGCCTCGGCGGCCGGCTCGATGGCCAGGCCGGCCACTGGCCCGTAGCGGAGCAACCGGGCCGGGCCGCCGTCCACCGGCACCGCGTACCCCCACGACTGCCGTTCGAACGCCTGGCCGGTGGCGCTGAGCGCGAGCACCTCGCCGTCCGGGGTCCAGCCCGCCACCATGACGTCTGGCTCGCCCCAGTAGGTGAGGCGGCGGGCCGGTGCCCCGTCCACCTCGGCCAGGTAGACCTCGGCCGGCCCGTCCCGCCAGCTGGCCCAGGCCACCGAGCCGCCGTCGCGGGCGAACCGGGGGTGGGCGACCTGCGCGCTGTCCGCGGACAGCCGCCAGGCCCGCCCGCCGGCCTGCGGGGCCAGCCAGACGTCGTCCTCGGCGACGAACGTGACCAGATCACCGTGAAGGTGAGGGAAGCGCAGGTACCCGGCTGAGGTCATCGCATTATCGTAGGGCCGGGCCGGCCCGGGCCAGCGTCCTGGTCAGGCTGAGCTGGCTAGACCTTCCGCCACTGGGGCACCCAGGCCCCGTCGCTGGTCACCTCGTAGTCCTTGAACAGGGCCGGTGCCTCGGCCCGCATCAGCCCGGCGATCTTGCCGAACACCAGCCGGATCTCTTCCTCGGCCCCGGGGTCGGTGCGCGCCTCGATGGTGTGCCGCAGCGTCCGGATGTTGGCCGTCCACACGATGCCGGTGGCCAGCCCGTCCGGGGCCAGCCGCCGCATGAACGAGGTCTTGTGCTTCTTCTCGTGGAACGCGACGCCGTCCTCGTCCAGCCCGAAGTGCCCGGCCATCCAGCGCTGGAACTCTTCCATCTGGTCCAGCAGCGCGGTGGCCCGCTTCATCAGCTCGGCGTCCTCGCGGGCCCAGTCCGGGAACCAGAACGGGATGTCATCCAGCCGGACGAAGCGCAGCGACTCCTGCGACACCGCCGTCCCCGGCCGGTGCCTGACAAGTTCATGAGAAAAGACTCTGGATATGTTGTGCAGCACGAACGTGAAGCTGGCGTGCTCCAGCACCGAGCCGTGCGCCTGCTTGAGGATGTTCTGCAGGTACGCCTCGTGGTCGTTGCGCACCTTGCGGACGTTCGGGTTCAGCCCCGGTTCCCAGGCCCGGTAGCACATCTTGCCCGCGAACTCGGCCAGGTTCTCCGCGTCGCTGGCCAGCTCCCCGCGGTCCAGCCGCTCCAGCCACTTCTCCCCGCCGACCTCCTGGAGGTACGTGGCCAGCTGGTCGTAGTCGATCGCCGGCCGGGCGACGAGGAACACCTCGGGCTGCACGCTTCTCATGTCCCCGCACGATACCGGGGAACACTGACTATCCCCGGCGGCACCCGCAGAATGTGGACGCTAACCGTCGTGGGAACAGCGGTCAGCGTCCACCCTTCCGGGAAGCCTGGGCCCGGTGCGTTAGCTATGGGGCTGGTGTGGTCAGCCGGGACCGGCACAGGCGCAGCACGTTCGCGATGACCTGGTGGCCGGCCCGGCCGCTGGCGGTCAGGATCGACTCCGGGTGGAACTGGACCGCCCACCGCCCGGCCGCGTCGTCCTCGATCGCCATGACCACCTGGTCCGGGGTGACCGCGGTCACCCGGTAGCCGCCCTTGACCTGCTCGGGCACGGCGTGCAGGGAGTGATACCGGGCGGCGGTGAACTCGGCCGGCAGCCCGTCGAGCAGCCCGCTGGGCGGCTCGTCCATGATCCGCCGCACCTGCCCTGGCTTGCCGTGCGCGGGCTCGGCCAGCAAGCCCAGCTCGCCCCCGGCGTACTCGACCAGGGCCTGCAGGCCCAGGCACACGCCGAACACCGGCAGCCCGCGCCGGTCCACCTCGGCCAGCAGGTCGGCGCAGCCGAAGTCGGACGGCCGCCCCGGCCCCGGGGACAGCACGACCAGGTCGGGGGCGTACTTGTCCAGCGCCTCGGGCGGCAGCCCGGCCCGCAGCGTGAGCACCTCGGCGCCGTGCTCGCGGAAGTAGCCAGCCAGCGTGTGCACGAACGAGTCCTGGTGATCCACCAGCAGCACCCGCAGGCCCGCGCCGGGCTGCTCGGCGGGGCTGGCCGGGACCGCCAGGCCGGCCGCGGCCGTCCCGGCGGAGGCGCCCAGCGGGGCGGGCCAGCCGCCCTCCGCCGCCTCGGCCAGCGTCTGCAGCAGGGCGCTCGCCTTGAGCTCGGTCTCCCGTTCCTCGGCCATCGGGTCGGACTCGAACAGCAGCGTCGCGCCGGCCCGGACCGCCGCCACCCCGTTGGTGATGTGCGCGGTGCGCAGGGTCAGCCCGGTGTTCATGCTGCCGTTCAGGCCGATCACCCCGACCGCGCCGCCATACCAGCGCCGCGGCCCGCCCTCGTGGTCCTCGATGAACTGCATGGCCCACGTCTTGGGTGCCCCGGTCACGGTGACCGCCCACATGTGCGTCAGGAAGGCGTCCAGCGCGTCCAGCCCGGGCCGCAGCCGCCCCTCGATGTGATCGACGGTGTGGATCAGCCGGCTGTACATCTCGATCTGCCGCCGCCCGATCACCTTGACGCTGCCCGGCACGCTGACCCGTGACTTGTCGTTGCGGTCAACGTCGGTGCACATGGTCAGCTCGGACTCGTCCTTGGCCGAGTTGAGCAGCTCGCGGATGTTGGCCGCATCCTCCAGGGGATCGGCGCCACGCCGGATCGTGCCGGAGATCGGGCACGTCTCAACCCGGTCCCCGCTGACCCGCACATACATTTCCGGCGAGGCGCCGACCAGGCACTCACCTTCCCCCAGGTTGAAGAAGAACTCATACGGCGCCGGATTTCTCCGCCGCAGCCGCTCGTAGAAGGCGGCCGGGGACGGGCACGGGCCGCGGAACACGTGGCTGGGCACCACCTCGAACAGGTCACCGCGGGCGAACTTGTGCTTGGCCGCCTGCACGATGCGCGCGTAGGAGCCCGGCTCCGGCCGGCCCGGAAGACCTTCCTGCTTAACGCCCTCGCCCGGCTGATGCCCCGCCGCGGGGGCGGGTGGTGTCTGCCGGGACAGCCCGGCCGTGCTCCGCCCGGCCACCGCGAAGTCGTAGCGGTACACGGCCGAGGACTCCCGCTTGCGGTCCAGCACGTAGAGCTCATCGGCCAGGTGCAGGACGAGGTCACGCTGGCTGGCCGGCCGCTCGGCGCGCAGCCGCACCGGCTCGAACTGGAAAGCCAGGTCGTAGCCGAACGCCCCGTACAGCCCCAGGTGCGGGTCGCCACAGCCGAGAACCGCGATCACCTCGCGGATGGCCGAGAACACGGTAGGCCGGCGGCTCCGGTCCTCCTCGGGCACCAGGTCCTCGGGCTCCGGGATGAACACCTCAATGGTGCCCGGCTGGGTGCCCGCAACCGGCTGGCCGGCCCGCCGCAGCGCCTCGCCCAGCACCGGGAGCAGCACCTCACCCCGGGCGTTCAGCGCCCGGACCGCGATCCGGCGGCCCCGGGCGACGACCTCCACGCACGGGTTCAG
>Ga0070715_10000179_pt1 | contig 14766 bp, 20 predicted proteins | sample LARL111metaG_FD_71394 | JGI IMG/M metagenome (GOLD analysis project Ga0070715, IMG submission 71394) | Corn, switchgrass and miscanthus rhizosphere microbial communities from Kellogg Biological Station, Michigan, USA - LAR L11-1 metaG | ecosystem: Host-associated > Plants > Roots > Rhizosphere ... | reverse complement strand
CGGCATCGCAAACGGAAGCGCCGCTTCGGAGATCTATCGTGGGGTCGGCCATGACGATCGAGGAGCTAGCACGACAGCGGCTCGGGTTTTCCGGTTTGAGGGCGGGCCAGCGCCGCGCGGTCGAGGCGGCCGTCGCCGGCCGCGATGTCCTCGCCGTCCTGCCCACCGGTAGCGGGAAGTCGGCGATCTACGAGCTTGCCGGGATGCTGCGCGACGGCCCGACCGTCGTTGTCTCGCCTTTGATCGCGCTGCAGGACGACCAGCTCGCTCACCTGCGCGCCAACGGCCTGACGGCGATCGTTCTCAACTCGCACCAGTCGTCACGCGAGCATGCGGCGGCCCTCACAGCCACCTGCGGGCCTGACGCTTTCGTGTTCCTGGCTCCGGAACAGCTCGCGAACGAAGAGACGCGTGAGGTTCTGCGGCGGGCGCGTCCGGGGCTCTTTGCGGTCGACGAGGCCCACCTGATAAGCCAGTGGGGGCGCGACTTCCGCCCCGAGTACATGCGGCTCGGAGCACAGGCCGATGCGCTGGGCGTGCCAGTGCGAATGGCGTTGACGGCGACCGCGGCTCCACCCATCCGTGCAGAGATCAGCCGCCGCCTCGGGCTGAGAGACCCGGAGGTCGTCGTCGGCGACTTCGACCGCCCGCACATCCGGTTGGAGGCTCGGCGCGTGCAGACCGTGCGCGACAAGCAGCGTGAGCTCGAGCAGGCGGCGGCCGAGCTCGAGGGGCCGGGGATCGTCTATGCGGCCACGCACGCAGCCGCACAGGACGCACACGACGTGCTGGCAGACGCCGGTGAGCGCGTCGCCCTCTACCACGCCGGACTTACGGCCCGCGCGCGGCGCGAGGCGATGACTTCGTACCTCGACGGCTCCGCCCGCGTCATCGCGGCAACCGTCGCTTTCGGGATGGGCATCGACAAGCCCGACGTGCGCTGGGTCCTCCACGTAGACCCGCCTGCCTCGCTCGACGCGTACTACCAGGAGTTCGGACGGGCCGGCCGGGACGGCGACGACGCAGTTGCGCGTCTCGTCTACCGGGTCGAGGACTTCGGCGCGGCCGCTCACTTCAGCCCCGGCGGCGTGTCACAGGCGGCGGTCGCGCGCGTAGCGGAGCTCGTTGCCTCCGGCGCGGAGGTCGTACCGACGCGTGAGACCACCGCCGCCCTTGTGCGCCTCGCAGACCTCGGTGCGGCGGCCTGGGATGCGGACGGGCGCGTGCGCTGGACAGGCGAGTGGACCGTCAGTCATGCACTCGCCGCCTCCACTGCCGAGAGCAAGCGAGAGAACGAAGTCTCCCGCTCCCAGCTCGACATGATGCGGCGGTACGCGGAGCACGAGGGCTGCCGGCGCTCGTTCATCCTCACCTACTTCGGCCAGGACTACCCGGGCCCGTGCGGCAATTGCGACAACGACCTCGCCGGCGCCGCGGCGTCCGTGGCGACGACCGAGCCGTACCCGGTCGGCGGACGGGTGCGAAGCGAACGCTGGGGCGACGGAACCGTGCAGCGCTACGACGGCGACCAGGTAACCGTCCTCTTCGACGACCACGGCTACCGCGATCTCTCCGTCCCGATCGTCCTCGAACGACGGCTGTTGCGTCAGCTGTAGCCGGGCGGCGGGCTCGAGCTCAGAGATGAAGCTCGTCGCGGCGGCGAGAAACCTCCGGCTCGCGACGGTCGCTCGCGTAGGTGACCGCCAGGGCGACAAGCGCCATCGCAAGGACGAGAGAGACTCCGATGAAAGCCGAGACATTCATCAAGCTGCGCGCCGGTAGGCGATCTCCGCTTCGCATTCGGGGCAGATCCCGGCCCGCAGCCGCGTCGGGACAACGCTCTCGTAGGTGCGTAGCTCCCGGATCGCGTCTCCAGGCTCGAGCCAGGTCCCATGGGCACGCACTCGCAGGCAGACCGAGCACGCAGGGAGTCCCCAGCGGCGAAGGAGGGGCGCAACCGTGCGAGACCTCAACGGGGATGCGCCGCCGAGGTTCGTGGGCAGGCGCGACGGCATGTTCATCTTTCCGACTCCTTCCGTGGTTGTGTGGGCGACCGCCTGCGCAGGGCCTCGCGGTCGAGCAGTCGGCTTGCGGCCAGGTACCGCCGCACGTTCACAGGCGTCGGCTCCTCGCTGAGATCGAGCACAGCCCTGCGGAATACGGTCGTGCGATCGACTGCCCCCATGACGGTGGACGTTGCCCGACCTAATCCCCGGTCGCATCGCGGGCAACGTCCAACGTTCGTAGCGGCTAGCGGCCATGAGGCCCTGAAGCGACCCGGGTCACCGAGCCACGGCGCAGTAGGCTCGCGGGGATGCCGGCGCTCATCTTCGATCTCGACGGAACCCTGGTCGACACCGTCTACGCCCATGTCTTCGCCTGGCAGCGCGCCCTCGCCGAGGCAGGCCTGCCCATCGACGGCTGGCGAATCCATCGCAGGATCGGGATGAGTGGCGGGCTCTTCACCCGGGCGGTAGCGCGGGAGCTCGGTCGGCCGCTGACCGCAGCCGAGGTCGAGGCGATCCAGGGACGTCACGGTGAACTATTCCGCGAGCTGCTCCCCGAACGACGCCCGCTTCCCGAAGCGATCGAGCTCCTGGCGGAGCTGCGAAGTATCGGAGCCAGCTTCGGAATCGCGACCTCCGGCCGCCGCCCGGAGATCGACGCCTCGCTCGAAGCGCTCGGACTCGGCCCGGAGACGGTCGTGGTCGAGCGCGGGAACGTCGAGCGCGCGAAGCCCGAGCCCGATCTCTTTCTCGCCTGCGCCGAGCGGCTCGGCACCCCGCCGGAGGAGTGCTACGTCGTCGGTGACGCGGTCTGGGACCTGCTTGCGGCCCGCAGGGCCCGCATGCTCAGCATCGGCCTGCTCAGCGGCGGCTACGGCGAGGACGAGCTGATCCGTGCCGGAGCGTTTCGGGTCTATCGCGACACGCGCGAGCTGCGCGAGTCGCTGGACGAGCTCGGTCTGCTGCCCCTCTGAGCTCCGGTCAAAGATCGTCGCGGCGGAGCACGCCAACAAGGGTGCCGTCGGAGCGGGTCACGAGCAGGTGAGCGAGGTTCTGGTCGCGCATCCGTTGCTCGATCGCGGCCTTTCGCGCGCTCGGCCGAATCGTCCGCGGGCCTAGCGACATCACCTCTTCCACCGGAACCGGTTCTCCGGAGCCAAGCGCGGCTCGGTCGAGGACACCGGCGACGACGCCACGCTCGTTCGTGACGACGGCGACCTGCCACTCGTCTCCCAGGCGCTCGGCGACCACGGGGACGAGCTCGTCCGGACGGCAGGTCGGGACGTCCGTGCGGGTCACGCTCCCGACGCGCGTGCTGCTATCCGACCTTCCCTCGAGCGGCAACCCGAACGAGCCCCAGTCGGCCTTGCCGGCCGTGTACTCGTAGACGCGGGTGAAGCCGAGCGCTTCGAGCCGCGCCGCGGCTCGTGGGCTCAGGTCTCACTGGTAGTGGTAGCAGTAGACGATCACCGGCCTCGACGCGTCGAGCGACGCGGTCGAACGGCGGTCGAGTGTCTTCAGGGGAATGTTGACCGCGCCCGGGAGGTGCTCGTCCTCGAAATCCTCCGCCGGCAGCACTTCGACGAGGTTCGCATTCTCCTCCCGGCGCAGCCGTTGGAGCTCGTCACGATCGATTGGTGTAGGCACGACAGCGACTCCCGTCAGTTCTCGCTGGAGGCTGCCCAGAGGTTGATGCCGCTGTCGGTCGCGTAGCGGTCGATCTCTGCCAGCTCGTCCGCGGTGAAGTCCGGCGTCCTGAGTGCGCCGAGGTTCTGCTCGAGCTGCTCGACGCTGCTCGCCCCGACCAGCGTCGAGGTCATCCGCGGGTCGCGGAGCGTCCAGGCAAGCGCGAGCTGGGCAAGGGTCTGGCCGCGACGCTGGGCGATCTCGTTCAAGGCGCGTACCTTTGCCATCGTCTCCGCGGTGAGCTGATCCGGCGACATCGAGCCCGGCCGGCTCGCGCGCGACCCCTCGGGGATTCCGGCGAGATAGCGATCGGTGAGCACACCCTGAGCGAGCGGCGAGAAGCAGATGCAGCCGACGCCGAGGTCGCCGAGCGTGTCGAGGAGCTCGACCTCGATCCAACGGTTGAGGAGCGAGTAGGACGGCTGGTGGATGAGGAGGCGGACCCCGAGATCGCGGAGGATCGCCTCCGCCTCGCGGGTCTTCTCGGCCGAGTACGACGAGATGCCCACGTACAGCGCCTTCCCCTGGCTGATCGCCGTCGCGAGCGCGCCCATCGTCTCCTCGAGCGGAGTCTCGGGATCGAAGCGGTGCGAGTAGAAGATGTCGACGTACTCGAGCCCCATTCGGCTGAGGCTCTGGTCGAGGCTGGCCAGCAGGTACTTGCGCGAGCCCCATTCACCGTAAGGCCCCGGCCACATGTCGTAGCCCGCCTTCGTCGAGATGACGAGCTCGTCGCGGTACGGCGCGAGATCGAAGCGGAGCACTTCGCCGAACACCTGCTCCGCAGAGCCGTAGGGCGGCCCGTAGTTGTTCGCCAGATCGAAGTGCGTGATCCCTGAGTCGAAGGCGCGGCGGAGAATGGCCCGGGACGTCTCGAGCGGGCGCTCGTGACCGAAGTTCTGCCAGAGGCCGAGGCTGATCGACGGCAGCTTCAGGCCGCTCGCGCCGCAGCGGCGGTAGGTCATCTCCTCGTAACGGCCGGCAGCCGCGGCGAAGGCCACGGTCGCATTCATACACATGTGGGAGCGAGTTAAGGGACCGTTCATGTGCGAGTAACCCGACGGTCAGGGTTGGTTGCGAGCGTGGTTGGCGCGCGGGGAATGAGCCTCGCGCCGATCGGGAGGTACTTACGGAATGACGAAGCTTGGCTTCACGGTTGTGGCCGTCCTTGCCGGTGTGGTTTCGCTGATCGCCGCTGTGGGCGCATCCGCGGCTCCGAAGGCGCCGAGAGTGGTCGGCCACGTGTACATCGACGACAACACCGCCGGCGCGAACACCGTCGCCGGCTTCGATCGGCACGCCGACGGATCGCTCACGCCCATTCCCGGCTCGCCGTTCTCGGCCGGCGGGGCCGGAGCCGGGCATGCGAACGCGTCCCAGGGCTCGTTGCAGTTCAGCGCCGACGGTCGCTATCTGCTCGCGGTCGACGCCGGCAGCAACCAGATCTCGGTGCTCAGGATCAAGCCCGACGGGTCACTTCGGATCGCCGACGTCGTGTCGTCGAACGGCGGCAACCCGGTCAGCATCGCCGTCGACGGCGGTCTCGTCTATGTCGCGAACGCCGATGCCGAGAACCCGAACTACACCGGCTTCACGCTCAACCAGGGAGGCGACCTCCGGCCGATCCCCGGTTCCACCGTCCCACTTCCGGCGGGTTCACAGCCGGGCGATGTTCTCTTCAACGGAGACGGCACGAAGCTCGTGGGCACCCGGGTTGGAACCTCGGAGATCGACAGCTTCACGGTCGGCGCCGACGGACTGCTGACCGCCGCATCCGGCTCGCCGTTCGAGCACCAGACGGGCGTGTTCGGCCAGTTCGGCAGCGAGTTCAACCCGACCAATCCCGCTCAGCTGTTCGTCTCGAATGCGCATACCGCCGCCAACGGCCCCGCGTCGGGAAGCGTCTCGGCGTACACGGACGCCGCCGACGGCACCCTGACCCCGATCGGAGCGTCTCCCTTCGCAAACGCCGGGACAGCCTCCTGCTGGATCGAGGTCAGCCACGACGGTCAGTACCTGTACACGGTCGACACCGCCTCGTCCACCGTCTCGAGCTACTCGATCGGACCCGACGGGTCGCTCACGGCCATCGGCAGTACGCCGATCAAGAACGGGAAGGGTGCCGAGGACGCGCGGCTCTCACCTGACGGATCCACTCTGTGGGTCGTCAACGGTGGAGGCGACGCGATCAACGCCTTCTCCGTCGACGGAGGCACCCTGATCGAGCTGACCAGCTCGCCGACCGCCGGCCCGGCCGGAGCTACCCCGTCCGGAATCGTCGTCAACTAAGCGTCGCAGGGGGCGGACGACTTATCGTCGTCCGCCCCCTTCCAGCTAAGTCGGAAGCGTGAAGGAGACGCAGGCCCCGCCCTGGGGGCGGTTCTCGGCCCAGATGCGGCCGCCGTGGGCCTCGACCAGCCCTCTAGCGATGGCGAGTCCGAGGCCGGCACCGTTGCTGCTGCGGGCTCGATCCGCCCGCCAGAAGCGGTCGAACATGCGCCCCGGCGCCTCCTCCGGCAGCCCCTCGCCGGTGTCCTCGACGCGGAGGAGCAGGTCGGAGGCCCGGCGCTCGGCGCGCACGGCCACGGATCCGTCCGAGGGAGTGTGATGAAGCGCGTTCGTCACGAGGTTGAACAGGACTCGCTCGATCTTCTCGGGTGCCAGCTGTGCCTCCATCTGCTCGTCGACCTCGGAGCTGAGCGCGACGCCACGCGCCTCGGCCTCGGGCCGGAGAAGCTGCAACGCCGAGGTGACGAGGGGCGCAACGGGCGTCCGCCGAAGCTCCAGGGTGAGCACGCCGGCGTCGATGCGCGCGAGCTCGAACAGGTCGTCGACCAGCGCCGACAACGTCCGCACCTGCTCCCGAAGTGTCGGCAGGTAGTCATCGGCCGACGCGAGGCCGTCCTCTATCGCTTCGAGCATCGCCTGAAGCGACGCGATCGGAGCACGCAGGTCGTGGCTCGCCCAGGCAACGAGCTCGCGGCGGGCGTCGAAGAGCTGCTCGAGGCCCTCGGCCATTGCATTGAACGAGGCGGCGAGCTCGGCCATCTCCCGCGGGCCTTCGACGGGCGCCCGAACCGACAGCTCGCCGGCCGCGAGCGTGTGCGATGTCGTGCCCAGGCGGCGGAGCGAGCCGGTGATCGACTGTGCGAGCACGAGGGCGGCAAAGACCGCGGCTGTGGCGGAACCCGCGGCGACGGCAAGGATCTTGCGGTCGGCTCCCATGTGGAACATCACCCAACCCGACAGCAGCACGGCCGCGAGCGGGACGCAGGCCGCGATCAAGGCGAGCCCGGCCAGCTGGATCCGGACGGTCGGCGCACGGCGCAGGAGGTACGCGAGCGCGAGCCCCGAGGCGAGGCTGCCGGCGGCGACGACCAAGGCGAGCGCGATCATGGGTCGAGGCGGTAGCCGACGCCCCATACGGTGTGGAGGTGGCGGGGGTGGCTTGGGTCGGCCTCGATCTTCTCCCGCAGCCGTCGCATGTGCACCGTCACCGTCCCGGTGTCGACAGCCGACTCGTAGCCGCAGACGCGGGCCATCAGCTGGTCGCGGGAGAAGACATGGCGTGGGTGCGAGGCGAGGAACCAGAGCAGCTCGAACTCCTTCGCGGTGAGCTGGACGGGAGTGTCGGCGAGCCGCGCCTCGCGACTGCTGCCGTCGAGAGCGACCTCGCCGAAGGTGATCGTCTCACGCGGCAGCGAGCTGCCGTTGCTGCGGCGAAGGACCGATCGCACGCGCGCGGCGAGCTCGCGTGGCGAGAAGGGCTTCGTGACGTAGTCGTCTGCGCCCAGCTCCAGTCCGACGATCCGATCGGCCTCCTCGCCGCGCGCCGTGAGCAGGATCACGGGCAGGCTGGACCGGTCGCGGATCCAGCGGCAGAGGGACAGCCCGTCCGTGCCGGGAAGCATGACGTCGAGCACGACGAGGCTCGGCTCGCGCTCCTCGATCAGCGACCGCGCCGCGTCTCCGTCGGAGGCCGTCAAGGTCCGGAAGCCGTCGCGCTCGAGGTAGCGGACGACGACGTCCCGCACGATCGGCTCGTCATCCACAACGAGGACGGTCTGCATCTCCACATTCTGGCTTGCGGGCTTACGGCCGAGTCAGCGAGTCCTTACATGTCAGTTAAATCGCGCGGTGCGGGCCATTGGCCGGTTGTTCGGCCCGGCGTATGCTCGGGCCAAGTCACGCAGGCTCTCAGGGAGGAAGATGATGGCGAGCAAGGTCGCGGTGGGCGTGGAGCTCGACGCAGAGGCGTTGGAGGCGCTCTCTCAGCAGGTCCGGGGACCGGTGCTCACGCCGGGTGATCCCGCGTACGACGACGCGCGCTCCATCTGGAACGGGCTGATCGACCGGCGTCCCGCGCTAATCGTCCAGTGCAGCGGCGCGGCCGACGTCGTCGACGCCGTGAACTTCGCGCGCGAGCAAGGGCTCACACTCTCGATCAAGGCCGGAGGGCACAACGTCGCCGGGAACGCCGTCAACGACGACGGGATCGTGCTCGACCTCTCGCAGATGCGCGGCGTCCATGTCGACCCGGCCTTGCAGACCGTGCGTGTGCAGGGAGGCGCCACCTGGGGCGACCTCGACCGGGAGACGCAGCTGTTCGGGCTCGCGGTGCCGGGCGGCGTCGTCTCGACGACCGGCGTGGCGGGGCTGACGCTGCACGGGGGGCTCGGTCATCTGCGCCGCAAGCACGGGCTCTCGATCGACAGCCTCGTGTCGGTCGACATCGTCACCGCCGATGGAGAGCTCCGGCGCGCGAGCGCGACGGAGAACGAGGATCTCTTCTGGGCCGTCCGCGGCGCGGGCAGCAACTTCGGCGTCGTCACCTCGTTCGAGTTCCGAGCGCACCCCGTCGGCCCGATGGTGTTCGTCGGCGCGATCTTCTACCCGTTCGAGGAGGCGTCCTCGATCCTGCCCGCCTGGCGCGACTTCATGGCGACGGCGCCCGAGGAGCTGAGCTCGCTCGCGATCTGCTGGAGCGTGCCGCCGGTCGAGCCGTTTCCGCCGGAGATCCACGGCACTCCGGTCGTCGTCGTCGCGGCTGCTTACTGCGGCCCGGCCGAGGAGGGCGAGCGCGTCGTGCAGCCGCTGCGCGAGCTCGCCCAGCCGGTCGTCGACGCGAGCGGTCCCTGGCCCTGGCTCGGCCTGCAGAGCGGCTTCGACGCGATCTTTCCGCAGGGGGAGCTCCGCTACTGGAAGTCGCGTTCGGTCACCGAGCTCTCCGACGAGGTCATCGGGGACATCATCGAGCTCGCCGGCCGCAGGCCGGCGCCGCTCAGCGACATCGTGATCTGGCATCACGGTGGGGCAATGAGCCGCGTTCCCGAGGAGGAGACGGCGTACGGCGGCCGCGACACGCAGTTCCTCGTCACCGCCGAGGCGAGCTGGACCGACCCGGCGCAGAACGAGGAGGCGATCGCCTGGGCCAGGGAGGTCTTTGATGCGATGGAGCGCTATTCGACCGGAGCTGTCTACCTCAACTTCCCGGGTCTCGGCGAGGAGGAGGACTCGCTCGCACGCGCAGGTTACGGGGCGAACTACGACCGTCTCACCGCCCTCAAGGCGAAGTACGACCCGGAGAACCTGTTCCGAATGAACATCAACATCCCGCCGGCAGGCTGAGGGGAGGACGCGGTGATTGCAAGGGTCGCAACGTTCGAAGGAGGGGACGCGGAAGAGATGCGTCGGCTCAACAACGAGATGCTCGTCGAGCGTGGATCAACCGCGCTCCCGCCCGGGATCTCGCGTGTGATGGTCCTGATGAAGGACGAGAGTTCGTGGTCGGTAATCTCGTTCTTCGACAGCGAGGAAGCGGCCGCTGCATCCGAAGAGCGGTTCGAGCAGATGGGTGACGAGATCCCCGAGAGCGTCCGCGGCAAGCGAATCGGCGTCGAGAGCTACGAGGTCGCCTTCGACGTGGAAATGGTCAGATAGGGAGGGGGATCGACAGTGCCGAAGATCTCGCGCGATACGGCGTCAGAGGTTCGGGAGTTCGGGCCGGTAACCGACCGGCGGGAGGAGATGGACGGCTACACCGTCGAGTTCGTCTCGTTCGCAGCTGACTCCGATCTCGACGGACCGCTGCAGGCGCCGAGCTTCTCCAGTTCAGCCCGACCGAGCAGCTTGCCGAGACGGAAAGAGCGTTAGCGGAGGGGATGAGCAAGCAGCAGGGAGCTGTTTAACGATTCGCCGGATCAGCCCTGCTTTGGCTGGACGGTGAATCCCAGACCTCCGAGGATCTTGACCGCGCCGTCCCTTCCGCCCTCGAAGTCGCCCGATGCGAGGCGCTGTCCGGTCGCGAGCTCGTACGCGGTGCCCAGGATTGCCTTCGGAGGGTAGGGCCGGTCTTCCCAGACGAGGTCGTACGTCGTGGTGGGTGCGAAGCCATGCTTCGAGAAGAACGCTTCTGCGCCCAACTGGTCGTACTCCTCGATCGCGCGTACCACGTCGTCATGGGCGACTTCGCTCCAGGCGATCGGCTGCTTCATGGCGTCCTCCCGACGTCGCGATGACCTGATTTGGACTCTAGCCCGCGCCCGTCGCCTCGAGGCGGCGCAGTCGTAGGCTGAGGTCTCTGAAGATCGTGAGCGTGAAGGCTGAATGCGCTCTCGCAAGCTTCAGCACGAGCCGTTGCGGCAGCTCGATCAGCTCCACGTCGCTTAATGCGACCGCCGTGGCGAGGCGTGGGCGTCCGTCGATCAATGACAGCTCGCCGAAGTAGTCTCCCGCGCTCAAAGTTCGAGCGGCGGGTCGCGATGACACCTCTACGGTCCCGCTGAGGATGACGTAGAGGTGGCTGCCGTACTCGACGGCGGAGATGATCGTCTCGCCTGGAGCGAAATCGGCGCGGGTCGCTTCCCGGACGAGCTTCCAGAGGCTGCGTTCGCTCACTCCGGCGAAGAGCGGGAGGGTCCCGAGCGCGTGTACGAGCTCGACCTCGTTCATCGTCAGTTCCTCGAGGGGACGAAGCGGTCGGAGTGAAGGTCCTGCTCGGGCAGGCTCGACAGGTAGACGAACGGATGGTGGAAAGCGTCAAGCGCTCGTCCGGTCGGCACGGGGAAGCTGATCGTCTCGTCGATTCCCGCCTCGTGCACGTCGATGCTCGTGCCGTTCGTCCTCGGGTCCCAGTAGAGAGTGATCTCGAGGCCGCCGTTGATCCGCTGGGCTAGCTCGCGCCGTTTGATGAGAGTTGCGATGTTCATGATCGATGGTCTCCTTGGATCGGGTGCCGGCGGAGTCGAGCGCGTCGGCTCCGCCGGCGTGGGGTTGGAATCAGCCCGCGATCGTGAAGCTCTCGCGGACGACGTTCGAGATGGGCCTTTCGTTGCCGGTGATGAGCGCCGGCGCCGTGCCGTTGACCGCGTAGACGGTCAGGGTCGCGTGGACGCCTTTGCCGAAGAAGCCGGGGACGCTGACGATCCAGCTGTTGAACGTGCGCTTCAGTCCCCCGACCTTCGAGACGTCGTTGATCTGGAAGACGCCGGCCAGGTTGGTGTTGGCGCCCTGCAGCGGCGTACCGGCGATCGTCGGAGTGGTGGAGAGGAGCACCACCAGCCCGGGCGCCGCCGCGTCGGGACCGGGGTGAAACGTCGGTGCGTGGGGGTCGTTGAACGCGGCCGTGTAGCCGGAGAGCAGGCTGTTCGCTCTCCGCGTCCGCGCCTGCAGCGAGATGTCGACGCTGAAGGTCCCTGCGATGCCGGCGCTGGAGCCGGGGGTCGGCGAGATGATGCTCGCCTTCAGCGGCTTGGCGGCCCGATACGAGTACGTGGACACCATGCTGGGCTTCCGCACGGCCTTGCCGGCAGCGGAGAGCGGATCCCAACGGCCCCCGAAACCGGTGAGGCCCTCGCCCTTCGTCTGTCCGGCCCTCGTGTCCTGAACGAAGTAGTAGAGGGGATGGCCTGCGTACGTGACCTGGAGACGGCCGTCGTTACGGCGCGTCGTCCCGAGCAGCCCCGCCTTGGCCCCTGCGCCGGCGACGGCCTTCCCATGCGTGATCAGCGGCGGCCAGTACTTGGCGCAGTCGCCGTAGCAGGTGCTCTTGCGCCCCTTGTCGTGGGCCCAGAGGTAGAGCGTCTTGCCGTGCGAGTCGACCAGGATCCGGCCGAGGCTGCTCGAGCCGGTCTTCACGACCGTACCGCTGCTGGCCGAACCGGACGCGGAAACGGCGAACGCCGCCGCGACGGCGAGCGTGCCGATGGCGACCGCCAGCGTCTTGAGATGGTGCATTTCGGTCTCCTTCCTCAGTGAAACGCTCCGTAGCGTTTCCAATGAGGCGACCGTAGCAGGACCATTCCGGGCTACGCAACGCTACGTTTCGTATACAGTTAAACGGAATGAAGCAGACCGAGAAGCCAAACGGCCGCGCCGAGCGCTCCAAGCAGGCGATCCTCGACGCGACCCGGGACTTGCTGGCCGCCGACGGCGATGTCGGGTCGCTGACCGTCGAAGCGGTGGCCGCCCGATCGGGTGTCGCTAAGACGACGATCTACCGGCGCTGGCGGGACAAGTGGGAGCTCGCCCTGGACGCGGTGATGATCGACATGCTCCCGAGCTTCGCCAATCCCGTCGACGTCGGCGACACTCGCAATGAGCTCATCACCTTCGTTGACTCCGTCGTGAAGATCTGGTCTTCACGTCCGTACGGGCCGGCGATGCAAGCCCTCGTCTCTCAGATCTCGACACAACCCGAGCTGGCGCGGGTGTATCGGGAACGCGTGGTCGAGCCGCGTCGCGACCAGCTGGCCCCGGTGATCGAACGCGGCATCCGCCGCGGCGACCTTCGGCCGGACACCGATGTCCGGCTGGTGCACGAGTTTCTCGTCGGCCCGATCCTCTACCGCTTGTTGCTCAGCGGCCCGCCACTCGACCGCAAGCTCGGGACGCGGCTCGTCGACGGGATCCTCGAGGGATTCAAGCCGCCGGAAAAGGCCGCAGGGACGAAACGGCGTCGCTGACCCACTCTGCTGCCATTACCCTCGCGTCGTCCGCGCGATTCGACTCTGGAGGTTCCCGATGGCCGTCCACACCGAGCTGAATGGAACCGAGGCGGCCGACCGCCTCGCCTTGCGCGAGCTCTTCGACGCCTACGCCCACTGCGCCGACCGCCGCGACGCCGAAGGCCAGAAGGCGCTCTTCACCGACGACACGGTTTTCGCCGTCTACATGGATGGCGACGGCTCCGAGCCCACCTACGTCCTCAACGGCCGAGAGGCGCTGACGCCCGTGTTCGACGATCTGAACCGCTACGAGGTGACGACGCACTTCAACGGCCAGAGCACTGTCACCCTCGAGGGTGACCACGCGACCGGCGAAAGCTACACGCTTGCCCACCACCTCTATGCCGAGGACGGAAGTCGCAAGATCATGGTCGCTTCCCTGCGCTACCTCGACACCTTCGCCAAGATCGACGGCGGCTGGTACTTCGCGGAGCGCAAGCTCATCCTCGACTGGAGCGAGACGCGGACGATCGGCGCACCGACGGAGTGAAGCCGCAGTAGCGCGACCGGTGAGTTTTTCGGCCGTCGGCCGTCACACATGTGTGACAACTGCGTCAGTGGGTTCGCTTCGAGACGAGAGTGAGCTGTGGTCGCGCGCGCTGCGCGGCGACGGTGACGCGTTCTCCGCGGCAACCATCCGATACCGCCGCGAGCTCGAGGTGCACGCGTACCGGATGCTCGGCTCGGCCGAGGATGCCGAGGACATCGTCCAGGAGACGTTCCTTCGCGCGTGGCGGCGTCGCGAGACGTTCCTCGGAAAGGCCTCGCTGCGCGCCTGGCTCTATGGGATCGCGACCAACGCGTCCCTCGACCTGCTCGAGCGCCGGCCCCGGCGGCTCCTACCGCAACTCGTGAGCCAGCCGACCGATCCGGACGCCGTTCCGGAGCCGACCGGGGAGATGACCTGGTTGGAGCCGTACCCGGACCGGCTGCTCGACGAGGTTGTCAGCGGTGAGGACGGACCGGACGAGGCGATCGTCGCGCGGGAGACGGTCGAGCTTGCGTTTCTGGTGGCGATCCAGCAGCTGCCGCCTCGGCAGCGGGCGGTGCTGATCCTGCGCGATGTGATCGGGTGGAGCGCGCGCGAGACCGCGGCGATGCTGGAGATGTCCGTCGTCGCGAGCAACAGCGCGCTGCAGCGCGCCCGCGAGACGCTGGGTCAGCATCTGCCTGAACGCCGCGACGACTGGCATCGCCCGCAGTCTCCGGATCGGCTCGAGCAGGAAGTCCTCGCCCGCTACATGGATGCCTGGAAGCGCACGGACGTCCAGGCGCTTGCTGCGCTTCTGAAGGAGGATGCGCACCTGACGATGCCGCCGTCGCCCGCGTGGGTCTTCGGACGTGAGGGGATCGCCCGTTTCTTCGCCAACTATCCGTTCCGCCGGTCCGCGCGGCGCCATCTGCACGTGGCGACGCGTGCGAACCGACAGCCGGCGTACGCCGTCTTCCTCCAGCGCGAGCCGGGCGCGGCGCCCGAGCCGTTCGCGCTCGAGGTGCTGCGAATCGAGGACGGATTGATCGCGGAGATCCACTACTTCCTGCAGCCGGAGCTGCTGGGGCGGTTCGCCGTCGCTCCGCTCAGATGAGCTGCGACGAGGAGCTCGACTTCAGCCGACTCGCGCAGGACACGGCCCACTTTCGTAGGCGTGTGGTCGAGCTGTCGCCAGACGAGGACCTGTCCGTCGACTCCGGCTCGTGGCGCGACGCGATCGCGTTCGTGGAGGAGGGAGAGGTCGAGCTGGAGTGTGTCGCCGGTGAGCGCCGGCGCTTTGCCCAGGGGGCAGTCCTCTGCTTCCCGCCTCCGGTGCGCTTGCTGCGCAATTGCAGTGGTGAGCCGGCGCGACTGATCGTGATCTCGCGACGGACGCGCGAGCGGTCGAAGCCCGCCGGTTAGTTCCTGGACCTTCCGCCGTCACACGGGTGACGACGAATTCCGAACGGGAGGTTCTCTTGATCGCTATCGCCCAATCATCGACCGCCGAAGCGACCGTGCATCGCTGGCGGGCTTTCGCCCTCCTTGCGGTCTCCTACTTCATGACGGTCATCGACCTGACGATCGTGAACGTGGC
>Ga0070715_10000176_pt1 | contig 14876 bp, 12 predicted proteins | sample LARL111metaG_FD_71394 | JGI IMG/M metagenome (GOLD analysis project Ga0070715, IMG submission 71394) | Corn, switchgrass and miscanthus rhizosphere microbial communities from Kellogg Biological Station, Michigan, USA - LAR L11-1 metaG | ecosystem: Host-associated > Plants > Roots > Rhizosphere ... | reverse complement strand
CTTGAGCTCGAACGCGAGCACGATCTCGGTGAAGCCGCGGAACAGGGCCAGCAGCCCGACCCAGATGATCAGCAGCACCCCGCGTGCGGGGAGCGCCTGCTGGGAGGCCCAGAAGCCGACGAAGATCTCCAGGATGCCCGCGACCATGCCGAGCCACCAGGCGCCGTTGATGACCCGGGACTCGATCGAGGTGATAAGGACGAAGCCCCCCTCCAAGATCAGCAGCAGCCCGATCACCGAGGCCAGGGACCAGAACGCGTTGTACGGATGCACGAAGGCCCAGATCGCCCCCCCGAGGAACAAGACGCCCAGCAGGACATGCGCCCACCCCCAGCGCCGCCGCACCGCAGCGATCACGAATTCATTCACCATCGCGGCCAGGAACACCACCCCCATCAAGACCCCGATGGTGGCGACCGACGTCATTCTGAACCGCAGCACGATCACCGAAATGATCAGCCACGCGATCCCGGTCAGCAGCAGCACCCACCACGGGCCCCCAAGCCGCCACCGGCCGGCCCAGGCCCCGGGACCGCTCACCCTCTGATCCCGCCGATCTTGCTGATCTTGCTGATTGATACTCATTGCGCTCCCCCTGAACTCACCTAAGGGGCACCCGCGGGCCCGGCCGGCCGGACCGCCATGGCCGTACCAGCGACGTGCGGCCGGCCGCGTTTCCTTTGGCCAAGGCCCAGCAACTGCCACCGGCGCCCCGCTCACCCGAGGCTTTCTCGCATGCTGGCACCCGGCTGCGCTCCTCGCGCAGGGCCAAACGTCACATTCGGGCCATGCCCAGGTCACCCGCCCCGGGAGGCTGCCACGCGGATGCTCGGCGGTCTTCCCGGTGTGCTGCTGGGCCGACTGCGAGGCACCAGGGCAACCGCTGTGCCTGCCGCCCATCCTTCTTGTTGGGGAAGGTGCCGGCCCTGCCGGGAACTGGATCACCACGTCATGTTCACTCCTGCCCACGGTGCCGGCCCCGGACTGGGTTGATGATCACCGCCTGATGATGGCTGCTACTGCCCTGGGACGCCAAGGCACGATGACAACCGATGACAAATGATCAAGGCCCGGCTTCCCGCCAACGGGAACCGGGCCTGTGACCTGCTACTTCTCTCAGTAGCCCCGACCGGATTTGAACCGGCGCTACCGCCTTGAGAGGGCGGCGTCCTAGGCCACTAGACGACGGGGCCAGACACTGCATCGTAGGGCACCGCGCTGGGTGACGCCAAATGGGCAGTCCTGCCCGCGCCCGGGCCACCGATGCCGGCCACCGCCCTGGCAGGCAGGGCGAAATTCCAGGAATCTGGAACGGCAGCGCCGGCTGCATGGCCGCCCGTCTCGCGGGTAGATGGCCGCACATGTTGGCATTCATCATCGTTCTGCTGATTGTGGGACTCATCGCCGGGGCAGTGGCACGCCTGCTCGTCCCCGGCCGCGACCCGATCGGCCTGCTCGGGACCATCCTCCTGGGCGTCGCCGGGTCATTCCTCGGCGGGATCGTGCTGAACCTGATCGAGTATCACAAGCTGTTTACCCACTCCGTCCGGGTGGCGGGCGTCATCGGCTCGATCATCGGCGCGCTGATTCTGCTGATCATCCTCCGGCTGTCCGGTCACGAGCGGGGCCGCAGCCGCAGCCGCTACAGCCGGCGCAGCAGCCGCCGGCGCCGCTGGATCTGACCACTCAGCTTCCCTCTCGGCCCGGGCCGGCCGCGGGACCCCCCAGTCGCGGCCGAGCGCCGGCCGGCCATCGCCAGGTCATCCCGCTGGATGGCCTGGCGGTGCCGTTCCGGGCGCTGGCCGGGCCGGGCCGCGCTGGGCATGTGTCCAGGCTCAGGCATGACCGGCCCGGCGGTGGCGTTAAGAACGAGCATGGACGTCACCATGGCCGTCACCCGCTGGCGGCTGGAGCCACACCCGGAGGGTGGCTACTTCCGGGAGACTTACCGATCCCCGCTGACCGCGTGGCCACCGGGCTGGCCCGGGGAGCGGGCGCTGGCCACCGCGATCCTCTACCTGCTGCCCGCGGGCGAGCGGTCGGCGTGGCACCGGGTCCGCGGCGACGAGCTGTGGCTGTGGCAGGGTGGCGGCCCGATGGAGCTGCACATGGGTGAGCAGAGTCAGCTGGTCGGGCCGGACCCGGCCGCCGGGCAGGAACTGCAGGTCCTGGTTCCGGCGGGCGCCTGGCAATCAGCCATCCCGGCCGGCAGCGCCTGGTCACTGGTGGCGTGCCTGGTCGCACCGGGCTTCGACGACGAGGATTTCGAGCTGCGCGACGACGGCAGGACCGCCTGACAGCCGGTCCTGCCGGTCACCAAACTGCTGGGGTACCAGGACTCGAACCTAGACTAACGGGGCCAGAACCCGTCGGGCTGCCAATTACCCCATACCCCACTGCACCGGCCCAGATAGCTTTACGCTCCGAGCCGCGCCAGTGCAGTGTAGCCGAACTCGGTACCCGCTCGCGAAGGCGGCGGCCGGGCGGCCGGCTGACCCGGGCCGGGTCAGTCACACCACGGGGCCGGTCACACCACGGGCCAGTCGAACCACAGGCCTAGTCACACCACAGGCCCGGTCACACGACGGGCCCGGTGGGCGAGGGCACCAGCAGCCGCCGGGTCGTCTGCAGTCCCCAGCTGTCCAGCCCGCGCAGTCCGTCACCGGAGGCCCGCAGCCCGCCGAACCGCTCGACCAGCGCGGCCCAGTCGGCCCGCCGCTGCATTCCGGGCCGGGCCATCAGGCAGTCCGGGTCGTTGACCCAGAACCGGCCCTGCTGCCAGGCGCGGGCCACCGTGTTGCGCGCCGCGGCCTGCGGCGCGGGCTGGGCTGGACCGCCGTTCGCGGACGTGTGCCCGGCGGCGATGCCCGGGCCCACCCGCATCGCATCGACCAGGCCGACCGAGGGCAGCAGCGGCGCGCCGCTGCCCGCCAGCAGGGCCTGCGGGCCGATCGCGGCCCGGATCAGCCGCAGGGCACGCTGGTAGGCGGCCACCCCGGTGACGTCCTCGTGCCGCTGGCCCTCGTAGGCCCCGGCGTACAGGTAGTCGATCTTGAAGTAGTCGATCCCCCAGTCCCGCATCGTGCTCAGTACCGCGGACAGGTACTGGGCCGTGCCCGGGTGCGTGACGTCCAGCACGGCGCATTCCTGGCCGCGCACGGTCCCGGCGGGCAGCGGCTCCCCGGTCGCCGGGTCGCGCACCAGCCAGCCGGGCTGGCGGCGCAGGAGCTCACTCGACCGCGCGGCCAGCAGCGGCGCGATCCAGATGCCGGCGCGGCGGCCGGTGCCGCGGATCCGGGCGACCAGGCCGGGCAGGTCGGTGAACCGCCCGGACGGGCTCAGCCAGTCCCCGGGCGCGGCCTGGTAGCCGTCGCCGATCTGCAGCACGCCGACCGGAACCCGCAGTTCGTCCATGGCGGCCAGGTTGGCCAGGATGTCCTGCTCGGTGACCTGATCGTGGTACTCATACTCCGGGCACCAGACCGGCGGCACGGCGCGCAGGCCGCCCGGCGGCACGCCCATCCGGCCGGCGAACTCGGCTGCCCAGCGGCCCAGCGCGCCGGTGATGCCGCCGCCCCGGGTATCGGTGCGGCGGGTGACCGGCCCGTCGGCCGACACCATCAGGTACCCGTCGCAGCGCCGCGCCTGGATGACCGGGACCTGCTGGTCCACGTTGACCGCGGCGAAGATCTCGGCCGGCCCGCCGTCCCCGGGATCGACGGCCAGCAGTCCCGAGCCCTGGTGCACGCCCGGCGGCGGCGCCGCCGCGTACTGGCACTCGATGGCGGCCGAGTCCAGGCCGGTCACCTGGTGCGGCGCGGCGGTGGCCGACTGGGTGCCCGCGATGCTCCAGGACTGCCAGCCCTCGGCGTACACGAAACTCCTGGCCGGCTCGGCGGGCACGCACGCGATGTCGCGCTGCTTCCGGTCGATCACGCCACACCCGCCGCTCTCCGCCACAACCGTGTTACGTGTCCGGCGGCCGGAGCGTTCAGTTCGGCGTGCGGATCACCCTCCGCTACTGGCCTTCACCGCGCTGGCCAGCCGGGCCAGCGTCCGCTCCCGGCCGAGCAGTTCCATCGACTCGAACAGTGGCGGGGCCACCCGGTGCCCGGTCACCGCCACCCGCACCGGCGCGTACGCCTTGCGCGCCTTGAGCCCAAGCCCGTCCGGGGACAGCAGCGCAGCCTCCAGGGCCTCCTTGATCGCCTGGTAGGTCCACGATGGCACCTGCTCCAGCGCGGCCTGGGCCGCCTCCAGCACCGGCCGGGCCTCCGGGGTCAGCACGTGCTCGGCATCCTCCGGGTGCACTTTGAAGCCGGCTTCGGTGCCGAACAGGAAGCCGAGCATGCCCGCGGCCTGGCTCAGCCGGCTGATCCTGGTCTGGATCAGCGGCGCGGCCGCGGCGATCAGCTCGGCTTCGGCCTCGGTCACCGGGTCGCCCACCGCCCCGGCCCGCTGCAGGAACGGGGTGATGCGGCCGACGAAATCGGCCAGCCCCAGCCCGCGGATCTTGTCCCCGTTGATCGCTTCCAGCTTGCGCACGTCGAACTGGGCCGGGTTCTTGTTCACCCGGGCCAGGTCGAAATCACCGGCCAGCTCGGCCAGGGTGAACTCCTCCCGGTTGTCCCCGGGGGACCAGCCAAGCAGCGCCAGGTAGTTGGCGACCGCCTCGGGCAGGAAGCCCTCGTCGCGGTACCAGTTGACCGAGACCACCCCGTTGCGCTTGGACAGCCGGTGGCCGTCGGTGCCCAGCACGTAGGGCAGGTGCGCGAACAGCGGGAACTGGTCCTCGGGCACGCCCATGGCCCGGTACACCGCGATCTGCCGGGGGGTCGAGGACAGCAGGTCCTCGCCGCGCACTACGTGGGTGATCTTCATCAGCACGTCGTCCACCGCGACCGCGAGCGTGTACAGCGGCGAGCCGTCCGCCCGGGCCAGCACGAAGTCCGGCACGTGCGCGTGGTCGAACGTGACCTCGCCGCGGACCAGGTCGGTGAACGTGGTCGAGCCCGCGGGCATCTTGAACCGGACCACCGGCTTGCGGCCCTCCGCCTGGTACGCGGCGACCTGCTCGGCGGTCAGCACCCGGCAGTGCGCGTCGTAGCCGCTCGGGCCGCCGCCGGCCGAGCGGGCCGCTTCCCGGCGGGCGGCCAGCTCCTCCGGCGTGCAGTAGCAGTAGTACGCCTGGCCCTCGGCCAGGAACCGGCCCAGCCACTCCGCGTACACCGGGAGCCGCTCGCTCTGCAGGTAGGGCCCGTACTCGCCGCCCTTCTCCGGGCCCTCGTCCCAGTCCAGGCCGAGCCAGCGCAGCGTGCCCAATGCCGAGGCGATGTACTCGCTGGTGACCCGGCTCTGGTCGGTGTCCTCGATGCGCAGCACGAAGGTGCCGCCGGTATGCCGGGCGAAGGCCCAGTCGTACAGGGCGGTCCTGATGTTGCCGACGTGCAGGTCGCCGCTGGGCGAGGGGGCGAACCGGACCCGGATGTCAGTCACGGTTCACCACCGGGTTGGTCAGTGACCCGATCTTCTCGATGGTCACGGTTACCTCATCTCCGTCTTCCATGGGCCCGACCCCGGCGGGCGTGCCGGTCAGCAGCACGTCCCCGGGCAGCAGGGTCATCACCGCGCTGACGTACTCGATCAGCGCGGGCACGTCGAAGAGCATTTCCGAGGTGCTGGACCGCTGCCGGACCTCGCCGTTCAGCGACGTGGTCAGCTGCAGGCCGGCCGGGTCCAGGTCGGTCTCGATCCACGGGCCGAGCGGGCAGAAACTGTCGAAGCCCTTGGCCCGGGTCCATTGCGCGTCCCGGGCCTGCAGATCGCGCGCGGTCACGTCGTTGGCGCAGGTGTAGCCGAAGATGACGTCGGCGGCCCGGGCGGCAGGCACCTCGCGGCAGATCGTCCCGATGACCACGGCCAGCTCGCCTTCGTAGTCGACCCGCTGGGTCAGCTTCACCGGGTAGCCGATCGGCTCACGGTGGCCGACCACCGCCGTGGACGGCTTCAGGAACAGCACCGGCTCGGGTGACGGCGCGCCGCCCATCTCCCTGGTGTGCTCGGGGTAGTTCTGCCCGACCGCGATCACCTTGCTGGGCAGCACCGGGACCAGCAGCCGGACGTCGTCCAGCGGGTACGTCGCCCCGGTGAACCGGACGCTGCCCATGCCGACGCCGAGCGGGTGACCGCTCAGTTCCGCGATGACCGCCTGCCCCGGCTGGCCGGCGCCCGCGGCCCCGTCGGCCTGGGTTTCCCCGACCACGCCGTAGGCGGCGTCATCTCCCCTGGCGAATCTCGCGATGCGCAACGCCTGTCCTCACCGTTGAGAAGTTGTGCGAAAGCCCAGCCGGGCCCCCAGATGATGGCGGCCCTGTAGAGCCTACTGAGCGTGGCCGGCGGCCCGGCCGCGGCCATGGCCACCGGGCGGCGCGGCTACTGCAGGTACCCCTCGACCTCGGACACCGGGCGGGCCGCCGCCTCGCTGGTGCTCTCGCCGAATTCGCGGCGCGCCCGGCGCTGCCGCAGCAGGTCCCAGCACTGGTCGAGGGACTCCTCCACCGAACGCAGCTGGGCGCGCTCCTCGTCGGCGGACAGCTCGCCGCCGGCCAGCTTGTCGCGGAGTTCGTGCTCAGTACGGATCAGCTCGTCGATGTGGCCGAGGATCTCCTTGTCATCCATGGCTCCCACCGTAAGGGTGACCGGCGGGTAAGCCGTCCCGGGGTCCCGGGTACGCCGGCCGCCCGGGCCGCTACCGTGGGCCGGTGCCAGATCCAGTGTTCCTGATCACCGGGGCGTCCGGGGGCATCGGCGCGGCCACCGCCCGCGCGGCTGCCCAGGCTGGCTACCGGGTGGTGCTGGCCGCCCGGCGGCCCGGCCCGCTGCGCGCCCTGGCCGCCGAGCTGGGCGGCCCGGCGCGGGCCCTCGCGGTCAGCTGCGACGTCGCCGACTGGTCCCAGCTGGAGCACCTGGTCCGGGAGACCACTGGCCGGCTGGGCCGGCTGGACGTGGCCTTCGCGAACGCGGGCATCTCCGCGGGCACCTCATTTCTCGGCCCGGGTGGCCTGCCGCCGCAGCGCTGGCCGGAGCTGGTCGGGGTAAACGTGCTCGGGCCCGCGCTGACCGCCCGGGCCGTCCTGCCGCACCTGGCCCGGGCCCGCGGGCACCTGCTGCTGACCGGGTCGGTGGCCGGGCGGGTGCTGCGCCCGGGCAGCCTGTACTCGGCGACCAAATGGGCGGTGAGCGCGCTGGCCGCCAGCATCCGCGCCGAGTGCGTGGGCAGCGGGGTCCGGGTCACGCTGATCCAGCCCGGGCTGACCGAGGCCGGCCCGGTCAGCCCGGAGCGGCAGGACGATCCCCGGCTGGCGGCCGCCGACGTGGCCCGCGCCGTGCTGTACGCGGTCAATCAGCCGGCCGGGGTGGACGTCAGCGAGATCGTGATCCGCCCGGTCGGCCAGGACCCGTTCCGGTGACGCCAGGTCCTGGCCGGGCCCGCGGCCGCTCCAGCAGGTAGCCGAAGACGGCCACGCACACCTGGCTCAGCCGTCCCGGGCGGGCTGGTAGCCGGCCCGGAGCAGCGCGTAGGTGACCGCCTCCTCCAGCGCGTGCCAGGACGCGGCGATGATGTTCTCATCCACGCCCACCGTGCTCCAGGTGCCGTCGGCCGACCCGGTGCCGTCGCTGGACTCGATGAGCACCCGGGTGATCGCGCCGGTCCCGTGCGAGCCCTCCAGGATGCGCACCTTGTAATCGGCCAGCTCCAGCCGGGCCAGCTCGGGGTAGAGCCGCTCCAGGGCCAGCCGCAGCGCCCTGTCCAGCGAGTTGACCGGCCCGTTCCCCTCCCCGGTGGCGACGATCCGCTCCCCCTTGGCGTGCACCTTGACCGTGGCCTCGCTGATCACCTCGCCGCCGGGCCGCTGCTCGACGATGACCCGCCAGGACTCCACGTCGAAGTGCCGCTGCTGGGTGCCTGCCAGCTCGTCGCGGAGCAGCAGCTCGAACGACGCGTCAGCGGCCTCGAACGTGTACCCGCGGGCCTCCAGTTCCTTCACCCGGCTGACCACCCGGCCGACCGTGGGCTTGTCATCGGACAGGTCGTAGCCGAGCTGCTTGCCCTTGATCTCGACCGAGGCGCGGCCGGCCATGTCGGAGACCAGCATCCGCATGTCGTTGCCGACCAGCTCCGGGTCGATGTGCTGGTACAGCATGGGGTCGACCTTGACCGCGGAGGCGTGCAGCCCGGCCTTGTGCGCGAACGCGGAGAACCCGACGTAGGGCTGGTGGGTGCTGGGCGCGACGTTGGTCACCTCGCTGATCGCGTGGGCCACCCGGCTCATCTCGGCCAGGCAGCCGTCGGGCAGCACGGCCTGGCCCTTCTTCAGCTGCAGCCCGGCGACCACGCTGAACAGGTTGGCGTTGCCGGCCCGCTCCCCGTAGCCGTTGGCGCAGCCCTGCACATGGCTGACCCCGGCGTCCACCGCGACCAGGCTGTTGGCCACGGCGCACGCGGTGTCGTCGTGGCAGTGGATGCCGAGCCGGGCCCCGGTGGCCGCGGCCACCGCGGTGACCACGTCGCCCAGCTCGCCCGGGAGCATCCCGCCGTTGGTGTCGCACAGCGCGACCACGTCCGCGCCCGCTTCGGTGGCTACCCGGACCACCTCCAACGCGTAGGCCGGGTCGGACCGGTACCCGTCGAAGAAGTGCTCCGCGTCCAGGAACACCCGCTGCCCCCCGGCCCGCAGGTGGCTGACCGTGTCCCGGATCATCGCCAGGTTCTCCTCCAGCGTGGTCCGCAGGGCCAGCCGGACATGCCGGTCGTGACTCTTGGCGACAAGAGTCACGACCGGCGCCCCGGACTCGCGCAGCGCGGCGACCTGGGGGTCGTCGGCCGCCTGCACGCCGGGCCGGCGGGTCGCGCCGAACGCGGCGAGCTGCGCGTGCCGGAGGTCTAGTTCGGTCCGGGCCCGCTGGAAGAACTCGGTGTCCTTGGGGATCGCCCCGGGCCAGCCGCCCTCGATGAAGCCAACGCCGAACTCGTCGAGCCGCCGCGCGATGGCCAGCTTGTCGGCCACAGTCAGGCTCAGCCCTTCCTGCTGGGCCCCATCACGCAGCGTCGTGTCGTACACATGAAACGCATCGTCGGTCATTGGCCTGGTCCGTCTCTGTCGGGTGAGCCTGAAAGTCGTGGGCAAACAAAAAACCCCTCGCAATATGCGAGAGGTCTGCGCGTCGGCGGAAGATCAGTTAGCCGACGCGCCTGCCAATAATGATCCGGCCGGATGTCATGGACCCAGTCTGGCACATCCACCCGGGTGCCTGGACCAGGACTGCCAAGGCCGCGCGTTAGCCCCGGACTGCAGAGGCCGGGGTGGGTACCGAACCCACCCCGGCCATGGCCGTGGCCGGTAGTCAGCAGATCTTGTGGACCCAGCCGTACGGGTCGGGCCGGTGACCGTACTGGATGCCGACGAGTTCTTCGCGAAGCCGCATGGTCACTGGGCCTGGCGTGCCATCCCCGATGACCCACTCACCGTCCGCACTCTTGACCTGGCCGACCGGGGTGATCACGGCGGCGGTGCCGCAGGCGAAGACCTCGGTGAGGTCGCCGGACTCGCATTCGGCGCGCCACTGGTCGACCGAGATGCGGCCTTCCTCGGCCGGGAAGCCGAGGTCCGGGCCGAGTTTGAGCAGCGAGTCCCGGGTGATCCCGGGCAGCATGGTGCCGGTCAGCGCGGGGGTCATGATGCGCGCGTGCGGGCCGGTGCCGTAGACGAAGAACAGGTTCATGCCGCCCATTTCCTCGACCCACCGGCGCTCTACCGCGTCCAGCCAGACGACCTGGTCACAGCCGCTGTCCACGGCCTGGATCTGCCCGGCGAACGCGGCCGCGTAGTTACCGCCGCACTTGGCTTCGCCGGTGCCGCCGGGGGCGGCCCGCGTGTACTCCGCGGACAGCCAGACCGAGACCGGCTGGATCCCGCCCTTGAAGTAGGCAGCGGCCGGGGACGCGATCACCGTGTACAGGTACTCGGCCGACGGCCGGTTCACGCCCAGCCCCCGCTGGGTCGCGATCATGAACGGCCGCAGGTAGAGGCTGTGCCCCTCGGCCACCGGCACCCAGTCCCGGTCCTGGCTGACCAGCAGTTCGATGGACCGCAGGAACGCCGCCTCGGGCAGTTCCGGCATGGCCAGCCGGGCTGCCGACCGGTTGAACCGGGCCGCGTTGGCGCTGGGCCGGAACGCGACGATCGGCCCGCCGCCCTGCCGGTACGCCTTCAGGCCCTCGAAGATCTCCTGGGCGTAGTGGAACACCGCGGTGGCGGGCTCCAGCATGAGCGGCCCGTACGGCTCCAGCCGGCCGTCGTGCCAGCCCCGGTCCGCCGACCAGCGGAGGGTGACCATGTGGTCGGTGAATACCTCGCCGAACCCGGGACTCGCCAGGATGCGATCGCGTTCCAGCGCGGGAACGGGATCAGCGCCCGGGCGGACGTCGAACGCTATCTCGGTGTTCGGGCTTGCCGTCATCACAGATCCTTCCTCCCGCCCGGCCCCGCCGGGCTGCTGCGCCGGGGCACCCTCGCCCCGCCGCTCGTTTCCCCCGTCTATCCGGCCACCCGGTCGGCGATGTCGTCGCCGATCTCCGGGGTGACCCGGGCCGCCCACGCGCTCTGCCGCTCGACCAGGTCGTCGGCCACCGCCTGCTCGATACGGGCGGCCTCGGCCGCCAGGCCGAGGTGCTCGCACAGCATGGCCACGGACAGGATGGCCGCGGTCGGGTCGGCCTTCTGCTTGCCGGCGATGTCCGGCGCGCTGCCGTGCACCGGCTCGAACATGCTCGGCGCCGCCCGTTCCGGGTTGATGTTCCCGCTGGCGGCGAGCCCGATGCCGCCGGCCACCGCCGCTCCCAGGTCGGTGAGGATGTCGCCGAAGAGGTTGTCGGTGACCACCACGTCGAAGCGCTCCGGCTGGGTCACGAAGAACATCGTGGCCGCGTCTACGTGGCAGTAGTCCACCTGGATCGAGCTGTACTCCTTGGCCACGTCCTGCACGGTGCGCTGCCACAGGTCCCCGGCGTAGGCCAGCACGTTGGTCTTGTGCACCAGCGTGAGCTTGCCCGCGGGCCGCTCGGCGGCCCGCTGGAACGCGTAGCGGACCACCCGGCGCACCCCGAACGCCGTGTTGAGGCTCTCCTGGGTGGCCACCTCGTCCGGGGTTCCCCGGCGCAGCACGCCACCCGCGCCGGCGTAGGGGCCCTCGGTGCCTTCCCGGACGACCAGCATGTTGATGGACTCGGGCCGGACGCTGGCCAGCGGGGTCAGCGTGCCCGGGTACAGCCGGACCGGGCGCAGGTTGACGTAATGGTCGAGCTCGAACCGGAGCCGGAGCAGCAGCCCGCGCTCCAGCACGCCACTGGGCACGGTGGGATCACCGACCGCGCCGAGCAGGATCGCGTCCTGGCCGCGGATCTCGGCCAGCACGGAATCGGGCAGCGTCTCCCCGGTGCGGTGCCAGCGCTGCGCGCCGAGGTCGTACGTGGTGGCGTCGAGGGCGACGTTCGCGGCCTGGAGGACCTTGATCGCTTCGGCGACGACCTCCGGGCCGATACCGTCGCCGCCGATCACGGCGAGCTTGATCGCAGAAGATGCCATGCGCGTACCTTACTGTTCGGTTGCCGCCGGCAACTCTCCTCCGTTGTCCCGCCGGTCCAGGGCCACCTGAAGGGCCTGGGCGGCGGGCTGGCCGGGGCGGCCCCGCCCCCGCCGGGTGGCCCGGTCCGCGGGGTCCCCGTGCTCCTCGGGCTCATTCCATGGGTACATGTCGTACACGACGCGGTCTCCTGACCGTAGCTGGCTGCTCACCCAGCGCGCGGGGGTGTCCCGCGTGGCGCGGCCTGGTGGCCTGGGCGCAGTCACCAGTGCGTGGGTGGGTGAGACTCCCGGAGGGCGGGCTTACGGCCAGCGTCGTTACCCGTAGCGGGTTGGCCGGCCTACCCTGATCAGGCCCCGCTACGGCCGCTAAGGATGGATACGAAGCGCCGCATATTGTTGGTCATCCTAGTACCTTGGCCGCCCGCTGTCGCCTGCGGGACTATTCCGTCTCTGATACTGAGACAGATCCGGGGATCCGGCCCTGGCCGCGGTGGGCAGCTACCGGTCCTCGAGGTCCACGGTGCGGCCGACCACGGCCCCGATCGTGGACGAGATGTCGTCCAGCACCAGCGCCGGGATGGCCGAGTCGACGGTGAGCACGATCAGCGCGTGACCGCCCCTGGTGTCCCGGCATACCTGCATGCCGGCGATGTTGATGCCCTCACTGCCCAGGATCTGGCCGACCGTGCCCACCACGCCGGGCCGGTCTGTGTAGGTGAGGAACACCATGTGCTCGGCGGGTGCGATCTCCATGTCGAAGCCGTTGACCTCGACCAGCTTTTCCTGCTGGCGCCGTCCGGTGAGCGTCCCGCCCACCGACACGACCTGGCCGCCGGGCATGATGCCGCGCAGCGTGACCAGGTTGCGCCAGTCCGGGCTCTCCGCCTCGGTCACCAGGCTGACCTCGACGCCCCGCTCGCCAGCCAGCAGGGGCGCGTTCACGTAGGTCACGGCGTCTTCGACGACGCCGGTGAAAACCCCCTTGAGCGCGGCCAGCTGGAGTATCCGCACGTCGTGGCTGGAGATCTCGCCGCGTACCTCCACGTCTATCCGCGCGGCCATTCCGCCAGCCAGCGCGGTGAAGATCCGGCCCAGCTTCTCGGCCAGCGGCAGCCCGGGCTTGACGTCCTCGTGCACCGTCCCGCCTTGCACGTTCACCGCGTCCGGGACGAATTCGCCGGCCAGCGCCAGCCGGACCGACCTGGCCACCTGGGTGCCCGCCTTCTCCTGGGCCTCGGACGTGCTGGCACCCAGGTGCGGCGTGGCCACCACGGCCGGGAAGTCGAGCAGCGGGTGGCCGGTGGCGGGCTCCGCGGCGAACACGTCGATGCCCGCCCCGGCCACCCGGCCTTCCTTCAGGGCCAGGGCGAGTGCGTGCTCGTCCACGATGCCGCCGCGCGCCGCGTTCACGATGCGGACTTCCGGCTTGACCCGGTGCAGTTCCCGGTCCCCGATCAGGCCGACGGTCTCCGGGTTCTTCGGCAGATGCACGGTGATGAAGTCGGCCTCGGCCAGCAGCTCGTCCAGGCTGGCCAGCCGGACACCGAGCTGGGCCGCCCGGGTCGCGGGAACATACGGGTCGTAGGCGATGAGCCGCATGCCGAACGAGGCGAGCCGCTCGGCCACCAGCACCCCGATCCGGCCCAGCCCCAGGATGCCTGCCACCTTGCCCTGCAGTTCCACGCCGGTGAACGCGGACCGCTGCCACTGCCCGCCGCGCAGCGATGCGGCCGCCTGGGGCACGTTGCGGGCTACCGCCAGCAGCAGGCCGACGGCATGCTCGGCCGCGCTCACGATGTTGGACGTGGGGGCGTTGACCACCATCACGCCGGCCCGGGTCGCTGCCTCGACATCCACGTTGTCCAGGCCGACACCGGCCCGCGCCACGACCCGCAGCCGTGGCGCGTGGGCCAGCGCCTCGGCGTCGATCCGGGTGGCGCTGCGCACGATGACCGCGTCGGCCTCGGCCAGCGCGGCGAGCAGGGCTGACCGGTCGGCACCGTCCGCATACCGCACATCGAAGTCGGATTCCAGCTGCGCGACGGCGGCCGGGGAAAGTTCCTCGGCGATCAGCACGACGGGTGCAGGCACGGCGATGGCCCCTCAGGTGGACAGCGGAAAGCTCGCAGCAGAAAACTCAGTGTAGCGAAGCCTTGTGAAACCGATCACGAACCGGATGCCGCGCCTGCTCCGCCGGAGGCTGGCGCCGGCCCGATCGCCCGGGCCGGCGCCAGCGCCCCCGCCGGCGTCCAGGGAGTGGCCTGCGGGTGCTGGCCTAGGAGCCCCCGTCGTCGCCCGTGTCCAGCCAGCTCATCAGCGGCCGGAGCTTGGCCCCGACCTGCTCGATCTGCTCCGCGCGGGAGGCCTCGCGGCGCTTGAGGAAGTTCGGCCGGCCCGCGTCGAACTCCTCGATCAGCTCCCGGGTGAACGTGCCGTCCCGGACTTCGGCCAGGATCCGCCGCATCTCCTCCCGGGACCGCTCGTCCACCAGCCGCGGGCCGCGGGTGTAGCCGCCGAACTCGGCGGTGTCCGAGACCGACCAGTACATCTTGGAAATGCCGCCCTCGTACATCAGGTCCACGATCAGCTTCATCTCGTGCAGGCACTCGAAGTAGGCGATCTCTGGCTGGTAACCCGCCTCGACCAGCGTGTCGAACCCGGCCTTGATCAGCTCGGAGACGCCCCCGCAGAGCACCGCCTGCTCACCGAACAGGTCGGTCTCGGTCTCCTCGGCGAACGTGGTGACCAGCGCGCCCGCCCGGGTGCCGCCGATGGCCTTGGCGTAGGACAGGGTGAGCGGCCAGGCGTTCCCGGTGGCGTCCTGCTCGACCGCGACCAGCACCGGCACGCCGCGTCCCTCGGCGAACTGGCGGCGGACCAGGTGGCCGGGGCCCTTCGGGGCCACCATGCAGACATCCACGCCCGCGGGCGGCCGGATGAGCTGGTAGCGGATGTTGAGCCCGTGGGCGAAGAACAGCGCATCACCGTCGATCAGGCTCGGCTCGATCGCCTCGGCGTACAGCGCACGCTGCAGGTGGTCGGGCACCAGGACCATGATCAGGTCGGCTTCCTCGCACGCCTCGCCGGGCGTGGTGACCCGCAGGCCCTCACTGGCCGCGCTCTCCCGGCTCTTTGAGCCCTCGGGGAGCCCGACCCGGACGTCCACCCCGGAGTCGCGCAGGGACAGCGCGTGGGCGTGCCCCTGGCTGCCGTAGCCGAGCACCGCGACGT
>Ga0070715_10000161_pt1 | contig 15641 bp, 14 predicted proteins | sample LARL111metaG_FD_71394 | JGI IMG/M metagenome (GOLD analysis project Ga0070715, IMG submission 71394) | Corn, switchgrass and miscanthus rhizosphere microbial communities from Kellogg Biological Station, Michigan, USA - LAR L11-1 metaG | ecosystem: Host-associated > Plants > Roots > Rhizosphere ... | reverse complement strand
CCGTAAACAAAAATCTGATTACGAGTATAATTGTTCAAAGCAATCTGAGCAATACCTTTTGGCTGATAAATTGTGCCACCAGTTATTGTAGCTAATTTGGCATTAAGTGCTGTAACAATGGCATCCATCATATTATTATGGCTGGGAGGAGTACCACTGGTCGCCCAAGTTACCGGACCAACCGCAATTGGTGTTGCCAAACCACTATAAGTTATTGTGGCTGAAAAGCTTGCAGCAGTGGCCAATGTTGTAGTAAATCCTATCACAAACATATTACGGGTATTGCCAGTAACATCATTGGCAGTACCCAATGTCGATGGATACGGATTAATAAACCCGGTCATTATCGTAGCACCGGAATGTTTGGCATCGAAGTTAACTACCCGCAATGCCCACAAAGCAGTCGGATTGGGATTATTTGGATTTACCCCACCCGCCAAATAAGCATTGCCTTCCAACACGCCATAGCCGATACTTAAATCGACATTACCATATTTTTGGGTAAATGTCGAAGAACTGGTAATTAATGTCGGCTTTAACGGCCCTTTAGCAGCAGCAAACACCATCGCAGCAATACCGGTGGTGATCGGAATATCCTGCTGGGAAACATCTTCCTCGCGGATATAAACGCCAGGAGAACCAGTAATGATCGGAATGGCCATGAGTATCAACTCCTGTGAGATTATTTATACCCTACCATCATCCTCGTGTGGCAGAATATTTAGGACAGTGGGGTTGCTTACTTTTTATTGCCGTTAGGTCGCACTGCGGATGCTGCGGATGCAGCAGGTGGTGCATCGGCGCTACGACTACGTGCAGCAGGTGGCGGAGTAGGTAATCCGGGGGTTAATGCAGCACCAATTACTGCGGCAGCAGCCAATGGATGATTTAATCCAGTGGCAATACCACTAATTGCTACCGCATTTGATGGCGGCGCAGCAGTCGATCCTAATGCATTAGTTGCTGTCACCACACAGGTAATGCTGTGATTGTCATCGCTTGGCATTACCGTGTAGGTATTACCCGTGCTAGTTAAATCCGTAGTGCCGTCGCTCTTGAATTGATAGGCATAACTGGATGGCTCATTATCCCAATTACCCATGGTACAATCTAATACACTACCAACCGTACCAGTGCCACCTAAATAAGGTACATCACGATTAACTGGCGGCGCGGTCGGCGCTGGAGCAGCACCACTAATTGCTACCGCATTTGATGGTGGCGCGGTAGTTGAACCAAGTGAATTTGTCGCCGTCACAACACAAGTAATACTGTGCCCATCATCGCTGGCAACAACGATATAATTAGCACCGACACCAACTAAATCCGTGGTACCATCGCTTTTCCAAGCATAAGTATAACTGGATGGCTCATTATCCCAATTACCCATTGTGCAATTTAATGTACTGCCAACAGTACCATTACCGCCTAAATAAGGTACATCGCGATTAACTGGCGGCGCAGTTGGTGCTGGGGGTGTTGTACCATTTGGTGGTAGTTCAATTGGATGCGTCGGAGTTTCGCCACCACTAATAGGATGCGTTGGAGTTCCACCGTCACTACCATCGCCTGTGGGCGGACCTTCTGACGGCGGTTGTGCTATCTGAGCATTAATTGTTGAAAAACCAAGTCCACCTGGAGAAATTACCCCCGGTGCTGGAGAATATGCCGCACGACCAGATATTGTTTTGCGACCAAATGATTTTGCACGAACAGCATTTGCTGCCAAAGTCTCAGGGTCAGGTGGAGCATCAGGATCTTCAAATGGCGGCTGAATTTGATCGGGCGGAATATCTGCGGCATCAGCAAGTATATTACCGTCATTGTCGGTATAATATAATACTTCGATTTCGCTGGGGTCCAAATCCTGCCACACAATAAATTCAGCCATCACGATTGATGGCGCATCATGTGTGGTCGGTGGTACATTGACGGTTTGCACGTCATTAAATATCATTGCCTGCAAGTGAAAGGGGAAATCGGTGTGGTTGACGATGGTTGCAGTGGCCATGAGTAGACTCTCCAATTAAGAGTGGATCAGCTTGCAGTTAACCGCCGTAGTCCCTGGATTATTTATAATCACCTGATTCAACGGCGCAAAAATCGAGATAGTTTTTTGTACGCTAAATGCCGTACTGCTATTTATACGCAATTGCAAAGGTGCATCAACCGTCATAAAGAAAAATCCTGTGATATTGTTCAGAGTTAATGTTTCATTCGGACTAAATGTCAAATCTTGTATTTGATAATCCGACGTAACCAGATAGGCATCACGATTAGCAAACACTTCGCGACGTAACCGTGTGCCGGTTTCCAGCACCATATAAATTACTGAAAGTGTTTTACCCAATGTGGTACTCACTAGACCAAATCACCTTCGTTTGCATCGTTATTCGGTGGCAAATTTATTGGAATTGGGGGCAATTTATGTGTGTCAAGTGGCGTCTGGGTTTGGATACTCCATAAATTAGTAGTCAGTGCAATTTCCCGGATGCGTTTATGGCTCTCGGTTTCGCCGACGTAGCTTTGCATATCACATTCGGTATCGAATGTGAAAATTGTCCCGGCAGATGAATTTTCCTGCTCGGGAATATTATAATCTTCGGAAAACTTTAGTTTTATTCGTACCCGAAAATTATCTGTGGCAAGCCAGAATTGCGCATCCTTCTGCCGCAATAGCCAGCGTTGAATAAATGTTAACAATTCATCCTCGGATTGCGTGACAAAACGCACGCGGAAATTTGCTACAATAGGCAACATACGGTATTGAATTATTTGATCGGAATTTGACCGGGCAGCAAATTTACCGACCCGCCGCAAATTCTTGTTGTAGCTTTCTGTATTAGTGTTAACTCGCTGGAGAGTCAACCCGATATAGGGATAAACTACCGTGCCGGTTTGTCTTTGTAATTCGCGTTGCGTCCAGGTGTTGGGCACCACAATGGTTGCCACTGGTGGCTTACCATAACCAGCAGCAGCAATACCAATAATTTCCTTGAGTCCCTGAACACTCTGTTCAAAGAATTTTAATTCAGTTAAATTAGCTTGGCCGACGACCCCATCATCAAATGTCATGCCATCCTACCCTTGCCTGAGAAAGCTGGGCCACACTTGACCCAGCTTTCACATAACAAACCTGAACAACCAAATTATTTATTGCGTCGATTTGGTCGCCGAGGGCCTTTCTTTCGATCCGAAATGTTCACTGCGCTGGCCAGGAAACCAATAGCTTTCTTGCGATCTTGATTGCTGCCGGAGATACTGACTTTATTTGCCGCCGCAATTATTGACGGATCATTAATTCGCCGGATCAGCTTCGACATCATACCCGGCATATTATCGCCGGTCACACCACCTTTTCCTGCATTGGAGACACTATCAACTGTGTTGTCGTCGTCATCATCGTCATCATCATCTGCATTAACTGTTTCATCATCGTCATCGTCGGCGGTAGCATCGTCGTCATCGTCAGCCGAATCATCATCCGCATCGTCGTCGTCATCCGATGTATCATCGTCGTCAGTTAATGCGGTATCATCATCGTCATCATCGTCGTCTGCGTCCGCAGTGATTAAACCAGCGGTAACATTGTCCACCGCTTTATTTAAATCACTGGTATAATCATCATCGTCATCATCGTCATCGTCATCATCGTCATCATCCACGTCAACCTCAGCATCTGTCAATGCTGCGGTTGCTTCATCTTTGTCGTCGGGATCATCCAATTTATTATCAAATGCCCCGGCGTGTTCTTCATCTTCGCTTTTGGCTTCATCGTTATTGGCCACGATGGCGCCAATTAAATTGGTACTGGTTGGGTCTTGAAATGCCAGCGTCACCAATTCCAGGCTGCTTTTGTAATCCTTGGCAAGGTACGTTTGATAAGCCAAACCAAGAATATCGCCAGCACGATTATAGGTAGCCGGAGCGGAGGCGGCAGTTAATTCCCTGCCGCGCCCGGTGGCTGCCTGAGTAATTGCACTGGTAATTGAAGCAATTAAAGTGTCGCGATTTATTTTGACACCGCCTTGCCGCAATTCAGCCCGTAATTCTCCCGCAACCGATGCGATAGTCTGCGTCAGTCGCCGAGAAATCCGGAATTTACTCATAGCGAACCTCCTTCCGAATTGCTTCCCAATTTGGAAGGATTAATTAAGTCCGCACTGCCTTAACAAAGGAGCGTGCATTCGGCACGGTCATTGACATCTGTTCCCACAGATACCAACCACGCGCGGGAATGCCCATGCCATTTGCTTGGCCATTAATTTCCTGCGCCACCACCGGACCGCGATCCGTATACGCGCCGTGATAATCGGGGCGCGTCACCATGTAGATTTCGCCCTGATTAAACACTTTTAACTGCGGCACGCGGTAGGCGTCGGAAATCATAGTTAAACCAAGCACGCGACCAATCACACCAGTCTGCACGATTTCGTACTGGCTGACCGGATCATAAAACTGCGTGAAGGCAGAGTTGGCAACGATATCGCTCCACACGTCGGAAGCGAAAATCATTGTATCAGCAGTTAATCCCCACGCGGTAATTTGTTGACGCATTACCTGCATGGCTTGCGGTGTAAACGCGCCCACCACATTAACTTGTTGATTGGCGGCGCCGACCAAGGCGTTGACCAGGTTTTTCCAAATTTTATCTTCCTGGACCATCACCGCTTCCTGCGCTTCCAGGAGTTTTTCCTCCAAGATATCGCCGGACGACTGATTGATTTCACGTTCTTCAATCAGTAGATAATCCTCGATATAAAATTCGGGTGGCAGTAAATATTTGCTACGTACCATGAGCGGCTGAATTTGTGCCGCCGACGATGCAGCAACGGCGAATTGTGTCTTGAACGAAAACCGAATGCGAGGAATAGTACCTTGCTGCACATCGGCTTTCATCAAGAAGCGGCGCATAAAACCGTCGCGATTGGCGGTTTCATATAATTCCATGCCGATAGCGGTACCCAGATCGGTAAACGACCGACCACCGCGATCATTATATGCGGCAATTAATGCTTGCTTGCGCTCGCTCGCCAGCATTTCCTTGGACGGCTCATCTGGACTTGCCGCACGCACTTCGCCACGCGACATGGCATCGAAAAACTCAGCAATGTTGCGCAGCAATTCCTTTTTATCGCTGGCGTTGATTTCGCCACCGCGTCCCACCAAATAATTACCCCCGCCGGGTAATTTAAATTCCAGTGGGTGCATCCCTCCTGCCGGTGCCGCGTTTGGCTGACGGAGCATTATACCAGTATGCATGGGTAGTTTTCCTTCGAGTTGAATTGTTGAAGTGTCAGCCGAATGGCATTATATTGGCGTCGAGAAATGCAAGCCGAGGAATGGATTATCCACGCTAGGCGCTTCATACACGTAGCCATTAATTGGCGGCTTGCTGGCGGTTGCACTGACATTGCCGTTGGCACCGACAAATAATGGCGGGTTGGTAGCCCAATCAACCACCGGATCGAAATTCGAGGTATAAACAATTCCTCGACGAATTAATCCAATGGTGCCGGTAACAGCGGCTGCCGTGCTTTGTCCGGCAACACCATCACCAACTAAATATTGCACCTGGGCTACCGTCGGATTATAAGCGTACGTGACAGTTAATCCCAAACCAGCCTGCGTGGCATTAACGGTAATCACGCTGCCAGTGACGGAATATTGTGTGCCGGTGGGTGCAGCATTATAAGTGTAATTAACGTTATTGGAGTCTTTCACCAACATCGAAGTCGTGGCATTTAATGGCGTATTTGCCAATGTCACAGTAAATGGTGTAGCGGCTGGCACAGTAAATGATTCCACCGAAACCAGTGTTGCTGGCCGGGTGAAATAACTGTAGGCAAAACCGATAAATTTATCGGTTGCTGCTGGCACCGCAATTACGGTGGCTTTACCGAGGCCACCCTCATTTATATAACACAGTGCCTGCCCTTCCTCGATGGCGGGTGCCAGCGAATAAAGTGGCTGACCGGCCCACGAGTCGATATTAACCCAACGGCTGCGAGAAACGCTAATCATTGCTTTAGCTCCTGTTTGCTATTTGGAAATTACCGACGAGTGCTGCGGAGTAAACCGCGCCACTGTTCCACTGCACCACCTTCGACGGCTGCCACCACCGGAATTTTCTCCGGTAATACAATACCATCTTCCGCTGCTGCAGTACTCAATTTAACATTGCTGGCAGCGAATTTAGTGCGATGCATATTGCCCTTGTTGTCGCGCTCCGGTGTGCGATACGGAGTGCGTTCAACAAATTTGGCAATCTCGTTGCGCGCGGTCGCCGGTTTTTCCATTAATTCCCGCGTCTTGGTCAACAACGCATCGATGAAGGGATCACCAGCTTCCTCCATCGCCTTGTCAACCACAGTCTCGGCATTTTGCACATTTAATGCGCTCAATGTCTTGACCAAGGCGACACGCAATGGATTGACCAATTCCTTGTCAGCATTGCGCGATATAATTAATCCCGCAATGGTCAAGGATTGTTTTACATCATCCAGCACGGCGGAGTGACCAACCGCAGTGTTGGCAGTGACGGCGGTAATTCCACTGGCAATTCGCGTTTTGATTTCATCCGCGATGCCGATGCGATAAGTAATTGGCACGCCGCCGAGTGCTGCGAACGGATTACCGGAATAATCCTTTTTCGCTTCACAACCTGCCAGGACAGCATTAATTGCCTTGGCAAGATTTTCCGGTTCCGCGAATAGCCCTTCGTTTTCCCCGGCCTTATCGGCTTCCAATTTAATCACCGGATCACCGTCCACGGCAATTATTGCTATCCGTGGCGACAACATGGCGAATGACACAGCTTTGTTGGATAAATCACCGGTGCGTGCCCAGCAATTAATCACAAATTCCTTCGCTGCCGCCGATACAATATCATCGGCCATTTCATCGCCGCTGACATCGGCAACTTTATCGTCATCATCGTCATCGTCATCATCGCCCTTGGCGGCATCATCGTCATCATCACCAGAATTAACTGGTGGATTATCTGCCAATTGATCGGTCGGTGCGTTATCGCCGGGATTTTCTGCTGGCGGTTTATTTTTCGGCTGCGGTACCGGATCAGACGGATTTGGCGTGGCACTGCCCGGTGCAGTTAATTTGGCATCAACATCGGCATCAGCAAGATCGCCAGTTCCATCATCATCGTCATCATCGTCATCGTCGCCGGAATTAGTTATTGTCGCATCGTCGTCGTCATCGCCACCAGCGGTAATATCAGTGGCAGCATCGTCATCGTCGTCATCACCACCTAATTGTAATTGATCGTCATCGTCGTCATCGTCGCCGTTACCTAATTCGCCAGCGTCATCGTCGTCATCATCGTCTGCGTTGGCATGAATTAAACTGGTATCGGCGGCATCTTCATCCACGTTGTCGTGAGTTAATCTGCGCGCCTGATTTTCCTCGTTGTGTTCGTTGACCACATCGATGGTACTTAAATCCTCGGCGGAAACCTTCACGCGCATCACCGCGTTGCACACCACACAATGGATTCTTTTGCCATTGAGTACCTTGGCAGTGGCAGGCCAGACAAATAAATTGTCATCGCACTGCGGACAATTGCCGATACTGATTAAATCGGCGCGAATTTCACTGACCGGGATACGGACACTCTTTTGTCCGATGCGACTCATGAATTTTCCGGTATACGGCGAATAAGGAATAGCGGTACGATTTGTCAGTAACCGCTTGCCACTGGCTTTGCAGCGATAATATGCCATTCGCACCCGATCGGTGCCCTTCGCATTTTTATCCACCGCAAGGCATACGCGGGGAAGAATTGGCATCAGCTTTGTCTCCCAATTGATAATGGGTGGAAATTACGGCGCATTTAATTTACATAATTCCCTCCTGGTTAATCGCCATTGGCTAGAACGAAATTGATGACATGAAAACGCCATTGTTGTGTCATGATTCGGTCATATTGCACCATTTAATAAATCACGCGTACAGTAAAATACAAGGGTAAAGTAGCGTTGTGTGGCAGATTGCATTGAAAGTAGCGCGAATCATGGGGGTTGACCGGGGCAATCGGGCGTGGTATGCTAGGGCAGGCCACACAGGAGGGGCCTCGCCATGACCGAATCCATGCGCTTGCGTGAACGCCACATACAAAATACCGACTACGCGCCATTTTGGTGGCGATTAAATGAATTAGGATTTAGGCGGGGAATTTACTACACCCGCGAATACAAAATCCGAGGCTCGCCGTTTGTCTACATCAGGACAATCATGACTTTCATAAATGGTACCCGTTCCGTGGAGTTGCGTATCTCACGTCACGGCACACGACTAATAATTCGACGAAATAAGCAAGTAGAATTGCGTACCGATAAAATGCCATCTGCTAACTGGCTAGAATCGCCGTTCATAAAATACTTTGGGGAGAAGCCGCTATGGCTGCGAAGAATCGGGCGTCAACCACAAAACATCCAAAAGTGGCTACACGACCAAACGGAAAGACGAATCAAGCGCGCAATAAGACGCGGCCTACCAGTAGCAAAAAATCCGATATTAAATCTGCCAAATTATATGCGACCACCGGCTACACCCGCCCACAAGCGGCGCTCCGGCAAATCAAAAAACAAACCTATGAAATGATAATGCTGTGGCGCAGTCAACGTACCCCGTTCGCTACCCAGCGGCTGGAATTTAAAGCTGGTAATAGCCTTGCGTCTGGTTGGCGCGAAGCCAATCACATCCGTAATTTACTAATTAGTGCTGGAGGGTTTCGTCGGCGCGACATGAAATTGATTGCTGTCAGTATGGCAGGGGCATTGTCAGCATACCAAGATGAACACCTAATAAAAGTAACCGCGGATCGTCAGGAATTACGCCGGATGATTCGCAAAGTGTTGAACCGGAGGCTAGAATGAACAGTTTAATTACGGTTATTCGTCGCTGGTTACGTGAAAAATGTATACGCTGGTTACAGGAAAAGCGTACACTGTTTTGGCAAGCCTATGATAAACGTCACTCCGAATGGCGCAGTCGCCGCAATAAGGATAAATTAAAGTGAACAAAAGGCAATTTATCTGTCTACGATGCGAGACCGTCTGGACGGCCAAGACACTACGAACCGCGTGTCCCGCGTGCGGTTCCAAATCATGGCATAGCTGGGGTACACGACGAATAAAAAAACGGTGTCGCAGTGGGAGCTACGACACCGAAAGGTTTTAGGAGAAAACACACAAATGCCACGCAAAATGGAAGCCTCTGTGTCACAGTAAATTACTAATCTGGGCCTACCGGCCTACGTGCTTGTTACCGTTCTGTTACGCAATAAACTAGGTCAATGGAGGTAATCAAATGCACTGTATGATAATAGGTGATATCATCGCAATACTGGTACATAACGCTATGCCGCAATGCACACTTAATGCAGTCAGCGGTATTGATAGTGCCAACTTTGCCCGCACCCACACCGATAAAATCACTGCTGACATTACCGTAATCAGCTTGACAATAAATGACCAGTTCACCAATCGGGATAGTTTAAGATTAACTCGTTCGCGGATTATCACCGGGCGAGTGGTCTGGTTGTTACCCAACACTCACCGCGATCAATCAATTGATGCCGTGATGGATATGGCGTGTGAATTTGGTGATACCGTAGTAAATACCGGATTATATATCCGCCACCAACGAACCATACCCAACGCTAAGGAAATTCAAGGTATCGCGGATGCTGCACTGGCGCCAATTAATAATAAAACATCTGGTTGCAATGTTTAAGATTGCCAACCATAATCAGTATCAGTAATTTGCTTTAAGCCCCACCAACCAGGAGCAAACACACATGGCAATACTTAATGTAGGACCAGGACAAACATATTCAACCATTAATGATGCAGTCATAGCTGCCAGTGCTGGTGATACCATTGACGTGCAAGCTGGTACCTATACCAATGATTTTTTAACTATTGAGAAGACTCTCACATTACAAGGAATTGGGGGTCAGGTAATTTTAGAAGCTACTATAAATGCACCAAATGGCAAAGGTATTATTACAGAGGGACACGATGGCATGTCCCTCACAATCAATAATTTTGATATTTCTGGTGCTGTGGTTTCTGATAATAATGGGGCTGCTATCAGATATGAAGGTGGCAACCTTACCCTTAATGATGATGATATTCATAACAATCAGGAGGGTATGTTAGCTTTTCCAGACATAATTAATAATGGGCAAACAATCACCATCAATCATTCAGAGTTTTCACACAATGGTGATGGTAGTGGATTTACCCACGGAATTTACGTCGGTGACGTTACCAACCTCAACATTAATAATAGCTACTTTCATGATGTCAACGAAGGCCACGAAATCAAGAGCCGTGCAGAGAATACCACTATTACCAATTCTCGTATATTTGATAATAGTAGCACTGCTAGTTATTCCATTGATCTGCCTAATGGCGGTAATGCCATCATACAAAATAATCAAATTGAACAAGGTGCCAATACTCACAACCCGAACATCATTGCCTATGGTGAGGAAGGCAGTCTCCATGCTGGAACTAATGTATTAATTGATAGCAATCTTTTTGTTAATGATGATTTAAGTTCTAGTTCCAGATTATTATTCAATGGCACAGCGATAGCGCCAACATTCTCGAATAATCAGATATATGGACTTACCGCCGCTCAACTTGGTGGGCCATTAAATACTTCAAATACGGTTTTCCTAGCTTCGCGACCCCCGCTAGATACGTCGTCATTGACATTTATTAATACACCACCGCCTCCGCCGCCTCCTACTCACGGGCATAATGGTGGTGGGCATGGACATGGCCATAATAATACAACTGCTACGATTAATACCGCCACAAATACTAATAATTTGTGGCTCAACACTGCCATGACTGCCGATGATTTTATTAATAATAAACCGACAATGCATCCGATAGATCAACCAACCGAAGCTAGTGCTAGTTCAATGGCCACAACCAGTGCGGCTGATATAGCAGCATTATTTGCTGCTATGTTGCATAATTAATCTTTATTCGCCGCAGTTTTATAGGAGCAAACACTTTATGGCTATTCTCATGGTCGGTCCTGGTCAACAATTTTCCACCATACACGATGCAGTAAATGCTTCTGCCTCTGGTGACACCATAGAAATACAATCAGGCGTCTACAATGATGATTTTTTAACTATTCGCCACAACCTGACACTATGGGCGTTAAATGGTCAGGTATTTATGACTGCCGATCAGAATGCACCCAATGGCAAAGCAATTATTACTGAAGGTGGCCAAGGGATATCCGTCACAATTCGTGGTTTTGATATTTCCGGCGCCAGAGTAACAGATAACAATGGCGCGGCAATTCGCTATGAAGGTGGCAACCTGGTATTAGGCCACAGTTATATTCATAATAATCAAGAGGGTTTATTAGCCACACCACCAACCAATTTATTTGGTAGGGGTGATATAGTTATTGGTAATTCCGAATTTGCTTCCAATGGCGATGGCAGCGGCTTCACTCATAATATCTATGTCGGTGACGTGAAGCAATTTACTATTAATGCTAGCTACATCCACGATGCCATAGTAGGTCACGAAATTAAAAGCCGTGCCGAAACCACCATCGTTACTAATAATCGTATCTTTGATAATACCGGCAGCGCCAGTTATTCGGTTGATCTGCCAAACGGTGGCAATGCAACAATTAAAAACAACCAGATTGAACAAGGTGCCAACAGCCAGAATCCATTTATTATTGCTTATGGCGAGGAAGGTGGTCTGCACACCGGCACCACAGTCGATATCGAGGGTAATACCATCGTCAATGATCGAGGCGGCAATAGTTTTGTGACGCTTAATCCCACCACATTGGCGTTGCCATTCATCAATAATAAAATCTTTGGGTTGGATGCCAATCATCTGGCATCGGGACCGTTGGCAGAATCTGGCACAACATTTCTTGCGGTGCGGCCAAAATTAAATCTTAATCATCTGCCATTAATTGCTAACCCATTGCCACCGCCACCGCCGCCGGTAACACCAATGGCACAGATTTTTCAAAACAGTGCAGTGACACCAAATGATTTTACTGCGGCGGCTACCCCTGCGGTAGCACCGCAAGAAACTCAGCCGACTGCAAATGCGAACGCAGCTAATTCATTCACTGTATTTGACATACCTGCGTTATTTGCAGCTATGCTGCATCAGACGTAATTAATCCTCATCATCTTCATCCCCACCTTTGTCATATTTTTGTATCCATGACGGCAATGGATTTACATTGTGCTGACGGAAAAATTTGATAATTAATTTGGGATTGACGTAGCTTTCCGCCGCAGTTTTATAGGTGACAACTTCTGTACCTTCCGAGGTAGTACGCTTATGACCAAGCGCAGTACCCACCTGGGTCAAGGCATTTTCCATCCAACTAATTGCATTCTGGCGTGAATTAAATTGCTTATTACCTAATTTTTCTAATTCTACCTCCATCATCCTTGTGCCACGCAAAGTTCGCATACCCTTAGCAGAACCAACCCAACCGGTACTCTTTAAATATTCATTAATTCGTGCTGCACTGATGGTATGGTGCTGCGGGCCATAAACCCACAATGGATCAACTCGCCTTCGTCCCTCAGTTTTGCTCTTAACAAAATCAACTAAATTGCGTTGTGGCGTATTGGTAGGCGACAATTTAAGTTGTTGACCCATGCCCGATTTGCCACGGAAATCGAATATTATGCTATCCCCTTGACGTTTGACATGACCAACCTGAAATGTGGTCAGACCAAAAGTTTGTTCATCATCAGTGCGAGCATTGGGATTACCTACCCGCATACTTAAATAGTACATTGCCATCGCCATATAACCCAATAATTGCTTTTCTGGATCACGGCTCTGACTATCATTATACCAACGTTCAGCTAATTGTGCTAATTGTTTCTTATTTTCTTCCACTGCACCGTATTTCTTTTCCTGGCGCGCACCCGTGGTATGTTCCAAAGTATATAAACCAGCCGGTTTTGCCATGTATGGCGTCTGATACATGGCAACTGATTTTAAATTGGAACCAGCCGAGTGCCATTTTATCCAACCGTCACCGGCAACATTAGTTTGTAATTTCTTTTTCTGCGGTGAATACATATTCATGTCTTGGTCATAGTAACCAGGATCAAAGCCCTTGGGAATAAAATGTCCGACACTCGGCAAATTATTATCTTGTAACAATTTAATTACCTCGCGTGCCCGCATCAATGGCTGGCCTGATGCCCGGATAGTTTTCTTAATTAAGGTACGCGCGGCAGCACGCACTACGTTGGATTGTTTACCCAATGCTTTGTGTGCTTCGGCATTGCGCTCCATCAGTGTTTTGGATTGATCTTTAGTTAATTTATAGCCACTGCCGCCATGCTTGCGCACCATGCTGGCTAACTTATCAGCTTCAATCTTGGGATTACCGTGGAATACCGGCTCCATTATATTATTGAGTTCGGAATCACCCAAACTATGAATATTCTGGGTTAAGAAATCCCAAGCCGGTTCGCTGTAGCTGAAAAAATAGCTATACAGTCTGGTCAACATATCTTGCACTAATTTAGTGTATTCTCTCGATGTACTAAATCCCTTTTTTGCCTGATCGGTACGCAAATCTTTGCGGACTTCCTTCATCGCCAGACGGATATTATCTGGTAATGGTGGGCGTAATTTACCCGCTCGCCGCAAGCCTTGGGCGGCTGGGTCAAAATATTTAAAATCGCGTTTAGGAACCTTGAGTTCGGTCAATAACGGTGCAGCCTCGTTGTACCATTCCTTAACGTTATCCAGTAATTCCTCCGGCACTTCACCTTTATTTATCATAATAGCAAAGAACGTCAGCAATTTCAGCAATGCCATTAATTGGTCTTTGTCGTACGCCAACATCATGGTACGATTGGTCAAATCACTGGCGATGTAATCAATATTAACCGGGCTGGTCAGCCAGCCGATATCCTTCATTTTATTGTCGATGAACGCGGAAACATCATCGATGATCTGCCGATGCATATCATCCAACGCCATCCGCATTTTATCCTGCATCCTGCGCTGGATACCAAGATTTTCTGATGGCACATTCTTCAATGAATGCGGAATGTGCGGCAACGGATTTTCTGCCCGCTCATGCACAAGTTTTTTATTTTCTTCGTGGCGCAGTTGTGCCACACGAGGCATTAATTCGGGTATGAAACGACCGAACCTAGCCAACACCGTAGGATAAACAATTGGTCCCGCTGCTAGATTAGGTAACATTTAATTACTCCGGCTCGGGGAGGAGATAACCAGGTATGGCTTGCGCAGTATTTTTAATTAAATGCACAATCGAGGCACTGACATTGTGTTTGGCTCGGCGCAAATTAAGCTGACCTTGCTTGGCATTATATAATCCGCTTTTCACCCGCTTTAGATTGCTGATCCCGGCGTAGACCTTGCGATCATCCGATTGATTCATTATTAATGCCTGTCTGGCAGTGCCGGAAAAACTGTCCAGTTCATGCTGGTTTTTCAATATGAAACCAAGCCAACCGTGATTAAAATGTAGCAAGGCAAAAATGAACGGCTGAGTCTTGCCTTCCTCGCTGGGATCAGCGTATTCAGCAGTATCTTTATTGGCATCGCCAGTGATGGTAATTATAATTCCGGCTTTTTCCTTAATGATAGGAATCCAATGACGGAACGCCGCACCATGCGAACCTTCTGCTGGATTAAAATCACCAGCAGGCATTTCTACTTCAAAATTATGCTGGTGGATTTGTTCATGAATCACCGTGGCAAATAATTCCGCGATGCTGTGATTGCGAGTGCGCGACGCCCAGATAGTACCAATGGTGTGGCCACGCTGTTTACGGTAGCGCCCATAAAATCCTTTGTGTTCACCAACCACAAATTCTGGTTCCCTCAATTTATTATTAAATACATGCAAATTGCCCCAATACCACATCGCACGCATGGCAGCGGCACCAAACACGATTGCACGCTTGCGTTTGAAAATTTCCAAGGTGGATAATGTTGGATCAATTTTCTTTAATTGATCCAGGTCTACCTCGGAGTTGCGGTCACGCCAATAATCAACCCGAGATAATCTAGCAGTTGGTACATTAGCAACTTTGCCATTATCAAATTTTACCGTGACCGAGCGATTATCTACCGGATGTGTAACCACACACACCCGAGCGACATTGCGAATTGAATAAGCTGCGCGCGTGCCAACGTCCATGTTATTTTATCCTACCACTGCCGACCAATGGGTTTTTGTTTGCGTAACGCTCGTAATAAATCTTTGTCAACCATCGGATCAGCCGCCACTATGTTGCCTGCCTTGTCCTGCATGAAATTCTGTGGGCTTAAATCAAATTGATATTGCTTGTCATCATAATTTAATAAATGCCGGGCAACGTGATACAACGGATGATCCTCATTATCTTCACTAGCATAGCCTTGTAATATTTCTCGCCGCTTTTGTTCAGCCTCCGGCTCAGAATGGACATAAGTTGCCAACCAAGCTGCACTGTACTGCCGAATTAAATTCTGCACTTTTTTATAATTCACTTTGGATAATTTATCCAGCTTAGGCATTTCAATTATATGGATCGGCATGTCGCGAATATCCGGATGCGAATGCGG
>Ga0070715_10000160_pt1 | contig 15702 bp, 17 predicted proteins | sample LARL111metaG_FD_71394 | JGI IMG/M metagenome (GOLD analysis project Ga0070715, IMG submission 71394) | Corn, switchgrass and miscanthus rhizosphere microbial communities from Kellogg Biological Station, Michigan, USA - LAR L11-1 metaG | ecosystem: Host-associated > Plants > Roots > Rhizosphere ... | reverse complement strand
GTGCGCTACGAGTCGGTCGCCAGGGTGGCCGACCGCCTCGCGGAGTTCCTCGACGCCAACGTCACCTCCACACACCGGGCCCTCGACAGCTTCCGGGACTCGTCGATCGGCCGCTGGCACCGAGAGCTCACGACCGAGCAGCTCGCCGACGTCGAGGCCGAGGCGGGACCGCTCCTCGCCGAGCTCGGCTACGCCTGAGACCACCGGAAAGCTTCATACGGGCCTAACACGGCTCTCGATACCGTTAACTCATGACCTGGATCGGAATCGCAGTGCTGTATCTCCTGGGGATGGGCTTGTTCTGCTGGCTCGGCGGCATCTCTGCGGCCGGCGACGCCCTGTCGCGCTGGGGCCGCGCGACGGCGGAGCGGAGCGAGTGCGTTTCCTCCAGCTGCTAGCGCTCGGGCTAACTCGCGCCGGACTGCAGCTCCCAGGCGCCGATCAAGGCGTCCTCGATCGCGTCCGCGTTGCCGTGCTCGAGGTCGGCGACGACCATCATGTGCTTGGCGAAGCGGTCGGTCACCGAGAACGTCTCGGGAAACGAGCGGAGCAGAAAGTCCCGGAACTCGAACGAGGCGCGGATCACGACGTGGGTCTCGTCCAGCTGCCGCGCGACGAGCCGCCCGTGGTAGCGCCAATCGAGCAGGCCGTCGCGAGTCCGTTCGACCACGCCGTCGAGCTGAGCCGTGACGCCGCTGACGTCGGCGAGCGTCATCCCGTGTGGTGCGGCTCCCAGGCGGCTTCGACCACATAGCCGTCGGGATCGCAGAACTTCACGCTCACGTACTCCGGCTCCTCCCACTCCTCGACGATCTCGACTCCGTCCGCACGGAGGCGTTCCGCGAATGCTCGAACCGCCTCCGGGCTCGGCAGGTGGATCCCGAAGTGGAGGAACGCCGGCAGCCGGATCGGTTCGTCGGCCGGCCCGAGCGCGAGCGAGAACCCGTCGCCGTTGTAGAGCATCAGCACGTCGCCGTCGTAGCGGCGCGCCGGCTTCGCGTCGAAGCCGAGATACGACTCGTAGAAGCGGCGCGAGCGCTCCTGGTCGGAAACCGGCAGAGCGAGGTGCTTCACGCGGGCAGCCTCACATGCAATAGAGCTGCCAGGCAAGGTGTCCCGCGACGTCCCAGAAGGCGGCCTCAGCCTCCTCGGAAACGGCCGAGCCGTTCGCCCAGATGACGACCTGGCGCCGGCCGTCCTCGCTGGAGAGCGCCGCCGTTGTGTAGCCGAGCGACAAGCCGATGTGACCCCACGCCGGACCGCACGGCGATCGCTGCCGGTCCATCAAGGCGGTGATCTCGCCGATGCCGAGGCCGTACCGTTCTGTCTCCGCCCAGTCCGAGTCGACCGCGTCGAGCATCTCCGCGCGCAGGTGGGCGGGAAGGAACCGGCCGCCGAGCAGGGCCTGGAGCGTCGTGGCGACCTCGCCGGCGGTCGAGACGATTCCTCCCCCGGCCCGGTGGAAGGGAAGGTCGAGCTCGGTCACGTCCACCGGGGCCTCGCCCTCGCCAGGGACGATCGGGTTGTCCGGCGGGATGTAGCCGTGGGCGCAGTCGCCGCGCAGCGGTCCCTCGACGAGATCGGTTCGCGTCAGGCCGAGCGGTTCGAACACCCGCTCGCGAAGAGCTTCGCGCAGCGGCACGCCCGCCGCCTGCTCGACGAGGAGCCCCACCACGATGTAGTTGCTGCCGTGGTACGCCCAGCCCTCGCCGGGCGGAAACTCGCGCGGTCTCTCCAGCACCAGCTTCAGCTCGTCCTGTCGCCCCAGCTCCCAGCGGTGAGCTGGATCGCGCCGGTACGGCTCGAAGAACTCGACCGGGTCGTCCATGAAGTCGGGCAAGCCGCTCGTGTGGTTCAGAAGCTGCCGGATCGTGATTCCCTCGACGAAGGGCTCTGCCTCGGCGTCCAGCTCGAGCAGCCCCTCCGCCACCAGTTGCAGGACGAGCGCCGCCACGAAGATCTTGGTCACGCTCCCGGTGCGGAAGCGATGCTCGGCCGTCAGCGGCTCGCCGGTCGCGACGTCAGCCTCGCCGGCGGCGGCCTGCACTCGCGCGGATGGGCCGCGGGCCACCGCGACTGCCCCAGGCACGCCGGTCGCGATGAGAGCTTCGAGCTGAGAACTGACGGATTCCACCGCCAACAAGTGTGCAACACTCCGGATCGGTGTCTGCGACTGACTCCGATCCGGTCGCGCTGGAGCATTTCGAGCTCACGGCGGAGCCCGTGCCGGCCGAGGTGCTCGGGGGAGAGTCGTTCGAGGTGTGGGCGCTGCGCATCTCAGGAGGGTCCGTACGAGACGTGATCACGAACGACCCGGTCGTCGCAAGGAGGGAGTACGTGTTCGCCGTGCCCCTCGACGTGATGGGAAACCTCGCCCGGAAGCTCACCGAGGTGTACGAGGAGCGAAGCGGCGCCACGCTGTAGGGCCGGCTCGTTCAAAAGACGTACGGCACGAGCATCTTGGTCGACCGCTTGTACGTCGGGTAGTCGTCCGGGAACTGCTCGGTCAGATAGCGCTCCTCGACCGTGGCGGCATAGATGAAGTAGACGCCCGCAAGGAGGACTGCGGCCAGCCACAGCCAGCTGAGCGCCACGGCCGTGCCAACCCCCGCGACCAGGATTCCCGAATAGATCGGGTGACGCACGAGGTGGTAAGGGCCACTCGTCACCAGCTCCGGCTCCTCTTTCTGTGTCATCGGCGTCCCCCAGTTGCGCCCGAGGTGCGCGCGAGCCCAGACCGCGAACGCCAGTCCGACACCGAGGAGGACGAGCCCCACTCCGGCGCGCCACGGACTCGTGTGGACCGCGTAGCCGTGGAAGACGCCCAGGCGTACCAGAAGGATCGCGAAGACGATGATCACCACCCTGATCCGCACCTCCCGCGACCACCGACGGTGGCCGCGCTTCGTCGAGAAGGCGGCCAGGATCCAGTACAGCCAGAAGGCCGTCCAGCCGACGGCGAAGACGAACTCGACCGCCCGCACCGAGCGCTAGCCCTTCGCGTCCGCCCAGGAGTCGCCGGCGCCGACGTCGACCGCGAGCGGCGGATCGAGCGGATAGGCGGCGCACATCTCCTCGCGCACGAGCTCCTTCACCGCCGAGGTCTCCGCGTCGGGCGCCTCGAGCAGTAGTTCGTCGTGCACCTGGAGGACGAGCCGCGCGCTTCTCCCCTCCTCCCGCAGCCGCCGCTCGATCGCGACCATCGCCACCTTGATGATGTCCGCGTTCGAGCCCTGCATCACGAAGTTGACCGCGACGCGCTCGCCGAACGCGCGGGTCGCGCGGTTCCGCACCCGCAGCTCGGGCACCGGCCGGCGCCGGCCGAGCAGGCTCGTCACGTAGCCGTCGCGCTCCGCCTGCTCGATCGTGCGTGAGATGAAGTCCTGCACGAACGGGAACCGCGCCAGATAGGCGTCGATGTACTCCTGCGCCTGCTCACGCGGGATCTCGAGGTTCTCGGAGAGCCCGAACGACGAGATGCCGTAGACGATCCCGAAGTTGATCATCTTCGCGATCGACCGCTCGGCCGGGGTCAGCTTCGCCGGGTCGACGCCGAGCACCTCGGCCGCCGTCGCGGTGTGGATGTCCTCCCCGCGCTCGAACGCCTCCCGCAGCTTCGGCTCGCCGGATACATGGGCGAGGATGCGCAGCTCGATCTGCGAGTAGTCGGCGGAGATGAGCCGCGCTCCCTGCTCGGCGACGAAGGCGGAGCGGATCTCGCGGCCGAGCTCGGTGCGAATCGGGATCGACTGGAGGTTCGGGTTCGTCGTCGAGAGGCGGCCCGTCGCCGCGACCGTCTGGTTGAAGGTCGTGTGCAGGCGACCGTCGGTCCCGATCAACGACGGGAGAGGGCGGAGGTACGTGTTGAGGAGCTTCGACAGCTCGCGCCACTCCTCGACGACGGCCACGATCTCGTGCTCCTCGCGGATCGCGCGCAGCACCTTCGTGTCCGTCGAGTAGCCGGTCTTCCCCTTGCGGCCGGGCGTCAGCTCGAGCTTCTCGAACAGGATGCGTCCGAGCTGCTGCGGCGAGCCGAGCACGAACTCTTCGCCGGCGAGCTCGTACGCGCGCGACTCGAGCTCCTCGACGCGGTCGGCGAGGCGGGCCGTGATCTCGCCCATCCGGTACGTGTCGATGCGGACTCCGGCGGTCTCCATCTGGGAGAGGACATGGACGAGCGGCATCTCGACGTCTCGGTAGAGCGGCTCGGCGCCGCGCTCGCGCACGCGCTCGAGCAGCGGCTGGCGCAAGCGGAGCGTGACCGCCGCGTGTCGGACGAGCTGCGCCGTCTCCTCCTCCGCCTCGGGCTCGGGCTTCGCCTCGACCGCGTACTCAGCCGCGAGATCGTCCAGGAGGTACTCGCTCCGCGCCGGCTCGATCAGGTAGGCGAGGATCATCGTGTCGTCTGTCGCGTCGACCCGCAGCGCCTTGGCGTCATGGGCGACGAGCGTCCCCTCGACCCGGTCCGGCCGCGGCGAGATCACGACCTCGTCGCCGAGCGCGAGCGCGATCCGGCCCTCGTCGGCGGCGATCCCCAGCGCCTCCGGACTTTGTAACAGGCTGTTACTAAGTTCCTCGCGCCAGGAGACGGCCGTGCCGGCCGAGATGCGCTCGCGCGCAGGCACCGCCTCGTCGAGCTCGTCGACACGGCCGAGAAGGGCGCGGAACTCGAACTGCCGGAAGGTCTCGCGCAGCTGGGCGCGGTCAGGCGGAGCGAGGACGAGCTCGGCCGGGTCTGCCTCGATGTCGAGGTCGCGGCGCATCGTCGCGAGCTCCTTCGCCGCGCGCGCCTGGTCGGCGAACTCCGTCAGGTTCTTCCGCCGCGCCGGCGACAGGTCGTCCACGTGCTCGAGCACGCCCTCGAGAGAGCCGTACTGCGCGACGAGCTGGCCCGCGGTCTTGTCACCGATCCCGGGGACGCCGGGGATGTTGTCCGAGCTGTCGCCCTTGAGGCCGATGAAGTCGGGGATCTGGTCGGGGCGGATCCCGTAGCGCGCCTCGACCCGCTCCGGCGTGTAGACGTTGACGTCGCTCACGCCGCGGGGCGTCATCATCAGGCAGACGTTCTCGGAGACGAGCTGGAACGCGTCGCGGTCGGTCGAGACGACGCAGGTCTTGATCCCCTCCTCGTCGGCGCGCGTCGCGAGCGTCGCGATCACGTCGTCGGCCTCCCAGCCCTCGAACTCGAGGTTCCGGTAGCCGAACGCCTCGACGATCGGCCGGAAGTGCGGGAACTGCTCGCTCAGCAGGTCCGGCATCGGCCGGCGCCCCTCCTTGTAGACGACCTCGACCGCTTCGGCCTGCGCAGCCCGGTGCACGGGGCGGGTGTCCCACGCGACCGCGACGCCCTTCGGCCGGTAGTCGGAGAGAAGCTTGAAGAGCATGTTCGTGAAGCCGAGCAGGGCTCCGGTGGGGAAGCCCTCGGTCGTCGCGAGCTCCTCCGGAAGGGCGAAAAACGCCCGGTACGCGAGGTTGTTGCCGTCGACGAGGAACAGCTCCGACTCGCGCGCCGGGGCGTCGTTGAGGTCGAGCTCGGCGCCTGTGAGCGTCTTCGGGGACATCTCTGCGAGTGTACGGCCCCATGGCGATCGTCCCCTTCGCAGAAGAGCACGTCGACGCGGCGGCCGAGCTCCTCGCTGCCCGCCACGAGGCGCACCGCTCCGTCTTTCCGCAGCTGCCTGCGGATGTGGACTACCGGGCGGAGATCGCGGCGCTCCTCGAGCAGGGAGCTACCGGCGCCTTCGCGGACGGCGCCTACGTGCTCGGACGGCCGGACTCGCCGGAGCGCTGGGGGCCGAACATCTGGATCTACGCGGCCGGGCACGCGGCAAGCGACCCGGAGTTGCTGCGGGACGTCTGGGCGGACGCGGCGGCCCGATGGTTCGAGCAAGGGATTAGAGCGCACTACGTGCTCGTGCCCGCGACCGATCCTTCCGTTGTCGACGCCTGGTTCCGCCTCGGCTTCGGCGCGCAGCAGGCGCATGGGATCATCGACATACCGGAGCGCGAATGGCCGGCCGGCGTGCGCGAGGCGACCGAGGACGACATCGAGGCCATGGTCGAGATCGGCCCGCTCCTGTCGCGTCACCAGGGTCAGTCCCCTGTCTTTTCGTCGGTCCCGGAGCAGACTGCGGACGAGGTCAGGGCCGACGTCCTCGAGGACTTCTCTCTGGAGGGCGTGGCGAACCTCGTCTACGAGGCCGACGGCCGGATCGTCGGCGACTTCTTCGTCTGTCCCCTCGAGCTCTCGTCCGCGCATGCCGGCCTCGCGCGGCCGGCCGGAGCGTCGTTCCTCGGCTTCGCGATCACCTACCCGGAGTCGCGAGGGACCGGGGCCGGCGTCGCGCTGACGGACGCATCCTTCGCGTGGTCGCGCGAGCGCGGCCACGAGACGATGGTCACGGACTGGCGCATGACGAACCTGCTCGCATCGCGTTTCTGGCCGAAGCGCGGGTTCCGCACCACGTTCATGCGGCTGCACCGCTGGATCGGGTAGTGCCGCGCGTCCCACTCCTTTCCGGCACGCGCCTCGTCGTGGCGTCGGCCCCCGCCGACGCGCGGCTGCTGCTGCCTCCGCCGCCGGGCCGCTCGACCGACATCGAGGCGGCGACTCGCGAGGCGCTGCGCTTCCCCCTCGAAGGAGAGGCACTCGAAACGCTTGCCGCCCGAGCCGACCGCGTGACGATCGTGGTCGAGCCGCCGGCCTTGCCGATCGGAAACGTGGAGGCAGATCCACGCCGGCTGGCCATCGCAGCCGTGAGCGGAGCGCTCGAGGAGCTCGGCGTGCCGACGGGAAGACAAACGCTCCTCGTCGCGGGCGGCCTCGCCCGCCGAGCCAACCGGGCTGCGATCGCAGCTCTCGTGACGCCGGAGCTACGCCGACGCTTTCACGGGACGCTGGCCGTGCACGACGCTGCCGATCCGGCACTCGTTGGGATCCCCGAGGGTGCGCCGCGCGTCCGAGTCGCCCGCGAGCTCGTCGAGACGGACCTCGTCGTCGTCGTGAGTGCGGCGGAAACCGTCCTGCATGGAGGCCCGGCGACGCTGCTTGCCGCAGCCGACGCCGAGACGCAACGGCGAGCAACGGCAGAGTCCCTTCTCGAGACGAGCGGCTCCGAGGGCTGGCGCACTGCGACACTCCTCGAGCGCACGCTGGCTGCGCGCGTCCCGCTCTTCGGCGTCTCGGTCGTCCTCAACCATCCTCATTTCGGGGCGCTATTGCGCGGCTACCCCTACGACCCGGAGGGAGTCGAACGAGTCGCACACTCGCCGCTGCGATTCGCGTTCGCGGCCGCGCCGGAGCCCGCTCGGCGCCGGATACTCCGCTCGCTGCGGGGAATCCGGACGGCGGCGGCTGTGCTCGCGGGGCCGCCGTCGGTCGTGCACGCGGAGGCGCTCCTGCGCGCGATCGAGCTGCGCCGGTCGGCGCTCGCCGAGCCCCTCGACGCGCTCGTGATCGGGATCCCCGCCACCACGCCGTTTCTGCCGCGCGAGGAGCCGAACCCGCTGCTTGCGGCGTACCTCGGACTCGGGCACGCGCTCGGGCTCTGGCGCGACGCGTTCCCGGTGGCGGACGGCGGGATCGTCATCCTCGTCCACCGCTTCGTGCGCACGTTCCCCCGGCCCACGCAGCAGCCGTATCACGTCTTCTTCCGCTCCGACCCGATCGCCCGGGATCCGGGTCTCCTGGCCGGCGCGGAGGAGGCCGTCGCCGCCGATTCGCGCGCGATCGACGAGTACCGCGCCGGCCGCACGGTGCACCCGCTGCTGCCGTTCCGCGACTGGCAGGCCTGCCGGCCCGCGCTCGAGCGGCTCGGCGCCGTCTACGTCGCCGGAGCTCGCGACGCGGCCGCGGCGAGGCAGCTCGGCTTCGTCCCGATCGGTGGGATCGGGGCCGCGCTCCAGATGGCGCGCGGCCACCGCGGGCAGGACGCGCGCATCGGCTTCCTACTGGCGCCGCCGTACTTTCCGCTGCGAGTCGGGTCAAGCGAGACGTAGTCCGAGCACGTCCGCCGCGGAGAGGATCTCCTCGTCGGCGAGATCGAGCGCCCGGACCGAGGCGAGGCGCAACCCCGGCTCGGCGCGATCGAACAGCGTCACGTTCGCCCAGAGCGACTCGAAGGTGGACCACCAGCGCAGCCCAGCTGCGTTCGGATGCCGTTCGTGCAGGACGCGCGCCTGCGGCCGCGTGATGTCTCGTTGCCGGGTCGCGACAAGCGAAGGCCGCAACCGCTCGCGGCGGAGCACGGCCGGATCGTCGAGATCGACGAACTCGGTGCCGTCGGGAAGCTCCAGCTCCGCCAGCGCCAGCGGCAAACCGCGCCGCAAGAGCAGCGAGGGCGTGAGCCGCTGGCCGCGAAAGCGCGCAAGCTGCTCGACGACGCAGGAGAGCGGAGCCTCCGAGAGGTAGAGGCAGCCGTACACGTCCGGGTTGTCGTGACGGCCCTCTCCCTGGTACACGCGCGGAAACCAGAGCGCCCCGTCGGGCTTCTCCGGCGCGGCCCGCTCGTTCCACGCCAGGCAGCGGTAGAGGATCACGCGAAGGAGTCGGAACGCTCGGCGCGGATAGCCCGCATGAGCTCCTCGGTGCGCCCCTCCCGGATGAGGTCGATCGGACGGCGGTCGCCGAGGACGGGATTGAGCCCGAAGAGCCAGGCGAGCGCCGCCTCGCGGTCGTACAGCCGCAGCAGGTTCGACCAGACGAGCTCGAGCAGGTCGACCTTCTCGGCGTTGAGGGGATCGATCCCGGAGCCGCGGAGCCAGCGCGTTACCTGCGCGCGACTGACGCCGAGCATGTCGGCGAGCCGCGCGGCCGAGCCGAAGTCGACGCGCAGCGTGTCCACCTTCGTCGCGATCTCAACCGGCATGCATCGAGCTTAGCGCAACACATTCTGTTGCGCAACAAGATCTGTTGCGCGGACCGGTGCCTGTGGCTTGCCGCAGACGCGCGTACCATGCGCGCGTCACGCCGAAGTGGCGGAATTGGCAGACGCGCCGGACTCAAAATCCGGTGGCCTTCGGGCCGTGTGGGTTCGATTCCCACCTTCGGCACTACCGGCAGAGGCACGCGCGAATCGTTAGGACTTCCACCGTGGCGAAGAGCGTGGGCATCCTCACCGGCGGCGGCGACTGTCCCGGCCTCAACGCGGTCATCCGCGCCGTGGTGCGCCGGGCCGACGCGGCCGGCTGGGACGTGGTCGCAGTCCGCGAGGGCTGGCGCGGCCTGGTCGAGCCGATCTTCGAGGACCTCGGCCCCTTGCAGGTGTCCGGGATCCTGCCGCGCGGCGGGACGATCATCGGGACGAGCCGCACGAACCCGTTCAAGATCGAGAACGGCGTCGAGCGCGTGCTGCAGAACTTCCGCGACCGCGGGCTCGACACGCTCGTCGCCATCGGCGGCGAGGACACCCTCGGCGTGGCGGCGCGGCTGTACGCCGAGCATCAGCTCCCCGTGGTCGGGGTCCCGAAGACGATCGACAACGACCTCTCCGGCACGGACTACACCTTCGGCTTCGACACGGCGGTCTTCATCGCGACGGAGGCGATCGACCGGCTGCACACGACTGCCGAGTCGCACAACCGCGTCATGGTCGTCGAGGTGATGGGTCGCCAGACGGGCTGGATCGCCGTGATGAGCGGGATCGCCGGCGGGGCCGACGTGATCCTCGTCCCGGAGGTCCCGGTCGACTTCGATGAGGTCGCCGAGGCGATCCGCAAGCGGCATGCGCGCGGCAAGAACTTCTCCATCGTCGTCGTCAGCGAGGGCTGCGAGCTGCCCGGACTGGCGGACGCCGGGGAGCAGGACCAGTTCGGGCACGTGATCCTGGCTAAGCGCGGTGTCGGGGAGGCGCTCGGGCGTGAGATCGAGCAGCGCACGGGCTTCGAGACGCGCGTGACCGTGCTGGGCCACGTGCAGCGCGGCGGCACGCCGACCCCGCGCGACCGCATCCTCGCCACTCGCTTCGGGCTCACGGCCGCCGACCTCGCGCTCGCGGGCGAGTACGGGCAGATGGCAGCGCTACGTGGCGACGACGTCATCGCCGTCCCGCTCGCCGAAGCGACCGCCGAGCTGAAGGTCGTGCCGCGTCAGTGGTACGACGTCGCGCACGCCTTCTTCGGTTAGCCGCTCAGACTTCGGGCGGCGCGTCGCCGACGAGCGGCGAGACGTCGGCCGCGTGGACGATCACGCCGTCCACGCCCGCCCGCTCGAGCTCCTGCACCTCGTCCTCGGTCGTAACGGTCAGGTCGGCGATCGCCAGCTTGCCCGCGGGAACCTCGGCGAGGAGCTCCAGGACCGCCTCGAGCCGCTCGTGCGGCGGCGCCGGCGGTGGCGCGAGCAGGAAGATCTCGGGGTCGAGGATCTCGAGGGCCCACTCGAGCTCCTCCTCGCTCCGCACTTCGACCGCGCAGTCCAGTCCGAGCGCGAGCGCCCGATGGTGCCGCTGTTGCTCGCGGATCTCCTCCCCCTCCTCGCCGCTGAGCGCGAGGATCACAGCATCCGCCACCTCGGCGGCACGCTCGAGATCGGACTCGGCCCGCCAGAGGATCGGCAGCCCCGTCGCCTCCCGCACCGTCGCCGGGTCGCGCACGACGACGAGGGCCTCGGCGCGCTGGGCCTCCGCGGCTCGCGCCGCGTCGGCGTCCTCGACGGCGGCGATCACGGAGATGCCGTCGCCCTCGGCGATCGCATGGCTGAAGCGGCGCGTAGCAGTCACTGCTCGTGATTCTGGCGCACTCACAGACCCAGCGGGTGCCAGACGGTCTTGAGCTCGAGGAACGAGGAGATCTCCCAGGGGCTCTGGACGTCGGCGCGACCGTGCACGACGCGCTTGACGTTCTCGGCCGCGAGCCGCTCGAGCTCCGGGCCGTCGCCGTCTGCGCCGCAGAGGTCGATGGCGTTCACGTCCATGTGCGAGGCGAGCACCGGCCCGAGCTCTCCGTGCTGCCCAGTGAGGAGGTTAACGACACCGCCGGGCACGTCGCTCGTAGCGAGCGCCTCGGCGAGCTCGATCGCCGCGAGCGGCCGCGTCTCGGAGGCAACGGCCACGACGGCGTTCCCGCCGACGAGCGGCGGCAGGAGGCGCGTCACGAGGCCGAGCAGCGGCGGCTCCTCCGGCGCGAGCACGGCGACGACACCCGTCGGCTCCGGCACCGTGAAGTTGAAGTACGGGCCCGCGACGGGATTCGAGCCGCCGAGCACCTGCGGGAGCTTGTCGGCCCAGCCCGCGTACCAGACGATGCGATCGATCGAGCGCTCGACCTCTTCGCGGCCGGTGCAGAGCTCGGCGAACTCGTCGATGCGCGTCTCGATCATCTCCGCGACCCGGTAGAGGACCTGGCCGCGGTTGTACGCGGTCGCCCCCGCCCACTTCGGCTGGGCGCCGCGCGCGGCGCGAACCGCGTCGCGGACGTCCTTGCGCGAGGCGCGTGCGACGTTCTGGCCCTCCGCCTCATAGGTGCGGCCCGACTCGCTGCGCGGGAAGGCTCCACCGATGAACAGCTTGTACGTCTTCTGGACCGGGAGGCGACTCATTCGTCGAACCTCAGGTACGGCTCGAGCCCGTGCCGGCCGCCCTCGCGACCGAAGCCCGACTCCTTGTAGCCGCCGAACGGCGAGCCCGGGTCGAAGCGGTTGTATGTGTTCGCCCACACGACGCCGGCGCGGAGCCGTTGCGCCATCCAGAGGATGCGCGAGCCCTTCTCCGTCCAGACGCCGGCGCTGAGCCCGTACGGTGTGTTGTTCGCCTTCTCCAACGCCTCCTCCGGCGTGCGGAAGGTGAGCACGGACAGCACCGGGCCGAAGATCTCCTCCTGCGCGATGCGGTAGCTCTGCGCGACGTTCGTGAAGACGGTCGGCGCGAACCAGTAGCCCTTCTCCGGGAGGACGCAGGGCGGCTGGAAGATCTCCGCGCCCTCCTCCTTGCCGGAGGCGACGAGCTCCTGGATCTTCTCGAGCTGGGCGGCGGAGTTGATCGCCCCGACGTCGGTGTTCTTGTCGAGCGGGTCGCCGACGCGCAGCGTCGTGAGGCGGCGCTCGAGCTTCGCGACGAGCGGCTCGTAGATCGACTCCTGGACGAAGAGGCGGGAGCCGGCGCAGCAGACGTGGCCCTGGTTGAAGTAGATGCCGTTGACGATCCCCTCGACCGCCTGGTCGAGCGCGGCGTCGTCGAAGACGATGTTCGCGGCCTTGCCGCCAAGCTCGAGCGTGAGCCGCTTGCCGCTGCCCGCGAGCCGGCGCTGGATCTCCTTCCCCACCTCGGTCGAGCCGGTGAAGGCGATCTTGTCGACGTCCTCGCTCTCGACGATCGCGGCGCCGGTGCGCCCGTCGCCGGTGACGATGTTGACGACGCCGGGCGGCAGCTCGGCCTGGCGGAGAACGTCGCAGAAGAGGAGCGCGGTGAGCGGCGTGGTCTCGGCCGGCTTGAGGACGACGGTGTTGCCGCACGCGAGCGCGGGCGCAACCTTCCAGGCGAGCATGAGGAGCGGGAAGTTCCAGGGGATGATCTGGCCGGCGACGCCGACGGGCCGCGGGCGCCGGTTCGGGAAGGCGTACTCGAGCTTGTCCGCCCAGCCGGCGTAGTAGAAGAAGTGCGCAGCGGCGAGCGGGATATCGACGTCGCGCGACTCCTTGATCGGCTTGCCGCCGTTGAGCGACTCCAGCACGGCGAACTCGCGCGAGCGCTCCTGGAGGAGCCGGGCGATGCGGAAGAGGTACTTGGCGCGCTCGGAGCCGGGCAGCGACGACCAGCCGTCGGCGTACGCCTCGCGGGCGGCGGCGACCGCGCGGCCGACGTCCTCGGCCGTGGCCTGGCCGATCGCCGCGAGCGGCTCTTCGTCGCGGGGCGCGATCGTCTCGTAGGTCTCCGAGGGCTCGAGCCACTTGCCGCCGACGAAGTAGCCGTAGCGGTCCTCGATGTGGACGATGTCGCGTGACTCGGGGGCGCTCGCGTACGTCCAGTCGCCAGGGACGCCGACCTCGCGCTGCGTCTTGTCGAGCTCAGCCATGCCTGCTCCCGGCGCGTCCCCGGCGGACGGGTGCGAGGCTCCGCGAGCGCGTTCCCCAAACCCACCCCCCACCCCTATGGGAGGGGGCGAGCTTAGGCGTGCCGGAGTCTCGACTGTGTGCCAATCTCGTCACGGAATCGTGCATCTTCAGTCCAGCGTGAAGTAGTCGCCGCTCTGGTAGGCGCCCGTGCGCTCCTTGCGCAGCTGCATCAGGATGTCGTTCAACAGCGACGACGCACCGAGCCGGTACAGGTCGGGTGTCAACCATTCCGGGCCGAGCGTCTCGTGCACGAGTACGAGGTGCTGCACCGCCTGCTTCGCCTGCCGGATCCCGCCCGCGGCCTTGAAGCCGATCCGGCGCCCGGTTTCCTCGTAGACGTCTCGGATCGCCTCGAGCATGCACAGCGCCACCGGCAGGGTCGCCGCCGGCGCGATCTTGCCGGTCGAGGTCTTGACGAAGTCCGCCCCGCCGGCGATCGCGAGCAGGGTCGCGCGCCGCACGTTGTCGTACGTCCCGAGCTCCCCGGTCTCGAGGATCACCTTCAGGTGGGCGACGCCGCACGCCTCCTTCACCTGGACGATCTCGTCGTAGACCTTCGCGTAGCGGCCGGAAAGGAATGCGCCGCGGTCGATCACCATGTCGATCTCGTCGGCGCCGAGCTCCACCGCCGAGCGCACGTCCGCGACCTTGATCGCCGTCGGATACTGGCCCGAGGGGAACCCGGTGGCGACCGCCGCAATCTTGACGTCGCTCCCCGCCAGCCGCTCCCGCACTGCCGGCACGAGGTTCGGGTAGACGCAGACCGCGGCGACCGGCGGGATGGACGGATCGGACGGATCCGGCCGCCGCGCCTTCGACGCGACCGCCGCCGCCTTCCCGGGCGTGTCCGATCCCTCGAGCGTCGTCAGGTCGGTCGTCCGGATGGCGAGCTGAAGCGCCCAGACCTTCGACTCACGCTTGATCGAGCGCTTGGCGAGTGACGCCGCGCGCTCCTCCAGCCCGACCTCGTCGACCGCGCCGATTCGCGGCAAACGCGCTTCGAGCGGCAGCTCGAACCCTGTGGGAAGAACCGGCGCCTGAGCCATGTGATGAGTCTAGAGCGGGAGGTGGGTTCGAGCACGGCGGGGGCTACCCTGTCCCCGATGAAGAGGGCCTTCGCCGCAGTTGCGATGGTGGCGGCGGTGGCCGTCGTCACGGCGTGCGTCAAGCCCGGGCCGGGCAATTCGGAATTGGCGGCCGAGAGGAACGCTACGGCGACCGGATTCTCCGACACCGCCGAGACCGTGATGGGGACGCTCACCGCGCCACCGTCGGCGAGGTTTCTCGCTCGCATCCGAAACGGGAAGATGGGCGGGGTCGTCCTGCTGGGGAACGGCTGGCTCTCGCAGAGCACGGCGACCACCGTCACCGCGAAGTTGCAGCAGGCCGCCTGCACGCGCGGCGAGCCGCTAATGATCGCCGTCGACCAGGAAGGCGGTCTCGTCCGGCGGCTCTACTGGGCGCCGCCGACGGAAGCCCCCGCCTTCATGTCGAACGCGGCCGACGCGCACGCGCAGGCCGCGGGTGCGGCCGGGGCTCTTCACTCGGTCGGGATCGACGTCGACCTCGCTCCGGTCCTCGACACGCCGGGCTCGGCGCACAGCTTCCTCGGCTCGCGCGCCTTCTCTCAGTCGCGCACGCGGAACGCGACGCTGGGCCGCGCGTTCGTCGACGGCCTCCAGACCAACGGGATCGCCGCCACCACAAAGCACTTTCCCGGGCTCGGCCTCGCCAGCGGCAACACCGACCACGGCCGGATCGTGATTCGCGCCGCCGCCTGGAAGCTCCGCCAGGGCCTGCTCCCGTTCGAGAGCGCCATCAAGGCGGGAGTGAAGCTCGTGATGCTCTCGACCGCGGTCTATCCCAAGCTCGATGCTTCCGGCAAGCCGGCCGCGTTCTCGAGCAAGATCGCCACCGGACTGCTGCGCCAGACGCTCGGCTTCAAGGGCGTGACGATTACCGACTCGCTCACGGCGCCGGCGGCGGACCGGATCCCGCACACCGCGACGCGGGCCATGCTCGCCGGCTCCGACCTGCTCATCTTCGGCGCCGAGAGCGCCAGCGAGCGGGGCTATGCGACGCTTTTGGCGGACTCGCCGGAGATGCCGCGGCTCCGCGGCCGGATCACGGTGGCGGCGTCTCGCATCCGCGCTCTGAAGGCCTGGAGCGCCACTCACGGCGGCCCCGCCTGCACCACCGGCTGACGGGCTTGCGCCTATAGACACGAGTCTCGGGGCGAGGGATCATCCTCGGATGGAGATCGCGGAGGAGCCGGTCGAAGCCGCGCCGGAGGCGCAGCGATCCCCAGATAACCCGCTGGTTCGCGCGGTTGCGCGGATCCCGTTGCCGCTCGGGGCGAAGCTGCTCCTCGGCTTCGCCGTCGTGGGCGCGCTGCTGGCGGTCGGATACACCCTCGGGGTCGTCGCTCTCGGGCAATCGAACTCGCGCGGCGAGCAGCTCCTCCGGCTGCAGCGGCGGGCGGTCTACCTCCAGGTGGCCCTGACCGACGCCACGCAGCTCCAGAAGGCGATCGAGTACCGCCTGAACACCCCGGGCTCAGAGCGGACGTTCGGCTCCGGGCTCGACCAGGCGATCGGCAACGACATGCAGCAGCTCTGCGACGACTCCGGCCTGAGCTGCCTCATAAGCGAGGAGCC